>ENA-OQAS01000536-OQAS01000536.1-human-gut-metagenome-genome-assembly--contig:-NODE-536-length-19523-cov-7.272685_pt1 | contig 19523 bp, 27 predicted proteins | sample MGYA00242733_ERZ504523 | MGnify/ENA primary metagenome ERZ504523 (study PRJEB26092, sample SAMD00036239) | human gut metagenome | host: Homo sapiens | study: EMG produced TPA metagenomics assembly of...
CTATCTGGACACGCTGGGCCCGCTGCGCCGCGGTGACGGTCGCGTGCACACCACGTACAACCAGATCATCACGGCAACGGGACGCCTGTCCTCGAGCGACCCGAACCTGCAGAACATCCCGACGCGCTCGGAGCTGGGCCGTACCGTCAAGACGGCGTTTTCGGCAGGCGAGGGCAGCGTCTTTTTGGCGGTGGACTACTCGCAGATCGAGCTGCGTCTGCTGGCACATCTCTCGGGTGACGAGCACCTGGTGCGCGCCTTTAACGAGGGCGAGGACTTCCATGCCGAGACGGCCGCGCGCGTGTTTGGCGTGCCGGTGTCCGAGGTAACGCCCGACTTGCGCAGTCGCGCCAAGGCCGTGAACTTTGGCATCGTGTATGGTCAGCAGGCTTATGGTCTGTCGCAGTCGCTGCATATCTCGATGGCCGAGGCGCGCGACATGATCGACCGCTACTACGAGGCTACCCGGGCGTGCGCACGTTCCTAGACAACGTGGTGGTACGTGCCAAGCAGACGGGCTACGCCGAGACCATGTACGGCCGCCGTCGCCACATTCCGGAGCTCAAGGCCAAAAACCCGCAACTCCGCGGCTTTGGCGAGCGCACGGCAATGAACCACCCCATGCAGGGCACAGCCGCCGACATCATCAAGATTGCGATGGCCCGCGTGAGCCGCCGTCTGGAAGAAGAAGGCTTTGCCGCCCACATGATCTTGCAGGTGCACGACGAACTGGACTTTGAGTGCCCCATCAACGAAGTCGAGCGCCTCACAGCTATGGTCCGCGACGTCATGGAGCACGTAGTAGACCTACGCGTACCCCTAATCGCCGAAGCTTCGACTGGAGTAACCTGGGCAGACGCCAAATAAGGGCACACCCACAATCCCAAAGTAATCAAAACCAGAAGGGGGCTCCTTGCCAACAAGGAGCCCCCTTCATTCAATTAAATTCAGCCAAAGTATCTAGGCGCCAAGACGCTATCTTGGCGGCAAGCAAGTCACCGCAGGACCTGGCCGGGCGAGGCGGGTAAGTTTTCGTAGATTCCGCACGAGCCGAAAGCACTTAATGTGCTTTCCGAGCGAGCCCAGGACCTGACCGAGCGAAAACCTTGCGCCCGGCCTTCGGCGGCGCGGTCGGAATGGTGGAATTGTGTGCAGCCCGGATTTCCGTTGACCGACGCCGGGGTCCCCGCCATAATAATTTCGGTTCACGCACGAATCCGCTGCCAGAGACAGCCGGTGCAAACGGGCATTGCCCGCGAGCTTAATGGGATATCCCGCCAGCCGAGGTGGTCGAGTAGATATGTCTTCTCGCCCCCGTCGCTCATGCAGCGCGGGGGCTTTCTTTTTGGACATGCCCCCGTCACGTCCTTGTGGCGGACCGTGCCCGGAAAGAATTCGAGGAGGTGTAATTCATGCCCCAGCAGTACAAAATCGACAAGGTTGCAGAGATTGAGTCCCGTATCGCCGAGAACGCCGGTCTGTTCGTCGTCAACTACAACGGTCTGACGGTTAAGCAGGCTCAGGAGCTGCGTCATCAGCTTCGCGAGTGCGGCGCCGAGATGAAGGTCTACAAGAACAACCTGGTCAAGATCGCTCTCAAGAACCAGGAGCAGCCCGAGCTCGACGAGATCCTCGCCGGCCCCGTCGCTTATGTGTTCTACGAGACCGAGCCGGTCGAGGCCGCTAAGACCCTTAAGGACTTCTCCGCTAAGTCCAAGGGCGTCCTTGAGATCAAGGGCGGTATCTCCGACGGCAAGGCCGTTTCCGCTGATGATGTTAAGGCTATCGCCGAGCTGCCCACCAAGGACCAGCTTCTCGGCCAGATTGCCGGTCTCATCTCCGGTTTCGCTCGCGACATCGCTGTCTGCGTCAACGGCGTTTCCTCTGGTCTCGCTCGTTCGATCCAGCAGGTCTCCGAGCAGAAGGCAGCCTAGTCGCTGTTTTCACCCGCGGCGGCAACGCCGCACCCCTGGCGCATTCGCGCCGTGTTTTAACTGATCTCCGTGCACAGACACGGAAACCGAAAGGACTTAGAAATGGCTAAGCTTACCACCGATGAGATCATCGATGCTCTTAAGGAAATGACCCTTCTCGAGGCTTCCGAGCTCGTTAAGGCTATCGAGGACACCTTCGGCGTTTCCGCCGCTGCTCCTGCCGCTGTTGTCGCCGCTCCCGCCGCTGGCGCTGCTGAGGCCGAGGAGAAGACCGAGTTTGACGTCGTGCTCGAGGGCTTCGGCGACAACAAGATCCAGGTCATCAAGGCCGTCCGTGAGCTCACCAACCTTGGCCTGAAGGAGGCCAAGGAGGTCGTCGAGGGCGCTCCCAAGGCTGTTCTCGAGGGTGCCAAGAAGGAGGACGCCGAGGCTGCCAAGGAGAAGCTCGAGGCTGCTGGCGCTGCTGTCACCCTCAAGTAATCAGGCTTTCTCGCCAGATTTCTTTGCAGACGGGGTTCGCATTGCGAGCCCCGTCTTTTTCGTTTTGATCCTTCTATTTTGTTGGCTCGGCATACAAATTGCTGCCGCTTGCGGTGCTTTGGGGTCGCTACCGTTGGGCGATAAAATTGCACCATTCGAGCAATAATTTGCGTTGACCTGCTGAAGAATGGCGCTTGCTACATTAACGTTAATTAACGGCGGTAAGATAAACCGGTATCGCAATTTGGTCTGCGGCCGCCGTGCCGCACGCACAGGCGCATCCTGCGCCTGCGAAAGGATCCCTGAATACTATGAAGGCAATCATCCCCGCCGCCGGTCTTGGCACGCGTTTTCTGCCTGGCACCAAGTGCACGCCTAAAGAGATGCTGCCGGTGCTCGACAAGCCGGTCATCCAGTACGTCGTCGAGGAGGCGCTCGACCCCGAGGAGGTCGACGACGCCATTATCGTCACCTCTCCCGGCAAGCCCGAGTTGCTGAGCTACTTCCAGCCCGATCGTTCGCTCGAGAACCTGCTGCGCGAGCGCGGCAAGGATGCTTATGCCGACGCCGTCGCCCATGCGGGCGGTATGCCGGTCGACTTCCGCTATCAGTACGAGCCCAAGGGCCTCGGTCACGCCATTCGCTCTGCCGCTGACGCTGTGGCGGGGGAGAACTTCCTGGTTCTTCTGGGCGACTACGTTGTGCCCAACCGCGACATCTGCGACAAGATGCTTGCCGTCTCCAAGGAGCACGGTGCGCTTCTGTTATCGCCGTTGCCGCGTGCGCTCCCGAGGAAGTCAGCCGCTATGGCGTTATCGCCGGCGATCGCGTGGGCGCTCTCGAGGGCTTCGAGAATGCGCCGACGACGAGCCCGGTGCCGTTTGGCGCATCGGCGGCCTGGTCGAGAAGCCCGCTCCCGAGGCGGCTCCGTCCAACCTGTACATCGTCGGTCGCTACCTGCTGAGCCCGTTGGTCATGGACCTGCTGGCCGATCAGCAGGCCGGTAAGGGCGGCGAGATCCAGCTGACCGACGCCATGGCCCGCTCGCTCGACCGCGAGGCCATGTACGCCGTCGTCATCGACCCGCTGTCGGGCTACGATACCGGTACCCCGTCTGGCTGGATGGCCACCAACGCCTCATGGCTGCAAGCGATCCTCGCTTTGCCGGCGCCTTCTGGGATGCCATCGACGAGCGCGGCGGTTTGATGCGTAAGTAAGCCTTCGGGCATCGACATTTACGGGTGCGGACTTCGGTTTGCGCCCGTTTTTTATAAGAGCTGCGATTGCTAACCCTCTGTTCACAGAAAATATATGAACAGGTGTTCGATACACATCCATCTACCTGCATGTTTTCTGTCGAAAAACTTTGCTACTCCAAAAACTCAATCACGTCAAGGCTTTTCTTGCTCAACGGTCGGTACCTGATAAACTATTAGGTTGCGATAACTGGCGAAGCTATGCCTCGCCAATCCACCGAGCATTTCCGTGAAGGAGGAAAAACCTGGTGACCTACGCATACACTGCCACTGAGCGCAAGCGCGTCAGCTTCGGGAAAATCCCGGAGGCCATGGAGCTCCCCAACCTTATCTCTGTTCAAAGGGAATCCTTTGAGCGTTTTAAGGACGAGGGCCTTCGTGAGGCGTTCAAGGAATCCAGCCCCATCCAGAGTCAGAACCATGTTCTCGAGGTTACCTTCGGCGAGCATCAGTTTGGCGATCCCGCGCACACCGTCGAGGAGTGCCGCGAGAAGGACATGACCTATCAGGCCCCGCTTCTGACTGACGTCCGTCTCACCAACAAGGAGACCGGCGAGATCAAGGAGCAGCTCGTCTTTATGGGCGACTTCCCCATGATGACCGATCAGGCACCTTCATCATCAACGGTACCGAGCGTATCGTCGTCTCGCAGCTCGTCCGCTCCCCGGGCGTGTACTACAGCTCCGAGATGGATTCGGGCAAGCAGATCTACAAGGCTCAGATCATCCCGTCCCGCGGTGCCTGGCTCGAGTTTGAGGTCGACAAGCGCGACCAGCTCATGGTCTCCATCGACCGTAAGCGCAAGCAGAGCGCCACGATGTTCCTGCGCGCCCTTGGCATCGCCGTCACCAACGACGATATCATCGAGCTGCTCGGCAACTCCGATGTGATCAAGCGCACCCTCGAGCGCGATACCGCCCTTACCCGCGAGGATGCTCTTATCGAGATCTACCGTCGCCTGCGCCCGGGCGAGCCTCCCACCGTGGATGCTTCCCGCAGCCTGCTCGAGGGCCTGCTCTTCAACCCGCAGCGCTACGATCTGGCCCGCGTCGGTCGCTACAAGGTCAACAAGAAGCTCAACCTCACCACCGAGGAAGAGGTCACGGTGCTCACCGACGAGGATATCGTCGCTACGCTGCGCTACCTGCTGTCCCTCGCTGCTGGCGAGCAGGGCTTCAAGGTCGACGACATCGACCACTTTGGCAACCGCCGCATTCGCACCGTCGGCGAGCTCGTCGCCAACCAGTTCCGTATCGGTATGAGCCGTATGGAGCGCGTCGTCCGTGAGCGCATGAGCTCCCAGGACATCGACGAGATCACCCCGCAGTCGCTCATCAACATCCGTCCGATCGTGGCCTCTATCAAGGAGTTCTTCGGTTCCTCGCAGCTCTCGCAGTTCATGGACCAGGCAAACCCCCTGACCGGTCTGACCCACAAGCGCCGTCTGTCCGCACTCGGCCCCGGCGGTCTTGCCGGCCACAAGTCGGGCTCCAGCCGCCGCACCAACGTGCCGACGGCCGTCCGCGACGTTCACAACTCGCACTACAGCCGCATGTGCCCGATCGAGACCCCCGAAGGCCCCAACATCGGCCTGATCGGCTCGCTCGCCCTCTACGCCCGCGTCAACGAGTATGGCTTCATCGAGGCCCCGTTCCGTCGTGTCGAGAACGGCGTTGCCACCGATCAGATCGACTGGATGACCGCTGACGAGGAAGAGAAGCACGTCATCGCGCCGGCCAACACGCCGCTCGATCCCAAGACCAACGAGTTCATCACGACCGATGCCGAGGGCAAGATCGTCCGTCCGCATACCGTGATCGCCCGTACCCGCGACTTCGACGGCTCCTTCGGCGCTCCCGCGACGTGCCTGTCGAGGACGTCGACTACATGGACGTCTCGCCGCGTCAGATGCTCTCCGTCGCAGCCACGCTGATTCCGTTCCTCGAGCACGACGACGCCAAGCGTACGCTCATGGGCGCCAACATGCAGCGTCAGGCCGTGCCGCTGGTTCACCCCGCCGCTCCCTATGTCGGTACCGGCATGGAGCGTCGCGCCGCCCTGGACTCTGGCGAGGTTACCCTGGCCAAGAACGCCGGCGAAGTCATCTATGCCGACGCTCCAAGATTATCGTCAAGCACGCCGGCGGCATGGACGAGTATCACCTGGCCAAGTACCAGCGCTCCAACCAGTCCACCTGCATCAACCACCGTCCGCTCGTGCGCGTCGGTGACACCGTTGAGCAGGGCGAGCCTCTGGCCGACGGTCCTTCGACCGATCATGGCGAGCTCGCACTGGGCCAGAACCTCACCGTGGCATACATGCCGTGGGAAGGCTTCAACTACGAGGACGGTATCGTCGTGTCCGAGCGCCTGGTGGCCGAGGACCTGCTGACGACCATCAATATCACCCGTCACGAGATCGACGCCCGCGACACCAAGCTCGGCCCCGAGGAGATCACTCGCGAGATCCCGAACCTCTCCGAGGACATGCTTGCCAACCTCGACGAGGACGGCATCATCCGCATCGGCGCCGAGGTCGGCCCTGGCGACATCCTGGTCGGCAAGGTCACGCCTAAGGGCGAGAGCGCTCTGACCGCCGAGGAGCGCCTGCTGCGCGCCATCTTCGGTGCCAAGCTCACGATGTTCGCGACACCTCCCTTAAGATGCCTCACGGCGCTTATGGCCGCGTCATCGACGTCGTCCGCTTTAGCCGCGAGAACGGCGACGACCTGGCCCCCGGCGTCAACGAGCAGGTGCGCGTCTACGTCGCCCAGCGTCGTAAGATCCAGCAGGGCGATAAGATCGCCGGTCGCCACGGCAACAAGGGCGTTATCTGTAACGTTCTGCCGGTCGAGGACATGCCCTACATGGCTGACGGTACCCCGATCGACGTTATCCTCAACCCGCTGGGCGTTCCTTCGCGTATGAACGTCGGTCAGCTGCTCGAGTGCCACCTTGGCTGGGCTGCTGCCTGCGGTTGGGATACCGAGGATGCCGACTCCGACAAGTATGTCCCCGGTCCGTTCTTCGTCTCGACGCCCGTCTTCGACGCGCCAAGGAGGACGAGATCGCCGAGGTCATCCGTCGCGCCAACAAGAACATGCTCAACAAGGCCACCGCTGCCTTTGGCGATCACATGCGCCCCGAGTTTGTCACCCAGCTTGACGAGCGCGGCAAGACCCGCCTGTTCGACGGCCGCACCGGCGAGGAGTTCCGCGAGCCCATTACCGTGGGTACGTCCTACATCCTCAAGCTCGGCCACATGGTCGACGACAAGATCCACGCCCGTTCGACCGGCCCTTACAGCCTGGTTACCCAGCAACCGCTGGGCGGCAAGGCTCAGTTCGGCGGCCAGCGCTTCGGCGAGATGGAAGTTTGGGCACTGTACGCATACGGTGCTGCCAACGTCCTGCAGGAGATCCTGACCGTCAAGTCCGACGATACCGTGGGCCGCGTCAAGACCTACGAGTCCATCGTCAAGGGCGAGAACGTCCCGGTTCCGGGTATCCCCGAGTCCTTCAAGGTTCTCGTCAAGGAGATCCGTTCCCTCGCACTGGACATCGAGCCCATGCACGATGCCGACGAGGACGCCTCCGCCCTGTGACCGCCGAGGAGACCTCTGCTCTCGACGACCTGGCTGCGCTCGCCGGCGTGACACCGACGTCGAGGCCAGGATGCCGAGACCGCCGAGGCACCCGAGCTGTCGCCGCCACGACCACTGATAAGGAGTAGTTGACTGTGGCAGATTTCGAAGCTACTGATTTTGACTCGGTAAAGATCTCCCTTGCCTCCGCCGACCAGATCCGTTCCTGGTCGCACGGTGAGGTCAAGAAGCCGGAGACCATCAATTACCGTACCCTCAAGCCCGAGAAGGACGGCCTGTTCTGCGAGAAGATCTTCGGTCCCGCCAAGGACTGGGAGTGCTCCTGCGGCAAGTACAAGGGCATCCGCTTTAAGGGCATCGTCTGCGAGCGCTGCGGCGTCGAGGTCACCTCGGCCAAGGTTCGTCGCGAGCGCATGGGTCACATCGAGCTCGCCGCTCCCGTGTCCCACATCTGGTACTTCAAGAGCCCCACGAGCTTCCCGATGAGCCGTATGCTCGACATCAAGTCCAAGGACCTCGAGAAGGTTCTGTACTTTGCCAGCTACATCATCACCGAGGTCGACTACGAGGCTCGCGAGGCCGACGCTGACGACCTGCGCGAGGAGCTCGCCGCCGATCTGGAAGAGATCGATGCCGAGTGCGCCCGCCAGATCGAGTCCCTCAAGGAGCAGGGCAACCCCGAGAACTTGACGAGTTCTCCGACGAGGAGCCGCTGACCCCCGAGGAGATCGCCTCTGGCATCGTCGACATCGAGGAAGAGTGCAAGGACGAGAAGCAGCTCCGCACGGACGCCTTCAACGCCTTCATGAAGCTCACCGAGCGCGACCTCATCTCCGATGAGCCGCTGTTCCGCGAGATGACCCGTTACTACTCCATGTACTTCAAGGGTGGTATGGGTGCCGAGCCGTCCGCGACCTGCTCGCTGCCATCGACCTCCCCTCCGAGGCCGAGAAGCTCAAGGCCATCATCGCCGACGAGGATTCCCAGAAGCAGAAGCGCGAGAAGGCCGTTAAGCGCCTCGAGGTCGTTGACGCCTTCCTGAAGGGCGGCAACAGCCCCGCGAACATGATCCTGGATGTCATCCCGGTCATTCCGCCCGATCTGCGCCCGATGGTCCAGCTCGACGGCGGCCGCTTCGCCGCGTCCGACCTCAACGACCTGTATCGTCGCGTGATCAACCGTAACAACCGACTCAAGCGCCTGCTCGACCTGGACGCCCCTGCGATCATCGTGAACAACGAGAAGCGCATGCTCCAGGAGTCCGTGGATGCCCTGTTCGACAACGCCGTCGTGGTCGCCCGGTCTCTGGCCGTGGCGGTCGCCCGCTCAAGTCGCTCGCCGAGGCCCTCAAGGGCAAGCAGGGTCGTTTCCGTCAGAACCTGCTGGGCAAGCGTGTCGACTACTCCGGCCGTTCGGTAATCGTTACCGACCCCAAGCTGCTGCTGCACCAGTGCGGTCTGCCCAAGACCATGGCGCTGGAGCTCTTCAAGCCCTTCGTCATGAAGCGCCTGGTCGAGCTCGGCAAGGTCGAGAACATCAAGGGCGCCAAGCGCGCTATCGACCGCGGTGCCACCTTTGTGTGGGATATCCTCGAAGAGTCATCGACGGTCGCGTCGTGCTGCTCAACCGTGCACCGACCCTGCACCGTCTGTCCATCCAGGCCTTTGAGCCGGTGCTGGTCGAGGGCAAGGCTATCCACCTGCACCCGCTGGTCTGCTCGCCCTTCAACGCCGACTTCGACGGCGACCAGATGTCTGTCCACGTGCCGCTGTCCAGCCAGGCTCAGGCCGAGGCTCGCGTGCTCATGCTCTCTGCGAACAACCTGCGCTCGCCGGCATCCGGCAAGCCGGTTAACATCCCTTCGCAGGACATGATCATTGGTGTGTACTACCTCACCCAGGTCCGCGACGGCCTGCCCGGCGAGAACCACGTGTTCGCCAGCTTCGACGACGCGCTGCACGCCTATGACTGCGCTCCGAGGTCGACATGCAGGCCAAGATCCAGGTTCGCGTGTCCGCTGCCGATGCCAACGTCATCAACGAGGACGGCACCCGTATCTTCCGCGTCAAGAACGGCAAGAACGAGTTCGTCGACTACGACGTTACCGGCAACAAGACCGCGCGCTTCGAGACCTCTATCGGCCGCATCATCTTCAACCGCCAGTGCCTGCCCGAAGACTATGAGTTCATGAACTACAAGATGGTCAAGGGCGATGTGGCCAAGCTGGTTGCCGACTGCTGCGATCGTTACCCCGAGGCCAAGGTCGGCCCGATCCTCGACGCCATCAAGTACTCCGGCTTCCACTACGCTACCCGCGCCGGCCTCACCATCTCGGTGTGGGACGCTCTCATCCCTGCCGAGAAGCAGGAGCTGCTCGATCGCGCCCAGGCCAACGTCGACCAGATCAACGAGTACTTCGAGGAGGGCTTCATCAACGAGACGGAGCGCCACATCGAAGTCGTTAACGAGTGGACCGCTTGTACCGACAAGGTTGCAGCGCTCATGCTCGACTTGTTCGACGAGGAGAACCCGCTCTATATGATGGCCGACTCCGGCGCCCGTGGTTCTAAGACCCAGCTGCGTCAGCTCGGCGGCATGCGTGGCCTGATGGCAGACATGTCCGGCGAGACGATCGACCTTCCCATTAAGGCGAACTTCCGCGAGGGCCTGCTGCCGCTCGAGTACTTCATTTCGACCTACGGCGCCCGTAAGGGCCTGGTCGATACCGCATCCCACACCTCGGACTCTGGTTACCTGACCCGTCGTCTGGTCGACGTGGCCCAGGACGTCATCGTCCGCGAGGAGGACTGCGGTACGCACGAGGCGTCACCTACAACCTCATCATCCCCGGCACCACCGACCTCAACACCGACCTCGTCGGCCGTTGCTTCATTGAGGACGTCGTGGCTCCCGATGGCACCGTGCTCTTTGAGCAGGACGCTACATCGAGAAGGTCGCCGACATACAGAAGATGGTCGATGCGGGCCTCAAGAAGGTCAAGCTTCGCGCGCTGCTCACCTGCCGCTCCAAGTACGGCGTGTGCCAGAAGTGCTACGGCTGGGATCTTTCCACCCGTCGTCCGGTCGCCATCGGTACCGCGGTCGGCATTATTGCCGCCCAGTCCATCGGTGAGCCCGGTACGCAGCTTACGATGCGTACCATTCACTCCGGCGGCGTCGCTGGCGTCGACGATATTACGCAGGGCCTGCCTACGGTCAGCCGTATGTTCGATATCGTCGGCAACGTCAACGAGAAGATCCTGGGTCGCGAGGCCGAGCTGGCTCCGTACTCCGGTCACCTCTCGATTAAGCCCGAGAAGTCCGAGTACGTGCTGACGCTCACCGACTCCGAGGACCACACCCGTGTTCTCGACGAGCGTCGCGTCCCCGCTTCGGTGCGCTTTATGCCCGAGATCGAGGACGGCTGCGAGGTTCGCGCCGGCGACCAGATCACCAAGGGCTTCGTCAACTTCCGCAACCTGCGCAAGCTGACCGACATCGAGTCGACGATGCACACCTTCGTCGAGAGCGTCAAGGACGTCTACACCAGCCAGGGCGTCGACCTGAACGACAAGCACATCGAGGTGCTCGCACGTCAGATGCTGCGTCGCGTTCAGATCACCAACCCCGGTGACTCCAAGTACCTGCTTGGTCAGTACGTCGACCGCTACGAGTTTGCTGACGAGGTCGAGCGCGTTGCCCGTCTGGGCGGTCAGGCTCCTGTGGCCGAGCCCGTCATCCTGGGTACGCTCAAGGTCGCGTCCAACATCGACTCCTGGCTGTCGAGCGCTTCGTTCATCCGTACCGCCGGCGTCCTTACCGAGGCTGCTATCGAGGGCAAGGTCGACCACCTGCTCGACCTTAAGTCCAACGTCATCGTCGGTAAGAAGATCCCGGCCGGTACCGGCCTCAAGCCGTACGCCAACGCCAAGCTGACGTATCGTACGGCCGACGGCTACGTGGACATCGACGGCCCGGCTTCGCCCAACGCCAAGTCGCTGCCCGAGTGGGCTCCTGTGGAGCTCAAGGACCTGGACGAGCAGCTCCCGCAGCAGCTCGACTGGGCCGGGTACGACGAGTTCGGTGGTGCTGACGGTTCGTTCACCCGCAACGGCCACACCATCTCCGCCGAGAAGGCTCGCCTGTACCTGTTCGACGACCTGGGCGTGTCGCAGCGCTGGACCAACAAGTTCAGCGAGGTCGGCATCGAGACGGTCGGCGACCTGGTCGGCAAGTCCGAGGAGGATCTGCTGCGCATCGATGGTATCGGTGCCAAGGCGATCGAGGAGCTTCGTGACGGCCTGGAGGCCCACGACCTGCTCTACATCCTCGAGAACAACGACGACGTTGCCGACGAGGAAGACCTCTCGCAGCTGCTGCAGATGGTCTTTAGCCCCGACGGTCCGGACGATATCCTGCTGGGTACCTCCGCTCCGACGCATCACGCCGACGCCGACGAGGAGCTCCTGGGCGCCCCGATCGACGACAAGAAGGCTCCCGCCAACGGCGCGATCAACGAGGACATGGCTTCCCTCGACGAGCTGCTCAACCAGCTCGTGGACACCGACGACGCCGAAGAGGCCAAGGACAACGACGAGGAGTAACTAGTTCCGCCGTTCTAACGAACGGCGGAGATCTCCGTCGCTGCGCGGCCCCAGGCTACAATCTGTCATTCAAAAGGCAGGGCATGACCAAAAGGTCAATGCCCTGCCTTTTTCATGCCACCTTGTACGCTCTGGGGGCCGCTCGCTTGCGTTTGCTCAACCTGTTGCGTTCCGTCGATCCCTTGGGGACGGAGGAAAACGGATCATTTTGAGGTGCGATTTCGGAAGTATGCGGCAAAATCTTGATAGGTCGACCACACCGCATATGCTCAAGCGCTCTACCTGCGGATTTGTTATCGCAAAACCCTGTGTGCTCGGCAAGTTCATAATTTGCCGCATACTTCCGAAAACGCCGCCGATTTCCATGCGAGAGATGAGAGCAGATCACCGCTGGAGCGCAGCATTTCCCCAGATAAAACCGACCAAAATAAACCTGTCCCTTTTTGGCAGGGAACGTTGCCCCAACGAGCACGTCGGATTCCCGGGCCGGGCGGCACAGGGGTTAAGTTTGTCGCGAGTTCCGCATGAGCCGGAGGCACTTAATGTGGCTCCGTGCGAGCCAGGACTGTAGAGCAGCAAACTTAACCCCTGTGCCGCCCGGCCCGGGAATCCGCCCCCCGCGCACAGGAGGAGATTCCTTTTGTGTAGGCTTTGCGGAAATGTGCTCATTTTGGGATACGCCCGGCGGCGTGGTCTGTTGACGGCACAGCTAACGGCACGTATCCTATCGAACTGCGTGTTTCGTAGGGGGATGCTGACCCTCGATTCAAGCCGTTGCACTTTACAGAAAGCTGGAATCATTCGAGAAGGAGTACGCTTTGCCTACTATTAACCAGCTGGTTCGCCAGGGCCGTCGTTCCGTGCCCAAGAAGTCCAAGAACGCTGCTCTGCAGCACAACTCCCAGAAGCGCGGCGTGTGCACCCGCGTCTTCACCACGAGCCCCAAGAAGCCGAACTCGGCTCTTCGTAAGGTTGCCCGTGTTCGCCTTGTCAACGGCATCGAAGTTACTGCTTACATCCCGGGTGAGGGCCACAACCTGCAGGAGCACTCCATCGTGCTCGTCCGCGGCGGTCGTGTCCGTGACCTCCCTGGTGTCCGTTATCACGTCATCCGTGGCGCCTACGACGCTGCTCCGGTCCAGAACCGTATGCAGGCCCGTTCCAAGTACGGTGCTAAGCGCCCCAAGGCTAAATAAGCCAGATAACGTTTTGATACTTTCGCCGTGTGCCGCCTAAGCGCCGCACGGTAGACACTTAAGGAGATTTCACATGCCGCGTCGTGCAGCAGCTAATCGTCGTGAGGTTCAGCCTGACGCCGTTTACAACAACCGCCTGGTGACTCAGCTCATCAACAAGGTCCTTCTTGACGGCAAGAAGGCCACCGCTGAGCGCATCGTTTACACCGCTTTCGAGATCGTTGCCGAGAAGTCCGAGGGTGGCGACGCTCTCGCTACCTTCAAGAAAGCTATGGACAACGTCAAGCCCACGCTCGAGGTTAAGCCCAAGCGTGTCGGTGGCGCTACCTATCAGGTCCCGATGGAGGTCAACTCCCGTCGTTCCACCGCTCTGGGTATCCGCTGGATCGTCAACTTCTCCCGCGCTCGCAAGGAGAAGACCATGGCCGAGCGTCTCGCCAACGAGATCCTCGACGCTCCAACGGCCTGGGCGCTTCCGTCAAGAAGCGTGAGGACGTCTTCAAGATGGCCGAGGCAACCGCGCGTTCTCTCACTATCGTTGGTAAGTTAAGGTAAGGAACTAACATGGCTAAGCTAAGTACAAGCTTTCCGATACCCGTAACATCGGCATCATGGCCACATCGATGCTGGTAAGACCACCACGACCGAGCGTATTCTTTACTACACCGGTAAGACCCACAAGATCGGTGAGGTCCATGAGGGCGCTGCCACCATGGACTGGATGGTTCAGGAGCAGGAGCGCGGCGTAACCATTACCTCCGCTGCTACCACGTGCTTCTGGAAGAAGGACGGTACCGACTACCGCATCCAGATCATCGACACCCCGGGCCACGTTGACTTCACCGCCGAGGTCGAGCGCTGCCTGCGCGTCCTCGATGGCGCTGTCGCCGTCTTCGACGCCGTTGCCGGCGTTCAGCCCCAGTCTGAGACCGTTTGGCGTCAGGCTTCTACCTTCAACGTCCCCCGCATCGCCTTCATCAACAAGTATGACCGCGTGGGCGCTGACTTCTTCAACGCTATCGAGACCATGAAGGATCGTCTCGACGCCAACGCCGTGGCCGCTCAGGTCCCGATGGGCGCCGAGGACAACTTCTGGGGCGTTATCGACCTGGTCACCATGACCGCATGGGACTTCAAGGCCGACGACAAGGGCATGACCTACCCCGAGCCGATGGACGAGATCCCGGCTGAGTTTGCTGACATCGCTGCCACCAAGCGCGAGGAGCTCCTCGACGCTGCTGCCAGTTTTGACGACGAGCTCATGGAGAAGATCCTCATGGAGGAGGACTTCACCGTCGAGGAGCTCAAGGCTGCTCTGCGCAAGGGCGTTCTGGCCAACGAGCTCAACCTCGTCTTCGTGGCTCCGCCTACAAGAACAAGGGCGTCCAGGAGCTGCTTGACGCTGTCGTTGACTACCTGCCAGCCCGCTTGACGTCGAGGCCGTCACTGGTACCGATCCGGACACCGGCGAGGAGATCCAGCGTCATCCTTCCTTCGACGAGCCCTTCTCCGGCCTGGTCTTCAAGATCATGACCGACCCGTTCGTCGGTAAGCTCACCTACGTCCGTGTTTACTCCGGCCGCGCCGAGTCCGGCTCCTACGTGGTCAACGCTTCCAACGGTCAGCGCGAGCGCCTCGGCCGCATCCTCGAGATGAACGCCGCCGAGCGTATTGACCGTGACGACGCTGCCGCCGGCGACATCGTCGCTTGCGTCGGCTTCAAGAACTCCACCACCGGTGACACCCTGTGCGAAGAGGGCAAGGAGATTGTTCTCGAGAAGATCGAGTTCGCTAAGCCCGTTATCGACGTTGCCATCGAGCCCAAGACCAAGGCCGAGCAGGACAAGATGTCCCTGGCTCTGACCAAGCTCGCCGAGGAGGACCCGACCTTCCAGGTGTCCACCAACCACGAGACCGGCCAGACCATCATCGCCGGCATGGGCGAGCTGCACCTCGAGATCATCGTTGACCGTCTGCTCCGTGAGTTCAAGGTTGACGCTAACGTTGGTAAGCCCCAGGTCGCCTACCGCGAGACCGCTGGTCACGACGTCGAGAAGGCTGAGGCAAGTTCGTCCGTCAGTCCGGCGGTCGCGGTCAGTACGGCCACGCCGTCATCAAGCTCGAGAAGATGGAGGAGGGCTTCGGCTACGAGTTCGTCAACGCTATCGTCGGCGGCGTCGTGCCCAAGGAGTACATCCCGTCCATCGACAAGGGCATCCAGGAGGCCCTGAACACCGGTGTTATCGCCGGCTTCCCGGTCCTCGACGTCAAGGTCACCCTGTTCGACGGTTCTTACCACGAGGTCGACTCCTCCGAGGCCGCCTTCAAGATCGCCGGTTCCATGGCTATCAAGGACGCCTCAAGAAGTCCGATCCGCAGCTGCTCGAGCCGATCATGGCTGTCGAGGTCGAGACCCCCGAGCAGTACATGGGCGACGTTATGGGCAACCTCTCCGGTCGCCGCGGCAAGATCGAGGGCATGGAGGATCGCAAGAACAGCAAGCTCATCCGTGCCAAGGTGCCGCTGGGCGAGATGTTCGGTTACGCTACCGACCTTCGCTCCCAGACCCAGGGCCGTGCATCCTACACGATGCAGTTCGACTCTTATGAGCCGCGCCCAAGTCCATTGTGGACGAGGTCATGAGCAAGAACGCCTAAGTTCGAGCTCCCTGTTACGTAATCCGCGAGAGCATCTCTCGCACTCTTTGGAGGTTTAAGTTGGCTACCCAGAAGATCCGCATTCGCCTCAAGGGCTATGATCACGAGGTCGTCGATCAGTCCGCGAAGCTCATCGTCGAGACCGCTCAGAAGACCGGCGCTCGCGTTTCCGGTCCTGTCCCCCTGCCCACCGAGCGCAACCTGTACACGGTTATCCGCTCGCCGCACGTGAACAAGGACTCCCGTGAGCAGTTCGAGATGCGCACCCACAAGCGCCTCATCGACATCCTCGACCCCACCTCGGGCACCGTTGATTCGCTCATGCGTCTCGACCTCCCCGCTGGCGTCGACATCGACATCAAGCTCTAAGCGATATCGCTCATAGCTTAAAGGCCCCGCTGCCGTTACGGTAGCGGGGCCCTTTTGTTTTGAGTTTAGATTTTGGGATAGCGAATTCGTCTGCCGAGCCGGCGGCTGCGGCGCCTATTCGCTCAGGGGGCGCAAGGATGCTTCTTCGAAGTGGAAGACGCACAAGCCGCTCTCGGTCTCAATGCATGCGCGGCCGCAATCGTCGACCGTTCTAAATATGCCTCGTGCCAGCTCGTCTCCAGCGGGGGAGCGGGCGATAACGTGCTTCCCGATCCAATTGAGGTGAGCGATATATTCGTCGTGGACGGGCGCGAGCGGACCGGCGTCTTCTTCCTTGGCGTTGAGGCGCTCTGCCCAGCTATCTACAGCGTCTATAACTGCGTGATAGACCACATCGAGGAGCATGTCGACGGCGGGAACGCTCTCGTTGAGGTCCGAGAGGCCAATTGCCGCCAGGCGCCATCGGGCACCTCTTGGGGCGTGTAGTTTACGTTGACACCAATGCCGCAGACGGCGAAAGGTTTGCCTTCGTTATCGCGTGCGGCCTCGACCAGAATGCCGCCGAGCTTGCGTCCTCGCGCGACCAGGTCGTTGGGCCATTTGAGGCCAATCTCGTTTGCAAGACCCTGCTTTTCGAGTGCTTCGAGCACCGCTAGGCCGCTGACGGCGGCAAGACCAGAGTACTTTGCGGGATTAACGCATGGACGCAGGACAATCGAAAGCAATAGGTTGCCGGCGGTTGAATCCCACTTGTGGCCGCGCCGGCCGCGTCCTGCCGTTTGCGCGCGGGCGGCAAGTCCTGTGCCGTGCGGCGCACCCTGTTTTCCTGCCTCGAGCAGGTCATCGTTGGTCGATCCGGTTACGTCGACGATCGTTAATTTGGCATCCATAACGGCTGCTACCTCCTAAGTTAATAAGGCAATCGCGCAATGGTGTCGAGAGATAGACACAATGTGAAGCCTTTGTCGCATTTGGACAATTTAATGTTAACACGTCAACAACGACTGAAATGCGCTATCCTCTCTTGGTCGATGTAAACACGTCAACAACTCAAAGGAGGTTAGTGATGGGTTTCACGATTCTTGGAACAGGCTCGGCGCTTCCTAAGCGCAGTGTTTCCAATGACGAGCTGTCTGAGTTCTCGATACCTCGGATGAGTGGATTTTTACCCGCACCGGTATCAAGAGCCGCCATGTCTGCACCACCGAGTTACTTGACGACCTTGCTGTAGCGGCGAGCGAGCGGGCACTCCAGGTGTCCGGAATCGACGCGAGCCAGCTGGATCTGATCGTCTGCTCGACGACGACGGGTGACCACCTTGTTCCCGCTGAGGCGTGTGCCGTTGCTGAGCGACTAGGCGCGACGTGCCCTGCCTTCGATGTCTCGGCGGCCTGCGCCGGCTTCGTATTTGCGCTCGATGTCGCCGAGGGCTATATCGCCCGCGGCCGTGCCGAGCGCGTGCTTGTCGTTGCTGCCGAGCAGATGACGCGCGCGCTCGACTGGACCGACCGTGCACCTGCGTGCTCTTTGGCGACGGCGCGGGCGCTGCAGTGATAGGGCTGGGGGAGACAACCCCCTTGCCGTTGAGCTTTCGACGGCGCCCGACGTCGAGACGTTGCGCGTTCCCGGTCTGGTCGGCACCTCGCCGTTTAAGGACTCCGCAGATAGCGCGAGCGTGCTGTCCATGAATGGTCGCCGCGTGTTCAAGTTCGGCGTCAACGCCATCTGCGACACGGTCCATAAGCTTGCGAGCGATGCGGGCATTTCGGTCGAAGACATCGATCATTTTGTATTCCATCAGGCTAACGAACGAATCCTGAGTCAGGCGGTCAAGCGTCTCGGCGTGCCAGACGAGCGCGTGGTTCGAACGCTACGCGAGACCGGCAACATTTCGAGCGCCTGCATTCCCTTTGCGCTTGACCGGCTGGCACGTACCGACGCACTGAATGAGGACGACACCATCGCCCTCGTTGGATTTGGCGCCGGCCTGGATATAGGTGGCTATCTGCTTCGTTGGAAGTAGTCGCACATAGGAAATAAAAACGCCCCTAGGGCACAAACAAAGGAGAACTACCATGGCAGATCAGAAGACCTTCGAGCGCGTTTGCGACGTTATCCGCGAGACCGCCGGTCTTGACGATGTCGAGATGAAGCCCGAGTCCACGCTCGAGGAGATTGGCCTCGACAGCCTGGGTACCGTCGAGATCCTCGTTGCCGTCGAGGACGAGTTTGGCATTGAGCTCGATACCGAGGAGAACCCCAAGACGGTTGGCGAGTTCGTCGATACGGTCGAGGCGGCATTGGAGAAGTAGTGATGCTCAAGTCTCCTCTCTGCGATTTGCTCGGCATCGAAAAGCCCGTGTTCCAGGGTGGCATGGCCTGGATTGCCGACGCCTCGTTGGCATCTGCTGTGTCCGAGGCAGGCGGCTTAGGCATTATCGCGGCCATGAATGCCGACGCAAACTGGCTGTGCGACCAGATTCATGAGCTGCGCGCCAAGACGGATAAGCCTTTGGCGTCAACGTTATGCTCATGAGCCGTTTGTCGACGAGGTCGCACAAGTGGTGATTGATGAGCAGGTGCCCGTAGTGGTGACCGGTGCCGGCAATCCCACCAAGTACATGAAGGCGTGGAACGAGGCTGGCATCAAGGTCATCCCGGTCGTTGCTTCGGTGGCGTTGGCGCGCCTCGTGGCGCGTCGTGGAGCTACGGCGGTTGTTGCCGAGGGCACCGAATCGGGCGGCCATATTGGCGAGACCTCGACGATGGCACTTGTCCCGCAGGTCGTCGATGCGGTCGATATTCCCGTGGTTGCGGCTGGCGGCATCGCCGATGGCCGCGGTGTGGCGGCCGCCTTTATGCTTGGCGCCGCTGGCGTCCAAGTGGGCACGCGTTTTCTCGTTGCCGATGAGTGCACCGTCTCCGAGCAATACAAAGAGCTAGTGCTCAAGGCGGGAGACACCTCGACGCGCGCGACTGGCCGTTCGACGGGACATCCGGTGCGTGCGCTTAAGAGCCCCTTCACCAATGCCTACGCCAAAAGTGAGGCGGCGGGCGTAAGTGTCGAGGAACTCGGGGCCATGGGCACGGGTGCCCTTCGCAAGGCCGCCAAGGACGGCAATTACGAAGAGGGTTCGTATCTGTGCGGACAGATTGCCGGCATGGTGAACGAGCGCCAGAGCGCGCGCGAAATCGTCGACGATCTGGTCGATGGCGCCGAGCACGTCCTGAAGGGTGCGTGCGCATGGGTAGCGTAGCGTTTCTGTTTGCCGGCCAGGGCGCCAGCACCCCGCGATGGGTGTCGACCTCATCGAGCATCGCCGGCAGCTACCGAGGTGTTCGCGATCGCCGACGAGGTGCGTCCGGGAACCAGCGAGCAGTGCCGGAGCGCTCCAAGGAGGAGCTCTCGCAGACCGAGAACACGC
>ENA-OQAS01000537-OQAS01000537.1-human-gut-metagenome-genome-assembly--contig:-NODE-537-length-19520-cov-2.550714_pt1 | contig 19520 bp, 27 predicted proteins | sample MGYA00242733_ERZ504523 | MGnify/ENA primary metagenome ERZ504523 (study PRJEB26092, sample SAMD00036239) | human gut metagenome | host: Homo sapiens | study: EMG produced TPA metagenomics assembly of...
TGCCATAACAATATAGATCCAGGTACTCTTTGTCGCATACATTGGAAGTTTCATACCAATGATAAACATGACAACCAACAGGGCAATGGCAACCACTGCGCGAACCCACTCTTTCATTTTCCCGACCTTTTTCTGAATCAGCCAAAGATGATGGCAACAACGATAAACAACATGGAAATGGATGCTGCTGCGGAATTCGCATAGCCTGTTGCCTTTGTCATCCCTTCCACACCTTTTCCGACAAACGTTCCGGCAACCATATCGGTAAAAGCTGCCATAACCAGAAGTGTAAACAGCCAGCAGAACAGCATAAATAATTTCCGTCCGGTTCTTCCGATGTATTTCTCGATGATCATTCCCATCGATTTTCCTTCATTTTTAACGGAAGCATACAGTGCTCCAAAATCCTGCACGGCTCCGAAAAACAAACCTCCGATCAGCAGCCATAACAATACCGGCACCCAGCCGAATACGGATGCCAGGATCGGTCCGGTGACAGGTCCCGCACCTGCAATGGAAGAAAACTGATGGGCAAACACTGTCAGTTTGGAGGAAGGAACATAATCCTGTCCATCTTCATGCGTATAAGCCGGAGTTTTTGCTTTCGGATCCAGCCCCCATTTGTTGGCAAGCCAGCGTCCGTATAACAGATAGCCGGCACCAAGTACCACAATTGCAATTAATACGATAACTAAACCATTCATTGTTTTTTCGCCATTTGGCGACTCCCTTCTTAATATTTGCAAAGAGAATGGAACAGAAATAAAAAACCTCCGTCCCTATATACCTCTTATCAGTATATAAAGACGAAGGCTTATGTTATGCTTCCGCGTTACCACTTTATTTGCCGTATGAAACGACCACTCACTCTCATCTCAACAGACTCCCCTCTGCAGAAATAAGGTTCCTGATAACGGTAGAATACCGGTGAAGCTTACTGTCCTGACGGAATTCAGCCCACAGCTCACAGAGGATGGTCACCATATCTGTCTGTTGTCTCGCACCGCCCGACAACTCTCTGGAAAAAAGTATATTGTGATCGTATTCTGTTCTATGCATTTGCTCTATGACTCTTCGTTAACAAAAAACATAGCACTTGATTCGACAATTGTCAATACACCTTTCAACTATTTTCTCTTTTTCTTGCAAGAACGACACTTTGGATCACCAGGAACAGACAAAGCATTGCTGCAATTGTGATGCCTGTCCACCATGCCTGATCCAGTCCGGCGGAGGAAACAATATTCTGAATCGTACTGAGGGAGAGTACACCGAAGAATGTTCCAATGATGTTTCCGACACCGCCGGTCAGGAGTGTTCCACCAATAATGGATGATGCAATCGCGTTCATTTCCATCCCGCTTGCATGTGTTGCCGCACCGGAACCGACATGCAGGAAATATACATAGCCTGCAATACCGGCGAGCAGCCCACTCAGCAGATGCGCAAGAAAACGTGTCTTTTTAACGTTAATTCCAAGCATAAGAGCACTCTGGCGGTTACCTCCAACCGCATAAAACGAACGGCCAAGCTTCGTCCAGCGAAGCATGACAAACATAATCACAACGATCAGGATTGCCACAATCACACCGATTTCCACATATGCATTCACATATTTGCCAATACGGTTGACAGATCCCATTCCCGGAACAATTACACGGGTATCTTTCAATTTCACAAATGCCTCATTTTGTACATTGAACGGATCTGTATGTACGATAGAAGTCATACCTCTTGCAAAGAACATACCTGCAAGTGTTACGATAAATGGCTGAATATCCAGATACGCTACCAAAAATCCCTGTACCAGACCAAATCCAAGACCAATGGCAAGTGCAATCAGGAGAGATACAAACACATTTCCGCCCTTGAAATCCAGATATACCGCGCAGCACATACTTACAAGTGCAACGACACCGCCGACTGAAATATCAATGCTTCCGGTAATCATAACCAGACTAAGTCCGCATGCTGTAATGATCAATGCTCCATTGGCATTTAAAATATTAAAAAAATGTCTGTGGTTTTAAAAATCCGCCGCCCTCAAAAATCATCGCGCCGATATACATCAGGAAAAATACAACGATGGTGATTGTCAAAAGCAGGTTGGCATCGGAAAGTGATACCTTTTTTAAGGATTTTGATTTCATATTAGCCTACCTCCTTTGCATTTCTTACTTTCATCTTCTGTGAAAAAGATGCAAATTTTTCCCGTACCACCGGAGCACTGATGACAACTAGGATAATAACAACAATTGCCTTATAAGCAGAGATTGCTTCGGATTTTACGTTGAACTTATACAGTGTTGTGGTTAAAAACTGAATGACATATGCACCCAGAATAGATGCCGGCAGATTAAATTTGCCACCGCTTAATGAATTTCCTCCAAGTGCTACTGCAAGGATCGCATCCATCTCAATATCTTTTGCAATAACAGAATAGTTAATTGTGGAAATACGACTTACTTTGATCAATGCTGCCACTGCCACACAAAGTCCTAAAATAACAAAGCTCAAAAACTTGATAAATGCCGGATTTAATCCGTTTAATCGTGAAGAACTCTCATTAATACCGACTGCCTGCGTATACAAACCAAGGCTTGTAAATTTCATAACCAGTCCCATAACGATCATACATGCTACCGCAATAAAAAACGGAGTCGGAATTGGAATTCCCGGAATAAAACCACCAAAGTATCCAAACGACGGATCGCTGATTACCGGAAGTTCGTTATTGTTGATCCATGCTGCAATGGAACGCCCTGCAGTATAAAGAATCAGGGTTGCTACCATCGGCTGAATCTTAAATCCGGCAACGAGGATACCATTAAATGCACCAAAGAGCATAGCTACCACGCAGCTTACGAGAAAGGCTACAATGATTGGAGCCTGCAGATGATCCGGACGGGAATTTGTGCCGCAAGTACACGAAGGATAACTGAACCGGCAATCGCGATACCTGCACCAACAGAAATATCCTGTCCTCCGGAAGCTGCTGTAACTAACGTCATACCAATTGCCAGAATGGCAAGTTCTGAGCCGTAGTCCAAAATTGTGATCAGATAACCGGATAATACATGATTTCCGGCGCTGTTTACGTCCAGTGTTATTTTATAGAACGATGGATCGGCGATCAGATTAAATACCGCCAGCAGCACAAGGGCCACGATCGGAATCAGAATCTGCTTTCCGCTGAACATATCCATAAAGTTCTTTTTTTGTAATGTTCTTGTTTTAGCCATTCTTTTTTTCACCTCCGGCAATGGTATCCATAATCTTGCTCTGCGTTAAGTCTTCACCTGAGATTTCGCCTACTTTCCTGCGATCGCGCATAACGATCAGACGGGAGCAGGTACGCAGCATTTCATCTGTTTCCGAAGAAATAAAGGTCACACTCATACCCTCGGATGCAAGCTTTAACACCAGCTTTTGAATTTCAATTTTTGTTCCGATATCAATGCCTCGCGTTGGCTCATCCAGGATCAGATATTCCGGATGTGTCAGAAGCCAGCGGGCAAGAATTACTTTCTGCTGATTTCCACCAGAGAGAGATTTAATCGGTGTATCCGCCGATGCCGTCTTGATTTCCAGCAGCTTGATATATTCGTCCGCAAATTTGTTTGCCTGCGCTTTGCTGAACGGACGGAAGAAACCGCGCAGCACCTGTGCTGCAAGAATGATATTATCGCGGACGGAGAGGTCTCCAACGATACCATCCACCTTTCGGTCTTCCGGCAGATAAGCAATTCCGTTTTTCATAGCATCTATAGGTTTTGTAATTCTGATTTCTTTTCCGTTCTTTTTGATCTTTCCACCAATGATACGGTCCGCACCAAAAATTGCACGCACACACTCACTTCGTCCAGATCCCAGCAGACCGGTAAATCCATTGACTTCTCCTTTTCTTATATAGAAATCAAATGGTTTGATGCCTGCGTTACTCTGCAACTGTTCCACTTCAAATACCGGTGGAACATTTTCATCCGCATGATATACCTGCGTCTCATCTTTGATCTGCGCCTCATCGTCCAGCTCTTTGCCCAGCATCTTTGCTACAAGCTGCACACGTGGAAGTTTTTCAATCTCGTATTCTCCCACCAGTTTGCCGTCCCGAAGCACGGTGATACGGTCACATACCTCATATACCTGATCCAGAAAGTGTGTAACAAAGATGATTCCTACACCTCTGGCTCTTAAGTCTTTCATTAACCCAAACAGCTTCTGCACTTCTTTATCGTCAAGAGAAGACGTCGGCTCGTCAAGGATAAGCACCTTACAATCCATGTCTACAGCCCTGGCAATGGCTACCATCTGCTGGATTGCAATGGAACAGTTTGCCAGCTGCTGTGTTGCTTTTGCCGGAATATCGAGTGATTGCAGAATTCTGTCTGCATCGGCGTTCATTTTTTTCCAGTTCTGCATTCTTCCTTTTGTTCGTCCGATAAACATGTTTTCTGCTACCGACAGATTCGGGCAAAGCGTAATTTCCTGATACACGGTACTGATTCCAAGATTCTGTGCATCCTGCGGCGAATGAATTGCCACTGCTTTGTCGTTTCCTTTGAGGAAAATTTCTCCCTCATCTTTTTCATATACGCCGGTCAGCACCTTAATCAATGTAGATTTTCCCGCGCCGTTTTCACCCATCAGCGCGTGAATTTCTCCTTCACGCAGGGAGAAATCAACCGCCTGCAATGCCTTTACCCCTGTAAAGTTTTTGTGGATATTTTTCATTTGTAATACAACATTTTCTTTCACCAGCTTATTCACCCCTTGCTTTTTTGGTTAGAAACGCGGCGCTGCGTTTTCCTCATACGCGGCGCCGCGCCAATGTTTCCTGTTTTGTTTAGATACCGTATTTATTTACATCATCCTCTGTGATGGTTGTTGCATCAAAACCTTTCTCATCCATGATGATGGTCTTCTCTGTGATTTCCTCGTTGTTCTGTAATTTCTGGATAACATCGGCAATGTAAGAAGCTGGAATGGATTACACTGTCCATCATAGTTCCAGTTCTGATCTAACAGTTCCTGTAATGCCCACTTGTTGCAGTCAAATCCCATAACGATAACGTCTTTGCCAACACCGTGAGAAATATTTGCTTTGTCAAGAGCGGCAACAGCCCCCTTTGCCATATCATCGTTCTCTGCATAGATAACGTTGAATTTCTCTCCACTGTCGATAACGGACTGTACGATCTGCTGTGCTTTTTCTGCATTCCACTCTGCAGTCTGCTCATTTACAATGTTCCATCCTTCAGCTGCTGCTGTATCTGTTAATGCTCCGGATCTTCCTTTCTGTGCTGCAGATCCCATAACACCCTGAATGTGAATGATGTTATACTCATCAAGATTCTGTGCCTTTAACCAGTCACATGCAGTCTGTCCTTCTTTATCCATATCAGATACGATTGATGCTGCATACAGGCTTTCATCTGCATCGATAACACGGTCAAAAAGAATTACCTGTGTTCCTGCATCCTGTGCATCCTTTAATACGGAATCCCATCCGGATGTGTCTGCTGCGGAAAGAAGTAAGTAATCCACACCATCCTGAATGAATTTCTGTGCTGCTGTAATCTGTTCATCGTTCTTTAAGCTGTATGCAAATGATGCATCGTAACCGTTTTCTTTTGTAAACATGTTCTTCATGTCTTTATCGTTTGCGGTACGATATCCGGACTCGTTTGGATCATTGTTAATGATTCCGACCTTAATCAGATCTCCGCTCGAACCACTGCCGGCTGCTGATGTATCTCCGGCTCCGTCCTTTGTATCGGTGGCCCCGCAGGCTGCCAGTCCAAGTACCATCATTGTTGCTGTCAACATTGCTAAGATTCTTTTTTTCATACCCTTTTACCTCCCAATATGAAATCTTTTGTTTGTTTGTGCATTTACTATACCATTCGTATTTTTCTGTTTCAATCCGATTTATGCCTGTTTTAAACGGTTTGTAATATGTTTACAATACATATTTTATATGATATCATCTAAAAAGAATACAAATTTATTTTTATGTGGAAAGATCTTTGATTTGAGGTGGAAAATCTTTTGATTTATGGTATTTTCTGTAATTTCTGATGAGATTTTGTCTGAAATCTTATTGGTGAAAACGATAAATTTCTCTGGAAAAGTGGATTGTTTTTGAAAAAGGTAGAATTTTCTTTGATAAAAAAAAATAATTACACGCCTGTTTCCACCAAAGAAAGGAAAAATTTTATGGCAATCAAATATAAATGGCTGGCAGGACGTCTGCGCGAACAATTACCGGATTATACAGCCAATGGAATTCACCGGCTTCCAACCGAAGCTGCCATCAGCCAGCGCTATAAAGTGAGCCGCCAGACCGTGCGGCAGGCACTGTCCGTTCTGGAACAGGAGGGATTAATCGAAAAAAGGCAGGGAAGCGGGTCCTATATCACGGGACGCAGCCGCGGAGAAGACCGGATCGACCTTCTGCTCTCCAATGACTCTGCTTATTTGTATCCGATGCTTTTGCATGACATCAAAAAAACACTTGCGGCACAGGGCTTTTCCACGACTGTACACATCACGGAAAACACCTTTTCCACAGAACATACTCTTTTACAGAAGATTCTCCACCAGCCGCCGCGCGCCCTGCTTGTGGAAGGTGTAAAAACTGCGCGCACGAACCCGAATCTGGATCTGTACCGTAAACTGCAGAAAAAGAAATGCCCTGTTCTCTTTTTACAGGAATCCTATCCGGAACTGACCAATTGCCCATGCGTCACCATGGATGACTTTGGCGGTGGCATTTTGCTCACCCGGCATCTGCTCGCCACCGGCCTACCCGCATCGGTGCGATCTTCCTGCGGATATGCGTTCCGGACTTTTGCGCTGCCAGGGGATGCTGCATGCTGCGGGACACAGGTGCACTTCCGGAAGATTCCCTGATATGCTGGTATTTTTCCGATGATCCGGACTATGGCATACAAAAAGCGATGCAGAAACTCATTTCTTCCTGCACCGCTATTGTCTGTTATAATGATACCATTGCCTATGCACTTTGCCGTGCCATCTCAGACCTGCCACAGCCACCGGAGATTACGGTTGCCTCCTTTGACCACAGCTACCTGTGCCACTTTGGACACACAGAGTTTCTCTCCCTGACCCCGGCCGAAGCGCCTGGCAGCCGCGCCGCCGGGGTTCTCCTCCACCAGCTGCAGGGGATTTTAGTCTCTTCCACAGAAATTCCCTGGAAGCTTTAAATACCGCTGCGGTATTCACGCGGACTGCACCCCTGCGTCTTTTTAAATACAAAACTGAAATAATGAGGATCTTTGTACCCCACCTGTGCGGCAATTTCCGATGTCGGAAGTTCCGTACTTTTCAGTAGCTTTTTTGCCTTTTCCATACGTTTTTCCGAAATATATTCGGTAAATGTCTTCTGCATATTCTGACTGAAGACAGAACTTAAATAATTAGCACCCACCTGTACCTCGCACGCAACGGTACCCAGCGATAAATTCTCACTCGTGTAATGCTCATCAATATAAGCAAGTGCTTTTTTTAACGTTTTACTGCTCAGATTGGTGTTCTGTTCATCACGCAGATCGATTGCCGTCTGTAAAATACTCAGGAAATATTCAAATACCTCGTCCTGCTGCACATGCACATTGGTTCCGTATTTGCCGATATGCGCCAGAAATTCTTCTTTTGTCACACCGTTTCGCTCCATAAACGCAATCGCCGTAAACCGGATATTAAGCACAACATAGTCACGGAATATCACGGAATGTATTACCTCGGATATGCTCTGCAGATAAGACTCTACAAAGTTGTATACTTCTTTGCTGCTTCCTTTTGCCAGAAATTCCGAGATAATTTCCGGTGACATTTTTGTCGCATCTACTTCCGCAATCCGCGTGTCATCCTGCGCCGGCAGATAACTTTTTAATGTCTCTTCCGAAAGTACATGCATTTGCGGATACAAAAAACGATATGCACCATAATGATTTACACGATCATAACACTCTTTCAGCATCGACAGCCGTTCCACAGGCGTTCCCACAACAACATACCAGTCTGCATTGGCGTTTTGTGACTCGCAGTTCATCTGGATCTGTGCAATCGCCCGCTGTGTATAATCTTCCATTTCCTCCGCATCGCATTTGACTAAAACCCCATAACAGTTGACGTTCCAGCGAAACAGGATATATTGCGGAAAACGCAGAAAATACTGCAGAATTTCTTCCTGCAGGTGCACAAAAGTATTCATCTCCCGCTCGGAACCATTCTCTTTTTCCTGCTGCACGTACAAAAACAGCAGATTGTAACACGATGCTGACAGATCCAGCGACCATTTGGCAGCTTCATCATAAATTTCTGTTACACACAGCTCGCCTTCTAACACCTGCTCAAAGAAATGCCTTATGGAAAACTGCTCATATTCGTGCATTTCGTTTGCCAGTTTGCTCTGAAAATCTTCCTGCTCCTGCTCTGCCTCGATTTTTTCTTTTAATTCCTGCAGCACCTTGCGCAGACTCATTCTCGTAACCGGTTTCAGGATATACTGATCCACGCCAATGGAAATTGCTTCTCTCGCATATTCAAAATCATCATAACCGCTGATAATGAGTATCTTTGTCTTCGGGAATTCCTCCCGCACAATCCGGCTGAGTGACAGCCCGTCCATAAACGGCATCTTAATATCGGTAATCAGTACATCCGGACGTGTCTTTCGAATCAGCGGCAGTGCAACTTCACCGTCTGCTGCCTCCCCGACAAACCGATACCCATACTGTTCCCAGGGAATCCGGTCCCTCAACCCCTCACGGATAACGGTCTCATCTTCCACCAAAAATACTTTTAACATTTGTTTTATCCCCTTTAATACACTCTGTCTCCCAAAACAGAAAGCACATTTTTTTGTGTATACACTTTTTCTTCTACATAATTAATTTTGTCTACCGGCTCACCGTCTTCCAGCCGGTTGATAATTTCCTGTATGTATGTTCCCTGCAACGGATTACATTCAATATCCACATTGATCACGCCGGACTTTACTTTTTCAAGTGCACTCCTCGTTCCGTCAAAAGAAATCAGCGTAATATCGCCTCCCGTCCCGGTCGTCTTTCCGGCCGCACGAATTGCCTCGATTGCACCAAACGTCATATCATCATTCTGCGATACAACCACATCAATATCTTTATATTTCTGCAGATATTTTCCATCACTTCTCTGCCTTTTGCCGTGGTAAAATCAGCATCATCGGAATCCAGAATTTCCCAGTTCGGATGCGTCTTTGCAATCTCTGCAAACCCTTTTGTGCGCCCTAACGTTGCAGATGCATTGGAAGTCCCTCGCAGTACCACGATATGTACCGTTTCCTTTGATCAATTTCTTCCCCTTCAGGTCTTCCTCCAGCCAGCGCGCGGCATTTCTTCCTTCTTCCGTAAAATCGGAACCGACCCACGCCGTATACAGCGATGGATCACAGCTGACATTCCGATCCATGACAATCACCGGAATATCAGCCTCTTTTGCTTCCTGCAGCACGGTTTCCCAGCCATCCTCCACAATGGGTGAAAAGACAATATAATCCACACGCTGCGAAATATAACTGCGAATTGCTTTAATCTGGTTTTCCTGTTTTTGCCTGGCATTGTTAAACAGTAAAAATAACCGTTTTCTTTGCACAGTGCCTGTTGGATGGATGCCGAATTGCGGTACGCCACATAGACTCGCTGCCAAGCTGTGACACCCCTACCACAATTTGATTCTGACTGGGAATCTCCTGCTCTGCCGTACTTTGAATATCTATCGTTTTTCCACAACCTGCCAGAAAAAGCACCAGCATCAAACACCCGATGACCGGTATCCATCTGCCTTTCTTTTTCATGTTATCGCCTCCCCTGTTACGTTGTGCACCGCCGGAATCACGATCGTCACCTGCGTCCCTTCCCCCGGTCTGGATGCAATCTTTACCCCATATTCCGCGCCAAAATACATGTGCAGGCGTTCATTGACGTTTGCGAGTCCAAAGCCACGATCCGTCTGTTTGCATGGCTTTTCAATCTCTTTTTGCAAATCCTGCAGATCGGCTTCCTCCATCCCCACGCCGTCATCTGTCACCGTCAGTATCAGCAGATCCTGTTTCTTTTCTCCACGGATACAGATCTGTCCTTTGGAGCGCTTGCATTTGATCCCATGATACAGTGCATTTTCTACGATTGGCTGCAATGTCATTTTAGGAATCTGATAGCCATAGAGTTCCGGATCTATTAAAATATGATATTCCATAATATCATGATAACGGGTCTCCTGAATCTGCAAATAACTCCTGACATGCTGTTCCTCCATGCGGATACTGATAAATTCCTGACCATGACTGAGTACAAGTCTGAAAAAACCAGACAGGGTAACAACCATTTCCGTTGCCTGTTCTGTCTCGTTACACTCAATCAGCCATACAATCGTATCCAGTGTGTTGTATAGAAAATGGGGATTAATCTGCTCCTGCAGCAGACGTAAATCTGCCTTCCGCATTTTCTGTTCATCCTCACGCACCTTATTCACCAGAATCTGTATATTTTCCGCCATATCGTTAAATCCGTGTGCAAGCACCGCCACTTCATCGTGCGATTTTACGTGTGCCCGCACAGCAAAATTTCCCTCCGAAATCTCTCCGGTCGCATTGTAAAGCTGTCTCAGCGGGCGTAATATTCCGGACGTAACAAAAAAACCTGCGCCTCCGACAACAATCCCCAGTGCCGCAAGAACTACAGCAAACACAATAACAAATGTGTGGATCTGCTGGTTTAAGGTGTTTGTCACAGCCTCCATGTAATTTGTCTGATAATAAATATAGTACTGAATGTCCTCCTGAATCAGTTCTGTCAGGATATAGATATTGTCATCCAGCTGCCGGATATTCTCATCGTAGCGATCACCCTTTTTGACATTTTCTGCAATATCATCCACACGGTTTTTAAGTGTATCTACATTGCGCAGCAGACTATCCAGCCACATACGGCTTTCATAATCACTCGTCACATCCCGCAAACCGGTACAGCTCTTCTTCAGGTTCCGGATAAGCACATACGGGTCTTTAAGCGTCTCATCATTTGCAATATTGTCCATCGAAACATATCCCACAACGACTTTGTAAAGACTTTCATCCATCTGTTCTTTGAATTGAATATTGTAGGTGTTTGCAATGGTAAGATGATCCACAATCTCATGATATGTCTGGTTGTAATTAGCTATGGAAATTAACAGATATACTGCAATCAGCAGAAATGGCAGCATTGATGCAGACAGCAATAACAGCAGCTTGCTCCGAATGGAAAACGCTACCTTCTTCGTTCTTCTTTTCTTTTTCATACCCTACCTTTATTTTGATATACCTCTCCCTGTCTCCTTGTTGATTATATACCAATTATGCAAAAGGTCAAAACCCGTCTGCCTGGCTATTGACTTTTGTTTTTGCCCGGGATTATAATCGTGTTTGCCAGTAAACAGGATAAAAAGAAGGTTTTATAACTATGAAAATAAAGCAGAAAAATACAATTGATATGACCCACGGAACACTGTGGAATAAATTACTGATTTTTGCTCTGCCTCTGGCTGCCAGTAGCATCTTACAGCAATTATTTAATTCTGTGGATACCGCAGTGGTCGGCCGTTTTGCAAGCAGCCGTGCATTGGCGGCCGTGGGAAGCAACAGTTCGCTCATCGCACTGATGATTAATCTGTTCATCGGGATTTCGCTCGGTTCCAACGTAATTATTTCCCGCTACATCGGACAGAAAGCCGAAGAACATGTAAAAGCTGCAATTCACACCGCCATCGTTGTCGCTTTATGCAGTGGCATTTTCGTGCTTGTACTGGGGCAGTTCATTGCCAGACCGGTACTGACACTGATGGGAACGCCAAAAGATGTTCTCGATCTGGCAGTTTTATATCTGCGGATCTATTTTCTCGGCATGCCATTTATCATGCTTTATGATTTCAGTTCTTCAATCCTGCGCAGCATCGGTGACAGCCGTCGCCCACTGTATGCCCTGATTGCCGCCGGAATCATCAATACCGGACTGAACCTGATTCTTGTCATTGTATTTCATCTGGGAGTATCCGGTGTCGCAATTGCCACCGTTGTTTCTAATATTGTAAGTTCCGGTATTCTGTTTTATATTTTACTGCATGAACAGGAACCAATCCGTGTCAGACTCTCCGGCTTGTCCATTGACTGGGGCGAACTGAAAAAAATTCTGATCATTGGCGTTCCTGCCGGCCTGCAGGGCATGGTCTTTTCCCTTGCCAACGTCTGCATCCAGAGCATGATTAACAGTTTTGGATCAAACGCTATCGCAGGATCTGCAGCTGCACTGAACTTTGAATTTTTTGCGTATTTTATGGTAAACGCATTTGCCCAGACTACCGTTACTTTTACGAGCCAGAATTACGGTGCCGGGGATTTTAAACGGTGCAAAAAGTATACCGTCTCTGCATGATTTTTTCCGTGATATTCTGTGGTCTGTTATCCGGTATTTTTGTACTTGGACGGGACTTTTTCCTTCGCCTGTACACGACCGATCCGAATGTCCTGACTTTTGCCGTACAGCGCCTTCTGATCGTCACCACACTGGAACTTCTGACCTCCACTTACGAGATCAGCGGCGGTGCCATGCGTGGCTTTGGCCATTCCCTGACACCGGCTCTGATCACCGTGGTCGGCTCCTGCGTGCTGCGCCTTATCTGGATCAACACCGTCTGCCGTGCCATACATGAATTCTGGGTTGTTATGATTATCTATCCGATCTCCTGGGTACTGACCGGTACGGTTATGATCACGGCGTATCTGCTTCTGCGGCGGAAACTGATGCGTTAAGCATCGGAACGGGCAAATGCATTCTTCATCTGTCCACACAGTTCAAACAGAACTTTATCGAGTGTATCGGCGGCTTCTTTTTTTACCATATCTGCCACCGGCATTGTTTGCTTCTGTCTTAAGTGCCATGCGCTTTCCTGCGTCGGTTTCTTTTTCCAGCAGTTTATCATAATGATTGATAATCTCATGTCCTTTAGACAGCACTTTCTCCTGATACCGCTCGACATGGAACACCGATTTCTTATAAGAGGCATCTGCCATCGCACCAATCATCCGGCTTACCCAGTAAAAATTATCCGTAGAAACTTCTGCTGTCGTATTTGCCACATATTCCGGAGTTTTCTCCACCTGTGCATAAAATGGCACCATGGCATTAAAGGCATTGGAACCATACGCAACCCATTCCAGTACATTGGCATCCTCTCCATGCTCCGGGCGGATATGCACAAGACCAACAAAATCATTGCGGTTGATACCAATGGAACGATACATGCCACGCTGCCCCGGATCTCCATACGCTCCATATGGATCGTAAGGCGTTCCCTGATAATGCGAGGAAAGCACATATTTCACATCTTCCACCGTAATCTTGCGCTCCGGTACCAGTGTCCATGGCAGATCATCGGACTCCGGTGTAAAATCCGCATCCGGTCCATCCCAGTTGTATGTGTGTGGATTCAGGTAGCGCAGCATATACCACGCACGCGGTGTATTGTACACATGATCTGCATCGTCATGGCTGCCAAAAGCTTCGCGCGGATTCAGAGTGCCATCCATGGATAGATTCAAGTGATGGTTCGCAATAAACTCCCGCATATCTGCAGAACACATATGATTTTCCTGCATGGTAAATGCATCATCCAGATCAAATGCATCAATTCCAAGCTGATTTGGCATAACCACATACGCATCATCCGGCACACGGCGTGCAATCCAGTGATGTCCGCCAATGGTCTCCATCCACCAGATTTCATTCTGATCGGAAAAGGCAATTCCATTCATTTCATAAGTGCCATAGGTTTCCAGAAGTTCTCCCAGCCGCTGAACACCCTCTCTTGCATTGTGGATATAAGGAAGTACTAACGATACAATATCTTCCTCTCCAATGCCGTTTTCCACCAGCGGATCTGCACCGAGTACACGTGGATTGGATGTGATTGTCTCGGTTGCCGTCATTCCGGTCCGTGCTTCATTGACTCCGCATGCACCCCAGATTCCTTTCCCTTCCACTGCATTTGGCATAGCCGTATAGCGAAGCGGATTTTCTGGAAGCGGAATTTCTACAGAAGAAAGTACCGCTTTGTATACACGTGGCTGCTCCTTTGGCTGCACCACAATCATTTTCTTTGGCGTAAAGTGATCATTTCCACCCGCATCATCATTTCTCGCAATCATGGTTGAACCATCATAGGTTGCATTTTTTCCTACTAATATCGTTGTACAAGGCATATTTTTATCTCCTTTTTTCGTTATCGCAATCCGGCGTTTGTCTTCTACCTTAATTTTTGTGTCCGGGCATCGCTTCGACCGTAATGTCTTCCTTTCGTTTCACCTCAAATACCGGAATCCACGCGGTCTCCGTAACCGGGGCATAATGCAGATTTCCGGTTGTCAGACGGTTCTGCTTCTCTGGTTTCAATTTTCCCATAAGAAAAAATGAAATCGCCCCACTCACTTCGCTTTGGGAACCGTCCGGATTCTTTTTATAAATTCTTTCTGCCGGTATTTCTTCCTCTGCTATTTCCAGCACTTCCCCATGGTTCCGTCGCTTTGCAGTTCCGCCCTATCTGATATAGAATACGCGGTTTTCTTTTCTTGGAATAACATCCGGATAATCCCCGTCCACATAGCCGAGCGCACAGTGTCCGATTCCCTCATATTCATCCTCAATCCCAAGGGATGCAAGCAGTTCCCTGCCCCAGCTGCTTTCAAATTCCTCTTTCGCGCGTGAATCCAGCAGCTGCCGATTCCCAGATCATGGGCTGCAAGCATCAGGTTTCCCATCACAAGACTGCCGTCATAGACATGTGTCGGCCAGTCTTTTTTGCCTAAAACGATGAGCATTGCTGGTGCGCCGTAAAACGGATCACCCTCACTTCCCATGATTTCTGCATTTTTCTTTGCGATTTCATCGCGCTTCTCTTTGTTTGTCACCTGAATGATGATGACATTCTGTGCGCCTCTGCCGTTTGCCGCATAAGTTCCCGCTTCGATGATCTTGTCTAAAATTTCCTGCGGAATGGCATCCGGTTTGAATTTACGGATGCTTCTTCTGGTTTTCATTTCTTCTAATACGTTGCTCATTTTGGTTTCCTCCTGTCAGTCTTCTTTTGTTAATTGCTCAATCACACACGTATGTGTTTTTGTCTCTCTGTTGTAGTTGATTCCGGCAAGGAGCAGATTTCCCCGATACTCCTTTAAGGCATCTGTATAGTGCCGGTCTTTGATCTGCGCAATGGCTCCCTGTGCGGATTTTTCCCATTTCAGTTCAATCACAACCGCCGGTTTGTCTGCATGCATTTTTCTTGGAATAAACACAGATCCGCGAACCCTTTCCGGTCGGAAATTCCCTTATGATCGTGTAGTATTCCCGTGCAAAATAAAACGCCAGATTGATCGTACATGCCAGCGAATTTTCATTGTTGTACTGCAAAATGGAAATCTCACGATGCGCTTTATCAATGCCTGCTGCCACTGCCTCTTCGTCCTGCATCCATAACGCTTCCAGCAGATTTTTCGACGCTTCGACAGAATCAATCACCTCATGCCAGTCCATGGTACTGATTGCATTTACATATTCCTGTGACACTTCTTTGTTTGGAATCGACACCGTTTTGTCCATCCAGTGATAACTCAGATAACCCAGATGAACCAGGAGTGTCAGAACATCATCCCGGTTCTGGAATGTTGTCATATCATTGGAAAATGTCCCTGTATTGATTTCCACACGATCCCCGGCAAGCATCCGCACAATGGCATCTTTTAACCCGTCAAAATTCATCTGGATATAAATTTTTAATGCCTCATATGTTTCGGTCTGATTCCAGTAATTATCATACAGACCGCTTAACATTGCATCGACACTGATTTCGGGCTGTACATGGAATAGATTTTGGGGTTTTCTCCGTCCATTGCGACAAGTTCATAGCCATCATACCACGCCTGCGCTTCTTCAAAATTGCGCTTGTATGTTGCGCACAATGCGTGCACTTCCTCTTCGGTAAAACCGAAAAACTCCGCCATCTCGCGTGGATTGGTCATGGAATATTCCGTAAACATGTTGAGTGCCGAATGCGAACCGTATTTTTTTATCGGTAAAATTCCGGTCATGTAGGCAAGTGCCACATATTCCTGATCTTTCATCCATACCCGCAGGAAATCCAGATATTTTTTTTGCGCCTCTTTATCCTGCTTGTACTCGCGGAACAGACAGTCCCATTTCGTCGATCAGTATGATAAACGGGCACTTCGTTATGTGCATATACGTCTTTCATCGCAAACACCAGACTGTCTTCTCCATCCATGACATAATCAGGATATCCTCTTTTCAGATCTGCAATCATGCGTTTTTGAAAAACCGCAAGCATTTCATCCATACTGTGCGTCATGCTTAAAAATTCCTGCATATTCACTTTCAGCACATCATATTGATTCCGGTATTTCTGATAAGTCTCTGCCTTTGCAATCTGCAGAGTATCAAACAACCGCGCCGTATCGACGCTCTGATCGTAATATGCTGCCAGCATATCCGTCGCCATAGATTTTCCAAATCGCCGCGGACGGCTGACACAAATATATTTCTGCCGTGTGTTAACAACCGCATTTATTTTTTCGATTAACCCAGTTTTATCTACATAAATTGCGGAATTTAAGCTCTCCTCAAAGCCTTTGCAGCCCGGATTCAGATAACTTCCCATGCCTGACACCTCCGTAATGTCATTCGTAACCATCCACCGCTTTACCAACGAACCGTCACGACCAGATTCCTGTCTCTAGCATACCACAAACATTCTGTCTTTGCACTTATATTTCTTCCGATATTCTATCCATGATTTTACAAATGGTTCCTGTCCATTGATGTTTTCTGCCCATAATACTTCTTCATATTTTTTGGGTAGGATTTGTATATCCCGAAAAATTTCAGGGGACATTGTGATTTTTTCCATCACAATGTCCCCTGCTTTAAATTATGTTCTTCCTGACATTTGAGATTCTCAAAATGCCCGGAGAATCATTCATCAAATGTCAACTCAAAAGGCATAAAGGATACTCCCCGCTTCTGACCTACTACTGTTTCCAACAATAAAACGAAACTGGACATCTCCATCTATGAGTTCCATATTCTCTCCATAAAAAGCTAGTTCCTTCCGATTAACCGTAAATTTTACTTCCTGCTCTTCACCCGGCAACAGAAAAATTTTCCGAAACCGGATAAGTTCTCTATCCGGTCGCACAACAGGAGCACAAAGTGTCTCCACATAACACTGCACGACTTCTGCCCCAGGCACTTCTCCCACATTCTTCACCTTGCAGGATATGTCAATCTTATCCTCTCTTTCCTGTTTCTCAAATATGGGGGGCGTAATGGTGAACTCTGTGTAAGAGAGACCGAATCCAAATGGATAAAGCGGTTCATTCGGAATATCCATATACCGGCTCGTAAAGCGATTCTCCGGATTCGTTTCTACCATCCGGTGTCCGGTCTTTACATCCCAGTAACTGACAGGCACCTGTCCCACACACCATGGTATGCTCACAGACAGTTTTCCTGATGGGGTCTCTTCTCCATACACCAAGCGAACAACAGCCTCAGCTCCCATTGTTCCCGGTCTCCAGACAAAAAGGACAGCCTGGGATTTCTCCGCTATTTTCCGTATATCCAACGGCCTGCCCGATAGAATGACCGTCACAATATGGGAGGTACGGCCAGCTACTGCATCAAAAAACTTCTGCTGCCCTTCCGGCAGATCAAGAAATGCCCTGCTCGCGGCTTCACCTGACTGTGCCTCATGTTCTCCAAGTACAAGTACCACGGTATCCTCCGGTTCAATTTCATCCAGTGTGGCATATTGTTTTCCACTATTCACGCATATTTCAGGTATCTCTTTATCCTGTTCTCCGCTGTCCTGAATTCTACAGTTTTCAGCCTGCCACAGCCTCCTTTCCTCTTCTGTCAGAATCTCACATTCTGGCAGAAAACGAACCGGCATCTTCCGGGCTTTCAGGACTTCTCTGATCGTTTCCACATCATCATAACGGCCGAAAATTGCCCATCTGCTCAGCAATTCCCTTGACTCCACATAAGGTCCGCCCCAAAATACCTTCCTCTCCGGTTTCAGAGGAAGCATATCATCATTTTTCAGAAGAACCGAACTCTCACATGCCAGCGCAAGCGCGGTTTTCTTTGCCTCAGCAGACAACGGTTCTTCTCCCTGCATTCCTGCAAATGGATTTTCAAACAAGCCAAGCCGATTCTTCATCACCAGCACATTCCATGCACTTTTGTCTATCAACGAAGTTGGAATACTCCCTTCTTTAACCAGTTCTTCCAGATGGAACATATATGCCGGACTCATCATGTCAATGTCAACTCCCGCACGGACTGCGGCCTCTGCGGCCTCTTTCTGGCTTGACACTACATTCTGTTCCTCCAACTGCCCTATGGATCCCCAATCTGAAATCACAGTGCCACTGAAACCCATTTCTTCCCTGAGAGCGCCTTCAAGCAGTTCCTTGTTTCCACTGACCGGTCTGCGGTCAACTGCATTAAACGCTGTCATCACCATTGCCGGATCTGCATGCATTGCCATACGGAATGGTTTGAGATACTGTTCCCGGAAGGTTCTCTGTGATATTTCCACATCATTGTATTCTCTTCCCGCACTCACTGCACCATAACCTGCAAAATGCTTTAAACAGCCTGCGATACCGGACTCCGGTATTTTTTTGTTCCCTGCCGGGTCTTCCTTCTTCGCCCTGATATCCTCTAAGCATTGCGGTTCCCATAACTCCGTTCAGAAAAGGATCCTCTCCGAAAGACTCCATTATCCGCCCCCACCTCGGTCTCTGGATACATCAATCATTGGAGAAAACGTAGCCTGATCCCCTCAGAAGCAGACTCTGCTGCGGCATGTCCCGCCATCTTTCTAACCAGTTCCGGATGAAACGAACAAGCCTGTCCCAAAGGAATCGGAGCTATGGTCCTGCACCCATGTATGACATCTGCCATAAACAGCAATGGAATATGATGCGGATGCGCTTCCACATATTTTTCTGAATTCCCCTGAGCTTTTCTGCCCCGATCATACCTAGTACAGAACCAGCATACTGAGTCACCCACTGAGGTGGCTGGTCTTCCCCCACCTCCCCGGTAAGTACCGCATCATCATCAAAGTAAATTCCAGTCAGCTGTATCATCTGCCCAATCTTTTCACGCAATGACATCTCAGACAACAACTGTTTTAATTTTCTTTGTTCCATAATCTTCTTTTCCCTCAATCAAAATAAATGGTTTCTCCACTCTCTGCGGAACGGTACACCGCTTCCAGAATACGTGTGACAACTGCAGCCTGTGCAGGCTTCACAACCTGTTCTGCCCCATCAACAACGATGTGGTAAAACAATTCCTGTTCATAGTCTGCTGCTGACTTTTCTTTTCCTGAGAAAA
>ENA-OQAS01000538-OQAS01000538.1-human-gut-metagenome-genome-assembly--contig:-NODE-538-length-19517-cov-2.925116_pt1 | contig 19517 bp, 28 predicted proteins | sample MGYA00242733_ERZ504523 | MGnify/ENA primary metagenome ERZ504523 (study PRJEB26092, sample SAMD00036239) | human gut metagenome | host: Homo sapiens | study: EMG produced TPA metagenomics assembly of...
CTAAAAAAAAAAGTGAGCATCTGCCTGAGTTTGCACATACATTCAGAAAGGTTTCTATTATTACAGAATTTTTTCCATAATAAGCACCATTTCTTTCTTTTTTCACATTTTTTTTCTGTACTTTTGCGCTCAAATTTAAAAACCATTTTTTATAACCCAATATGGCAAATGTGATTAAATTACACAAAGGCTTGAACATCAACCTGAAAGGGAAACCTGCTCAGGAGTTCTTTGACGTGAAGCAGCCGGACATCTATGCGATAGTGCCCGATGATTTTCATGGCGTGACTCCTAAAGTCGTGGTCAAGGAACAGGAATATGTGACGGCCGGGGGAACATTGTTTGTTGACAAGAACCACCCCGAAGTGAAGTTCGTATCTCCGGTAAGCGGTGTCGTTACCAGCGTGGAGAGAGGCGAACGTCGTAAGTCTTAAGCATCTCCATTGCAGCTGCAAAGGAGCAAGACTACGAAGAGTTTGGAAAGAAGGATGTTTCGACTCTGACAGGCGAGCAGGTAAAAGCCGCCCTGCTGGAAGCCGGACTTTTTCATTCATTATCCAGCGCCCCTACATCGTGGTGCTGATCCGAATGCCAAGCCGAAAGGCATCTTCGTTTCTGCATTTGACACTAACCCATTGGCTGCTGATTTCGAATTTGTTCTGAAAGGCCAGGAAAAAGATTTCCAGACTGGTCTGGACGCACTGGCAAAGATGGCAAAGACGTATCTGAATATCAGCGTAGAGCAGAAGAGCCCTGCACTGACCAACGCCAAAAATGTAACTGTAACTGCCTTCGACGGTCCTAACCCCGCCGGAAACGTAGGCGTTCAGATTAACCACATCAGTCCTATCAACAAAGGCGAAACTGTTTGGACGCTCCGTGCGGAAGAAGTGATCTTCATCGGACGCCTGTTCAACACAGGTCGCGTAGACCTTACCCGTACTATCGCCCTGACCGGTTCGGAAGTGAAGAAACCGGCTTATTGCAAGCTGAAAGTAGGAGCCTTGCTGACAGATATTTTTGCAGGACGTGTGAACGGAGGTAAAAACTTACGCTACATTAACGGTAACGTGCTGACCGGAACTTTGGTGAAGCCAAACGGATTCCTGGGTGCGCACGCTACAAGTCTTACTGTGATTCCCGAAGGGGATGACCGGCACGAATTCCTGGCTTTATCATGCCGCGTACCGATCAGTACAGTGCCAACCGCAGTTATTTCAGCTGGTTGTGCGGTAACAAGGAATACACACTGGATGCCCGTATCAAAGGTGGCGAACGCCACATGATCATGTCCGGCGAGTATGACAAAGTATTCCCGATGAGCATTTTCCCCGAATATTTAATTAAAGCTATCATTGCCGGCGATATTGACCGCATGGAAGCACTTGGTATTTACGAAGTGGCTCCCGAAGACTTCGCTGTATGTGAATTCGTTGACTCTTCCAAATTGGAATTGCAACGCATCGTGCGTCAGGGCTTGGACATGCTTCGCAAGGAAATGTGCTAAATAATTAAAAACTAAGAATTAAAAGTTAATGAAAGCGTTAAGAAATTATCTCGACAAGATAAAGCCAAACTTTGAAGAGGGCGGCAAACTCCACGCGTTTCGTTCGGTGTTCGACGGTTTCGAAACATTCTTGTTCGTACCCAACAGCACTTCGAAAACAGGAGTTCACATTCATGATGCGATTGACAGCAAGCGTATCATGTCGATTGTGGTTATTGCGTTGATACCGGCTTTGTTGTTCGGTATGTACAACGTAGGTTACCAGCACTTCTTGGCAGTGGCAGGAGGCAGGTTTCTTTGAAAGTTCATTTATGGTTTCCTGGCTTGTTCTGCCTAAGATTATCGTGTCATACGTAGTCGGTCTGGGAATCGAATTTGTGGTGGCACAATGGAAGAACGAAGAAATTCAGGAAGGTTTTCTGGTTTCAGGTCTGTTGATCCCGATGATCGTTCCTGTGGAATGTCCGTTGTGGATTCTGGCTGTCGCTACAGCATTCTCTGTTATCTTCGCTAAGGAAGTATTCGGCGGTACAGGTATGAATATCTTCAACCCTGCATTGATTACCCGTGCTTTCTTGTTCTTCGCTTATCCTACCAAAATGTCCGGTGATGCCGTTTGGGTAAGCACTGACAGCATTTTCGGTATCGGTGGCGGACAGGTAGTGGACGGTTTTACCGGCGCTACGATGTTGGGACAGGCTGCTACAGCCGCTCCGGGTGCAAGCGAACTGATTAATGTGAACGGTACTCCCGCTACCATGTGGGATATGGTTGTAGGTTTGATTCCGGGTTCTATCGGTGAAACCAGCGTTATCGCTATCGCACTGGGTGCCATCATCCTGTTGTGGACAGGCGTGGCAAGTTGGAAGACCATGTTCTCTGTCTTTGCCGGTGGTATCGTGATGGGATTGATCTTCAATGTATTCGGCTCTACAGATAACATGATGGCTCAGTTGCCTTGGTACGAACACATCGTATTGGGCGGTTTCTGCTTCGGCGCCGTGTTCATGGCTACCGATCCTGTGACTTCCGCACGTACGGAAAAGGGTAAGTTCATCTACGGCTTCCTGATCGGTGTGATGGCTATCGTTATCCGTGTGTTGAATCCGGGTTATCCCGAAGGTATGATGCTTGCCATCCTGCTGATGAACATCTTCGCTCCGCTGATTGACTACTGTATCGTGCAGAAAAACATCACAGCCCGCGAAAACAGATTAAAATCAACTAACAACTAAAATATCGGACATTATGAATACTAATAGTAATAGTTATACTATCATCTATGCTTCGATAATGGTTGTTATCGTAGCATTCCTGTTGGCATTCGTGTCTTCTTCTCTGAAAGAAAAACAGTACCAGAATGTAGAACAGGACACAAAGAAACAAATTCTGGCAGCTTTGAACGTTTATGACGTAAAAGATGTGAATGCAGAATATGATAAATATGTGAAAGAAGACGATTTGATGCAGGCAGACGGTTCTTTGGTAAAGAACGATGCTGCTTTCCAGACTTCTTATAAAGGTGAAATCGCTAACGGACGTCTTCATGTATTCGTTTGCGACGTGGATGGTCAGACCAAATATGTGCTGCCTATTTATGGTGCCGGTCTTTGGGGACCTATCTGGGGATACATCGCATTGAATGATGACAAAGACACTGTATATGGCGTTTACTTCTCTCATCAAGGAGAAACTCCGGGTCTGGGTGCAGAAATCACCACTACTAAGTTCCAGGATCAGTTCTTGGGCAAACATGTAATGGAAAACGGTACTGTAGCTTTGGGTGTTGAAAAACACGGCAAGGTGGCAAAACCCGATTATCAGGTAGACGGTATCTCAGGTGGTACTATCACTTCTAAGGGTGTAGATGCGATGATTAAGGATTGCCTGAGCATGTACAATTCATTTTTAACTAATAAATAAGAGGAGGGTAAATAGAATATGAGCGCATTATTTTCTAAAAAGAATAGAGAAGTTCTTTTAACTCCGCTGGGTTTGAATAACCCTGTCACCGTACAGGTGCTCGGTATCTGTTCTGCACTGGCTGTAACGGCTCAGCTGGAACCGGCTATCGTGATGGGTCTTTCCGTAACCATTATTACAGCCTTCTCGAACTTCGTTATCTCCTTGTTGCGTAACACCATTCCCAACCGTATCCGTATCATCGTCCAGTTGGTGGTTGTTGCCGCATTGGTAACTATCGTTAGTGAAATTTTGAAAGCGTTCGCATACGATGTAAGTGTGCAGCTTTCTGTATATGTAGGTTTGATTATTACAAACTGTATCCTGATGGGACGTCTGGAAGCGTTTGCTATGATGAACGGTCCTTGGGAATCATTCCTGGATGGTATCGGTAACGGATTGGGTTATGCCAAAATCCTGATTATCGTGGCATTTTTCCGTGAACTGCTGGGAGCCGGTACATTGTTTGGCTTCCAGGTTATCCCGCAGGCTGTTTATGACTTGGGCTACTTGAACAACGGCTTGATGCTGATGCCTCCTATGGCGTTGATTATCTGTGCTTGTATCATTTGGTACCAACGTGCAAAACACAAAGAATTGCAGGAAAGTAATAATTAATCCCCGTTATAAAACGAAAAGAATATGGAATATTTAAGTTTGTTTGTAAAGTCCATCTTTGTGGACAATATGATTTTCGCATACTTCCTGGGGATGTGTTCTTACCTGGCAGTATCGAAGAACGTAAAGACAGCCGTAGGTCTGGGTGCAGCCGTTACTTTCGTGTTGATTGTAACTCTGCCGGTGAACTATTTGCTGGAAAATTACGTACTGGCACCTAATGCGCTGATTGATGGAGTAGACCTCAGCTTCTTGAGCTTTATCCTGTTTATTGCCGTTATTGCCGGTATCGTTCAGTTGGTGGAAATGGCGGTTGAACGTTTCAGCCCGTCGCTCTATGCTTCATTGGGTATCTTCCTTCCGCTGATTGCTGTAAACTGTGCCATCATGGGTGCTTCATTGTTTATGCAGCAACGTCATTTCATCAACATTGGCGAGGCAACCACTTACGCTTTGGGCTCAGGTATCGGTTGGGCACTGGCTATTATCGGCCTGGCTGCCATCCGTGAAAAAATGGCTTACTCTGATGTTCCCGCTCCTTTGAAAGGTCTGGGTATCACTTTCATCACTGTAGGTTTGATGGCAATGGCATTTATGTGTTTCTCTGGTTTGAAAATCTAAAAGGAAAGGAATAAGACAATGGATATGAATTTAATATTAGCTAGTATTGGAGTATTCCTTGGAATTATCCTTCTGCTCGTTGTTATTTTGCTGGTAGCTAAGCAGTATCTTACTCCGAGCGGCAAAGTAAAGATAACTATCAATGGAGAGAAAGAACTGGAAGTAGAACAAGGTTCAACTTTGCTGAACACCCTGTCTGTAAATGGCATCTACCTGTCATCGGCTTGTGGTGGTAAAGGTTCTTGCGGTCAATGTAAATGCCAGGTTGTAGAAGGCGGTGGTGAGATTCTTCCTTCTGAAAAGGGACATTTCAGCCGTAAACAACAACAGGATCATTGGCGTCTGGGCTGCCAGGTGAAAGTAAAAGGTGACCTGGGCATCAAGATTGATGAATCTGTACTGGGTGTTAAGGAATGGGAATGCGAAGTAATCAGCAACAAGAACGTTGCCACTTTCATCAAAGAGTTTATTGTGGCTTTGCCGAAAGGTGAACACATGGACTTCGTTCCGGTTCATACGCTCAGATTAAGATTCCTAAATTTGAAATGGACTACAACAAGGATATCGATAAAGACCTTATCGGTCCGGAGTATCTGCCCGCATGGGAAAAATTCGGTCTGTTCGGCTTGAAATGTAAGAATACGGAAGAAACCATCCGTGCTTACTCTATGGCCAACTATCCTGCCGAGGGTGACCGTATCATGCTGACAGTGCGTATCGCTACTCCTCCGTTCAAACCGAAAGATCAGGGTCCCGGCTTTATGGATGTGAATCCGGGTATCGCTTCATCTTACATTTTCACGCTGAAACCGGGTGACAAGGTAACGATGAGTGGTCCTTACGGAGACTTCCACCCGATCTTCGATTCTAAGAAGGAAATGATTTGGGTAGGTGGTGGTGCCGGTATGGCTCCGTTGCGTGCACAGATTATGCACATGACCAAGACACTGCACACTACCGACCGTGAACTTCACTATTTCTATGGTGCGCGTGCATTGAACGAAGTATTCTATCTGCAAGATTTCCAACAATTGGAAAAAGACTTCCCGAACTTCCACTTCCATCTGGCTTTGGACCGTCCGGATCCCGCAGCCGATGCAGCAGGCGTGAAGTATACCGCAGGTTTCGTTCACAATGTGATGTATGAAACTTATCTGAAGGATCATGAAGCTCCCGAAGATATTGAATACTACATGTGTGGCCCCGGCCCGATGTCTAATGCAGTCGTTAAGATGCTGGATAGTCTGGGTGTTGAGCCTTCTTCTATCATGTACGACAACTTCGGAGGATAATATCAGGATCTCCTTTTATTAATAATGAAAATAAGCCCGGTAAAAGTGAACTTTTATCGGGCTTTTTCTTTACTTTTGTATAAAACGAAAATGAATATGATAGAGAACATACTAGCCAATTTGAAAATTGAGCGGCTGAACCCGATGCAAGAGGCGTCCATCAATGCTTGGAAAGAGGGAAAAGACCTAATATTATTGTCTCCTACGGGATCCGGCAAGACGTTAGCTTATCTGTTGCCTTTGGTGCAGAGTTTGAAGCCTGGTATAACAGGCGTACAGGCTATAGTGCTGGTTCCTTCCCGGGAACTGGCTTTACAAATAGACCAGGTATTTAAATCCATGAACACATCCTTCAAGGCTGTAAGTTGTTATGGAGGACGACCGGCCATGGAAGAGCACCGTACCATCAAAGGGGTGCAGCCATCAGTCATCATCGGTACTCCGGGCCGTATGAATGATCATCTTTCCAAACAGAATTTTGATGCAGATACGGTCACAACTCTGGTAATCGATGAATTTGACAAATGCCTGGAGTTTGGCTTTCAGGAAGAGATGGCGACTGTCATAGGACAGTTGCCCAACTTGCAACGCCGTTTCTGTTGTCGGCTACCGATGCGGAAGAGATTCCGCAGTTTACGGGGCTGGACAAGACCATTAAATTGAATTTTTTAAATCCGGAAGAGCAGCTTACCCACCGCCTGCACTTATATAAGGTACTGTCTCCGGAAAAAGACAAACTTGAAACCTTATATAAATTGCTTTGTACCTTGGGAAGCCAATCGACATTGGTTTTCTGTAATCACCGTGAAAGTGTGGAACGGGTAGGGAAGTATCTTCAATCCCAGAAGTTTCAATGTGGCATTTTTCATGGCGGCATGGAACAGGATGACCGCGAACGCTCCCTATATAAATTCCGCAACGGAAGTTGCCATGTGCTTATTTCTACCGATCTGCCGCTCGCGGACTGGATATCCCCGAAATAGAGAATGTAGTACATTATCATCTGCCTGCCAATGAAGACGGATACATTCACCGCAACGGACGTACCGCCCGCTGGGAAGCCGAAGGTAATTCTTATGTTATCCTTCATGCCGAAGAAACAGTGCCCGCATATATAACCGATGAGCCGGAGGAGTTCATTTTACCCGAAGTCACCCCCAAACCTTCTTTGCCCGAATATGTGACATTATATATAGGAAAAGGCAAGAAAGATAAAATCAATAAGATAGATATTGTGGGATTTCTCTTTAAAAAAGGAAACCTTAATAAAGACGAAATAGGACGGATTGATGTAAAAGACCACTATTCTTTTGCAGCCGTATCTCGCAAAAAGATAAAACAAACTTTGAATTTAATACGAAATGAGAAGATAAAGGGCATAAAAACACTTATTGAAGAAGCTAAATAATGACAATTTGTCAATTCTCGAAATAAAATGATTAAAGAATAATTCAAAAAGATATTTTATGCTTTAGATCATTGTTTACTAGGGTTGTAGTTACAAAATGGAAGCATAAAAAATCAGATTTAACTAATTTGAAAGAAAATTATGCGGAAATTCGTAAATTTATTAGCGATTTTTTTGGAAAACTGAAAATAATGTGTAATTTCGCCCAATGTAAGATATAACAAATTGTATAACCAAAACAAACGTCAAATGAAAAAGCATAATTTCAATGCGGGACCATCTATCTTGCCTCGCGAGGTAATTGAGAAGACAGCACAAGCCGTTCTTGATTTTAATGGGTCAGGCCTTTCCATCATGGAAATCAGTCACCGTGCTAAAGATTTTCAGCCTGTAGTAGACGAAGCTGTTGCTTTGTTTAAGGAACTGTTGAACATCCCGGAAGGGTACTCGGTACTATTCTTGGGGGGTGGAGCCAGCTTGGAATTCTGTATGATACCTTTCAACTTCCTCGAAAAAAAGCTGCTTACCTGAACACAGGCGTATGGGCCAAAAAAGCGATGAAAGAAGCCAAGGCTTTCGGCGAGGTAGTAGAAGTGGCATCTTCCGCTGAAGCGACCTATACCTATATTCCCAAAAATTATACGGTTCCCGCCGATGCAGATTATTTCCACGTCACAACGAATAACACAATCTATGGAACAGAACTTCATGAAGATCTGGATTCTCCGGTTCCTATGATTGCTGATATGTCATCTGATATTTTCTCTCGTCCTATCGACGTTTCTAAATATATTTGTATCTATGGCGGTGCGCAGAAGAATTTGGCTCCGGCCGGTGTCACTTTCGTTATTGTAAAGAACGATGCTGTGGGCAAGGTATCACGCTATATTCCTACTATGCTGAATTATCAGACTCACATTGACGGCGGCTCTATGTTCAACACACCTCCTGTACTTCCTATTTATGCCGCTTTGCAGACTTTACGCTGGATAAAAGCCAACGGTGGTGTAGCAGAAATGCAGAAACGTGCTAAAGAGAAGGCAGACATGCTGTATGCTGAAATAGACCGTAACAAAATGTTCCGTGGCACAGTAACGGATAAAGCCGACCGCTCTTATATGAACATTTGCTTTGTAATGAATGACGAATACAAAGACCTGGAAGCCGATTTCTTGAAATTTGCCACAGAAAAAGGTATGGTGGGTATTAAGGGACACCGTTCTGTAGGCGGTTTCCGTGCATCTTGCTACAACGCTATGCCGAAGGAAAGCGTTCAGGCTTTGATTGACTGCATGCAGGAATTTGAGAAACTTCATTAATAATTATGTTCACCACAGATTATACGAATTACACAGATAGGAACAATAAATGGAATCTGTGATAATCCGTGCTAATCTGTGGTGAATCTTTTTAATACAATAAGACCATGAAGTATTAGTAGCAACAGACAAGCCGTTTGCAAAAGTTGCAGTAGACGGTATCCGTAAAGAAATAGAAGCAGCAGGTTATGAACTGGTATTGCTGGAAAAATATGGTGAAAAAGCTAAACTACTGGAAGCTGTAAAGGACGTTAACGCAATCATTATCCGCAGTGATATTATTGATGCCGAAGTATTGGATGCGGCAAAAGAACTGAAAATCGTAGTACGTGCAGGAGCAGGTTATGATAACGTGGATTTGGCGGCTGCTACGGCACACAATGTGTGTGTTATGAATACTCCGGGACAGAACTCCAATGCAGTAGCCGAACTGGCTTTTGGCATGATGGTGATGGCTGTCCGCAATTTCTATAACGGGACTTCGGGTACTGACTGATGGGCAAGAAGTTAGGTATCCATGCATACGGCAATGTAGGTCGCAATGTGGCTCGTATCGCTAAAGGTTTTGGCATGGATATTTATGCTTTTGACGCTTTCTGCCCGAAAGAAGTTATCGAAAAAGACGGTGTGAAAGCTGTTTCTTCTGCTGAGGAACTGTATGCTGCTTGTAATATAGTGTCCCTGCATATTCCTGCTACGGCTGAAACTAAAAATTCCATCAACTATGAATTGGTCAACAAGATGCCTAAAGGAGGAGTATTGGTAAATACTGCCCGTAAGGAAGTGATCAATGAAGCGGAATTAATCAAACTGATGGAAGAACGCACCGACTTAAAGTATGTTACTGATATCATGCCGGTTGCCCATGCAGAGTTCTCGGAAAATTTGCCGGCCGTTATTTCGCTACACCGAAAAGATGGGGGCCCAGACGGCTGAAGCAAATATCAACGCAGGTATCGCTGCTGCCAGACAAATAGTAGGCTTCCTGAAAGATGGTTGTGAAAAATTCAGAGTAAATAAATAAGTAATCCAATAACCGCAGGGGCGGATTGAATCCGACCGGATGCATATAGCTTATGTTTTCGGGCGAATGCAATTCGCCCCTGCAAGTAAAATCTAATACCTTTATTTTATGGCAATAATAAAACCCTTCAAAGGCATCCGCCTCCGAAAGATTGGTAGAACAAGTAGCTTCACGTCCATACGACGTACTGAATTCTGAAGAAGCACGCGAGGAAGCGAAAGGTAATGAAAAGTCACTTTATCATATTATAAAACCGGAAATTGATTTCCTGCCGGAACAGACGAACATGATCCTAAAGTATATGAGAAGGCTGCCGAAAATTTCCAGATGTTTCAGGACAAGGGCTGGTTGGTGCAAGATGAAAAAGAAAATTATTATGTATATGCACAAACCATGAATGGCAAGACCCAATATGGACTGGTGTAGGAGCGTATGTTCCCGATTATATGAACGGGGTCATCAAAAAACATGAACTGACCCGTCGTGACAAGGAGGAAGACCGCATGAAACATGTCCGCGTAAATAATGCCAATATAGAACCGGTATTCTTTGCTTACCCGGATAATGCGGAATTGGATGCTATCGTTAAGAAATATACTTCACAACGGCCGGAATATGATTTTATCGCTCCGGGTGACGGCTTCGGACATTCATTCTGGGTGATCGACAAAGAAGAAGATATAAAAGCTATCACAAAAGCTTTCGAAGCCATGCCGGCTCTTTATATTGCCGATGGTCATCATCGCTCGGCTGCCGCAGCCCTGGTAGGCGCCGAAAAAGCGCAGCAAAATGCAAACCATCAGGGAAATGAGGAGTACAATTACTTTATGGCTGTATGTTTCCCGGCCAACCAGCTGACTATTATTGATTACAACCGTGTTGTAAAAGACTTGAACGGGCTGTCTCCGGAACAATTCCTGACCGCTGTCAGCAAGAATTTTGTGGTAGAAGAGAAAGGAACTGAGGTCTATAGACCACAGGCTCTTCACAATTTCTCTCTCTATCTGGACGGTAAATGGTACAGCTTGACAGCAAAACCGGGCACATACGATGACAATGATCCTATCGGAGTATTGGACGTGACTATTTCTTCCAACTTGATATTGGATGAAATATTGGGAATCAAGGATCTTCGTTCCGACAAACGGATTGACTTTGTAGGTGGTATCCGTGGCCTGGAGGAATTAAAGAAGCGTGTGGACAGCGGTGAAATGAAAGTGGCTTTGGCCCTTTACCCTGTTTCTATGAAACAATTAATGGATATTGCCGATACCGGCAATATCATGCCGCCCAAAACAACTTGGTTTGAACCGAACTTCGTTCGGGATTGGTTATTCATAAACTGAGCTGATCCATAGTGGAACACGGACAGAAAGAACAAACCTGCATTTCCCTTTCTGTCCGTGTCCGTTCAATCATTTCATATAATTTTTCAGCTGCTACAGGTGATATAAATTCTTTTATATTTGTTGATTAGGTATAATTAAAATAAATAGATGTCAGAGTGAAAGAATAAAGCATTTTTCCTTTGTTTATTGCTGACAAATATCTAATTTCGCGCCGATTTTAAAGCGTGTAATAAAAACGATGACTAACAACAAGACTAAAGGATTTCTCCTTGGGGCAATCGCAGCAGCCAGCTACGGCATGAACCCACTGTTCACCCTTCCTCTTTATAGTGCAGGAATGAGCGTAGACTCGGTATTATTTTATCGCTATGCACTGGCTATAGTTGTACTAGGTATCATGATGAAGATGCAAAAGCAATCTTTTGCCATTAAGAAAGCGGATGTGCTGCCACTTTGCATCATGGGACTGCTGTTCTCATTCTCTTCCCTGTTTCTCTTTATGAGTTATAACTACATGGATGCCGGTATCGCATCCACCATACTGTTTGTCTACCCGGTACTGGTAGCTATTATTATGGCTGTAGTATTTAAGGAAAAAGTATCGCCGGTCACTATGTTTTCCATAGCGCTGGCCTTTGTGGGAATTTCCTTGCTCTGTAAAAGTCCGGGAGGACAGACACTCAGCCTGGTCGGGATTACTTTTGTCTTTTATCATCCTTGTCTTATGCTATCTATATAGTTGGCGTAAACCGTTCTTCCCTGAAGGATATGCCTATAGCCAAGCTTACTTTCTATGTCCTGCTTTTCGGCCTGTCTGTTTATGTGGTGCGATTGAAGTTCTGTACAGGACTGCAGCCTATCCCTACACCCTTGTTATGGGTGAACGCAGTTTCACTGGCTGTTTTTCCTACTGTTATTTCGTTGGTGACCATGACAAAGGCCATACACTACATTGGTTCCACCCCCACTGCTATTCTGGGTGCTTTGGAGCCTGTTACAGCTTTATTCTTCGGAGTACTGATTTTTGGAGAGCAGCTGACACCGCGCATTATTCTGGGCATTTTGATGGTGATTACTGCCGTAACTCTGATTATAGGAGGAAAAACATTGCTGAAAAAAAGCAAGATTCGGTTAAGGCATACTGCAGATAAAGTCGGATTTTGTATCTTTGCCCTTGCAATTATAAATTTTCCACTATGAAAAAACAACTGATGCAATGGGCAGGAGTGGGAATGTGGATGGTATTGGGGCTGTCCGCATGTTCCCCTACAAAAACAGAAATCGGAAATCTGAATGTCATTCCGCAGCCCCAAGAAGTAAGTCAAGACATTCAAGCCCACCCTTTTGTTATTAATCCGCAAACCGGTATTGTTTATCCGGAAGGCAATGAAAAGTTGCAACGGACGGCAGAATTTTTAGCTTCCTATATTAAAGAGGCAACGGGAATTACTGTCCGGACAACAACTGAAGCCGCAAGGAAGAACTCCATCATTTTGGCGGTTGACGGTTCCATTACCAACAAAGAGGGGTATCAACTGGAGGTAACTTCTGAAAACATCCATTTGAATGGAGGAAGTGAGTCGGGAGTATTTTATGGAATACAAACGCTCTACAAGCTTTGCCGTTGACCAAAAACAAACAGGTATCCGCTGCCATCCGGTGGGAACTGTTAATGACTATCCTCGTTTCGGTTATCGTGGTTTCATGGTAGACGTGGGCCGCCATTATTTTCCGGTTTCTTATCTGAAACAAATCATTGATATGCTGGCACTGCACAATATCAATTATTTTCATTGGCATCTGACCGAAGACCAAGGCTGGAGAATTGAAATCAAGAAATATCCCAAACTTACGGAAATAGGTTCGATGCGTCCGCGTACATTGATTGACCGTGAAACCCAGACCTACGATGAAACTCCTCATAGCGGTTTTTATACACAGGAAGAAGCAAAAGAAATTGTCAAGTATGCCGCTGACCGTTTTATTACTGTAATCCCCGAAGTTGACCTTCCGGGACATATGATGGGAGCTTTGGTTTCCTATCCGGAATTAGGTTGTACGGGAGGTCCATACGAGATTCCTTGTAAATGGGGGGTATTCCCTGATGTGCTGTGTGGAGGAAACGACCGGACTTTACAGTTCGCCAAAGATGTATTGAATGAAATAATGGATATCTTTCCATCTCCTTATATCCATATTGGTGGGGATGAATGTCCGAAGTACGTTGGGAAAAATGCCTACATGTCAAGCTAAATTCGGGAACTGGGTTTGAAAGATACACCAAAACATAGCAAGGAGAACCAATTACAGACCTATTTCATGTCCGAGGTAGGCAAAGTTATCAATGACAGAGGGCGTAAAATGCTGGGCTGGGATGAGATGTTGGAGGGAGGATTGGCTCCAGGTGCCACAGTGATGTCATGGACCGGTGTCAAAGGTGGTATCGAAGCCGCCCGTCTGCACCATGATGCGATTATGACTCCTATTCAGTATCTTTATTTCAGCAATCCTACTTACAACCGGATAAAAGGGACTAAAAGCCTTGGACGTGTCTATACATTTGAACCTGTTTCTAATGAATTGGCAGAGGATGAACGAAAATATATCATCGGTACCCAAGGATGCATATGGACAGAATGGACGCGTGACAGTTTGAAGATGGAATGGCAAATTCTTCCCCGTATGGCTGCCTTGTCCGAGATTCAATGGACGGAACCGTCACATAAAAATTTCGACAGTTTTTTGAAACGTTTACCAGCTCTGCTGGCTATTTACCGGGATAGAGGTTATGATTTTCGTCAGGATATTTATGATGTGAACATTGATATTGTTCCGGCTCCCGATGAAGGAAAAGCCCGGATTGCTTTTCAGACGTTTGATGACGCGGAAATACATTATACATTGGACGGCAGCGTTCCCGATGTGCAATCCCCATTGTATACCGACACTATACAAGTGGATAAAGATGTTATCATACAAGCCATTGCAGTTCGTCGCAGGGTGCCAGTCAGATAAGTAAGGAGGAAATACATTTTAATGCAGCCACAATGAAACCGGTTACCTTGAACACCATTCCTCATAAATCATATACTTTTAAAGGAGGAAGTACCTTGATAGACGGATTATATGGGGATATGAATTATCGCTCAGGACGTTGGATTGGTTTCTACGGGACAGATATGAATGTGACCCTTGATCTACTTGAGCCTAAGGAGGTGTCTTCAGTTTTCGTAAACACAATGTTGAACACAGGCGATGCTATCTTTGGTACAACAGGTCTGAAGGTGGAAGTTTCTGAGGACGGGAAAAATTTCCGCAGGGTAGCCTCCGAAGATTTTCCCGTTGTGGAAAAAGGAACTAAAATGCAGAGCCGCAAAGACTCTGTCTCTTTTGACAAAGTAAAAGCCCGCTATATTAAAATCATAGCAGAAGTTACTCCGAAACTTCCCGCATGGCATTCCATGCTGGCGAAAAAGCGTTTTTGTTTGTTGACGAAATAGGAGTGGAGTAAATCCGCCTTCGGAGCAATGGCTTTCTAAAGAACAAATACCAAACAAGAAACGGACATTCTGACAAAAACAGATGTCCGTTTCCTTATTCATAAGCCTTTCATGTATTTTCAAAAGCTGTTCAAGAAAAATGGCGATAGAGATTCACTCTGTCGCCATTATGTGATGTGGAATGTCTAATTCCTTATGCTTTAGGAAGTGCTTCTTTTACAACCATAGTACGGTTTACATATTCTGCACCGTTCAATTGCTTGATAGCTTCTTTGGCTTCGTCATCATTAGGCATTTCTACAAAAGCAAAGCCTTTAGAACGACGTGTTTCACGGTCAGTAATAAGTTTTACTGAAGCTACTGTTCCATACTCTTCCATTACACCTCTCAAATCACCTTCCCTAACATTATAGTTAAGGTTTCCAATATACAAATTCATAAAATAAAAATTGATAAATAAATAATTAAGTAAACTTTGAATTTAAAAATTTAGTTAGAAGAATAGAAACGGTTCAAGTGTGAGATGAATTGAGTCAATCGAAAAAACTATCTTTTTATATTCCGTTGTCAAAGGAACGATAAATAATTGGATTATCCACTATATTTCTCTTTTTATTTTTGATATTTTTTTAGCCGGTGACTCTTTTTATACTTTTTAGGCTTAAAGCAGGAGCCTTATATCATTCATATTCACTAATTTTGTATCAACAGCTAACTTATAACTAAGATTTATATGATATTGAATGAAAGAGAAAGCCGCCATGAGCATGTGTTGCATGTGGCCCGACAAATGATGACGGCAGCGCGCACTGCTCCCAAAGGAAAAGGTGTTGACATTATTGAAATAGCCATGGTGACGGATGGTGATATCAATATTTTATCGGAAATGATGGTGAAAATGGTTGCGGAGCATGGAATGAAATTCTTTCTGCGCGATGCGGAAAATATTCTGAATGCGGAATGTGTCCTGTTAATAGGTACCCACGAACAGGCGCAAGGATTGAATTGTGGTCATTGTGGATATGCCACCTGCGTGTCTCGCAAAGAAGGAGTGCCGTGTGCTCTCAATAGTGTCGATGTGGCATTGCCATCGGATCAGCTTGTGCCACGGCAGCAGACAACAGGGTGGACACACGGGTCATGTTCTCGGCCGGACTAGCAGCGCAGCGTCTGAACTGGCTGGAAGGATGCACCCAGGTTTATGCCATCCCTGTCAGTGCATCCTCTAAAATCCTTTCTTTGACCGGAAACCTAAAGAATAAATTTCTCTACTACCGCGGCTACACCATCTTCTTCGTTAGAAAGGGTGATGTAGTCGGCGTTTTGACGGACTATTTCTTGAGCATTGGCCATTGCTACCCCCAATCCGGCATATTGTATCATAGAAAGATCGTTAAAACCATCACCAACGGCAATCATTTCTTCTTTTGTCATACCGATTTCTTTTAGCAATACGGCCAGTGATTGTGCTTTATCAATACCTTTAGGAACCAATTCCAAAAAATAAGGTTCGGAACGGAATACCCCCATACGGTCTTTCAAGTGTTCGTACATTTCTTTTTCAAGCACTGCAAGCCGCGTAGGTTCACCTACAATCAGACATTTGGCAATAGGAAATTTTATTGCCTCCAGAAAATGATCCACTTTCTTGGGAGTCATCACATTCAGAATAGCTTCTTTCAATACATATTCATCTTCCGGATATTCAGTCAATACATATTTTCCATCGTAAGTGACGATAGCAAAATGATTGTCGGTGGCACATTTATACAGGTAAGGCAATATATCCGGATCGAGCACATTCTCGTACATCATCTCACCGGTTTTCCAGTCTATGATCTCACCTCCGTTATACGAAAGTATATAACCTTCGTATTTCTGCAACTCTAAGATCTCGGCCAGTGGAGCCACACCGTATGTGGGACGCCCCGATGCCAAAACAATTTTTACTCCGCGCTCTTGCGCTTCGATAAGTGTACGACGTGTGTGTTCCGTTACCTCTTTCTTTTGATTGGTCAACGTTCCGTCTAGGTCTAAAACTAATAATTTATACTTCATATACTATTTAATGGAGTGCTTTTGCCAAATTCGCTGCAAATATAACGATTAAATTCATGGCTTTTTGCTACATTTGCTCAAAATAAACAAGAATCATGACAGAAATTTTATTAACCGTAATTATTATCCTGCTGATAATTAATATTGTAATCGCACTTACTAAAAACAATCGTCTGCAAACCGAACGTCTGGAAGGATTGCTACGCGAAGAAATGAAAGAAAACCGGGACGAGCTGGGAAGAAATATCCGCGAACTGCGTAATGAACTGAATCAAACCTTGAACTATTCTATCCGCAATATGCAGGATACTTTGCATAAAAACCTGCTGACCGGTAATGAAATGCAACGGGAAAAATTTGAAGCAATGGGCAAGCAACAGGAAGCTTGGTGAAAAGTACGGAAAAACGATTGGATGACATGCGGCAAATGGTAGAAGAAAAATTACAGAAAACATTGAATGAACGTATAGGACAATCCTTTGAAATAGTACGTTCGCAGCTGGAGAATGTACAGAAAGGATTGGGAGAGATGAAGAGTCTGGCACAGGATGTAGGAGGATTGAAAAAAGTTTTAAGCAATGTGAAGACACGGGGTACATTCGGAGAAGTACAATTAGGGGCTTTATTGGACCAGATGCTGAGTCCGGAACAATATGCGGCGAATGTCAAAACCAAGAAGAATGCAACGGAATTTTGTGGAATTCGCCATTAAACTTCCGGGAAAGGAAAATAGTAATGATACTGTATATTTACCTGTGGATGCCAAATTTCCCAAAGATGTATATGAGCAATATCAGGATGCATACGAAGCCGGAGATGCCGCATTGATTGAAACTTCATCCCGCCAACTGGAAATCACAATCAAAAAATGGCAAAGGACATTCACGATAAATATGTAGACCCACCTTTTACAACAGATTTTGCCATTATGTTTCTGCCATTCGAAAATATCTATGCAGAAGTGATCCGCCGGACCGCATTGGTGGAAATGTTGCAAAAAGACTGGAAGATAGTGGTTACAGGTCCTACCACCCTGGGAGCTATCCTGAATAGTTTGCAAATGGGATTCCGTACACTGGCCATTCAAAAACGAACAAGCGAAGTATGGAATGTGTTAGGGGCAGTAAAGACGAATTCGGAAAGTTTGGAGGATTGCTGGAAAAGGTACAGAAAAATCTACAGAATGCAGGAGACCAGTTAGAGGAAGTTATGGGAAAACGTACTCGTGCCATAGAGCGTAAACTACGCCAGGTAGAAGCCCTTCCGGCAGAAGACAGCCAACGAATGTTGAGTTTGCCCGAACTGACAGATGATGAGGACGATGAATAAACAAGGAGGACTTAAAGATGAGCATGACGTGGGATTTTATTTTAAGATTGTTTGTGGCAGGCGCTTTGGGTACTGTTATTGGTCTGGATAGGGAATATCGTGCCAAAGAAGCCGGTTACCGTACCCATTTTCTAGTATCACTGGGAAGTGCTCTCATTATGATTGTGTCACAATATGGTTTTATGGAAGTAGTGAAGATGGAGGGAATAGACCTGGACCGAGTCGTGTGGCCGCACAGGTTGTCAGCGGTATCGGTTTTATTGGAGCGGGTACTATTATTTTTCAGAAACAAATCGTGCGCGGGCTTACTACCGCTGCCGGAATTTGGGCTACTTCGGGCATCGGTCTGGCTATTGGAGCCGGTATGTACTGGCTGGGAATCTCAGCAACAATCCTTACGCTGATTGGTCTTGAGGCACTTAGCTATCTTTTTAAAAGTATAGGTATGAAAAGTTCCATGGTGGAGTTCTCTACAGACAATAAAGAAACACTGAACCGTATGGCCAAGAAATTCAATTCCAAGGAGTACAATATTGTTTCCTATCAATTGGACGAAAAGAGGTTGGGAGAAGTAACGACCTATTATGTTACAATGGTTATAAAATCCAAGAAATACAATGATGAAGGTATGTTACTGACATTATTACAGGATTTTAGCGATATTACCGTTCATAGGCTGGAGTAAGCTTTTCCGGCTTGGTTCAAAAGCAGCAGGGGAGAGCGCTTATTGAAAGATTCTCTCCCCTGTGCTGTGATCATGCTTTTAACCGCATAACAAACGTACTTCCTTCTCCCAACTTACTGTCTACTGTAAGCGTACCATTATGGGCCTCGACAAAATCCCGGGAAATAGACAGACCTAAGCCGCTTCCTTGTACTTTAGTTCCGGGAACCCGGAAATAATGGTCAAAGATGCTTTTATGATAACGTGGATCAATCCCTTTCCCGAAATCCCGTACAAACATCTCAATGAATCCATCATCTGTCTGACGTGCCCCTATTACTACACGACCGTTTTCCGGTGAATACCGGATGGCATTGGAAAGAAGGTTGGTCAGCACCCAAGCTATCTTCTCACTGTCGACAAACAGTTTACCTATTTTGTCTTCAGGGTACTCCACTTCTATTTGAATGTTGAACTTCTCGGCTTGCACACGGTTTGCCTTTATTGCATATTCTATCAACTCTATAGGTTTGGTTATCTTAGGCTTCAACTGTAGTTTTCCTGATTCTACCTGCGTCATATTCAGCAATTCGCCGGTGATATTAAGCAGCCGTTCGCTATTTTCCTTGATACTGTTTGCCAAATCTTCCTGTTCTTCATTTAAGCTCCGATACGCTGGTCTTCTAATAATTGCAGACTCATCATAATAGCCGAGATAGGAGTCTTCAATTCAATGTGAGATTGTAGAGATAAATGTGGTCTTGGCCGAATCCAGTTCCTTAAATTCTGTTATATTCTTCAACATAATGACATATCCTTTTTTTTCCATAGTAACCCCATCTTTCCCCGGTTGGGAAATACTCATG
>ENA-OQAS01000539-OQAS01000539.1-human-gut-metagenome-genome-assembly--contig:-NODE-539-length-19516-cov-2.264892_pt1 | contig 19516 bp, 34 predicted proteins | sample MGYA00242733_ERZ504523 | MGnify/ENA primary metagenome ERZ504523 (study PRJEB26092, sample SAMD00036239) | human gut metagenome | host: Homo sapiens | study: EMG produced TPA metagenomics assembly of...
TTTCAGGAGAAGAGATTCCGAAAATTCAGCAATGTGTGTCGCGTTTAATCGTACGCGAATCCACGATATTGCAATAATATCACATTATCGATTCAGAAGCATGTAATTTCATATAGCCAGATAATTCCGGAAACGAGATCGGTAAAGGGTTGTATACCCGCCTGCACTAAATCGAACACCAGAGAGCGGATCCGCGCAATACTCATCAACACTTTCGGATCAGTACTCAGCCAGTCAAATTCCGTTCTTGGATCATCAATCGCCGAAATAAATGACCCTGACACCAGCGAATAAAGAAGAGGCGATCGATACTCTTGGCCCTTAACAGCAGCTACCACCCTCGACAAGATAGTGCCAATTTTAGCGACAAAAGCAGGCTGATTTCCCGCCCCGCACAAAACTACTCCCGCTGTATTCTGGGGGTATCGCGCCGCTATCACCCGCGCGATATAACTTCCCATAGAATGACCAAACAAAAAAAGGGGCAACTCAGAATGGGAGGACTGAGTTTCTGTTGACTTCTTTGATGAAGCGGTAAGAGAAGAAAGCTTCAAGCCACTCTCTTTCAAGAAAGCCTCACGCACCCGCAAGACATCCTCCACAAGGATATCTTTACCTCCCTGCAAAGGTAAGCACCCTAAATCGTTTGCCGAAGAGGCGCTTTTGCCATGACCAATATGATCATGTCCGAATACGACATATCCCAACCCCGCCAAAAAGCGGCAAAATGATCGTACCTGCCAATATGCTCAGACATACCATGAATAATTTGCACTATGCCTCGGCGTGTATAGGTAGAATCAGGGAGCCATATCAGCATTCGCAACCAAGAATGACCATCGCTCGAAAGCGTTGAGGTTTCACGCCGCACTACGCCATAGGAAGCATTCATAACTAACCTCCTACACCAAAGAACTCTTTGCAAGCAAGCTTGCGATATCGGATTCTGTTATTGTTCCTTCCCGCAAAAGAACAGGATGTTCTCCCAAGGAACAATCCACAACTGTAGAGGCAATCCCCCGCTTCACTTCTCCATCAGAAAGAGCAACTGCCACCTTAGAGAGAATTTCTGGCTCCAGCTCATCAAAGGAACATGCATTAGCATGTCCGGAAATGTTTGCCGAAGTGGTAGCAATAGGACATCCTAACCGCGCAATGAGGTCAGTCGCAATTTCGCCACCCGGCATGCGCATACCAACGGTACCCCTTTCGGAAAGAAAGGCATTCGCTACCTTCTCGTTAGCTTTCACAATTATCGTAAGGGGCCAGCCAAAATGTCTTAGCAAGGACATAGGCAGAAGAAGGAATATCTTTACCATACGTATCAAGAGCCGAAATGCTATCAACCAACCAAGCAATAGGCTTATGTTCACTGCGCTGCTTTATCTGATACAAAATTTCCGGAGAGGGAGCATGCTGTACCGAAACTCCCAATCCGAAAACGGTATCGGTAGGAAAAATTACCGCTTCACCACGCATAAGCGCCTGTAAAGCCAATGTAGAAGGAGAGTGCGTTTGAGTCATGGATATCACTTCTTATAGGTACAATTTGGGACTTTCCATGATAACGCCAACTACAAAACTACACACCATCCCGCAAGAAAATTGCACTATCTGGTTACAAACAAAGCGAATCAATGATTGAGCGAGCAACACGTAAGCCATCACATGCTGCCGACATTATTCCTCCCGCAAAACCGGGACCCTCTCCGCAGGGATACACGCCAGTCCCCATTACGTCAGCCCCCCTCGCGTTACAGTCTGCGCTCTTTCCGTAAGCCTGCAAATCTTTTCCTCGCTTAATACGCACCGGAGAAGATGATCTCGTTTCAGGAGCAGTCATAATTGCGCAAGGGTCGTCAAAATGGGGCAATTTCTTCCCCATTAACGGAAGAGCCTGTGCAAGCGCATCAGAAACAAAAGTAGGCAAGCATTCAGCTATAGAAGCATTAAAAGTCCCACGTCCGTATGAGGGACAAACCTTTTTGCAAACTGAAGATTCTAGCGAGGGAGCCTTTTTGTTAGCAGCACCAAGAGAGTTTACCGTTACAGGTTTTACTTCAGAAGATAAAGAAGGGGCACTTTCCGCTTCCTTAACTTGCAACTTTTCTTGCGCAGCCCTCTCTGCCAAAAATCGCCTACGCGTTGGCAAGGCGCCTGGTACGGTAGGGCGTGATACTTTTGTGCCATAGCAAATGCAGTCTGTTCGATGTGGCGCTGCAGACTAACTCCCGCCAAGACATCATGCTACCAAAATCGCGAGGATCAACATTGACCAGCAAAGCAGCGTTTGCGTTTTCTTCTGCACGCGCATAGCGGCTCATACCGTTAGTAACTACGCCGCCTTCTTCACTGGCAGCCGCAACCACTTCGCCACCTGGACACATGCAAAAAGTGTAAACGCTTCTGCCCATTCGGCAGATGAACCGCAAGTTATATTCTGCCGCTCCAAGTGCAGGGTGATTTGCAGCTTTTCCCCATTGCGCGCTGTTGATAACCTTTTGAGGATGCTCTATGCGAACGCCGACCGAAAAAAGGCTTTTGTTCCATAGCGAAGTCACTGCGCTTGCAAGGTCAAAGACATCACGCGCTGAATGACCACAAGCAAGTACCACCTTGCTGACTGGCTGAGCGTAAATCGTTCCCTTTTCTACCTGCTCAAGACTGACTGACGAAATAGCTCCTTCTTGAAATTCCCAATCTACCAACGCGTCCCAAAACGCACTTCTCCGCCAAGCTCTATAATCTCATTTCGCATGGTAGCCACAATCCCTGGCAACTTATCGCTCCCCAAATGAGGATGGGACTCGATAAGAACGCTTTCAGGAGCTCCTGCATCGGCAAACCAATGAAGTACATGTTTCGCATAGGGCTTTTTATATTTGTTGTTAACTTGCCATCCGAAAAAGTACCTGCGCCCCCTTCGCCAAACTGAATATTTGAGTGGGGGTTAAGCTTTCCTGTTTGCCCAAAACTTCCACATCTCGCGCACGTTTTTCAACCTCAAAACCTCGTTCCACCACCACGGGACGAAGTCCGCAACGTGCTAAATACAAAGCGGCAAAAAGCCCCGCAGGACCATCCCCACAACTAAGATCGGAGCACTCGGAGGGGTGCACGCAGGGTACTCAAGAGGGCGGTATGGTTTTGCTTGCTTTACCTGAAGACCCTTTGGTGCCTTCTTAAGCAAACGCAGTTCCATATCTTCCGAAAGTTGACAGGAAAAGGTAGTCGTAAAGTGGATTTTGGTCTTTTTTCGCGCATCAACACTGCGTCGAAGAAGAACACATTCTTCTAGTTCAGCTGGCGATATGCCAAGGGCGCGAGCAACCTCTTTTTCCTGTAAAGCCCTTTTTTCAGGGAGCATAGCATCAAGCGAAAGAGGGATCCCCGATACTTCAATCACGCTGTTTCTCCTTTTACTTCCCTGTACTCACTTAGTCCCTAAAACGCACCTTAGGCTCTGCAAGATTAGCAGACCTTTTACTTTATGTAGGGTTCGCAAGCGCACTCCCCGCCAATAAACCGGTCGTCCACGCCCAATGAAGGTTGTATCCCCCGCAGGGCCATCAACGTCAAGAGCTTCACCTAGCACAAAAAATCCTGGACAAGAACTGGCCTCTAAAGTAGAAAAGTCCACTTCTTCGGGCTGTACTCCCCACGGCGCACTTGGCAGGTGCGCTCGTCAGCTATCCCCTGCATTTTAAAGGGGAAAGCCTTACAAACGGCAACTAGATGATCTATGTCAGAACTCAGCAGCTCTTTTTCACCCTCGATTCCCGCCGCTTGAAGCAATGCTTCGGCAAGAGGATCAACAACAAACCCAACAAAAAGAAACGAGCGAACGGCATCCCTTTGCTGCTCAAGGCGCTTCAGGAACATCTCGCGAAGAACTTCGGCGGTAAAATGCGGCATCAAATCCAGCAACAGAATATTGCCCGATTCGGCATAACGCGACGCGTTAAAAATCACGATACCCGACAATCCATAACTTCGGAAAAGCACTTCACCTTCTTCTTCGAAAATCACCCGTTCTTTTGCTTTTGCGTCTGAAAGGCTTCTGTAGAGCTTGACGTTTGACTGCACTCGAATTCCATCAAGAGCACTCAAATCAGCATGCGAAAGCGATTTTGCCTGAATCGGCCCTAGAATTGGCTTCGGACTACAATAGCTGATCTGCCTGCTTGGAGGATATTCTGCGAAGTAGCACCGCCAGAAGCAAGTACCACCTTTCGTGCCGCTATCTCAAAAGACTGGTATTCGTTTTCTCCCTTGCAGGTTTTTCCCCTTACAACAAAACCGCCAGTTTCTTGCGAAGAGAAAGCAGCTTCATGTTGCTCGGATGTTTCGGCTTTGTCCATTGATAAAAAAGATGCCGAATGGTCACAAGGTGAAATAGCCAATACCTCTGACATTTCACAGATTTCAACGCCATAGGCATCGAGTGCTTTGCGGAGCACGTCGAGTACCGAATTTGCCTTTTTTGAAAAAGGATATAAAAGACCCTCAGTTCCTGGCGCTTCTTCCCAAACTAACCCCAACTGCTCAAACCATGAAAGCACCGAAGGGTACTACTATTCTCATCCAACGCCGAAAAAACTTTTCCAACAAAAGGCGCATGGTGATATCGAGTCACGTCAAGTGAGCTATTCGAAAAATTACAACGCCCATTTCCGCTCCTCATGATGGAAGTTCCAATGCGCTTTCCCGATTCCAGGATCACCATACGCGGACGGGCTGTTTTTGGGGTATAAACAGGATTTCCTGTATCACTGCCTACTGTATCGCTGCCTACCGTATCGCTACCTGCCGTATCACCATCTCCCGCATTGCCATCAAAAACGCTTCGAGCGTTCAAGTTCGCATCGCAAGAGACACTCTCTGAAAAAGATGATTTACAGTTCAATGATTCGCAATTGAGTGGTTCACGATTCGTTGGTTCGCAATTTAATAGCTCACCATTCTTTGGTTCGTAATTTGACAGTTCGTGACCCCATGTGCCGCGATTCAATTCTTTACGATTGAACAATTCAGCTTTGCCATCTTGCCAGAGGATTGATTGCGTATTGCTTGTGCGTACGAAACCGCACAAGCAAGGCCCGAAGCACCACCGCCTACTATCACTACATCATAGGCACCCGTTGGAACCTTAGCAGAGAAGGAAGGCTTCTTTGGTTTCTTCTTATTTGATCTGTTTTGTTTCTTTGACATATTCCCATAATACCAACGAAGGAGCTTCGCTTCCCTTCGAAGAATACTTTTAGTGTTCTTTGCTTTTTACAGTTCAGCTTTCCAGAGACCATGCAAATTGCAGTATTCATACACTGCAACTGCTTCCTCGCCAGGAGCAACGGTAAAATCTGCAGCAGGTGCTTCTCCTGGATTGAGCTGCTTTACCTGGAAACCATGGGTGGTCTCCAAAACAATCATGGTGATGAAATGCTCTTCTTCCATTGGATGAGCAACGCTACCAACCTCAACATGAATAACATCGCCCTGAGTTACCACAGGAACATGCTTTTCCTGAGCTGCATCAGTAACGCCTGCTTCAAGAAGCTGCATTTTTTCACCACAGCATACCAAGGGTACTCCCTTATCGAAGACCTTTACTGCGACATTGCCACAATGCATACACTTAAAAAATTGAAGTTTACTCATAAGAAACCCTCTTTCCCTGTCTTGTCTTTCTTTGATTATAGAGTTCTATCCACCGTATATAACGCATGGAATTCATTTCGTTACCTTATATAATATGATACTAAATTAGTAACATATTAGAGAACCATAAGATATTCGGTAAAAGGTTCCCCTTGCAATGAGACACACCTCCAGATCTTGGTTTTTCTTGTCCAAGATTCGAAGGTGCAGTTTATAAACAGATCTCTAGCAGTTGACCAAAATTTGGTTTATTCGAACAATTTATTCGCAAAACGCTTTGTCCTTCAGTGCTCTTTACCCGTCGACGCGTTTTGCCCTTCAGTATGCTTGTTTCTCAAACATTTTATTCGTCGAAATCGTACCGAGGCCCCTCTTGGGGATGTTTTGTTTTATACGCATAGATAACCAACCCGATTCCGATAAGAATAAGAGGCACTGACAGAACTTGCCCCATCGTAAGCCATCCACCCACAAATAGCCAAGTTGCACATCTGGTTCACGGATGAATTCGACCATAAAGCGGCAAATCCCATAACCAATCATAAAAACACCCGTATAGGTACCACGAGGAAACGGCGGTTGCTTTCGCGATAAGACAAACAAAAGAACAAAAAGAACAATGCCCTCGAAAAATGCCTCATAAAGCTGGCTAGGATGACGCGGCTCCATTCCTGCTGCACCACCAAAGACCACACCCCAAGGCAAATCAGTCGGCGCACCCCACAATTCGCCATTTACAAAATTGGCGCATCGACCAAAGAACAAGCCGATAGGCACTCCGATCATGGCAAGATCGACAAGCGACAAAAAAGGCATCTTGATAAGACGAGAGGCAACTACCCCTGCAATGACGGCACCCACAAATCCGCCATGGAAACTCATACCGCCTCGCGAGAAGTCAAAAATAGCAAGCGGGTTGGCCGCATACATCTCAAAGTTGTAGAACAAAACATAGCCTAATCGGCCACCAACAATGACGCCAATCATTGCGCACAGTAAAACGATGCACAAAGGATCGAAAGTAAAACGCATTTTCCAGCGCTTTCCCACTATATACATAATAGCTATAGCGCACAAAAACCCTGCAACGTAGGCCAAGCCATACCAGCGTGCCGTAAAGGCCCTATTGAAAAGGCAATAGGATCAAGGCTTTGATATAGTTCGTTGAGCATATAATCCTTACTCTTTTGATGCCGATTCCTTTTCTACAGGACCACGCGAAAGAAAGAATTCGCAGAAACTGCAGATGTCTTTTACATTAGCATTTCGATCAAGATCAGTACGGAAAAGTAACTCGAAATTTGAAGTAACCACGTGAGTCGGCCTGTCACAGGAAGCATAATGGCAATCAGGAGGCAATTATCATTTGCCACCGCATGAGGACAACGTGACTGCATTTCTTCATCACATCCACGAATTTCCCAACAATGTGCCATGTTCACCAGATCCTTCACTAAATAACCTGTGTTGCAAAACGCTTTCATGCATACTAGCGCCCAGCGCAGCGAAAATTCATCCGATAAGGTGTTTCCTCGATAAAAGGAAGCTACCGCACCTTAAGCAGGAACGATAGCTTCTTTAACGACTAAACTATGCAGTGAGTAAACGATACGTTTACTGAGCAGGAACAACGCGCGTAACGCCAGGAACGCGATCCTTCAATACGCGCTCAACACCATGAGCAAGCGTCATCTGGGACATGGGGCAGCCTTTGCAAGCACCCTGAAGCTCGACGGTTACTACACCTTCTTCGTCAACGTCAACCAGCTGAACATCGCCACCATCGGCCTGTAGAGAAGGACGAATAAGTTCAAGCACTGCTGCTACATCAGATTTTTCTACCATTGGAAACTCCAATCTTTTCTTAGAGGCGCTCAGTTATTCTTCTGAGCTTTTGTCTTGTTCCTGGGCCATTCTAGCACGCACGAGCGCACCCACCTGTCGGAAATCTTCAAGGAGCACATCTCGCTTCGAACGGTCATAAATCGCTGCAGCAGGATGAAATACAGGAAGCACCACAAAGCGCCCTGCTTGTTGCACCGTCCCTCGCAATCGAGTAATTCCGGTACCGGTACGCAAAATAAACTGAGTAGCAAAATTACCCATCGTCACAATAATCCAGGGATCGATCGATTGGGTCTGCTCTCGCAAAAAGGGTGCGCAGGCTTCAATCTCATCTGCTTGAGGATTACGATTCGAAGGAGGACGGCATTTCAGCACGTTGGCGATAAACACCTCTTCGCGCTTCAAACCCGCTTCTTCGAGAAGCTCATCGAGAAACTTTCCCGCAGCACCTACAAAAGGTTTTCCTTGAAGATCTTCATTCTTCCCTGGCGCCTCTCCCACGATTAGACCCGCGCATGAGGATCACCATCGCCAAATACAATGTTGGTACGCGTCTCACAAAGAGCACATGCTTGGCAATTTTCCACCTGAGCCCGAATTGCATCCAAAGGAAGTTTTTCCACCTGCATAACGTACTCCTATCGATAAAAACGAGGCATACGACGAGAGAAATTACATACCAATCGTAAGGGAATAGTGGCAGCACGATTTGCCATTGTATCAATGGAGCAATCTACGGTCTCATGTGAGCCTGCGATCAGCACTTCGTCTCCTATTTGGGGATCCAGCGTTTTGATGTTGGCACGTGAGCGTAAATCCACTTCAAACATACATTGGTCCATGCAGATATTACCCACCTGATGAACTGCGCGATTCTGATAGCAAAATCGATTTCCCCGACAACAAACGCATAAGACCATCAGCATATCCAACGGGCACCGTACAAATTTTTACGCTACCAGGACTACGATAATTCATCCCGTAGCTCACGCCTTCGCTCATCGGTACCACCATTACATTGGTGATGCGCGCATGAACACTCATTGCGGGACGCAAGTCAATCAGACGATGCGTATCAGGAGCTGGCTGATATCCATACATAGCAATGCCTAAGCGCACCATATCGAAATTGGTTTTAGGGAATCGATAAGTCGCAGCAGAATTATCGCAGTGAACAATTCCGGGATTAATACCGCAGCCTCGACAGCACGCATCGCTTCCACGAAGTGATTGATCTGAATTTGGAAATCGAGCGTTTCAAGAGAATCGGCCGTCGCGAAATGGGTAAAGCAACCCTCGAGTTCAAGCGCTCGATGAAAGCTAACTTGAGATAAAAATTCTACTACGTTATTAAAGCGTACCCCGATGCGGTTCATACCAGAGTTGATCGCGAGATGATAAGGAGCTTTTATTCCTTGTGCATCAGCGGCTTCGGCATATGCGATCGCAAATTCGGAGGTATATACCGCAGGACGAATTTGATAATAAAGCAAAAGCGGAATTGCTTCAGCGGGAGGCTGCGAAAGAATAAGAATGGGTTCGCGCATGCCTGCTTCACGCAGCTCAATGCCCTCATCCACCGTGGCAACACCGAGATAGCTTGCTCCTGCACTGCAGGCAGCCTTCGCTACCTCCAGCGCTCCATGACCATAGGCATCAGCCTTGACCACCGCCATAAGACGGCAGCTATTAGGAGGAGACGCTTTGTTTGCATTACGTTGTACTGAATAGCGCTTCGATCAATTTCCACCCACGCCCATCGACGATCGCGCTCATCGATGGTAGCAAGTTCTTCTTTGGTGGGAGCATCAGTTATATTGCTTGGACGCGAAGCGTGCGAACGGGAATACTGATAGTTGGATGAGCCCTTTATAGCACTCCCCGTAAAGGCACCCGATTGACGACTGGATGCATGATTTGCCGCAGAGGCATTTCTATAATCCGCTACCGAATTTTTTGGGCGATTCGCAAAGCCCGTAAATCCATTAGGTAAGTCTTGCACGAAGTTCCTTCTTCCTGAAGTTCTTCCTGAAAAGCTAGTATCCTTTTCGTAAAAGCTGTTACCTTTATTACGCAGACAAAAGCTGTGAGTAACAGTTTTTATGTAACTAGAGAAGTATAGCGCGAAAGAAGGCTCTGCATGCATTGCCTTTCTAAGCGTCGCACAAAGCACAGTACTTGGCGTTATTTGTTCATAACGAACGACGAGCAAGCCACGGCGCTCGCCCACAACACTTGCCTATAATAGCTAGTTGCAACGCTTAACTGCAACGCTTAGCCACAGCGTCGATTATTACCAAAACAAAAGGACCCTGTTATGCCTTTCTCGATAGAACGAAATGACTTAGCCTCTGTATCTGCCGATGTCATTATTGTTGCCGCAAATGAGGATTTGCAAATTACTGGCGGCGTCGGAAAAGCTGTTGCGCAAGTGGCAGGATTCGAAAAAGTGCAAGAGGCGTGCAATGCAATAGGACACTGTCCCACAGGCAGCGCTGTTGTGACTCCCGCCTTTGATCTTCCTGCTCAAGCATCATCCATGCAGTGGGTCCTGTTTGGCAAGGTGGCACGCACAATGAAGTAGCTTCGCTTCGCAGCGCCTACGACGCTGCCCTTTCTCTTGCTGCAGAAAATAATGCCTCCTCTATCGCCCTGCCATTATTGTCTGCAGGAGTATACGGATTTCCTGTAGATATATCTCTTTCTGTAGCGCAAAATGCCATACACGATTTTCTCGATTCGCATGATTCCGAAATTCGTTTGGTGTTATTTGACCACAGCGCACTTCAGGCAGTCTTTTGGCATACGACCGCATCAAGGAATATATCGATGATGTGTACGTTGATAAGCATTCCTCTGCCCGCGAAAAAAACGCGTGAAGCTGATGACGAAGTTATTTACGCAGCAGCCTTGCAGCCGAAACGTTTGGTCAATCTCCTTGCCTCTCCGAATTGCTCAGCTCATTGGATGCCTCTTTTTCCACTACTCTACTTTCACTTATCGATGCCAGAGGTATGACTGATGCACAAGTTTACAAACGGGCAAACATGAGTCGCCAACTCTTTAGCAAAATTCGAAGCGATGCGCTTTATAAGCCAACAAAGAAAACGGTGCTTGCACTTGCTATTGCTCTTGAGTTGGATTTGGACGCTACCGAGGACTTACTTCGCCGTGCTGGATTTGCGCTTTCCCACAGCAACAAAGCAGACATTATTGTTGAGTATTTCATAACGAATAATCAGTTCGATATTTTCGAGATCAATGCAACGCTCTACGCTTTTGATCAGCCTCTTTTGTAATTATCGTATTTCGCGTTTACTGTTCGCCATACTTCCCCTTCGTTAAGGTCGGCTATCTAATACCAGCCGTTCGGTGCCAAACATCCAGTGTCAACCACCTAATGCCAACTATCTAATGTCAACCACCAGTTGACCTACTAAAGCATCACCGCGCGTATTCTTCTTCCTGTAAGCAGACAAAGTAACAGCAGGAGGATATATCATGAAAAGGACTTAACTGAACTGGTATTTATCGTTGATCGCAGTGGTTCTATGAGTGGTCTTGAAACTGACACTATAGGAGGATTCAACGCAACCCTCAAAGCCCACAAAGAAGCAGATGGTCAAGCAGTTGTCTCCACTGTGTTGTTCGATCACGAGACTAAATCTTACATGACCGAATGCCAATTGAAAACGTTCCCTATGACGGAAAGAGACTACCAGGTTCGTGGATGCACTGCACTTTTAGATGCAGTAGGCGGTGCGATTCACCGCATCAGCACGATTCATAAGTATTTACCAGAAGACTACAAGCCAGAACACACCATCTTTGTTATTACGACCGACGGCTTGGAAAACGCAAGTGTTCACTACACCTACCAACAGGTAAAACATCTTATTACCGAAAAGGAAGAAGATGGCTGGGATTTCCTTTTCTTAGGCGCAAACATCGACGCAGCAGCAGAGGCAACCAAAATCGGTATTCCTGTAGCTCGCGCTGCAACGTTTTATCGCAGATACAGAAGGAAGCAAAACTATGTTTGGTGCAGTTTGCGCTGAAACTATCAACATGAGAACGGGATGTTCACAGCGGGATGAATCTTGGAAGGGCTCAATCGAGCAAGATACGGCTGCCCGTAAATAACGAGATCAGCTAGCACCCAATAAATAGCGTTAGGCGAGTAGCTCCAGGTAATTAACCCACAGCAATAGCTAGGCAGCCTGCGCTAGGTAGATAACTCAAGACAGCTAGCACCGAGCCAAATAGCATCTGGCAGAAAGCGAAGAAATAGCGCTGGACAGGCAGCGTCCGATAAATAACGCCAGCAAATATCGTTAAGCAGGCAGCACTAGGTAAACAACCCCACGAAAGCATTGACGTACATCGGGATATTACATGGATGAAATACATGCGGTAGTTGTCACGCCAACACGCGACAATACCCGCAATGAGCTAATATACTCACCCGCATACACTCACACACATACGACCGCACGTATCCGACCGCACGTATTTCCGCAATAGATCAAGGTGCCCGCAAAGTGAATTTTAGTTTGCTTTGCGGGCGATACCAGCATACACAAGTAAAGCAGCGTAAATAAAGCAACCGATAGCTGGGTAGTCTGACCCATAGGCGTAAGTCAAATCGCCCAAATACCGAATGCCAGGATTAAGGATTACCAAAACTGAATAGATGAAAATAACACAGCTGATTGCAAAAGCGACAATCATTATGACAACTCGTTTTCACTTTGGAGTTTTTAGCAATTATAACTATACGACACCGCCAAAGCAGGCAAACAAAACATTGGAGATTAGCAAAACATAATATAGAATCATTCCAATAATTTGGTTATGCATAGCCATCTGCACGGTCATATCAAGAAAAGGGCTATCAAATCTACTGAGTGACTCAGAAACATAGCTTTCATACAGAGGAATTACTAAGCATGTCAGAATAGGCGCGATTATCGCAACGAATATAAAGGGTGTTATAGTGCGATTCTTTTCTTCATTTGAAACAATCATAGGAATGCCTCCTATCAAGCATTGTTTTAACATAATGCCTGATGAGACCCTTATAGCAAGTGTTATTGCGGTAATATCGTTGTGCGGTACATCACATCGTGGAATCCATAATTCCAAACTAAAATCGAAGCTGTTCACAAAAAGGACCCGAAAGGGAGTGCGGCAGAATGTTGGACCGCTGCAAGGATCGTATTTCTTATGACACGACGTAGCCCTACCATCTAGGAAAGGACTGCGTATGTACAGAAAAGAAGGTCTGGATTTTCATATAGCGCACATTTGGATACTAAGTATCATCCCTGCCAAATACCATCCCCATTAAAATAGCTACCCCTACTAAAATGTCACCCCTTTTAAAAGTGGCAATCTCGTTAAAACGTTACCCCTTTTAAAAAAACAGTACCCCCATCAAAACACCACCCTTATATAGGCATCATTCTAAAAAACGCCACCCCCGTTATAGGAGTGGCGTTAAAAGTTAGGTGGGTTTCGAGCTGGGCCATAATGCCAATACGCTTTGTGTGGTTAATGCGCTCTATAAAACATCAGTGCATCTAGCTCATACGGTTAATGCGCTGCATATAGCATCAGTGCGTCTAGCTCAAGTACATCTAGCACAGCGTCAATATACCTAGATATAGCATCGTCAAATCCAACCTGTATCATCTCAATTTCAGTGGCAATGCATTCTAGCTAGGCCCCGCACTGCATCATTTCCCTTGATTGCAGCGCTATTACAACTCTGGCAATTTTTGCCGCATTAGTAACTAATATATTGCCGCGTTAGCATTGCTGCATTAGCGATTAATATTGTAGAACGCTTTCATGCCCGCATACTGACCAGCATCGCCCAACTCTTCTTCGATGCGAAGAAGCTGATTGTATTTTGCAACACGATCAGAACGGCAAGGAGCACCTGTTTTAATCTGTCCAGCATTTGTAGCAACCGCTAAGTCAGCAATGGTTACATCTTCGGTTTCACCCGAGCGGTGAGACATAATGCACGCATATCCTGCTTGCTTTGCCATTTGAACAGCTTCCAACGCTTCAGTCAGAGAACCGATCTGGTTTACCTTGACCAGAATTGCATTAGCACATCCCAGCTCAATGCCCTTAGCAAGACGCTTAGGATTAGTCACGAACAGGTCATCACCAACCAGCTGAACTTTGTCGCCGATACGATCAGTCAACGCCTTCCAGCCATCCCAATCCTCTTCAGCCATACCGTCTTCGATGGAAATAATAGGATACTTTTCAACAAGTGCGGCCCAGTACTCGACCATTTCTTCGCTGGTTAATTCGCGATCTTCGCCTGCCAAAACATATACACCACGTTCTGCATCATAGAATTCGGTAGATGCCGGATCCATAGCAAACATGATGTCTTCGCCTGGCTTATAACCTGCTTTTTCACAAGCCTCAACAATGTACTTCAAAGGTTCTTCGTTGGTGGTGAAGTTAGGAGCGAAACCACCTTCGTCGCCTACGCCGCCGCCAAGACCAGCCTCATGAAGAACCTTCTTCAAGGTGTGATAGATTTCCGCACACCAACGAAGCGCCTCGGCAAAAGACTGAGCCCCTACTGGCATAATCATGAACTCTTGGAAGTCCACATTGTTGTCAGCATGCTCGCCGCCGTTGAGAATGTTCATCATAGGAGTTGGCAGCATATTTGCATTTACTCCACCAACATATTTATAGAGAGGAAGTTCTGCAGATTCCGCAGCCGCTTTAGCTACCGCTAAAGATGCGCCCAAAATTGCATTTGCACCAAAGTTGCCTTTGTTTTCCGTGCCATCAAGAGCAATCATTTCTGCGTCGATTTCGCGCTGATCTTCCGCTTCCATGCCAATCAGAGCATCGGCAATGTCCTCGTTTACATGAGAAACTGCCTTGAGCGTGCCCTTGCCAAGATAGCGCTCAGAATCCCCATCGCGCAACTCAACTGCCTCAAAAGCACCCGTAGATGCACCAGATGGAACCGCCGCACGACCCATTGCGCCGTCGTCAAGAATTACCTCAACCTCGACCGTAGATTACCGCGGGAATCCAGAATTTCGCGACCAAACACATCGATGATGGTAGCCATTGAATTTCCTCCTTGGAGAGTGTTTTACCAAACGCATCAATGATACCACGCCTCTTTAAGTCGAGTTTAAAACTTGCTTTTTTCTAAGATGTTCCGCATCAAACGGCGCGTAGAAAAGAATGTACGGCTACAAAAACAGAACAAACAGTACACAGCAAAGCAAGGAAAATCCCAAAAAAATGATTTGAGGAAATGACAGACTTTTACCGTAAAGACTTGTTCGCTTTTTTGCCCCATAGCATCGCGCGTCCATTGCTTGCCCCAAATTTCCAGCCCTTCTAAACATTCCAACCACTAAGGGAACAAGGACCACACGCCAAGATAGAACGCGAGTCAGCAAACCACCCTCTTCAAATCGGGCACCCCGTGCCTTTTGTGCTTGGCGAATCTGTGTAGCCTCCGATGCCATCATGGGAATAAAACGAAGCGCGAGAGCAAGAATCAACGCGATGTTATCTACGGAAACGAATCGACGCAAACCCGAGAAGAGCGAAGAGAACGCATGAGTAAGTGCTTCTGCGGTAGTAGTAAATGAAACCACATAAGTCGCAAGCAGGATCAGGAACACGCGCGCAGCGTACGTAAGCCCAATCATGCATCCTTGCGGATTAAAGCCAAAAGTACCCCAAAGAGCAATTGGTTCCCATCCCGCCATAAAGCCCGCAAATCCATCTGCTGCGTGAGAAACTTGCGTTATGTCAAAGGTAAACGCATTGCAAATCCAGATAAAGACAAGAAGCACCAGCAGAGGAAGAGACATCTTCACAAAACGCAAAAGCGGAAGTCTCGCAACAAGAATTAATGCGGCGATCACCAAAGCCCCTAGACTAATACCCCACCATGTTTTAACCAGAAATAAAGCAACCGAAAGAAAACAAAGGAGCAGAAGTTTAATGCGTGCATCGCAACGATGTATACCTGAAGTTCCTGGTATGTAGAGAGAAAACACTGTGCTCATACGTTATTTCGAAGCTAAGTTTATGCCTTACCTTTAGGAAGCCTCATTTCGCTACAACGACGCTCCGCTTTGCACCCAGCCATGAGTTGCGTAATTAGTATCGTCATTCCAGAGACATACCGAGCCTTTCGCAAGTGTCGAAGGGACATCGATAATTCGCTGGTTTCGCGAACCACGAAAGCGCAACGTTATATCATGCTCAGATTCTATATAGGGACCATCTACCAAAACATCAATATAGGTCAAAAGCTCTTCAGTTACTTCGGTATGTCTTTTTGATTCGGGATTAGTCAAATCCTCAAATACATCACCGGTATAGCACCAGATTGTTTTTTCAGGGTAGGCCTGTTTTGCCGCACGAACAAAGGGAAGCAACGCACGCTGATTTTCTGGCTCCATAGGCTCCCCTCCAAGAAGTGTTATTCCATCAACAAACACTCCTGAAAGACTGGCGATGATCTTTTGAGCTACCGCATCGGTAAATTCTTCTCCGTAAGAAAAACTCCACGTTTCTGGCTGAAAGCAGTTTTTACAATGATGAGTACACCCTGAAACAAAAAGCGTAGTGCGCACCCCTTCACCATTCGCAATATCGCAGTATTTTATTTCAGCGTAGTTCATAGCCCTTCCCCATATTTATCTACCATGTGCGCGAAAAATCAAATTCTGGCACAAAAGCTTGAGTCGTGTACTGTTGTGAGCCCTTTTTCAGTCATGTTATTCTACAGAATCTAATTATTTGTAGAATAACATGGGTTTTAGTCTTAAATTAATCGACCAATCAGCAAAAAACTATGCACATAATACCTTTTTGTGTCAAAATCGCGCTTTCAACGACACACATAGCAGTTTGTATCAGCCACAATTCGAAGTACTGCGCACGAATGCTTTACACGCGAATGCTTACAAGACAATTCTTCAACGATTCATGCAGTACATCTCGGGTATCAAGCATGCAGCACAACTCAGACATCGAACATGTAACACATCTCGGATATCAAACACATGCAACCAGAGCATACGATGAATTGCGCAGATGCTTAATCCGAATTTTTGGCCCGTTTTAAATGAGAGACACAATACAAGGATTATACGCAATGGGGGTTTTGCACGGAACCTCTCCAATACCGCAAGTTTTCTACGACCCTTTACGGTGCTTGCCGAAACATCTAAGCAAATTTTAGCCTAACGCTTCAAACGATTATTCATCCGCATAGCGGATGAATAATCGTTTCGGACTCATTATCGTTTCAGACGCTTCGCGTCCTCACCGAGCTGAAGCCTCAAACAAATCAGTGGGCTGATGCAATATCAGCCCACATAAACTAGTCGCATGTAAGCACAAAGCGTTTTTTCGAAGCAAAGATCTCTACAAAGGATATTCTACAGATGTAAAACGCGATCACGAATCTCTTCAGTACGTCCCTGATTCCAGAACTGAGTTCCGATATATCCGCACGTACGACGCGCTACATTGAGCTTTTCTTGATCACGGTTACCACAATGAGGGCATTCCCACACCAGCTTGCCATCGTCTTCGACAATTTGGATTTCCCCATCGAAACCGCATACCTGACAGTAGTCGCTCTTAGTGTTGAGTTCGGCATACATGATGTGATCATAGATAAACTGCATTACACGAATAACAGCCTTCAAGTTGTCCTGCATGTCGGGAACCTCTACGTATGAAATCGCTCCGCCAGGAGAAAGCTGCTGGAACTGGCTTTCAAATTGAAGCTTGGTAAAAGCATCGATTTCTTCAGAAACATGCACGTGATAGCTGTTTGTGATGTAGTTCTTGTCTGTTACTTCAGGAATTACGCCAAAGCGACGTTGCAATGCCTTCGCAAACTTATACGTAGTCGACTCAAGAGGCGTTCCATAAAGCGAGAAGTCAATATCGGTTTCGGCTTTCCACTCAGCGCATTTGTCGTTCATTTTTTGCATTACTGCCATTGCAAAAGGCGTCGCTTGCGGATCAGTGTGGCTATAGCCGGTCATGTATTTTACACACTCGTACAGACCTGCATATCCCAAGCTAATGGTGGAATAGCCGCCATAGAGCAACTTATCGATGGTTTCGCCCTTCTCAAGACGAGCAAGAGCGCCATACTGCCACAGAATAGGAGCCGCATCTGAAAGCGTGCCTTTCAGTCGGTTATGACGACACATCAATGCCTTTTTGCAAAGCTCCAAGCGCTCTTCGAAAATCTCCCAGAATTTGTCCATATCACGATAGGACGAGCAAGCCACATCCACCAAGTTAATTGTTACTACGCCCTGATTAAAGCGCCCATAGTACTTAGGCTTGCCAGGCTCATAGTTGCCCGCATTTGCAACGTTGTCATACCCGTTACCAGAGCGGTCGGGGGTCAGGAACGAACGACATCCCATGCAGGTATAGCAATCACCTTCACCTGGCTTTTCACCCTTGGATAGCTTGAGCTCGAACATTCTTTTCAGAAATATAGTCAGGCACCATACGCTTAGCAGTGCACTTTGCCGCAAGCTGGGTAAGGTAGAAATATTCGGAATCTTCGGATACGTTATCTTCCTCTAACACATAAATGAGCTTAGGGAATGCAGGAGTAATCCAAACGCCCGCTTCGTTCTTTACGCCTTCATAGCGCTGACGCAGCACTTCCTCGATGATGATGCAAGGTCGTGCTTTTCCTGATCGTTGCGAGCCTCGTTCAGATACATAAAGACCGTCACGAAAGGAGCCTGTCCGTTGGTTGTCATCAAAGTTACAACCTGATATTGAATGGTTTGAACACCACGACGAACTTCATCGCGCAGACGCTCTTCAACAATAGATGCAAGTTGTTCTGCGGAAGGCTCTACACCAACCATGTTCAATTCATGAATGACTTCACGACGAATTTTCTTGCGGCTGATATCAACAAAGGGGGCTAAGTGAGTGAGCGATATAGACTGTCCACCGTACTGACTTGAAGCAACCTGAGCGATAATTTGCGTTGCAATGTTGCACGCCGTCGAGAAGCTGTGCGGCTTTTCGATCATGGTGCCCGAAATTACCGTGCCATTTTGAAGCATGTCTTCGAGGTTTACCAGATCGCAGTTATGCATATGCTGCGCAAAGTAATCGGAGTCATGGAAGTGGATAATGCCCTCTTCGTGAGCACGAACAACATCTTCAGGCAAAAGAATACGCATTGCTAAGTCTTTGGAGACTTCGCCTGCCATATAGTCACGCTGAACGGAATTAACCGTTGGGTTCTTGTTGGAATTTTCCTGCTTAACTTCCTCGTTATTGCACTCGATAAGGGAAAGAATTTTGTCGTCGGTCGTATTGGACTGAGTTTTAAGTTCTGAACATAACGATAGATGATATAACGACGGGCAACCTCGAATTTATGAAGTGCCATTATTTCGTTTTCCACCAAGTCCTGAACTTCCTCAACGGAAACTGTATGGCCAGCTTCTTCGCACTTGTCTGCTACATTGTGAGCAGCGTAGTCAATTTGGCGCGGAGTAAGACGTTCGCTTTCCGGTGATTCGTCGCTCGCAGCCTTAATAGCGTTTGCGATTTTAGTGATATCAAAAGTCACTTCGGAACCATCGCGCTTGATGATTTTCATCCGTACAATCCCCTCTCGGTTGCTAGTTTTTTCGTGCACCAGCTATAACAAAAAGCTCCGCAGGTAATCTTCTTTGCTTTAACCGCAATTCCTTAGGGAGCTTCGTTGGTTATCTGCCGTTAGATACTATACACAATCTGGCACAACATATTGTGACAATTTAGAGGTTTTCCTACTATTTGTAGTAATTTTTAGATTAATGGTACAAATTTAGTAGCATTTTACATAAATACACACCAATTGAGGAGATTCGTTTTCAACAATGCAGGAGCAATACAGGAAACAAATCCTGAAATTCTAACAATCCTCGACTTTGTCTTTGGTTTGGACACATTG
>ENA-OQAS01000540-OQAS01000540.1-human-gut-metagenome-genome-assembly--contig:-NODE-540-length-19513-cov-9.713659_pt1 | contig 19513 bp, 24 predicted proteins | sample MGYA00242733_ERZ504523 | MGnify/ENA primary metagenome ERZ504523 (study PRJEB26092, sample SAMD00036239) | human gut metagenome | host: Homo sapiens | study: EMG produced TPA metagenomics assembly of...
CCAAAGAGCTGCTTATTGCACCGACTGGGGACTGAAAAATTATGAGTTTAACCACCGGGTGCAAAAAAGAATGAAGGAACTTGACGCATATCAAGGAAAGAAGTATGAAATGTGAGAAAAAAGACTTATTTTTGCCGCTGATTAAATATGGATCAATCTAAATTAGAAGATAATAACAATGAACCAAAAACAGTGATAAAAGGAAAATCCACTATGTGGGAGTGAATGACCGCAATAAGCATTTGTTTGAAGGTATGTGGCCATTGCCTTACGGAGTGTCTTACAACTCTTACCTGATAGACGATGAAACGGTTGCGCTGATTGATACTGTAGATATTTGTTACTTTGAGGTATATCTTCGGAAGATAAAGAGCATAATCGGCGAACGTCCCATCCAGTATCTTATCATCAACCATATGGAACCGGACCATTCCGGCTCTATCCGCTTAATCAAACAGCATTATCCCGACATCATCATTGTTGGCAACAAGCAGACTTTCGGTATGATAGAAGGTTTCTATGGCGTGACGGGCGAGCAATATATGGTAAAAGATGAAGACTTTCTTGCCTTGGGCCACCACAAGCTCCGTTTCTATATGACTCCGATGGTGCACTGGCCCGAAACCATGATGACCTTCGACGAAACGGAAGGCGTGCATGCCGGCCGACCGCGCCCCGGCGACGTTCTTCGCGGTGTCGTCGAGGAACACGCTGCTCTCGGGGCTTAGGCCGAAACGGCTCATCGCCAGTTCGTAGATGTCGGCGTTCGGCTTGTGCATCTTCTCCACGCCGGAGACGACGGTGCCCTGCAGCAGTTCGGCAAGCTGCGGGAACTTCTCGAATGCGAAATGGAACGTCTCATGGGACCAATTCGTCAATCCCCACACGCCATAGCCGGCCGCCTTCAGATCGCGCAGCAGCCGCTCCATGCCGGGCAGCATGCGTGGCAGCGCGTCGTCGTAATGCGCGATGTAATAACGGAAGATCCCGGCGACGCGTTCTCCCTGCTCGGCCACCACATCGGCCATATCGAATCGAAGTCCTCCCCGGCGTCCATACGGTCCTCGTATCCGAAGAAGCCGCAGGGGTCGTCGTCGGCGCAGATGCGGTCGACGGTCGCGTCGTCGAATCTGCCTTCAAGGCATGCCCGTGTCCGCCAATCCAGCAACACTCCGCAGAAATCGAAAACGACGTCGGTGATGGTCGGAACTGCAACGGTCATCGGGAAACCCTTCTTGTAGCGTGCGTCTGTCTTCCGCCAGTGTACCGTACCCATGTTCGTGAAGGACGTTTTCGTCTTCGCGTGCGGCGTTTCCTGAAAGTCATTGGGGCGGAAAGGCTCGCTTGGTTTTTGAAAAAGGCTAATCTAGACGTTTTCGGAGATTGTGATGATTGTCATGCCGACCATTTCGAACATACAATCAATCCGAAATTAAATCAACATGTTGTCTGAATAGACGGGTGTCCTAGTGGAAAGCATTAGGAAGGGGCCGACGATGGCATATATCGAAATGGTGCACAGCTTCAAGCGCTACCATATGGGCGACATCACAATCACCGCCAACAACGATGTGAGTTTCGGCATCGAACGCGGCGAGCTTGCGATCATTCTGGGATCATCCGGAGCCGGCAAATCGACGGTGCTCAACATCCTGGGCGGCATGGACACGAATTCCGAAGGCAAGGTCATCATCGACGGCGTCGACATCTCGGACTTCAACGCGAAGCAACTGACCGATTACCGGCGCAACAACATCGGATTCGTGTTTCAGTTCTACAATCTGGTGGCCAACCTCACCGCCAAGGAGAACGTGGAACTCGCCTCCGAACTCGTCAAGAACGCGGCCGATCCAGTGCAGACGCTGGTCGATGTGGGACTTGGCGACCGCATCGACAATTTCCCCGCGCAGCTTTCCGGCGGCGAGCAGCAGCGCGTGGCCATCGCGAGAGCCGTGGCGAAGAACCCGAAGATCCTGCTATGCGACGAACCGACCGGCGCGCTCGACTACCATACCGGCAAGCAGGTGCTCCGCATCCTGCAGGACATGAGCCGCAAACGCGGGGCGACGGTGGTGATCGTGACGCACAACTCCGCGATCGCCCCCATCGCGGACAGGGTGATCCGCATGCACGACGCCCGCGTCAAATCAATCGAAACCAACGAGCATCCGATGGACATCGAGGAGCTGGAATGGTGAAACGCATGCTGTGGAAGGACATCCGGCAAACACTGTCCAAGTCGAAAGGCCGGGTCGTGTCCATCGTATGCCTCATGGCGCTTGGCTCATTCGCGCTGGTGGGACTGAAAGTCACCGGGCCGGACATGCAGGCGACCGCCGCCGACTTCTACGGGCGTAACAACCTCGCCGACATCACCGTGGTCTCCAACTACGGCATCTCCAAAGACGACGAGAGGATCATCGGCAAGGCCGACGGCATCAAGGAAGTCGAATACGGGTACTTCAAGGACGTGGTCATCTCCGGCACCGACAGGAGCATGCGCATCTATTCCAAACCCGATGCCGTCTCCACCTATGACGTGACGGAAGGACGACTGCCGAAGCGGACCGGCGAAATCGCGTTGGACATGAAAGAACGCGACAGATTCGCGTCGGCAGCACCTTGAACGTCACCGAGAAAACGGACATCGCAGGCGGCACCGTGCTACGCCACCACAAATTCACCGTCGTCGGTTTCGTCCGGGCCAGCGAGACTCTGTCCTGCCTCAACATGGGACAATCCACGGCCGGCGGCGGCGAGCTCAAAGGCTATGCCGTGGCCGTTCCGGGAGAGTTCGATTCCGACGTGAAGATGATCGCCCGGGCGACCTACGAAGACACCGAGGGATTGGACTACTGGAGCGCCGAATACCGCGATGCCGTGCAGAAGCATAAGGATCAGCTCGTGACGTTGCTCGCGAACCAGCCAAAAGCCCGCGAAGCGACAATACGCAGCCAACAGCGCAAGAAAATCGACGAGGCCAAGGACAAAGTCAAAACATCCAAACAGCAGCTTGCCGACGCGCAACGGCAGCTGGACGATGCCAAACAGCAGATCGACAACGCCAAGGACCAGTTGAGCGAAGGCAGCGCCGAGGCAGTGGAGGAAGGGTCGGCGGCCGCGGCCTAGCTGGCCACGGCGCAAGCGCAACTGGCCTCGGCCAACGCGTCGGTCGCCTCCGGACAGACGCAACTGCAGGCGGCACAGACGCAACTGGCTCAAGGACAGAACCAGCTCTCCGATTCATGGAACCAGCTGGCGAACGGCAAAACGCAGCTGGACGCGGCGCGAGAACAACTCGAAACAAGCAAAACCGTGCTCGACAAAGTCGGCGCGACGCTCGGCAAATGGGAACAGACCGGCATCACCGGCAAACTCTACGAACAAATACGCGGCAAATACGACATGGCGATCAACCAGTACAACGAAGCCTGCGCCGAATACAACAGACAGCTGAACGCCTACAATGCGGGACTGCAACAATACCAGAACGCCGTAGCGCGGCTCGACCAAGGCTCGCAGGCGTATCGGAGCAATGCGGACAATCTCGCACAGGCATCCAAACAGATAGCCGAAAAACAAAACGAGCTCGGCAAAGCGGTGTCGCAGGCCGGCAAGCAAGTCGCAGACGGCGTCACGCAGCTTATCCAAGGCCAGAGGGACATCGACAAGGCCGAAACGGAATACCAGAGCAAACTCGCCGAATTCAACGCGCAGAAGCCCGAAGCCGAACGCAAGATATCCGAAGCCGAACGGCAGATAACCCTCGCCGAGGAGAAGATCGACAATCTCACCGTCCCGGCCTATTCCGTCAGCGGCCGCCGCGAAGGCCTGACCTCGCAAGGCTACCGCGTGTACATGGTCATCGAAGGCATCGTGGCGAAACTGGCGGACATCTTCCCGATCTTCCTCTACTTCGTCGCGGCGCTCGTCACCTTCAGCACCATGGGACGCATGGTGGACGAGGAACGCACCAATTCCGGAACGTTGAAGGCGCTCGGCTACGGCAACGCGGATGTGATGCTCAAATTCACCGTATACGGATTCGCCGCATCCACCCTGGGCACATGCATCGGCGTGCTCGCCGGCCACACGCTGCTGCCGCTTATCGTCGCCCACGCATACAGCGCGGGATTCACCATGCCGGACATCATGCTCAAATTCCACCCCTGGATCACCATGGCCGCATTCGCACTTGCATGGATAAGCGCCGTCGTGCCGGCATGGCTGGCCGCGTCCAAGGAACTGCGCGAAAAACCGGCGAGCCTACTGCTGCCCAAGCCGCCGGCCAAAGGCTCGAAAATTCTTTTGGAACATTTCCCACCACTATGGAACCGTCTGAATTTCACACACAAAGTGACCGCCCGTAACATCTTCCGATACAAAACACGCATGTTCATGACGATCTTCGGCGTATGCGGAGCGGTATCCCTGCTGACGGCCGGCCTCGCCGTCCAATCCTCGATCGGACAGATAGGAAACCGACAGTTCGAGGAACTCATCCACTACGACCTGATCGTCGCCGAGGAATCCGACACCAACAGCGCGCAACGCGAGGAAATCGCCACGACGCTGAAGGGCAAAACCGTCCAATCCTCGACAGCGGTGCGCTACGAGGAACTGTCGAAAACCACAGGCAAGGAGAACGATAAGCAGTCGATCACCCTGCTGGCCACCGACGACGCATACAACTTCAACGAATACCTGACATTACGCGACCGCAAAACACACCAACCACAGATACTGGTCAACAATGGCGCGGTAATCTCCGAACGGCTCGCCGAAATGCTCAACGTCTCGGTCGGCGACACCTTCACGGTAAACGACGAAAACGGCGCGCAACGCACCATCAAAGTCGCCGGCATCAGCGAAATGTACATCGGCCATTTCATATTCATGAACGCGCAATGCTACGAACACGTGTTCGGCGACCAGTACAGCACAAACGCATACATGGTCAGACTGAAAGACCACAGCAACGCCAACACGGAACGCCAAGCGCCAAATTCATGAAACTGGCCGCCGTGCGCGCGTCGTGCAGAACACGACGCAGAAGAACATGGTGTCCACAATCGTGGGATCGCTCAACCAGATCATGGAAGTGCTGATTCTCGTGGCCGTGCTGCTGGCCGTGGTGATCCTCTACGACCTGACCAACCTCAACGTGTCGGAACGCATACGCGAGCTATCCACGATCAAAGTGCTCGGCTTCCACACCAGCGAGACCACGATGTACATCTACCGCGAAACGATCCTGCTGTCACTGCTGGGCATACTCGCCGGATACGGCTTCGGAGAATGGCTGCACCGATACATCATCACCGAAGTGCCACCCGACGAAGTCATGTTCGACCCCGCCATCAGCTGGATCGCATTGGCGGCCCCGGCCATCGTCGTGGCCGTGGTACTAGCCGTGCTCGGCTGGATCGTATACCGCCAGCTCGAAACGGTGGACATGCTCGAAGCATTGAAATCAGTGGAATGACCCTCCACGAAACGGTCAGCGGAGCAGCTCGCCAAAAGCCCGGGGAACAGCCGCGACGACATCACCGGCAACAATCGGATGCCCGATCGCGCTCGCCGGAGTCTTGCCCGCATGTCCATACAGATGCGGACGATGCCATCCGCGCTGCTCCGACCCGCTGGCCATCGCGCCGGCAAGCCCATGCATATACGCGGCGGCCGCGGCGACCTCCGGAACCAAAGCCGGATCGTCGGACAGCATGTCGTCCTGCTGCGCCAGCAACGCGCCCAACACGCCGGCCAACACATCGCCCGAACCGGCGGTGGCCATCCAGGCAGGCGCGCGCCCGGACAGGATGATCCGCGTGTTCCCATCTCCATCAGCTCCAACCACAATGGTGACCGCGCCCTTAAGCAGCACCGTGGCCCCCGTAAGCTCATGCGCGCGCAACGCCGCCCGCAATGGCCGGGCCTCCACCACTGCCTGGAAACAACATCAGCCATATCGGCATCCAACCGATTCAGCAATGCGGCCAATTCGCCGGCATGCGGAGTGATAACGACCTGCGGCACAACATGCACGGCAGCAAATCCAACGCGCCGGCATCAACCACAATGGGAGGCATGCCCTCCGCCCGCTCGTTCCGCGAGCCATCGCCATCCTCCAACGCGTAATGATCCAGCAGCGCGGCAATGGTCGCACGCTGCATGTCATCACCGGAAGCAACGTCACCCTCGGCGGGCACGCCGGATCCAACCACCCACGACTGCACCCGGCCCTTGCCCAACACAGCCTCCGGCAACACGGACAATATCATATCCTGCGCACGCTGTGGCCCCAGATAACGCACCATGCCCACATTCGCGCACGCCGCGGCCCTCGCCGACAACACGGCAGCACCCGGATACCGCGCCGAACCAGTCACCAAACCAACCACTCCACGCGAATACTTGCCATCCGCAAGAGACGGAAGACGAACCGAATCCGCCACAAAATCGCCATCCGTCATCTCGGCAAACGGAACAGCATCATCGACATCGAAACCGAAATCGACCAACGTGATCCGTCCGCAAGCATACGAAGCCGGCGGCACCATCGCACACGGCTTCATCGCACCGAACGTCACCGTCACATCCGCAGGAATATACGGCCCCGGCAACGAACCATCATCAACACCCACACCCGACGGCGCATCGACGGCCACCACCAACGGCAAATCAGCGAAGGGTCATTGTTCGGCAACGCAGGCTTGTCCGGCAACACGCCATCCATACCCAAAGACGAAGCCAACGTGCCAGCGACACCACGCAACGCGCCGACCACGCCAATCCCCGTCATAGCATCAAGCACCACATGCGCACCCCGCGCACACTCGACCGCAGCCTGCAGCCGCTCACCAGCCTCACCCGCGGAAAAACCAGACGTGCACCCAGAAATATCAGCCGCCGGATCCAACACCAACACACGCCCACCCGCACGAACAAACGCCCTAAACGCATCCTCATGCAACGAACGGCCAACAGCAACCGCGGTAACCTGCGCACCTTCACGCGCCAACTCAGCCCCCGCATACAAGCCATCGCCACCATTGTCCCCAGCGCCAGCCAACACCGTGACCCGCGCATCCTCAACATCCAAATCCTCATCATCAAGCAACGACAACGTCACACGAGCCACCGCAGAAGCAGCCATACGCATCAACGGCACACCATCATCCAACAAAGGACGCTCCAACTGCCGGACAACATCGGCGGAATAGGAACTATACAACAACGTCTGCAAACGGTCGGCATCATCGGAGACATCCATGGAAAATCCTTCCCCTCGGCGTGGAACCACAAACACCACTTTAGTCGTATATTAAAAACAACAAACAAAAACGGCATGGACGCCAAACAAGAAAACGGAGCGGAACATGGCATACATCGAAATGAAAAACAGCACCAAGCTCTACCACATGGGATCCACCACCATCACCGCCAACGACAACGTCTCCTTCACCATCGAACAAGGCGAACTCGCATCATCCTCGGCGCATCCGGCGCAGGCAAATCAACAGTGCTCAACATCCTAGGAGGCATGGACACCAACACCTCAGGACAAGTAATCATCGACGGCAAAGACATCTCCAACTACACACCCAAACAACTCACCGCATACCGCCGCACCGACATCGGCTTCGTATTCCAGTTCTACAACCTCGTCGCCAACCTCACCGCACGCGAAAACGTAGAACTCGCCTCACAAATCGTTCCCGACGCACAAGACGCCCGACAGGCGCTCGCCGACGTAGGGCTTGCGGACCGCGTCGACAATTTTCCCGCGCAGTTGTCGGGCGGCGAGCAGCAGCGTGTGGCGATCGCTCGAGCGGTGGCGAAGAATCCGAAGATTCTGCTGTGTGACGAACCGACCGGCGCGCTTGACTACAACACCGGCAAGCAAGTGCTCCGCATTCTGCAGGACATGAGCCGCAAGAAGGGCGCGACAGTGGTGATCGTGACGCATAATTCTGCGATTGCGCCGATTGCGGACCGTGTAATTCGCATGCATGATGGACGTGTGTCATCGATTGAGGTCAACGAGCATCCGATGGATATCGAAGAGCTTGAATGGTGACGTTGCGACACGCTGTGATACGTATGATTTGCGTAAATGGCTGATTCGTGTAATATATGTGACTTGTGCACGGAAGCTAAGTCTTCCGGTGGGAACATTCCTGCGTAGCTCAGTTGGCAGAGCATCCGACTGTTAATCGGACGGTCACTGGTTCAAGCCCAGTCGCAGGAGCGCAGTTTCGGGTACTCCGGAACATATTCCTGCGTAGCTCAGTTGGCAGAGCATTCGACTGTTAATCGAACGGTCACTGGTTCAAGCCCAGTCGCAGGAGCTTTTTAGCCCTTGGTTTTCCAAGGGTTTTTTGTTTCCATAAGAACTTTTCGCTGCTATTCCAACGAATCGAGCACGTCGTCAATGAGTGTGCGGTCGTGTGCCGCATCAGCCTTGAGTCGAGGGAAGCGACGTATGACGTTGTCGGGACTTGCGTTGGCCGCACGTGCCACATTCGATTTTGACTCGCCATGCGCCACGGCGATTTCCGCGAGCCGATCCACTAGCGAATCCGAAACCTGCCGTATTTGCTCGCCAACCATAACTGGGACAATTCGGGTGAAAGCGTGTAATCGTCCTGCAGCTCGCTTGAACCTCCTGAATGGCGGCCCATAGCACCATGAATGGCTTGCGGTAGTAGGCGATGCGTTCCTCGGACGGCTCGCTCTCCAACTGCTGCAATGCCTTGCGTTGCGTAGTGTTGTCACTCATGCGTCCCATCGTATGCCACGTTCGGTGGCGTTTTGGCATGTCATGGCGCGACACGCCCGGCATCTGTGGATAAGTGTTGTTCTCCGACCACAAGGTCGTTCCAAGTCGACGGGCGGTCTTCGAACGTGCCATGATATCGATTCCCCGATAGAGACGCGGACCACAGGAGGCCTCATGAACAAATGGGAATACCGTCGTCGTGTTCGACACAATAAGATGTCCGATGACATTGACAAGCGCAACCGGCACCGGTGCGCCGCGGCGATGGCCGTATGCGTATTGGCGAATATCGCGTTCACGATATGCTGCGCGCAACCTACGGCGTCGGCATACGCGCAATCGGCTGATGACGTGGCGCATGAAGTCGCACAAGCGGCATGCCGCACATCAATGCAGTGGCCTTTGGAGCACGCGCAAGTAATCGGCGAATATGATGCGCCGGCTAAACAATGGTTGCCTGGCATCGCGGTTTGATTTGCGTGCACGGCCGCAAGACGCCATCATCGCACCCGCGGATGGTGTGGTCGCCTTCAGTGGCAAAGTGGCGGGCAAATCCGTGGTAACGCTTCGCCACGGTGCGGAAACGGGAAGCCTGACGTCGACGTTTGAACCGCGGTCACTACGCGACCGGTCGGGGCCGTCATCGCCAAGGGGGAGCGTTTCGCTCGTGTTGAAGGTGGCTCGGAACATTGCGCCGATGGATGTCTGCATTGGGGCCTCAAGAGCGGAGGACGTGATTATGCGGATCCGTCGGGCAGAGTGAGGTCGATGCGGGTTGAACTGAAACCGTTGTAACGGCCATATCCACGGGTGTTGTCGTTGTCCTGGGGTCGTGGCCTTAAAGAAAAAGTGCGGTATTCCGGCTATGATGCTGTCTGTACATTAGATTTCGAGGAGCGAGAAGCTTATGATCAAGGAATACACGCGCCTTTGGAACAGGGAATTGACTCGGACAAAAACATCTTCTCAGTACTTGAGGAGCGTGTGGAACGCACTCCTGACGACAATCTTGTCGAATACAAGAACGCTCAGGGCGAATGGGCGGCGTTCACCGCTGCGGAGTTCAAAAACAAGGTCGTCGCCCTCGCCAAAGGACTTATCGCTCGTGGCGTAATGCCTGGAGATTCGGTATCCATTATCGCGCATACCTGCTGGCAGTGGACCGCGCTTGATGTGGCCATCATGTCCATCGGCGCCCTTACCGTTCCGGTCTATGAAACGAATTCGCCGGCGCAGGTGAAGATGATTTTCAATGATGCCAATGTCAAGATGGCGTTCGCTGAGGATGATTTCCAGCGCGACAAAATCGAATCCGTCCGTGATCAGTGCCCGGATCTTGGCGACGTGTGCGTCATCGGACTTGGTGCAATTGACACGATCATCGAATACGGCCGCGCGGTCTCCGACGCCGAATTCCTTGAACGTGAACAAGCGGTCAAAGGCTCCGATCTAGCCACCATCGTATATACGTCGGGATCCACTGGCACCCCGAAGGGCGTTGAACTGACGCATGCCAATTTCGTGTTCATCACCTATTCCGGCGTCAACTCCATGCCGGACATCGCCATGAAACCGAATCGTCGACTGCTGCTGTTCCTGCCGCTCGCCCATGTATTCGCCCGATACATGCAGTTCTTCTGCTTTGCCGGAAACGTTTCACTCGGTCTGTCCAGCAATCTGAAGACCATTCTCGCCGATTTCAAGGCGTTCAAACCGACGTTCATCCTCGCCGTGCCGCGGATTTTCGAAAAGATCTACAATGCGGCCTCGCAGAAGGCCGGAGCCGGTTTCAAGGGACGTGTTTTCGCTGACGCCACCCAGACGGCATACGATTGGTCGCATGCTCAGCAGTCCGGTGGGAGCATTCCACTCGCGCTGAACGCAAAACATGCCCTGTACAACAAGCTGGTGTATTCGTCAATCATGGAAGTGTTCGGCGGCCACGTCGAGTATGCGGTCTCCGGCGGAGCGCCGCTTGATTCCTCTATCGCGCATTTCTTCAACGGTGTCGGTCTGCCGCTATTGGAAGGCTACGGCATGACCGAAACGTGCGCCCCCTCGAGCGTCAATCCGACCGAAGGCTACAAGATCGGCACCATCGGCTTGCCTCTGCAAGGCGTGACCATGGGGGTCGACGAAGAAGGGGAGCTGTGCATAAAGAGCCCTGCCGTATGCGCCGGATACCACAACAATCCTGACGTTACCAAGCAGCAAATTGTCGATGGATGGCTGCATACCGGTGATCTCGGCTCCATTGATGATGACGGCTTCGTTTCCATCGTCGGGCGTAAGAAGGATCTCATCATCACCGCAGGCGGCAAGAACGTCTCCCCATGCGAGATGGAAGCATCCATCATGACTTCGCCGGTGGTGAGCCAATGCGTCATGATCGGCGATCGCAAGCCATTCATCGCCGCAATCATCTCCCTTGATTTGGCGGAGACGAACCTATGGCTGGAATCCAAGGGAGCGGAACAGGTCGCTGATTTGGATGAAGCCTCGAAGAACCCCATTGTGCGTGCGGAAGTGGAGCGTGCCGTCAACAAAGCCAATGAGCTCGCCTCACGTGCCGAATCAATCCGCAAGTTCGAAATCGTTCCCGACGAGTTCACTGAGGAGAACGGTTTGGTCACGCCGAGCATGAAGGCCCGCAGGCAGGCAGTGTTGAACATTACCGGACGTTGATCGACAAGGTCATCTACGTGCCGAGGAAGCCGGCGGCTCACGCCGAATGATGTTCGAAATATGGTGGGGGCCGGTGACATCCGAGTGATGCCATCGGCCCCACCATATCCGGAAGAATCCCGGAAGAATCATAGGCCCGCATCCGCCAGCGAAATGTAACCGGTTCAATCAGCGTTTTCTTGAGATTGTCGGCGCTGATCGCCAATGTCTCCTCATGGATGGTCGTAATTTTCTTCCCCTCGACCGTTGCGGAACGGATGAAACCGAGTTTGGAAAGTTTGCCCGAAGTGTTCAGTCGCACGCATGTCTGCGCGATGTCATCGGCCAACGCCTTGCGGTTCTCCATGGCGGTCATCCATTGCTTGCCGTTGACGATGTTCGGCATGGAACTGATATAGGCCCCATAGCCGGTGATGATCGGCCATTTTGCGTTTTCCTTGTTATCGGAATCGCTGTCGTCATCCGATGGCGACGTCTTCGCAGGGTCAGGCACTGCCTGCCGTTTCAGATCTTTTTTGCCCGTGATGCTGTCCACGATGCCGGAGATTGAGATGGAAGGGTTGATATCGGCTGAGGAACTGTGTAGCCGAGTTTGTCCAACTCGTCGGCGATGTTCTTCGCCACATAGTCGTTGCAGGAGATGACGCCATCAAGGTGGACAGGGTGCGAATCGTCCTTGTCCGCGTCGAGACGTTCGGCAAGCACCGATTTGATTTGTTCGGCTTTTGACGAATCGAATGCCACGGACCGCCAGTCATCCTTGGTGGTCGAAGCGGTGAGCGTCTCGGAAGGAGATGCCGCTTTGCCGTCCTTGAAATACGGTTCGAGCACTTTCCAGATGCCTTTGAACATGTTCTGGGCGAAGGACGTGTCCGTTTTGGCATCATGTCCGTCGGCCGCGTCGTAGGGGAGTAGTACCTCGATTTGCTTGGGGGCATCGGACGATGCCTTGTCGAGCTCGAGCTTGTTGACGAGCTCTTTGGCTTGCAGTTCTCCAATCTGCTCGGCCGTGGTCATCGGCACGTACACGTCCGGCGCATACCCTTGAAGCGTATTGGAGATCAGAACGACCTTCATTCCTTCATTCTGCGCAAGCTGCAACGCCGAAACCAGCCGTTGCGCTGATTGCGCATAATCCTGTTCGTCCTCATCCGACGCGTCGGAGTTCCACGTGATATCATGCCGTGCATAGTCGCCGTATTGCCTGTCGGATTCCGGCATCTCGGCGACAGGCGCCACCACCAAGGTGGTTTTGGCTTTCGTGGACGAATGCTCGGTTCCGTTGATGTGATTCACCACATAGTCTTGGACGCTTTGACTTTGTTTGTCGAGGTTCGAAGCGGTTTTCACGGTGATGTCGCCGCTTTTGACACCGGTCCGTTTCAACGAGGACACGATTTCGGGAACGAGTTTTTCCCATTTGCTCAATGGCGTCTGTTGAGAGATGGTGATGCTGTCTGTCGGAGCGAAAATCGCCACATTGCCGGCATCGGCTGTTGCTCTGGATTGTGATGACGGCTGTTGCTGCGATTGCGAATCACCGTTGGGCGAGCAGGCCCCCATGGCTGTTGCCATGCAGACCGATGCCAGCAGAGCGAGCAGACGTTTCGCCGGGATTGTGCGATGCAGAATCATGCCATGTCCTTTGCGGAAGAATAGACGTTCCTTATACTGACCATCGATTGTAATATCCGGACGTCAAAAAGCCCGTACGCGTGTGTGATTGCGCATACGGGCTTTCGACAGCTCAGATAGATTACTCTGCCAGAGCCTTTGCCAGATTCTCGTCGAGGGCGTTCATGAAACCCTCGGTATCGAGCCAAGGCTGGTCCGGTCCGATGAGCATGGCCAGATCCTTGGTCATCTGTCCGCCTTCGACGGTGGAGATGATGACTTCTCCAAAGTTTCGGCGAAATGCTTGACTTCCGGAGTGTTGTCAAGGTCGGCGCGATGCTTCAGACCGCCGGTCCATGCGAAGATGGAGGCGATCGGATTGGTCGAGGTCTTTTCACCCTTCTGCCAACGGCGATAATGGCGGGTCACGGTGCCGTGCGCGGCTTCGGCTTCGACGGTCTGCCCGTCGGGGGTCATCAGCACGGAGGTCATTAGGCCAAGGGAGCCGAATCCCTGTGCGACGGAATCCGACTGCACGTCGCCATCGTAGTTCTTGCAAGCCCAGATATAGCCGCCATGCCACTTGAGGGAGCTTGCCACCATGTCATCAATGAGTCGGTGCTCGTAGGTCAGGCCAGCCGCCTCGTACTTGTCCTTGTATTCGTTTTCGAACACCTCGGCGAACGTATCCTTGAACTGGCCGTCGTACGCCTTGAGAATCGTGTTCTTGGTGGACAGGTACACCGGATAGCCGCGCATCAGACCATAGTTGAAGCAGGCGCGTGCGAAACCTCGGATGGAATCGTTCACGTTGTATTGCACCTGGGCAACTCCGCCGTCAGGGCCATAATTGTAAACGACGTGCTCAATCGGCTCGGAGCCGTCTTCCGGAGTGAAGGTTACGGTGAGGGTGCCGGCTCCCGGAACCTTGAAATCAGTGGCTTTGTACTGGTCTCCGAAGGCGTGACGTGCCACGACGATCGGCTTGGTCCATCCCGGGACCAGGCGAGGCACATTGCTCATGACGATCGGCTCGCGGAAGATGGTGCCGCCGAGAATGTTGCGGATGGTACCATTGGGGGACTTCCACATCTTCTTGAGGCCGAACTCCTTGACGCGCGCCTCGTCCGGGGTGATGGTGGCGCATTTGACGCCGACATGTTCGCGCTGGATGGCCTTCGCCGCGTCGACGGTCACCTGATCGTCGGTGGCGTCGCGGTTTTCGATGCCCAGATCGTAATAATCCAAATCCACGTCGAGGTACGGCAGGATCAGACGGTTCTTGATGTCTTTCCAGATGACACGGGTCATCTCGTCGCCGTCGAGTTCGACGACTTTGCCTTCGACCTTGATTTTGGCCATGGTTTGTCCTCCCTGTCGGAATTGAAGGTGATGGGTTCCGTCTTATTACATGTGTGTTAATTCCGTATGGAAATGTCCAAAACCGTGGGGACACGCGCGAAGGCACTGTCATAGCTGAGCATTAGCCTTGAAACCATGTCTCAGGAAATTGAAATCGGTTTGGGCAAGAAGGGCCGTCTGGCCTATTCGCTGGACGATGTCTCCATCGTTCCCTCCCGTCGTACCCGTGATCCTCAGGATGTGTCCACCTCTTGGCAGGTCGACGCCTATGAATTCGACGTGCCGGTCATCGGCGCCCGATGGATTCCGTGACCAGCCCGGCCACGGCCATCGCCATGGGCAAGATGGGCGCGCTTGGCGTGCTTGACCTAGAAGGATTGTGGACCCGCTATGACGATCCCCAGCCGCTGCTGGACGAAATCGCGCAGCTGCCTGCGGACAAGGCCACCGAACGCATCCAGCAGATTTACGCTGAGCCGATCAAGCCGGAACTCATCGTCGAACGTCTGCATGAGATTCGTGATGCCGGCGTCACCGTAGCCGGCGCGCTGTCTCCGCAGCGTACGCAGGATTATTATTCCACCGTGCTTGAGGCCGGTGTCGATCTGTTTGTCATTCGTGGCACCGTGGTGTCGGCGGAGCATGTCTCCAAGGACCATGAGCCCCTGAACCTTAAGAAATTCATCTATGACCTAGATGTCCCCGTCATTGTTGGCGGCGCGGCCAACTACACGGCTGCGTTGCATTTGATGCGCACGGGAGCCGCTGGCGTGCTTGTCGGCTTCGGTGGCGGTGCGGTATCCGCCAACCGCAACACGATTGGAGTGCACGCGCCGATGGCCACAGCCATCGCCGATGTCGCCGAGGCCCGCCGCGATTACATGGACGAATCGGGCGGACGCTATGTGCAGGTGATTGCCGACGGCGGTATGGGTGATTCCGGCAGCTTCGTCAAGGCATTCGCGCTGGGCGCGATGCGGTGATGCTGGGCTCGCCTCTGGCACGCGCCTCCGAGGCTCCTGGCAAAGGCATGCATTGGGGCGCCGAGGCCCGCCACCAGACGTTGCCGCGCGGATTCCGCACTAACGTGGGCACCGTAGGTTCCTTGCAGGAGGTCATGTTCGGCCCGAGCCATAACGCCGACGGAACCACCAATTTTGTTGGGGCGCTTCGCAGAGCCATGGCCACGACCGGTTATGTCGATTTGAAGAGCTTCCAACGTTGTCCGGTTACGGTCGCTTCGAGCCACTGATCAGATAGCTTCGTCCTGTGGATAAAAAAAGTTATCCACAATCCTCCGTCGACTTGACGGGGGGATTGTCTTTATGTATTAATGTTTTTGGTCCTTCTCAGTGAAGAGAGTTGGATGACATTAAACAGGTAAAGAAATGAGGGATCCATGGCAATGGACGACTTATCCGACGATGGCGTTTCACCTCCGGAATGGCAGTCCGGCTCTGAGCGGGAGCCGGAAGACGACAAGGAGATAGAAGGCAATGAGCCTGACGAAATCCCACCGTCAGACCCTGATTCGTATGTCGGTCTTAAAGAAGCGGAAAACAATGGCCAATGGCTGCAGTGCATAGGAAAATCCGTCGAGAAGCTTCCTTCATATGATGGGTTTTTGGAAACACAATTATCCGGCATGCGGGTGCCCTTCCATGTTATCCGGTCCGATTCCACACCGTGGGACGCGAAGCAAGCCTATTCCTTGGCGTTATTGGGCGCGCGCATGTCGTGCGATGCCATCGACATCTTCCGTGGTCGGCAAAAGCCGGCGCATGTAGAGCGTATTCTAACGGAGGACTGTATGCGTAGGCTTAAAATCGCAGCTTCCATAATAGGCCATTATATGAAGGAAGACGCAAATCTATATGCCAAGATTGGTCTGCTTCCCATCAACGTGTCCGCCATTAATGGCTGGTTGACTTCGACCACGAAATTCGAATGTGCGGCTTTGCTCAACATCGGCGAAACGCGGTTGAGATGCAACACCGCATTCAGGCTCAAAGGCTCCACGTGGAAGTGCGTCTTGGCTGATTTCGGGTGATCGCATTGATGCGATGATACGGTAGGAATCTGCAAAAGCCTTGGCGTCGATGTTCGCAGTCGATGCCAAGGGTTTTCAGCGTGCCTTAAGCATACGGGAACTACTATAGAGAACCATGTTGAGAGAATTTGTACCAGAGCCGGCCTACAGCACCACGGATGATGACACGGTATATGCGTTGCTGTCGCGTCGTGCGCAGAAGAATCCGGATGATCTTATCGCACAATGGCAGGATGATGAGACTCGGCAATGGCATGATGTGACGGCAGGCCAGATGCTCGCTCGTGTGCGCGCCGTGGCGAAGGGCCTTATCGGTCTTGGAGTCAAGGCCGGAAGCATGGTGGTCATTTACTCTCCCACCTGTTACGAGTGGGGTGTGGTCGATTTCGCATGCGCGGCCATCGGCGCGGTAAGCGTTCCGATTTATGAAACCGATTCGGCCAAGCAGGCCGCTTCCATCGTGGAAGAGGTGGAGCCGGTTATTGCCTTCGCTGGAGATTCCGTCCACACGCAGACGCTCGAACAGATTCGTGACATGCATGAAGGGCTGCGTTACGTGTTCAATTTCAAAGCGGACGGTCTTGACGCAGTCGCCGATTTCGGAGAGGGCGTCGATGACGATACCCTTGATCAGTCATTGCCCGGATCAAGGCGGACGACATGCTCACCATCGTTTACACATCGGGCTCCACGGGACGTCCGAAGGGTGCGATGCTGTCCCATCGCAACTTCACGCATATCGTGCTCAATGGCTACATCATTCTTGACGAGATGCTGTACCAGCCCAACAGGTTGATGCTGTTCCTGCCGTTGGCGCACTGCTTCGCCCGCTATATCCAATACGTGGCGATTGGCGGACAAGGCGTGGTCGGCTATCTGCCTGGAGCCAAGCATCTGCTCGCCGATCTGCGCAGTTTCAAACCGACGTATTTGCTTGGCGTGCCACGTGTGTTCGAAAAAGTGTACAACGCTGCCTCGCAGAAGGCCGGTGCGGGTATTCGCGGCAGGGTCTTCGCCAAGGCGTTCGATCATTTCGTGCAATGGTCCAAGGACGAGCAGGACGGGGGACATCATTCGATGGTGGCCCGAGCCGAGCATTCCTTCTTCATGTCCGTCGTCGCAAGTCCATTCGTTCCGCGCTTGGTCCGAACCTGAAATATCTGGCATGCGGCGGCGCCCCGCTGAACGTCGACCTTGCCCACTTCTTCAATGGCATGGATGGCATCACGTTCATTCAGGGGTACGGTATGACGGAAACCGCGGCTCCGATGATCGTCAACTGGCAAAATGCGAATCGCGTCGGTTCCGTTGGTAAGCCCGGGCCGGGTATGGGTGTGCGCACCGATGATGATGGCGAGCTGCAGGTCATGGGCCCCAATGTTTTTCTTGGCTACTACAAGAATCCTGAGAAGACCGCTGAAGTCAAAATGCCTGATGGTTGGCTGAGGACCGGCGATCTGGGGGCCATCGACGATGATGGATTCGTGTATATCACCGGCCGCAAGAAGGACATCATCATCACAGCCGGAGGCAAGAACGTCAGCCCCGCCCCGATGGAGGACATCATCGACACCTGTCCTATCGTGTCCCATGCTGTGGTCATTGGCGATGGCAAGCCGTTCATCAGCGCTTTGATTGAACTGGATTCTGATATGACTCGTTCTTGGCTTTCCCAGCAGGGTCTTGATGCCGATATGTCCATGAAGCAGGTAGCGGAAAACGATGCCGTGCGCGCTTTCGTGCAGCAGTATGTCGAAAAGGCCAACGCGAACGTTTCCCGTGCGGAATCCGTACGAAAATTCGAGATTCTCGATGAGGAATTCAACCAACAGGACGGCACCTTGACGGCAAGCCTGAAAGTTGTTCGTCCCAAGGTGCTGCAGCGCTACGCAGACGTCATCGAAAACGTGATTTACGCGCCAAAACCCTCCAACAGGCCGTTGCCGAAGACCGTCCAGATTCTCGACCGCACCACCGAAACCGTCAAGCAGGCGTCGGAAAGCATGCGGCAGGCTTCTGAATCCGTCAGCCCGAAGGTTCGGCAGGCATTTGATACCATGCAGGAGAGAATCAAGAAGCAGTCCGATGAACCGGATGACGAGACGGCACCGTCCGTCGAGCCTTCCGCAACCAAGAACAACGAGGAGCGTTAATTTTGGCAATCCGTGAGATTCGAGTCGTACCTGATCCAGTGCTGCGCACCCCATGCGATCCCATCAAGGAGATCACGCCCGCGGTGCGCCATCTGGTGCAGGATTTGTTGGATACCGTTGATGACCCGGGACGCGCCGGGTTGTCCGCCAACCAAATCGGTGTGAGTCTGCGTGCGTTTTCCTACAATATCGACGGCAAAATCGGCTATGTGCTTAACCCGGTGTTGGAGGAGACCAGCGGAGAGCAATATGGCGATGAAGGCTGCCTTTCCGTTCCAGGATTGTGGTACAAGACTCGTCGCGCCGATTATGCTCGCGTGCGGGGCATTGATCTGGACGGCAAGCCGGTAGTGTTGGAAGGCCATGGCATCATGGGCCGCATGCTGCAGCACGAGACTGATCATTTGGACGGTCACGTCTATCTTGATCGTCTGGAAAAGGAAGAACGCCGCGAGGCGATGCGTTACATGCGCACCCATCGCAAGTGATCGAAACAGCGAACGACGATTCAACCATGGGGCCACGTCAGAAAGACGTGCCATGGTATTTTTAATATTTGTGCGCCAATTTGGTGAGAAGCGCTGCCGCGAGTGCTTCAAACCGCCCAATTATTGTCAACCGGTGCGCAACCAATTCGCGTCATGCTCGCGACGACCTGTGTCGGTCGGCTGATGCCTGCAAGGCATTGGCTGCACGCAGGAACGCATGACCAGGCAAGAACCGACAAAGAAAGAGGTAGCAATACCATGGCTCAGATCACTATGAGCGACATGCTGAAGGCAGGCCTGCACTTCGGCCACCAGACCCGTCGTTGGAACCCGAAGATGAAGCAGTTCATCCTCACCCAGCGCAACGGCATCCACATCA
>ENA-OQAS01000543-OQAS01000543.1-human-gut-metagenome-genome-assembly--contig:-NODE-543-length-19442-cov-2.702149_pt1 | contig 19442 bp, 22 predicted proteins | sample MGYA00242733_ERZ504523 | MGnify/ENA primary metagenome ERZ504523 (study PRJEB26092, sample SAMD00036239) | human gut metagenome | host: Homo sapiens | study: EMG produced TPA metagenomics assembly of...
GAGATTCAGGTTCATGAACAGCAGGAATGGATTTGAGTATGTTCATCAGAAAACAGGTAGAACGACGCTGGTTCATAGTGTTGCAATGGGTAGTGAGGTGAACGGAGATAAGAAATATATACTGGTTATGTCGGATCGTACTGCTGACAAGAAATGAATCAGGCACTTTCTGATGCAGTCCATGCTGCGGAGAATGCAACCAGGCAAAGAGTACTTTTCTTTCTAACATGTCTCATGATATCCGGACGCCAATGAACGCTATCATTGGGTTTACGACACTGGCTGTGAGCAACATTAATAACAAGAAAATGGTCAGAGATTATCTTGGCAAGATTCTTTCATCCAGCAATCATCTGCTTTCACTGATCAATGATATACTGGATATGAGTCGTATTGAGAGTGGAAAGATCCATCTGGAAGAAACAGAGGTTAGTTTGTCGGATGTACTTCATGACCTGAAGACGATCATCAGTGGGCAGATTCACGCGAAGCAGCTGGAACTTATATGGATGCCATGGATGTTATGAATGAGGATGTGTATTGCGATAAGACACGGCTAAATCAGATATTGCTGAATCTTTTATCCAATGCAATCAAGTTTACTCCTGCAGGCGGAATGGTTTCTGTTCGGTTGAAACAATATCCGGGAACACAGCGAGAGCGTCAGTTATATGAGATCCGGGTAAAGGATAACGGAATCGGTATGAGTGAGGAATTTGTACAGAAACTTTTTTCTCCTTTTGAGCGGGAGAGAAGTTCTACAGTCAGCAGGACTCAAGGTACAGGACTGGGCATGGCTATTACCAAGAATATCGTGGATATGATGGGTGGAAACATTGAGATTCAGACAGAACAGGGCAAAGGTACGGAATTTATTGTACGACTACCATTGAGGGTCCAGTCTAAGCATCATCGTGTAGAGAAGATCGCAGAGCTCGAAGGTCTTAAGGCATTGGTGATAGACGATGATTTTAACACCTGTGACAGCGTGACAAAGATGCTTGCAAAGGTTGGAATGCGTTCGGAATGGACACTTTCTGGTAAGGAGGCGGTTCTCCGTGCAAGGCAGTCTATAGAGCTGGGAGATGCATTCCATGCCTATATCATCGATTGGCGGCTGCCAGATATGAATGGTATAGAAGTTACCCGACAGATTCGCAGTCTTGGTGATGATACACCGATCATTATCCTGACTGCTTACGACTGGTCAGAGATCGAAGCGGAAGCAAGAGCAGCAGGAGTCAATGCATTTTGTGCGAAACCAATATTTATGTCAGATATCAGAGATACTTTGATGACAGCGATCGGTCAGAAGCAGGCGAGCACGGATGATAATATTCTTCCGACAGCAAGTTCAGATTTCAGAGGCAGAAGTATCCTGCTTGTGGAAGACAATGAATTAAATAGTGAGATTGCACTGGCGATTCTTAATGAATATGGATTCCAGGTTGATACAGCAGAAAATGGAGCAGAGGCAGTTGAGAAGATCAGGAATTCAGCACCAGGCGATTATGAGCTTGTACTTATGGATATTCAGATGCCTGTAATGAATGGATATGAGGCTGCAAAGCAGATCCGTGCACTGGATGATCCAGCACTGGCAGAAATTACGATCCTTGCTATGACTGCCAATGCTTTTGATGAAGATAGAAAGAAAGCACTGGAATGTGGTATGGATGGATTTTTATCCAAACCAATTGTTATTGAGGAATTGATCCATACGTTACAGACCAATTTGAAATAAATGAAAGGAAGCGATATCTATTTTATTCACAAAAATTTCGAAATCTCTTAAGAAAATCTTTGACAAAATGTAACAATGGAGAATCGAAACGTGATATAATAAAAAACAAGTGTCTATAGAACTCACATGACACAACATAAGACAAGTTTACGAAACATAAGAAGATGAGGAGGGCATAAAGATGCCTGGTATTATTTTAGAAGGAGGAACATTTCGTCCAATCTTTAGTGCAGGAGTGATGGATGCACTGTTGGATGAAGATATCATGTTTCCTTATATGATCGGAGTATCTGCGGGAATCTGTGATGGTTTTTCCTATATACCAAACAAAAGGAAAGAAATTTAAAGATCCTGATGAACCACAGGAATGATAAAAGATACATGGGAGCGGGGAATCTACTGAAAGAGAGAAGTCTTTTTGGACTGGATTTCGTATATGACACGATCCCAAACAAACTGTATCCATTTGACTGGAAGACATTCAATGAATACAAGGGAACGATCAAGGTCGGTGTAACAAATGCATGGACAGGGAAAGCAGAATACAAAGATGGAATGAAACTGGATAAGAAGTGTACGATGCTTCGAGCAACTTGTGCGATCCCGTTTGCATTTCCAACGATCAAAGTAGATGGAAAGCCTTATTATGATGGTGGAATTGCAGATCCGATTCCGATCAGACGATCAATAGAAGATGGGAATGATAAGAATCTGATCGTACTGACAAGGCCAGAAGGGTATAGAAAAGAATTAAGCAAGAGCAACAAAGCTGCGGCAAAACTTCTCAAGAGAAAATATCCACATTTACCGGAACTGCTGTTAAATCGTCATATAAGATATAATAAAACAGTTAGATATTGTGAGCAGTTAGAGAGGGAAGGAAAGGCAGTGATCCTAAGACCAGAGTATACAATCGATAGTTTAGAGAAAGACATTGATGTATTAAAACAAACGTATGATATGGGATACCGTGTCACAAAAGAGAATATAAACCGAATTAAAGAATTATTTTAGACGACTCTTTATGCCTGTTCCACTGGACGGAAGAAGCTCGATAAGATATACTTTATAAGATTAAGACAAAGGAGGGATCGGGCGATGGCAAGAATTGAAGAATCAAAACGAACTTATATAGAAGAACTTGCGACCAATCCAAGAGTCAACCTGATGGTTTTATCGGAACGAATCGATATTGTGTTTCATGAAGACGAAAGTGAAGTATCTCTGGCAGAGAAGATAGCAGAGAAACTTTATGATATGCCACAATTGATCACTAAGTTATTACAGCAGGAAGCAATCGAATTCTTGCTGCAATGCTGGGATATGGAAGGTGAGAGTCTGATTGCTGAGATGTACGCAAGAGAGATTGAGCAGTTACATTTTCTTGGATTTCTCTCATATGAAGACGATATGATCTTATTGAATATAGAAGCAAAGGATAATTTTTTCTTCTCTCTGAAAAGCCGCAGAGTTCAGGAAGAGTTAGAAGAGGGTACCAGACTTGAGAATATTCTCTTTGGAATGTTGTTTTTATATGGTATTTTAGATATTTATGAGTGTTGCCAGATGATCCAGGAAGAGATGTTCCCAGAGCTGACATATGATGAGTTGGAAGAATTTATATTACTCCGTATTGTATTCTGGCAGTCAGGAATCTTATTAAGAAATCAGATGAATTCAAGACTGTTACTGGCAAGCCGTGAGGTAGAAAATCGTAACGAAGTATTTATTCAGTGGAGCCTTAGGGAAGATCTATCATGGAAACGTTACAGTGAAGATGAATATAAGAATCTGGCACTAGGCAATGGAATTGGAGGCTGGGATGGAATCCCAGAATTATATGATTTTGTGATGAAGAATATCGAGAATGATCAGTATAAGGTTATGATGATCGTAAAATCACTGGTTGTTAAGATTCAAAATGGATTGACTTATGAAGAGATTACATCTGCGTATGTGAATCTTCTGGACGAAGAAGATAAAGAACATCAAAGGATCCTTTGTGAATTGATCCGTACGCTTTATAAAACTGTACCATTATATAGTCTCAAGGGACATACGAGAACAGAAGTGGAAGAAGAAAGCCAAGAAGCAAGATTTCATGTGATTCAGGGTGGTAAAGAGTAAGGAGGAAGCGAATGAGACAGTCAACTGTATTAGTAGTAGATGACGAGAAAGAGATTGCTGACTTTATTGAATTATATTTAAAGAATGAAAATTATAATGTACATAAATTTTACAATGGAAAGGATGCCTTGGCGTGTGTAGAACATGAGAATATTGATCTGGCGATCCTTGATGTGATGCTGCCAGATATTGATGGATTTGAGATTTTAAAACAGATCCGTTTAACACACAATTTCCCTGTGATCATGCTGACAGCGAAAGTATCTTCTATGGATAAGATTAATGGATTGACATTGGGAGCTGATGATTATATTGAGAAACCATTTGAGCCGTTGGAATTGATGGCAAGAGTGAAGGCACAGCTTCGAAGATTTACAAGATACAACGATGGAAGCGGTATGAATCAGGAAGATACACTGGAGATCGCAGGTCTTATCTTAAATCGTGCAACACACCAGTGTACTTATGGAGAAGAAGAAATTACATTGACACCGCTGGAATTTTCAATTTTATGGATTCTGACACAGAACCGTGGGAAGGTTATAAGCTCAGAGAATCTTTTTGAGCAGGTATGGAAAGAAAAGTATTTTAAGAATAACAATAATACAGTTATGGTACATATCAGACATCTCCGTGAGAAGCTGGGAGAGGTCATGGGACACAAAGAATTGATCAAGACAGTCTGGGGAGTTGGATACAAAGTTGAGGAGTAAATACAGAAGTTTAAAGATAAGGATCATACTACAGACATTGGGAATCAGTTTGATCGTTGCATGTATCGGATATTTTGTACTTGATATATTTGTAGATGGTGTATTTCAGGATCCATTTGCCAAAACGGTCGTTTATATATTTGAACGGATCGGGATGGATGAGCTGGAAGCGATCCGTGTATATCGTCTGATCTTTGTACAAAATAAAACAATGATCATTGGTGCTGGATTTTTTGTGCTGCTTTTGTTAAGCTTTTATCTGGGTATGTCAAAATTCACGACATACCTAAGACAGGTTGAAGGCGGGATCCAGATGATCTTAAATGAATCCAAAGACCGCATATTGCTCCCACCAGAGTTGAATCCTTTGGAGAACAAATTAAATGAGATCAAAGGAACGTTGAAAGAACAGAGGCGGATTGCAGAAGAAAGTGAGCAGAGAAAGAATGATATCATCGTCTATCTTGCTCATGATCTGAAGACACCGTTGACGTCGATCATTGCATATTTATCATTATTAAATGAATCGCCGGATATGTCGGAAGAACAAAGAGCTAAGTATATAGGAATTTCTCTTGAGAAAGCGAAACGTCTTGGAGAACTGATCAATGAGTTCTTTGAAATTACAAGGTATAATCTTCAGAATACCTTGGACAAAAAGGAATTTTATCTTTATGTTCTGCTTGAACAGGTGATGGATTCTTTTGCTGCGGTATTTAAGCAGAAAGGATTAGAGTGGAAGATAGAGGTAGATGATAAAATACTAATTTATGGTGATCCGGACAGGCTTGCCAGGGTTTTTGAGAATCTGTTAAGGAATGCAGTATCGTATTGTTATCCGAATTCTCTCATCGAGGTTTATGGAATGATTGATGGAGATAACGCAGAGATTTTAGTCAGGAATCAGGGAAAGACTATACCAGAACATCAATTAAATAACCTGTTTGAGAAATTTTACAGATTAGATGAAGCAAGATCTTCTGAAACTGGCGGGGCAGGTCTTGGACTTGCGATCGCGAAGGAGATCATAGAGCTTCATGATGGAACTATCAAAGCAAAAAGCCAGAATGAGTATACGACATTCATAATACGGCTGCCAAGAAAGAAGGAGGAACAATGAAAAAAGTATATGTCATTGGACATCGCAATCCAGATACAGATTCCATCTGTTCTGCGATCGCATACGCAAACTTAAAGAATCAAGTGGAAGGAAATGGATACGAAGCATATCGTGCCGGTAATATCAACGGCGAAACAAGATATGTATTGGATACATTTGGAATTAAAGATCCAAAATATGTTAGTGATGTAAGACCAAGATTAAAAGACGTAAATTTAAATCTAGTTAAAGGTGCAAAAGCGACAGATTCCCTGAAATCTGCACGTGAAATGATGCAGACAGAGAAGATCGTGTCTCTTCCAGTATTAGATGGAAAGAAAATGATCGGTCTGGTATCCATCAGTGATGTGTTGAAAGCAGACATGGATGTTTATGACAATGAAATCCTTGCCAAAGCAAAAACACCATATAAAAATGTTGTAGAAACATTAGATGGAACACTTCAGGCAGGAGATATCGAAGGATATATCACAGAAGGTAAGTTAACAGTATCTGCCGCAAGTGTTGATACAATGGAAGAATTTGTAACAGCTAAAGATACAGTGATCGTTGCAAACCGTGAAGATGCACAGATTGGTGCGATCCAGACAGGAGTACAGTGTGTTGTAGTATGCATGGGTACAGAAGTTACTGATAAAGTATTAGAACTTGCAAAGGAAAAGAACTGCAGAATCATCACAACACCATATGATACATTTACAGCAAGCCGTTTGATCTGCCAGGCGATGCCAGTATCTTATATCATGGCAACAGATACGATCGTATCTTTCAATGAAACAGATTTTGTAGATGATGTCAAAGAAGAGATGACAAAGAAACGTTTCCGTTACTTCCCTGTATTGAATGCAGATAACGAATTTGTAGGATTTATTTCCAGACGTCGTATCTTAGAATTCAACAAGAAACAGGTAATCTTAGTTGACCATAATGAGGTATCACAGGCAGTCGAAGGATTAGAAGAATGTGAGATCATGGAGATCATCGACCACCACAGAATCGGAAGTGTGGAAACTGTATCACCAGTTACTTCAGAAATCAGCCAGTTGGATGTACAGGAACGATCGTTGCTCAGATGTACCGTGAACAGGGAATCGAGATTACAAAAGAGATGGCAGGATTAATGTGTTCTGCAATTCTTTCTGATACATTAATGTTCCGTTCTCCAACATGTACACCAGTGGACGAACAGATCGCGAGAGAATTAGCACAGATCGCAGGAATTGATGTAGAAGAACATGCCAAAGCAATGTTCCGTGCAGGAAGTGATTTAAGTGGTAAGACTCCAAACGAGATCTTCTACATGGATTATAAGAAATTCAATGCCGATACAATTGACTTTGGTGTTGGACAGATCACATCCATGGATCAGGGAGAATTAGATGATATCAAAGCATCAATCCTTGAATATATGGATTCTGTGAAAGAAGAACAGGGACTCGATTACGTATTCTTTATGCTAACAAACATCTTAGAGGAAACAACACATCTGCTGATCTGCGGACCAGAAGCTGAGGGAGTGATTGAACGCGGATTTGGTGTAACACCAGAAGATAAAGTTGCAATTCTTCCTGGAGTTATGTCACGTAAGAAACAGATGATCCCTAATCTGTTGAATGCGTTTCAGCAGTAATTTGACATACTCGTTCAAATGTATATGATATAAAAAAGACGCCCATCTGGGCGGTTACTTTTCTGAAAAGAGAGGATTAAAAAATATATATGAAAAACTATGTCTTAAGTATACCAAAATCCCCGAGGCATTCAATATACAAAGTATGAACAATTCTAAAGAATTTATAAACAGTTCTAAACAAAATAGGTTTCAATGTTGTTGTACTTTTGACACTTACATCATATGATAATATTTAGCATAAAGACCGCCAGAGGCAATTAGTTCTTCATGTGTTCCTCGTTCTTTGATCGTTTGTCCATCGATAACAAGAATTTCATCTGCATTCTGGATCGTTGATAAAGATGGGCGATCGTGATCGTTGTTCGATTTTCAGACAAGGCGTCCAGACTCTTCTGGATATGCTGCTCGCTTTCATTATCTAATGCGCTGGTAGCTTCATCTAAGATTAAGATTGGCGGGTTCTTTAAGAAAACTCTTGCAATAGAGATTCTTTGCTTCTGACCACCGGATAATCTTGTACCACGTTCTCCAACGAAAGTATCATAGCCATTAGGTAATGTCATAATAAAATCGTGGATATTGGCTTTCTTAGCAGCTTCGACAATTTCATCAAAGGTTGCATCAGGGTTTCCGTAAGCAATATTTTCTTTGACACTGCCGCCAAATAGATAAACATCCTGTTGAACAATACCGATGGAGCTTCTAAGACTCTCTAATTTTATATCCTTGATATTCTGACCACCGATCGTAATCAAACCATCTGTAGTATCATAAAATCGAGGCAGCAGAGAACAGATCGTTGTTTTTCCACCACCGGAAGGTCCAACGAGTGCAATGGATTTTCCTGATTTGATCGTGAAATCAATGTGATTTAATACAATCTCATTATCCTCGTAACTAAATGAGACATCATGATAACAGATATCCCCATCAGGATGTTTCATATTAACGGCATCAACAGAATCTGTGATCTCAGGTTCAATATCAATAACAGACTGATAACGGATAAAACCAGACATACCTTTCTGGATCATTTCTGTTAATTCTACAAGAATCTGAATCGGGCTGATAAAGATTCCAATATACAATGCATACATAGCAAGGTCAGCAGCACTCATCTGGCCAAGAGCGATAAAATAACCACCAGCAAGTAAAGTGACAAGATACATCATTCCTTGGAAAAATGTATTTCCACTCTGAAAACTTCCCATAGCACGATAATTATCACGCTGGAATCTAAAAATGCCTCATTTCCAACACGAAATTTCTCACGTTCAATATCTTCATTTGCAAAAGACTGCACAATACGGATTCCAGCAAGGGAGTCTTGCAAAGAAGCATTGACATCACCAATCTTCCTGCGGTTATCAAGGAAGGTAGCCTGCATCTTACGATTTTGCTTTGCACTGAAGAAGATCATCAGTAAAACGATCGCAAGAAGAATAATTGCTAATTTCCACTGAATGATAAACAGGAAAATAAAAGATCCAACGATCTTCACAAGAGAGATAAATAAATTCTCAGGGCCGTGATGGGCAGCTTCGGAAATATCAAACAGATCAGAAACAAGACGGCTCATCATTTGTCCGGTGTTATGCTGATCATAATAGGAAAAAGAAAGATTTTCATAATGGTCAAACAGTTTACGGCGCATATCACGTTCCATCTGAGCTCCCATGATATGTCCCTGACAGCTGACATAATATTTACAGAACGCCTGAAAAATATAGCAGATAAATAAAATTCCCCCGATGATCGGAAGAGTCTTAAGGATCATAGAAGCATCCTTAAGAAATAAAGTCTTTGTAAGTGAACGAAGGATCTGTGGATAAGCAAGATCAACCAGACTGATAAATGCTGCACAGATCAGATCAAAAATGAAGACTTTTTTGTAGGGTTTATAATATTGGATGAATTTTTGAAAAGTACTCATTGGTGATAACTCCTTTAAAGAAAAATTTGATTGTATACAAACAACCAGAGACTATCATACACCAATTTTTGAAAAATAAAAAGACCGCTCAATAAAATGAGCGGTTACTTTTCTGAAAAGAGAGGATTAAAAAATATATATGAAAAACTATGTCTTAAGTATAGCAAAATCCTTCCTTTATTCAATATATAAAGTATGAACAATTCTAAAGAAAGTATAAACAGTTCTAAAGAAATTGAATATATTCAAACAAAAACTTGTTTAAATGAAGTATAAATGATAAAATAATAATAGATAAAATATTATCTATTATTATTAAAAATATGAGATTTTGGATAAAATATTATCTATAAAATAAGGAGAAATAAATGGAACAATTAGTATGGGAAACAGCAGAAGAATTAGATCAGAAACTTGCACAAAGAGTACGAAAGATCAGAAAACGGCGTTCTATTTCTCAGATGAAATTAGCTCTATGAGTGGTGTAAGTTATGGTTCGATCAAAAGGTTTGAGACAACAGGACAGATTTCATTAATTTCATTAACTAAGATAGCAATGGCATTAGATATTGCAGATGAACTTCGAAATATTTTTACACAAGTGCCATATCGGAATATTCAGGAGGTTATCAATGAGCGAAACTAAAACGTTACAAGTTATGTATGATGAAAAGCTTGTGGGAACACTGGCTATGGCATCAGGGCATAAAGTTGCATTCCAGTATAGTGAGGAATGGTTAGAAGATGGTTTTTCAATCAGCCCATTTTCATTACCTTTAAAAAATCAAGTGTTTGTTCCGCAAAAGGATTATTTTGATGGCCTTTTCGGAGTATTTGCGGACAGTTTGCCAGATAACTGGGGAAGATTATTATTGAATCGATTATTGCGTGCACATAAACAGAATCCAGATAGATTAACTGTTTTGGACCGCTTAGAGATTGTTGGAAAGTCAGGAATGGGAGCAATTACCTATCATCTGAGCGGACATTGGAACAAACAAATGGAAATACAAACCTGGATGAACTGGCAGAACAATGTCAGAAAATTCTCAATACAGAATATTCAGATAAACTAGATGAATTATATCGCCTTGGAGGAACCAGTGGTGGTGCAAGACCGAAGATCATGACGACAATCGATGAGGAAGAATGGATCATAAAATTTCCAGCTCATGTAGATGGAAAAAATGCAGGGAAAATGGAATATGATTATTCATGTTGTGCGAAAAAAAGTGGGATTACAATGAGTGAAACAAGACTTTTTCCATCAGAACAGTGTGATGGTTATTTTGGAACGAAACGCTTTGATAGAAGAATAGACCAAACAGGAAAAAAAAGAATTCATATGTTAACTGCTGCAGCTCTTTTGGAATTGGACTTCGAGCAGCCAAGTCTTGATTATCATAGTTTAATGAAATTGACAAAGATATTAACAAGAGATAATACGGAGGATATTGAAAATATGTTTCGTAGAATGTGTTTTAACGTTTTTGCACATAATCGAGATGATCATTCAAAGAATTTCACATATTTATATGATGAAGAGAAAGATAGTTGGCGACTAAGCCAGCATATGATCTAACTTATAGCAGCACATATTATGGAGAACATACCACGACAGTTGACGGGAATGGACGTAATCCTGGAAGAAAGGAAATTTTAACAGTTGGAATTACGGCAGGGATGAAAAAAGAGGTATGTGTGGATATTATGGATCAGATAGAGAAATGTGTAAGAGATATGTTAGGAGAATATTTATGAAATAAAAAGACCGCTCGATATAATGAGCGGTTACTTTTCTGAAAAGAGAGGATTAAAAAATATATATGAAAAACTATGTCTTAAGTATAGCAAAATCCTTCCTTTATTCAATATATAAAGTATGAACAATTCTAAAGAAGTATAAACAGTTCTAAAGAAATTATTGTAAATGCCAGTTGATCCAGTAATACAGATTCAAAACAAATCTGTATTACTGGATCATTTTCAAATTATAATACAGGATCTTCGCCGTAAGTCCCCATATGATATGTCCATCATATTCATAGAATAAAACCTCATATTCCCCACGTGCCCAAGTACTCTCTTCCACCAGGCACTTTATCAAATGGAAAGTTATCTGTTGGATACATAGTCACTTTGTTATAATAACATTTCGGTGGGGTGTTCTGAAAGAATGCTAATGGAACAGTGAAAATTTCAGAAACTTCATCATTACTATACTGACCATCATAATTTACTAATTCCCCAAGATAAGGATCGATCCGCAGACCAGCAGGAGATAAAAAGTAATCTAAAGGACCATATAATTTAATATTAGATTCAGAAATCAGTAATTCTTCACAAGTTTCACGGATTGAAGTCTCCATGGATGTTTCATCATGTTCTCTCCGGCCGCCCGGGAAACAGATTTCCCCAGGCTGTTGTGAGAGTTTATTGGAACGGACTTCAAATAGGATATGGTATCCATCATTTTTCTTGATCAGAGGGATCATAACGGCAGATACCTTGTCCTTTTCTTGTTCAATTCTTTTTGGAATTCGGGTGTTTAAGTGTTTGAACATAAAAATCTCCTAGAATCTGAAATCACGTTTTCCTTCATGAATATTTTCGATATATTCGGTAGCTTTCTGCTTGACAACAGGATTTGGAATCTTCTCAAGTTCCTGTTTGATCAATATCTCACCTTTGGCTTTGACTTCATCAGAAGCGTAATCCTCTAAGTATTCTTTTAAAGTCATTAAAGCATTAGGTGCACAGCAGTTTGCGATCTGACCGGATTTGACAAGAGTCATGAAACGATCACCAGTACGTCCTTCACGGTAACATGCTGTACAGAAACTTGGAATATGACCAAGATCCATCAGCCATCCGATGATCTCATCTAAGGTACGGTTATCATTTTTCTCAAACTGTGCAGAGTTATCTTCTGGTTTTTCTTTTTCAGCGTATCCACCGACACTTGTAGAAGAAGCCCCACTGATCTGGGATACTCCGACTTTTAATACACGTTCTCTTGATTCTTGTGTCTCACGATAGATACGATGATTCCTGTATAAGGAACAGCAATACGAAGGATTGCAACGATCTTTTCAAAGATATCATCATTGATTGCATTTTCGAAATCGTCAGGATCGATATCGTCAGCAGGACGGATTCTTGGAACACTGATCGTATGAGGTCCAACACCGAATTTTGCTTCCAGATGTTCTGCATGCATTAACAGACCAGCAAAGTCATAACGATACATATCAAGACCGAATAAAACACCGATACCAACATCATCGATACCAGCTGTCATCGCACGGTCCATAGCTTCTGTATGGTAAGCATAATCATGTTTTGGTCCTGTTGGATGAAGAACTTCATAATTGTCTTTGTGGTAGGTTTCCTGGAATAAAATATATGTTCCGATACCAACATCTTTTAATTTCTTATAATTTTCAACTGTTGTAGCAGCGATATTTACGTTTACACGACGGATCGCACCGTTTTGTGTTTGATACTGTAAATTGTTTTAATGCTCTCTAATACATATTCAATTGGAATATTCACAGGATCTTCCCTGTTTCAAGAGCCAGTCTCTTATGCCCCATATCCTGAAGAGCGATAACTTCTTTCTTGATCTCTTCCTGAGTTAATTTCTTTCTGCGGATATGTTTATTCTTATAATGATAAGGACAGTAAGTACATCCGTTGACACAATAGTTTGCAAGATATAATGGAGCAAACATAACGATACGATTTCCATAGAATTCTTCCTTGATCTTGATCGCAAGATCAAAAACTTTCTGGATAAGTTCTTTATCTTCACATGCAAGAAGTACGGAAGCTTCTCTGTGGGAAATACCTTTTAATTTCTTTGCTTTTTCAATGATAGACAGGATCAGTTCCTTATTGTCTTTGTTGGCATCTGCATAAGCAAGTGTATCTTTGATCTCCTGGTCATTGATAAATTCTTCTGCGATACCGGATTCTGGTCTGTACATAGTTTTCTCCTTCTATTAAATTAGTTAATACGTAATATTTTTATTGCATAGGAGATTTTATCGATATTTTCTATGCAATAAAAGCATATTCGGAAATGAATATGCAGATAGTCGAATAAAAAAGTACGTAAGATCCCCAAGGGAACAGGTACTTTGTAAGCTCAATCTTGGCATCAGGAAATCCTTGGCTTCAGAATGAATATGCACTTATACATTCATTATAAATAAATGAAACAAAAAGTCAATAAAAGAAAAAAAGGGAATGATTAAGATTGTGTTTCCAAGCGTTTCATTGTATAATTTGAGTAATAGGGAAATAGCAATACAATGGGAGAAATAATTGGATATGGAAATACCAAAAGTCGATAGAAAACAAATAGAGAAACTGGCAATAGTTTTAAAGAATTCTCGGATTAAGATATTTGAATATCTTGTGGATGAAGATACACTTGTAGTCTATGATGAAAAATTCCATATCGAGAAAACGATAGCTGGATATATGGACTACATAGACGACAAAAGCAAGATTTATCCAGAAGACCGAGAAAAGGTAAAACAGCTTTATAAGGAAGCAAAAGAAGCAACGATAGAGATCCGTGAGTTTGGGGAAGATGGGGATATTAAATATTCGGTACTCGAGTTTATGAAGATCGTGAATGAAGATGGAAAGCTGACTTTGATAGGAAGTACAAGGGATATCACAGAACAAAGAAAACAAGAGAAGAAGCTCAAAGAAAGAGCGAGGAAAGACTCTTTGACAGGGCTTTATAATCAGGTGTATGGGAAAAAATGTATTAACAAATATCTGAATCATAAGAAGCCTTTCGATTCGTGTGGAATGATCGTATTAGATGTGGATAGTTTTAAATTGGTGAATGACAATTATGGCCATTTATTTGGAGATAAAGTTCTACCCGTTTGGCGATGCTGTTGAAAGAAGTATTTAGAGATAACGATAGTATTTTAATGAGAGCTGGTGGGGATGAATTCGTTATTTTTGTAAAAGATATCTTGAACATTGAGTTGGTTAGGAAGAATGTGGAGCTGATGCAGAAGATCAGGAATCTTCAATTCGGGAAGACAGGTTGTACGATCACATGTAGTGCAGGATGTTGTTATCTTCCAGAGAATGTATCAGGTTATACCTATGACCAACTGTTTGAGAATGCGGACATTGCCTTATATAAAGCAAAAGAGCGGGGAAAGAACTGTTATGTTTACTGTGACAGCCTGCAGCATTTTTCATCCATGATCGCTGAACAAGAGAAACAGGAAGAGATGCTGGAAGCAAGATATTTTCAGAATGATATTGTTGCTACAGCTTTTGAAATCTTCGAGAGAACCAGCAATTTTGAAGTGGCGATACATTTATTACTGAAAGTGATCGGAGTTCGTCTGGAACTTGATCGTATCACGATCGTGCAGACAGATATCAAGGCTCGAGAGATATATTCTGATTATCAATGGAACAGAGAAGGAATTCCGAAGGTTTTAGAGACGGTCAGACATTTTGATAAAGAGGATTTTCTCACAGTATTTAATGATTTTGATGAGAATGGGGTGCTTGTTTTACAGCATGATCATATGCAACGATATTCCGAATCAGCAACGAAGATCCTGATACAGGGAGAGGCAAAGACAATCGTAAGTGTTGCAATGTATTGTGAAGGACGCTATACGGGAGCGATCACATATGCTGTGTGTAAGGAGAAGAGAAGCTGGTCAAACGAGATGTTGAAGCAGTTATCCGAAGTAACGAAGATTATCTCCGCACATTTTGCCAAGAATCAGGTGATGAATCATGTCTATCAGGGAGCGATCACACGAATGGAGCATGATACGCTGACAGGTTTGATCTCATTTGGAAGATTTCATGAGGAAGTGGAACGTATCATTCTTGCAAATAAGACAAGTGATTACATGATGATATATATGGATTTTGAAAATTTTAAATATTTTAATTATAAGTATGGATATACTCTAGGAGATCAGGTATTAAAGGATTTTTGCAGTTTCATTATTGGAAAAACAGAAGAAAAACATAATCTGTACTTTACAAGAGTTGTATCGGATCAGTTTTTAATGTTTCGTACAGCTAGCCATGAGAAGGATGAATATCAAGCGATCATTGAAGAAACAGAAAAGATCAATGAAGAATTTATGCTGCGGCAGAAGGAGAAGTTCCCAAAATCCAACGTGGTATTGAGAACAGGAATCTATTATGTGACACCAGAATGCAGGAGCACTTCCTATGCGATCGATGCGGCAAACTATGTGAGACAGAAAGTGAAAGGTGGAGAAAAAGGCAGCGTAAGATTTTATGACGATGAGATGCAGAAACAACGTGAGTTGGAAAATGAGATCGTCAATGATATGAAGGAAGCGATGGAACAAAAACAGTTCAAAGTATATTTTCAGCCCCAATATTCCATAAAAAGTCATGAGATCATAGGTGCGGAAGCATTGGTGCGCTGGGAGAGAGATAACGGAACCGTTTTAAGTCCCAATGCATTTATTCCAGTTTATGAAAATAATGGAAAGATCATAGAACTTGACTTCTATGTCTTTGAGACAGTTGTAGAATTCATTGCAGAGAATCTAAAAGCAGGAAGAGAACAGGTGCCGATATCGATCAATGCATCTAGTCTCCATGCATCTGATCCGCAGACGATCAACACTTATATAAATATTTTGAAGAAATATAGTGTTGATCCAACAATGGTTGAGATTGAACTTACTGAGACAGCAGTTGTGTCTGAATATGAAAGTGTTAGAAAATTATTTGACTCTTTTCAGTTACATGGGATTAAGACAGCGATGGATGATTTTGGAAGCGGATATTCTGTCCTGAATACGATCGTTGATATCCCAGTTGATGTGATCAAGATCGATCGAGGATTTATTACCAGCTGCTTAGAAACAGACCGTGGAATCTATTTCCTGAAACATTTGATCGATATGATTCGGAATCTAGGATATCAGATAATCTGTGAAGGTGTAGAAACAGATGAGCAGATTGAAATATTAAGACAGATCGGCTGTGATGAGATTCAGGGATATTGGTATTCGAAACCATTGTCGATGGAAGACTACAAAGAACTTCTTCAGTCGGAAAAAATTTCCAAGGGGGGGGCAAAACACCCAAACAGGCAAAAAGTCCTAAGATATACTTTAGGCAATGAAAATTTGAAAGAGAGGAAAATACAATGAGTGGCAGAAAGAGCCAAGAATTAGAAGGAATTACGTTATTAGGAAACCAGAAAACAAAATACCCAGATGATTATGCACCGGAGGTGTTAGAAACATTTGAGAATAAACATCCAGAGAATGATTATTTTGTCAAATTTAATGCACCAGAATTCACAAGTCTATGTCCGATCACAGGACAGCCGGATTTTGCAACGATTTACATTTCTTATGTGCCAGGAGAGCGCATGGTAGAAAGTAAATCATTAAAATTGTATTTATACAGCTTCCGAAATCATGGAGATTTTCACGAAGACTGCATGAATATCATTATGAAAGATCTGATCAAGCTGATGGATCCAAAATACATTGAAGTATGGGGTAAATTCACTCCAAGAGGAGGAATCTCCATTGATCCATACTGCAACTACGGAAGACCAGGAACAAAATGGGAAGATGTTGCATGGAACAGACTTTCAAATCATGATCTTTATCCAGAGAAGGTGGATAATAGATAAGTAATCACATACGAAAAAGTAATCACATACGAAAAGGAGGAAAAAGTATGGGAAAGAATTTGAAAAAAGTAATATTTAGTGTTTTATTGCTGGCAGCAGTGATCATTGTATCGCCTAAGGATGCAAAGGCAGCAGGAAAGGTATGGATGGCTGGATTAATGATAACAGCATTACGATTCAGTGGACTCCACAGAGTTTGAATGGATATAGAGTGGATGGCTATTATCTTGAGGAAATTGGAACTCAGAGAAGCATTTGGCAGGGTTCTGCAAATACAACGCAGGTAACAGTTCAGGCAACAAAGGATATTCAGGATATATCAGACTGGGATACAGACTTACAAGTCTTGCCACAGGAAAAACATATAACTGGTCAGTTGACAGTGTTTATGTTAACACAACGCCTGCCGATGTAGCGAAGAATAATTTTGGGATCACAGCAGCATACGCTAATATTAAGAAGGTAGCATTTAAGGTTAATAAACCTGAGATGGCAACAGGAGTACAGCTGGAAGTATACAATGCAAAGAATAAAAGAGTACTATCTAAGACATCAACATCTATGGGTTATGAGTCTATGAACGTGTCAAAAAATATGGCGTATAAATATCGTGCAAGATACTACTATACAAACAGAAGCAACAATCAGACATACTATGGAAGATGGAGTAATTATCGCTACTTCGCAATGCCATCTATTTCAGGAAAGACAACAAACAAGAAAAAAGGGATCAAAGTAGTTCTGAAAAAGGGAACGGGAATTAAACAGTATACAGTTTCTGTATCAAAGAAGTCAAAATCCGGAATTAAAGTAAAAACAGTCAAGGTTTCTAAAAAGAAGAGCTATTCTTTCCAGATTACAAAAAACGGAAAGAAAAAATTTAAAAAAGGAACATATTATGTCAGGTGGCTCCAAAAGTTAAATTTGGAAACAAAACATATTCCAGTGACGTATCAACTGTAGCCAGTGCATATGTATATAAATAGTCCAGCGGTGTGATGTCAAGAGATAAATAACACAAAAAACATATATTTTTGTATATATCTCATGAAGACAAAAAACATCCACCTAAGCCCTGTCGTTCAAATTTTTAAAAATGAACAGGGCGTAGCTCATCAGCAAGTAGATGGAATCTACTTTGCTGGACAGTATAGGCGATTGTCTTTCAGCAGTCGAAAGACTAAGCGCACAAATTTACGGGCAGTTAATGCGAGTGCACGTTTGTGTTGGCATCTGTTTACCTCTTTATATTTGAGGCGGTAGAAGTCGCTGTATTCCTTGTCGCATCTTACAAGAGAAAATGCAGCTTCACACAGATAGTACTTTAAAAATCGGTTGCCGGATGGAATGAGCCGTGTAACTTCGGACTCGAAGCCACCGGACTGGTGTTGCTTCCAGGCAAGTCCTGCATATTTAGCAAGAGCAGCCTGACTGTTAAAACGATTGATATCGCCGATTTCAGCCATGATTCCGGCTGAATAAACAGGTCCGATACCCGGAATGGATATCAATACGTTTGGCAAGAGTTCCATTTGGGCTTTAATAGCTTTATCGAACTCTTTTATTTGAGATTCCAATGCCTTCATGGAGGTTATGGATATGGAAAGCACCTGATTGACAGAATCATTTACCGTTTTTGGTAAACGGTAAGAACTGCGGGCAGCTTTCTGTATGGCTTTGGCTACTGCATCAGGATCAGGAAAACGATTCTTTCCTTTTTCAATGATAAAGTCAGTAAGCTCATGTAAGTCCATATTTGCCAGTGCTTCTGCGGATTCAAATTCATCGTAGACAGCAAGGGCAGTAGTGCTGAAGGCATCGCTGAATACCTTCTCCTGCGTCATAGTAGAATACTTCTTGAACAGCACATTCATGAATCGCTGCTTTTCTTTGACAAGATTCTGAACAGCGAAGAAACGTGCCCGTGTGAGGTTTTGGAGAGCTTTATAACGGTAGTCTCCCATATATACCTCTTTGTTGATTCTACCGAAACGCAGGCAGTCAGCAATAACAAAAGAGTCCACATAATCATTCTTTGGCAAGTCATTGTAAGTATCGTGAAACTTCTTGACTTGCTTAGGATTGAGGACATGAATCTTTCTGTTAAACGGTGCCAGAGTGGCATCTTCCCTTAAGAAGTACACGAGATTGTCTCCGTAAACTGAGGTTGCTTCAAGACCGATCAGAACCGTGTCAAGGGAATGTGAAGTTAAAGCAGAATAGATTTTTTTTACCAACAGGGTAGAACCTTCATGAGAGTTAGCAACAGAAAAGTTGCTGTGTTTATCTCCATTTGGAAGCATTAAGTAAACGACATTGGATTTGCTGCTTACATCGATACCGACGTAAAGAGTGTTCATTGTAATCACCTTCTTTCGTTGTAGATTAAAGTGTTCAATCGGCTTGGTAAAACCCATGATCATGGAGCATCGACACCCTCGCATATAAGAATCCAGCTTAAGATGGACAGATGCGAAAC
>ENA-OQAS01000544-OQAS01000544.1-human-gut-metagenome-genome-assembly--contig:-NODE-544-length-19419-cov-5.376063_pt1 | contig 19419 bp, 23 predicted proteins | sample MGYA00242733_ERZ504523 | MGnify/ENA primary metagenome ERZ504523 (study PRJEB26092, sample SAMD00036239) | human gut metagenome | host: Homo sapiens | study: EMG produced TPA metagenomics assembly of...
GTGAACGGCGAGTAGTCGGCGTCATGGAAGTGGATGTCACCCTTCATATGGGCGTTGGAGACGCATCCGGCAGCATGGAGAAGGCGGACGCTTGGACACCGCGCCCGCCAGCAGATCGCGCTGGTGGAGTAGACGTTGGAATCCTTGTTGGCGTTCTCGCGCACCAGAGCCTCGTCACGGTTCACCAGACGCTTGACGGCTTCGTTGATGTCGGTGGCTTGGCACGTTCGATGTCTTTGTTCAGACGGTAGTTGGTGTACGTGCGCGCCACATCGTACAGGTGGTCTTCGATCAGACCGTGCTCAACGAGATTCTGGATGTCTTCGATCTTGGCGGGACCGTTGTAACGATCCTTGATTTCGGCTTCGACTGATTGGCGATATCACGGATCAGCTGTTCCTCCTGCGGCCCGATCTTCTTATCAAGGTCGGCGAAGGCTGACTTCACCGCGCTGATGATGTTGATCGGATCGAAGTCAACCACACGACCGTCGCGCTTCTCGACGAGCACCTTACCGGTTCCCGTTTTAACGGTTGCGGAGATGGCATTCAGAGCCTGCGTTTCCATTCATCGTCCTTTCCGGGTCGGACCCATCCGACCAGGTTTTCATGCTTCGTTATGCATGCCAGATTGTTGCTACGTCCATGACTGTACGCCATAGCCAGCACTAAATGTAGTAGCGGCACGCCGGCAGTAAAACTATATATTCCATTTTTCGGCTTGATTCCGCCATTCCTTAACTTGTGTGACAAAGGTAACGATTTCGCCACGGAGTGTCGCCCGAGTGTCGATTTGACGCACTCACCGAAGAGGGACTATACAAGGCGGGGTACCCTCACGGAATTCGAACATGTGTTTCATTTGTCCGCAAGATGATGGAATCTTGAACTATGACTTGGAACCAGGATTACACACCCCCGGCAGCGCAGCCGAACAGCAAACCGCTGCCACGACTGGCCGGCGAAACCACTGCTGACAACCCCTGGCCGGTAAGTCTGCTCAGCGAGAAATTCCATATGGCCGTCGAACGGTGGCCATCGGTTTGGGTGGCCGGGCAGATCACGCAGATCAACACCAGACGTCAGGGCAGCGCCTATATCACTCTGCGCGATGATTATCAGGATATTGCGTTGGAAGTCAACGGTTTCGGGCAGTTCGCCGCAGCCGCCACGCCTTTTGTGCAGGGCGACCGCGTCATCATCCATGGCAAACCGAATCTGTGGATGAAACGCACGTCACTGTCTTTACGTGGCGACGCCATTATCGCGGCCGGCGCGGGTGGCAGTCTGAAGGCCATGATCGACGAATTACGCAAGAAGCTGAAAGGTGAAGGCCTGTTCGACGCTGACCGCAAGCAGCCTCTGCCCGAGTTTCCGCATTGCATTGGTCTGATTTGCGCGCCGCAGGTCGCGCCGAAGGCGATGTCATCACCAACGTGAGATTGCGTTGGCCTGTTGTCGACTTCAAAGTGACGCATGTGCATGTGCAGGGTGAGCAGTGCCCTTCCGATGTGATCAAGGCGATCGCTCAGATGGATGCCGACCCCGACGTCGATGTAATCATTGTGGCCCGTGGCGGCGGCGCTTTCGAAGATCTGATCGGATTCTCCGACGAAGGTGTGGTGCGCGCCGCGGCGACCGCTCATACGCCGCTGATTTCCGCGATCGGCCATGAGGATGATTGGACGCTGCTTGATCTGGTTGCCGATCTGCGCGCATCCACGCCAACGGACGCGGCGAAGAAAGTCGTGCCGGACGTGCGCGAGCAGATGCAACTGATCAACGTGAACATCGAACGCATGCGCATGCGCATCGACGCCACCGTCAACAATGAAACAAGACTGATCGAAGGCTACGCGAACCGTCCAAGCCTCACACAGCCGCTCACCATGCTGGAACCGCATCAGCGTCTCATCGATGATGAAGAACCCGCATGAGAATCGGTCTGACACGTATTCTTGACGACGCAAGCCTCACCATCGAAAAAGCGCATGCCTCACTGACCGCGCTTAGCCCGCAATCCACTCTCAACCGAGGTTATGCGGTAGTGCAGGGAGCGGACGGCCATGTAATCGACGATGCGAACGCCGTGAACACCGGCGACCAACTCACCATGACATTGAAGCACGGCGTGATCGTGTCCGAAGTCACCACCGTAACGAAGGAGTAGCAATGACCAACGAAACCACCCCCGCATCCAGCCTGACCGACAAGGAACGCGAAGCCATCGCACAAATGCCTTACGAAGAGGCTCGAGATCAGCTCATTCAGGCCGTGCAGGCACTTGAGGCCGGCGGACTCAACCTTGACCAGTCCATGCGCCAGTGGGAGCTTGGCGAAGCCCTCGCCAGGCGCGCCCAAAGCCTGCTCGGCGAAGTGCGTGCCAAGCTTGACGCAGCACAGGCGGAACAAGCCACTGCGGCCAATACCGCTGGAACGCAAGACAATCTGGCCTGAAAATCTCAAAACCGCCAATATATCGTTTCTACATGACTGTGCGCCACGTACTTCATGCAGCGCACAGTCATGTAGAAATTTCGGATTTCTTCATTTCGGCACCACACTCGTCCGGATGATGTGTAGAATGAAGATTCGTTGCCTCAGTAGCTCAGTGGATAGAGCACTTCTCTCCTAAAGAAGGTGTCGTAGGTTCGATTCCTATCTGGGGCACTTTTTATGCGGATACGCAGCCGATATGCAGTTGCGCCGACACTCTTCTCATACATCGAATTGCACGGTTGCCAGCAACGCCTTGTGATCGCTTCCATCGATTTTCAACGATTTGACCCGACCGGCCAACATGCCGGAATCCAATACGATATGGTCAATGCCCGCAAACGTCGGCACATAATCGATATTCGCAGGCCACGTGAACACCAATCCCCCGGCCGCTTGTTTGGCCGCATCCGTGAACCGTGTTCCCAAGAAATTACGGAACGGCGCATGATCGTCGGTCGCGTTGAAATCGCCCATGAACACGTACCTGCGAGACGTATCGTACCGGAGTCGACCAAGCTCATCCAATGAACGCTTCCACTGCTGCCAATATCCATCGGTCGGAGACGTGGTATGTACCGAAACGAAACGGATCTGCGTCCGACCATCATTGAATGCAACCGTGGCTCCTGGCATGAACGACGCGCTCGAATCAACATCATCATCAGCTGGATCAACAAGCGGACTCGCCGACCACAAACCATTGCCAAACTCACCGTCCGAACTCGCAACCTGCGCATACGGCAGCAAATCGCCAATACCAGCCTTATTCAACTCGTCCACGAAAGCATCGGTCGTTTCTTGCAATGCCAGCACTTCCACACGCTCGCTACGCACCACATCGACAATTTCCTGCGCGTCGGCACGACCCTTAAACACATTGCATGTCATCAAACGAGCATAATCATCCTGCGTATTGGCGGACGCTCCCGAAACCCCTGCAATCGCGGCACGCTGAAGCTTCGTTTCATTGTAGAAAAACGGATACTGCCACCATACTTGCAACGCGATCGCCGCAATCGCCAGCAATACCGACATCGTTCGTTTCGAGACAATGCCGCAAATCAGCGCAATCACCGCAAGAATCGCAAACCAAGGCACCAACGAAACGATAATGGGAACATACGGCCACGCCTGAATCTCAGCAGGCAGTATGTGCGAAACAGTGCCCAGCAAAGCTGCAATCGACAGAATACCGGCCAGAAAACCGCATATGATATTGCGCACGCGATGCGACTTAGTTTTCTTCAACGTGCGAATAGGCTTAACAGCCTTCGCCTGCGCCGTACGCGGTTTCGTAGGCGTACCAGACCGTGCCATACATCCTCCAACATGGGCATTGCGTTCCATCAGCCAATACATCAATCATCAAATCAGCCATCAAAACCGAGTTCATGACGAACGCCATCGGCAATAGTGCGGCTTCATAGTACCCCAACTTCCACATTCGCTGGCAAATAGTCGCAATCGTCTCCATAAATTTAACGAAAAACAATCGAAACACAAAAAATCACCATCTTGCCCCAACCATTAAATACTATTATGCTGGACACATAAGAAATCGTAACTAATGGGGGTACGACGCCTTACGCAAGAGCAATGGCTGCTCATGTATACCGAGAGGGGGCTATACCATGCTGGAACTTGATCACGTGGGGTTTTCGTATGGAAAACGTCTGATTTTAGACAATGCGAGCGCATTATTCGAAGAAGGTTCGACAACGGCAATAATGGGACCTTCCGGCTCAGGAAAGACCACTTTGCTGCGTTTGATGGACGGTTCTTTACAACCAGACACTGGCTCCGTCACCATTGATGGCGCAAATGTCAATTCCATTGATCGAAAAAATCTTCTCGGATCTTTATGTATGCGCATATTTCAGGATTACAGGCTCATTCCATATCTTGACGTGCGAGAAAACATCATGTTGGCGTTTGAAGCGGCGCATAAGAACCTCGGACAAACCAAGATTAAGGAAACTTCCCGCGCTGAAAGCAACACAATCGATAACTTGCTTGAAGAAGTGCATTTAGCAGGCTATGCAAACCATTTGGCTGGCCAATTGTCAGGAGGAGAACAGCAACGTGTGGCCATCGCACGCGCGATCGCCATGAAACCACGTGTGATTCTCGCGGATGAACCCACCGGCGCGCTTGATGAGGAAAATACGCAGGCAATCGCAACATTGCTTTCAGATATTGCCCACAAAGAGCGATCCATTGTCATAATCGCAACGCATGACACTACGGTCGCGCAGCACAGTGACCGCATTGTGCGCATTCAGGACCACAAGTTGGTGGAGCAATGAATGGCATGCCTTACCACAGCATTGGAATCACGAGGCACGTTACCTCTGGATATTTGAGATTCCATCCGATGCTCACCATCTCACTCTTTGTGGTGGCATTATTGTCGGCGATGCTACCCGTGGTGGCCTTAAACAGCTTGAATCTATACGTACAGGCTGCCAAAGAAGGCGCAGCAGGTCAATCCGGAGGGTACACGTACCAAATTTCAGGAGGCAGCAACGATGTAGCCGAAGAACTCAGGCAACAAGTCCAAAACGGTAAGGCCATCGGCGTCAAATCCACACAAGGATCAGTAGGCCTCACCTCCGCCAGCGGCTCTTCACGAAACACCATCGCAGACATAACTTTCCTAACAGGCCCCTCACGATATGGCACGCTCATCGAAGGGCATCAGCCGTCGCAAAAAACGAAATCTCCCTGTCTCGGGCCGCAGCTAAACAAATTGACGCCCAGCTGGGAGATATAGTCACCGTGCAATGTGACGATTCCGCATTATCAAGCGACTATAAGCTCATTGGCATCACCGTCGATGCTGCGAACACCAACACCGTGTACGCAACAGCAGTGTCTTCCAAAGACAATCTCCAAAACATACAAATGTGGCTCACCGACGATGACGCTACTGTAAATCAGGGAGAAGTCGCAAAAGAGAGCGTAACCAACAATGTCAATATCGGATACATCAAATCGACAATACGAAATGCCGAAGAAACGGTTCGTACTCGCGATCTGCCAGGATGCCAATGGTACGGAATAGTTCTGTTCCTTTGCTTGCTGTGCGTACATATCGCAGTAATGACGGCATTCTTCCGAGCGGGTCAGTGTTCCGGAGATGCTGTGGTAGAAGCTCTGGTAGCTTGCGGATTCCCCCTCACCACCAGCAGATGGACAGTGTTCCGAGGATTGCTTATTTGCACAATACCCGGAGCCGCAATTGGCATCGCGGCCGGATATGCGGTATTCGGTCTTAGTTACAGGACCATAGGCAACATATTCGCCCAATATTGGGAATGGCAACCATCAGCAACTTCCCTGCTGTCCATCTTTTTTGTCGCAGCGATTTTGCTGTGCTCGCTATGCTTGACATGGTTGGTTTTGTTCTTCCGCATGTCCTTTAAGCATGACATCACAACCAGAAACGCATTATGGTACATCATTCTTTCCTCGGCCGTTCTGATGTTTTCTTGTGTGGCGATAGAACGTTATCATGCAGCCGCATGGCCGTTTGGCGGATCAGTGGGCTCGGTCATGGGGGCTTGCGCTCTGGGGCCTATGCTCCTTTCACTGCCTTGGCTTTTCCGCACGCCAGCACAATGCAATGCGATAGAACGTACACGAAGTTTGTCTGCCCCGGTATGCGCATTGGCACTCTTATTGTTAGGTGCCAGCTCATTGTTTAGCGGGCAAATGATGATAGCGACAGGCAATTCGGATAATGGGCTGTTCATCGCCGATTATTTGACTCAGGATGACTTGAACTATCTTGCCGGCAAATATCCCGAGACTCTAGACAAAGCCATCGTGCTCACGGCACCGGATGAATCCCGGTATCTGGTCCGCGCCGCGACTTCCCATGCTTACGATTGCGTCATTCAACATGGTTCCGACGATGCGGATTGCTACTCAGATTCCGATAATGAAACCACTGTCATGCTTGTCGATAGCAACTCGTCTTTAGCCGGTAAAACCAACGACGTTCATATTACTGAAAGCGGCAACACTGGCATCATTCTCATCGATCCCGCAACCCAAAAAATAACTCAAGCAGCACAAGTATCCACCGAGGGCACCGACTCGCTGCTCAATGATTACACCATGCCCGGCGTGGTTCTTGGAATCGACTCACCACAAGCAAAAACGCTTGGCCTTACGCCAAGCAACCGGCATACTCTCATCATGACCGATTTCCCGTCAATCGCTTCCGGCGTTCGCGATTCAATCCGATCCGACATCATTAACCGTTGCGGGTATGCATTCATTACCGAACACGACACCACCTCTTACCGCTCCTACATGGCACGCGCCATTGCCATACCAGCTTTGGCCACAATTATCAGCGGCCTGACATTCGCCGCATTGGCCATATCAACACGTCAAACGCAGTCAACATTACGCTGGACGCTTCAAGAATTCGGTGCATCACGATTCCAGCTCATGCGTTTGTTCAGACCTTTAGGAATAACCATGTCGTTGGGATCAACCATAGCCGTATTCTTGGGGTGGCTGGGCTCGCATCCTTGGATTATTGCGCCCGCGAACGAATTCGGCACCACTGGCTGGTGGTGGCTCATACCGCTACCTGTCATTTTTATTGAAACGGCATTGTTCTGTTGGTGGTTTTCGCTGCCCGAGCGCCGCAATCAGTGACCGCCGGATTCGCCTTCGCACATAATCGGACCATAATTGGACTTAGGAGAATCGCGTAATAAAAAAAATCCCGAGGAGCAGTGCTCGACTCGGGATTCAAAAAAGTTTAAGTGCGGCGACGTGCTACTCTCCCACACCCTCTCGAGTGCAGTACCATCGCCGTGCTAGGCCTTAGCTTCCGGGTTCGGAATGGGACCGGGCGTCTCACCTAGGCTCTGATCACCGCAAGATGAAATAATACGCACACATGCCTCAATCACCAAATCACGGCGTGTCGCAGATTGCAATCGTCTATCGCAGCCGCACGGCATGGCGAACAGAGCGCGCTTGCGCCGATACGCATCCCACTTGCGTCGCGGATGTCGGATCGGTGGTGGCGGCACGTGTGCAGTCGGCGCCGTTGGCCGCACAGGAGGTGAATTTGGGTGCTCCCCGATCGTCGACCGGATCGCCACAACCGGCTTTGACCAAAGAGGCGACTTGCACACTGGAGGTGACGGGCTTGACGAACGATCCGCCGATACCGGTTCCCGCGATGGCCGAAAAAATGCATTCTTTTGCTCAATATATGGAGACATCATCCACGCGCAGTTTTATAGATTCCCGCCAGTCACATACCGACGCGCCGTTATCAAAATTTGCGGCTCTTGCGACTACTGTTGCCCCAATAACCGATATGAAAGCACGAAAGAAGGCCAGCAATGACGATCGCCTCCTGCGGTTCCGTTTCCGCACTCACATTGGGTCTGCCGAACTCCTCTGCGGTTCCCGCAGAAAAGGCAACGTTGCCGAAAGGCCTGTTCGTGCGAGAATACCGGTTTCAGCCAAAACAAAACAACGATTGGCGAACGACATCGAGACGATCACCATGTTGTCTCTGCTGCGGCCAAGCAATACACGGCTTGCCGTCGGAACACGCATTCCGGAAGTACTGGCAATCGGATTGCGCCTGCATGCCAAGAACGCCGCCATACCGACGGATATCGTCGAGCTGATTGCCATGCAACGCAAGTCGGGAATCGTGTTCGTATGCGTGCGCGACGCCGACTTCGAAGGTACGAAGCGGCAGGAGTGCGCGTTCGCCGTGAGACGCGCGCTGCCGGGACGCGCCGGTCACACACCTACATTCAAAGTGTTCGTCTCAGATTGGAAACGGCCGGCGAAGCGATGCTGGACATCGGCGATCCTGCGGTCGATTCCATCGACGCGCTGTGGGAGTCGTTATGCGCGCAGGTGACGCTCGGCAGCGCCTCTCCCACGGCACTGGACGCGCGCATGACACGGCGTATGCAGGCCGCACAGCTTACCGAGCAGATCGATAAGCTCACGCGCGATCACCAACGAGCAAAGAATCCCGAACAGCGCAACGAAATCTTCACCAAGCTGCACAAGGCGAAGAACCAGTTGGAGGAACTGAGGAAGCTGGAAGCCTAGGAACCGCTAGAAACCAAGCTCGTGCGGCCAAACTGGTCGAGCCAGCGCAGAATAGCCCCTTCCCGCAACGCCCATGGGCAGATTTCCACTTCCTTGACGTCAAGCGCCTTCATGATCTCGTCGATCACCAAGCCGCCACCGACGATCTGATACGTGCGCTCCGGCGTGACGCCCGGCAATGCGGTACGCTGGTCCGGCGAGATGGCCGCAAGACGGGGAAGCCAATCCTCAAGCTGGTCAATCGTCATGATCGAAGTGTCCACGCGGCCGGGCTGACGCACCACGCACCGGCGAGACGAGCCAGGGAACGAATGGTCTTCGATGTGCCGACGGCATGCATCGGGTGCTTCGATTTCGGGAACGCCTTGACCATCGGCTCAAGAATCTTACGGATGTTCCTGCGCGCGTCTTCCAAATCCCTATCATTCGCAATACCGTTTTCCGGTAGGAATTCACGGGTCACACGACCGGCACCTGCCGGCACGGACAGCGCTACTGTGGGATCCTCATCCGAACCCATAGCCACTTCGAGAGAGCCACCACCGATATCGATGACCAGCAGCCGACCGGCATCCCAACCATACCAGCGGCGAGCTGCAAGGAAGGTGAGTCTGGCTCATCCACACCGGACAGCACCGTGACCGGCTGGCCGACGACGTTTTCGATTCGTTTGAGGATCCTGCTGCCATTCGGAGCCTCACGCAATGCGGATGTGGCCAGCACGAGCAGTTGGGTAATCTCATATTCTTTGACCAGTCCCATGGCCTTTTCCACAGCTGCGACCACAGCTTCGACTCCGGCCTTTTTGATTGTGCCATCGGCCTTGAGATATTGCATCAATCGAACAGTGCTTTTCGTGCTGGCCTCAGGTTCCGGACGGCGCCAGGCGCCGCATCGACGATGAGCATGTGAACGGTATTGGAGCCAATGTCAAGCACGCCAAGACGAGTGACATGCGAATGTAAACTAACCATGCTTTCAAGCATAGTGACATCGCACTCCCCCTTTCACCTGACGTTACATTGACAACCTTTGCAAATATTCGAGTGGCCATCCTATTCACCTAGGATGCACGCAACATTCACAGCGCCGACAACGATTGCAAAGCGCTCACAAACATCATCCGTGCAGTTCGGCTACGAAATCTCCGATTCGCCTCAGACCCTCACGAAGCGCCTCGCGCGAGGCCGCATACGAAAGCCGCACATGGGTGTCGGCAGTGGCCTCGCCGAAATCACGGCCCGGCGTCAACGCCACGTGCGCTTCCTTTAACGCACGCTCACAGAACGTCCACGCATCAAGACCAGTGCCGGAAATATTGAAATACGCATAGAACGCGCCATTCGGCTCAACTTCCAACGGCAAACCGATCTCAGCCAATCCGTCGACCACAATGCGACGACGTTCCAGCAACTCCTGACGGCGTTCCTCGCACACGGCCAACGTTTCCGGAGTGAAGCACGCGAGCGCCGCATGCTGGGTGGGTGTATGCGCGCACAGGAAGAAGTTGGTGGCGAGATCGTCCATGGCTTCGAGCGCGCATTCAGGCACGACCATCCACCCCAGTCGCCAGCCGGTCATGCCGAAGAACTTGGAGAAGCTGGAGCATACGATGCGTCCGGGTCGCAGGCGAGCACGGATTTCACGTCGGAGCCGTCCGGTTCGCGGTCGGCTAGGTCAAGGTAGGTTTCGTCGACGATGCGCCATGCGCCGCGTTCTTTCGCCAGGTCGCACACGGATTTCAGGGTGTCGAAAGCGATGGTGGTACCAGTCGGGTTCGACGGCGAGGTGATCATCACCGCTTTGGTGCGATCCGACCAGTATTCGCGGCACAGTTCCGGCGTGAGATGGAATCGGGTGGCCGCGTCGTCGGCACGTCCACGACTTCGCCGCCGAACGCGCGGACCAGTTCGCGATTGCACGGGTACGACGGGTCGGCGATCAACACTTCGTCACCCTCGTTCACCGTCAATGCGGCGGCAAGCAGCAGTGCCGTGGAACCTCCGGCCGTAATCGCGATACGTTTCGGATCGACGTCCACATGGTGGCGTTCCTTGTAGAAATCGGAAATCGCCTGACGTAATTCCGGCAAGCCCATTGCAGCGGTATACGGCAATGGACGGCCATCATACTGTTCGCGCATTGCATCACGCACTGCGGGCGGAGCGCCGAAATCCGGCTCCCCCAAGCTCAACTTGACCACATCGGTACCTGCGGCGATCATCTCGTCGGCCATCGCACCAAACACCATGGCACGGAACGGATTAGCAATCTGGGCGCGGTGCGACATCTGCGGCAGCGCGCTGTTCTCAGCATTTCCCATAGTTCGTTTGTATTCTTCAGACGCGACAAATCGCAAGTACCGTCCCACCGCCGTTGCGTATCGTTTCAAAAACAGAAAATCACATGTCATGTAAAGCTGGAACCACGAGCATCATGCGCCAGCGGCAAGAATCACGCTTCGACGATGTCGCAATACAGTCTCTCCAACCGTTCCTCACGCACTTTTTTGGCGAGCTCGCATTCCCACACCACGATCACTTTCCAGCCCATCGCTTCAAGTTCGGCATGCTGTCTGACATCTCGTTCGTGGTTGCGCAGCAGTTTCGCACTCCAAAATTCCACATTCGATTTCGGCACGCGCGTGGCTTTCGGGCAGTTTTCATGCATATGCCAGAAACAGCCGTTGATGAACACCATCGTACGGTATTTCGGCAACACCACGTCGGGATGCCCCGGATACCGCTTGTCGTTTTTGCGGAATCGCAGGCCTTTCGAAAAAGAAAACTCCGTACCATCATTTCGATGGAGGTGTCTTTGCCTCGGATATGCGACATGATGTAGCTTCTCGTGCCACGCTCATATTTCTCTTTTTTTGCGGATTTCCGAGGTTTTCCGGTCTTCTTAACGTGTTCCTGCGCTGCCACAGCACACCATTATGGCAAGATCCGGCAAAATCCGGCAAATCAGAAAAGCATCCGGACAAAACGCAATGCAAGTGCGAGACGGACCAACGCGCGTTGCGATCATGCATGGCGTACGCTGGGACTTGCAACGCAGCAATAATAAATATAAATGAATCAACACTATTCAGACAGTTTACGAAAGATGGGGTTTGATATGGCTCGTATTCGTGTCGCGATTCTCGGCGCAGGCCGGATCGCACAACATATGGCTGACACGTTGGTGAAAATGGCCGCGGACAGCCGTTATGCGGATTTGGTTGAACCGTATGCCGTCGCCGCACGAGATGCGGTGCGTGCGGCTGATTTCGCCGCGAAATACGGTTTTCCAGTTTCATACGGTTCATATGAGGAACTTGTGGCCGATCCGAACGTGGACTTGGTGTACATCGCTACGCCGCACAATCTGCATGCGGAACAGGCGATATTGTGCATGAAGGCCGGCAAGGGTGTGCTGGTGGAGAAAGCGTTCGGCGCGAATGCGGCACAGACCCGTGAGATGTTAGCCGTTGCAAAAGAAACCGGCATGCTGTGCGCGGAAGCGATTTGGACGCGATACATGCCGTCCCGCGCCATTATCGATAAGATTCTCGCCTCCGGTGCGATTGGTGAAATACAGGCGATCGATGCGAACCTGTGTTACCCCACCACCGCGAAGGCGCGAATCACTGATCCCGCGCTTGCCGGTGGCGCATTGTTGGATGTTGGCGTGTATCCAATCAATTTCATCGACATGATCATGCATAATGCGCCGATCGCTCGCATTGAATCGTCGATGCGAGCGTACGAAACCGGCGTGGATGCACATAATTCCATGACGTTCTATTACGAGAACGGTGTGATGGCGACCGCGCAAAGTTCGATTCTATGCCATAGCGACCGCATGGGATCCGTGTGGGGACCGATGGTTATATGGTGTGCCAGACATTAATAATGTTGAGGCAATTGACGTGTATGACGGCAATCATACGGTTGTTGCACATTACGATGTTCCCGCCCAGCTCACCGGCTATGAGTACGAAGTGGCGGCCGCCGCACAGGCCGTAATCGACGGACGCACCGAATGCGAGGAAATGCCCCACGCCGACACCCTGCGCATTATGGAACTCATGGATTCCCTGCGCCGCGACTGGAACCTCACCTACCCCTTCGAACGTTGAGCTCCAATATTAGTTTCAGCGTCGGCGGATTGCGATTCCGTTCACACAGCCGACGCTGAAGCATTCATTGGCAACACATATAATTTCTCCTTGCACTGGTTGAGGAGGAACAATATGGGATTGCTGAGCAAGTTCATGAACGCACTTATTGGAGAACCGCCTGTCTCCAAAACAGCGACTCAGCCGACCCCAGACCTGCGCAGCAAAACGTTTCCAAGCCCACGCAACAGCAGATGACGCAACGCAAGTCCACTGCACAATCACGTCAAACGCAACAGCTTACGCAGCCATCCCAATCATCGCACTTGGCGCGATCGTCCTACCGCGCGCAAACGCAAACCACAGCTCGCAATACTTCTGTCACAACGAATCGTTCGCGAGCGCAATCTCATGCCAATTCACAACCGGCGCAGAAGCTTATGCCGCAACCGTTGCTTCCCGCCGATCAGATTGAGCGGACGCGGAATATCATCGGTAAAATCGAAAAGCATGATTTGAACGACGAGCAGATCAGCGCCATCGCCGGAGCGGGTCACAATACGCTAGTGCTTGCAGGTGCGGGAACCGGCAAAACCACTACCATCGTCGGCTATATCGCATGGCTGCTGAACACAGGAACCGCCACCCCCGAAGAGATTCTGGTGTTATCGTTCACCAAAGCTTCCGCCGACGAAATGTCGAGCCGCATCACGCAAAGCACCGGCAAAGTCATTCGCGCATGCACCTTCCATAGCATCGGACTGGAAATCTGCCGTTCCTCCACTATTGCCAATCGTCCAATTATTGACGGGCACACGTCAAACAATGTGGTGCGTAACGCATTTGAATACCTGCTTGAACACAATGTTTCTTACCGTCTTCTGGCATTTAAACTTATGTCGCAACAGTTGCTTGATAAATACTCCACAGCTGCACGACTTGAGAATTTCCAGCTTCCAACAGACGATTATGCATTCAATCAATATCGTCAGAATCTTATCGATACCACACAAACCATTATCCAGCATATGCGGTCAAACAATATTGACACTGCTGGAATGCAAGCTCTTAACGAACGTTATGGCGGTAAAAACATCGGTCGTAATCGTGAGATGCTGCAGCTCATAGAACCGCTTTATCACGCCTATGTGCAGAATTTCGCAACCAATAATGGTATTGATTTTCCGGGAATGATCGTTGATGCCATCAATTGCGTCAATAATGGCTCGTACCGGCACCCATATAAATATGTGCTGATTGACGAATATCAGGACATGTCACGACCGCGTTATGAGCTAATCCGTGCGCTTCGCTTGCAACATGATTTCTCACTATTCTGCGTTGGCGACGACTGGCAGTCGATTTATCGTTTTGCAGGCAGCGACCTTCATCTCATTCTCGATTTCGACCGAATTTGGCGCGCCTGGGGTCCGACCCGCATGTTCCAGATCACCACCACACGGCGCTTCCGTCAAAGCCTTATTGACGCAAGCGGAGCATTCGTGATGCGCGATACCAATCTGTATGTCAAACATCTCAATAATCCCAGCGATAAGAAGGATTATTCGTTGAAAGCACTTGGCGGACATACTGAGGAAGAACGATTCAATGTGATTGTCGAGCAGTTGCGCAAACTACCGAAAACCGCGTCCGTACTACTGCTGGGCCGGTATCGCAGCGATATCAATCTCATGATTCGTTGCGATCAAGAAGGTCTGTTCTCCATCGACCAAAGCACTGGAAATATTCGTTTTCTCGAAAAACCGGATATGGATATTCGTTTCATGACCGCTCATGCTTCCAAAGGATTGCAACGCGACTTCGTATTTCTGCTCTGCTGTTCCGGCGGATTGAAAGGCTTTCCAAGCACGATTCCCGAAGAGCCGCTGCTTGGTCTGCTACTGCCGGAAGTGGAACGATGCCCGCATGCGGAGGAACGGCGACTGTTTTACGTGGCGATGACCCGATGCAAGAAGAAACTGTTCTTCATCGTGGATCAGACCCGCCCGTCGCGATTCATGTATGAACTGCATAGCAAGATCTGCCCGAACATTTTCCGAGGAGTCAAACTTCCTCCGCAATGCCCGAATTGCGGCGAAGCCTAAGCTTGCGGCACAATCGCAACGATCCGAACCGCTCATTCTACGGGTGCACCGGCTTCCCAAACTGCCGCTACACCCAACAAGCAAAATAAGCGTGGCATACGTGATGTGAAAGTTTAACGATTATCTGTCGTTCGTGGTCTCTCGTGAGAAGAGTCTGTCGCGCGGCAAGCATGCGTCGGCTTCGTATGTGGAGCAGCTTGAACCGGTGTCAAACGCGCAGTCTGGTGTGCTGAAAATGTTGACTGCGACTCAGTTGCGTGGTTTGCGCCCGCATGAGTCGCTGATTCTTGCGGTGTTGTGCGATTTGGATTGGCGTCGCATCAATCCGGATTGTTCCGACGATGATGCGTCACTGTTTGAACGTTTTTCCACACAGCACAGCTTGAGTTTGTTTGATTTGCAAACAGTATTGTCTACGCTGTTTCCGTATGTCGATAATAATATTCAGCAGTGCGGTTCTGCTTTTTCCACGTTGAATTATTCGTATTTCACAAGTGCGAATCGCACTCGTTTCGGCAATACTTCTTTGGTTTGTATGTGCGACAATGAATCGTATGCATTGACCCAGGAATGCGAGTCAATGCTGCATCACGCAACATTCCGAACGTTCTTTACAGATACCATCGAAGCCAGCTTGTTCAATGCGCTTGCACTGTCAAGGGAAGCTCGCAAGCGTCGCATCATGCCTGATCATGGGTTCATATATGGCGAGAATATAGTCTTGCCGATGTCATGCGATTGTGCGCGTGGAAGGATGAGCAGATTCCGCAGAATGTGGGCGGATATAAGCTTGACACCGACACGAATTCTTTGCCGATCTTCATTAAATATGAGGCAAGCCAGTATGGCGATCGTTTCTTGAATCCTGGAGAAATTGAATGGTTCAGCAAAAACAATCGTTCTTTGCAATCTCCGGAATTCAAATGGCTGCTTGATGGAACCGAGCATACGTCGGAATGGAAGAATCGTCATTTTGTTCCCATTTTTATTCGACGTAAGGCCGAGGAAAAGGAGAAATCCTACTATTATGTCGGTTCGGCAGTAGCTGTAGACGATGCGCATGAGTCAGTGAATATCGCAGAGACGGAACCCAATCAAAGGTCGTGATTTCCACACTGAAACTCGCGAAACCGGTTGACCCCGAACTCTACCGTCACCTCACCGGCAACCCAGCATTCTAGTTCCAGAAAATTGCTGACGTGGCGGAAAGTCATTGTTGGACCGACGGCCGCCACGCCTCAGACATGGAAAATGTCACCTCATCTGCAAAAAGTGACACAGTGCATCGTCGATGATCGCTCAAGCCTTTTCAAACCACCTTTTCACACGTGCAATCCACCCTACAATCATATGCAGATGTTCGTTTGAACAGAAAAGTAACATGTTTTTGCAGAACAAAAAGAACACGCTCAATGTTACTTTTTACAATGTCATTTTCAAGACCTGCAATCATTGCAACATCAACGATTCTCAGCATCATCAATTGCAAAACAGTATTTTCCGCGGTATCACAGCTAAAAAAGCGTGCTATCGTTAGTCACGGATACAGCAAGCATCCATCAACAACATGAACCAGACTTCAAGAAATGATGTTCGTTTGCTTATCTAAACGAACATTAAAACGAACACTACTAATGTTCATGACATTATGCGAACACATCGCAGGAAAGGAATTCATCATGGCAGATGAAAAGACCGTCATCAACGTGGATCTGAACATGTTCGGCCAGGACGCGGACGCCAAGACCGCCGCAGCCAACGAGGTTGCCAAGAGCCTCGGCATCAGCGACGAAGCCCTCGCTCAGGTGGAGGAATTCAAGGCAGCCCTCACCGCGCATAACGCTTGGGACCTGCCGTTCATGGGCTACGTGAACGAAGACGGTTACGGCTACGCCTATGTGCCGGACGCAGCCATCACCATGAACCCGTATTGGGATGCGCACAAGGAATTCATGAACCTGCCGGAAGACGTGCAGACCGCTTTCGCCATCCGTATGCTGTTCACCCACCGCCCTGTCGACCGCTACGGCGCCGACATGTTCCTGCACTACCACCGCGGCTTCCAGGTCAACTTCGTCGGCAGCGGCGCCAACAAGTACTGACCGCCCCAGAGGACGTTGTATGAGCGCCCCATAGGACATATAACGATTCCCATACCGCCGCGGCGGTACTCTCCAGAAAAAGAAAAGCGCTTGGCTCGAGCCAGAAAAACCAGCTCAAGTCAAGCGCCTTTCGTATGCGCTGAAACGAAACTACCGCGCGTCTCTACAAATCGCCCATATCAGGCGCATCGAATCCCATGCCAGGTCCTTCCGGCCCCGGACCGCCCGGACCTCCGAGGAATTCGCGCGCTGACATGCCATTTTCCTTACGGGATGAGTCCACGGCCTCCTGCATCACCCGGCGAACCTCAAAACCATGCACCACGTTCTTCAGTACCACAACACCGTTGCCGGAAGACTGGTCGCGCGTATCAAGTACCAGCGTGCTCAAACCGAACAGGCGCTGCAGGAACGTGCGCTCCACACTAATATCCACGATGCGGAATAGTTTGATGAGATTGAATTTCTCGTTAAGGATGCCGGTTTTGATGCTCATTTCCTGATCAGTGAGCATGTACACGGTGAACGTGAACGGCGTACGACACCAATTACGCTTGCGCTGACGCCACAGAACATTACCGCTTGCAACCTTCATATCATTCCCTTTTCCTTCGATGGAAAGCCGCCCTGTTGCGGCAACACTGCCATTCTACCGGGCGCCGCCGTACGGCCATGCCGCTCATTCCAAATCATGTTTCACACATCGTTTCACACAGTATTTCGGCATAATCTTTTCGCTCAATCAAAAAGAAATGCAACAGCATTCAAGCGACTATTCAAAATCATCGGCTTTTCGCCGTGAAAAGAGCAAAAAAACATGCGCGACAACGGCAGCATGATATAGGCTGAATAAGGATATGTCTTGTTCCACGAAGCACCCGTCGTCAACGCGGCACATGCAATCCATGTTTTTAAAGGAAAGGCATGCAATGAGCAACGAACACGGTAGGATCAACCGTCTGCAGGAAGTCGAGGATCTCACCGAGTACATCAACAATGGATGGCTGCATTCCGGCGAATCCGACGGCCCGACGTTCCTATGGAACGACATGATCCGCGAGGCCAGTCAGGAAGATGCCGAAAACCGCAATAATGTGCCCGTAGCACAGCTTTCCGACGCGGACATGGTAATCAGTATGCCCATGCAATGGTATTTCGATTCCATCGCCGCCATGGTGCCCACAGCCGAACGCACCGATACCGGCGTGGAGATTCCAAGATTCGACATGCCAACGTTCCATCTTGATTCGCAGGCGCTTTCCGGCGTGGACGCGGTGGTCGGCAATGCCATCGTAAGCACACGTGGCTGGATGCTGTCGCAATCTCGCCAAGGCAGTGGAAATGACCGCGCGATTCGTTGGCAACGTCGCAGATCGAGACAATGAGGGCTTCGACTATTTGAAAGACCTGATTCAGACCGTGCGCGTGTACATGGACGCCGTGGCCTGCAATGCCGATCCCATGACCGGCGAACAGGCGCTGAATATCATCACGCAAGTGGCCTGCAATGAGGATTTCCGTCTTAACGCCATGCAGATGGTTGAACTGCTTTCGTGCGGCCTGTCGTTCGCGCAATGGACGATACGCGCATGTTCGCTTACGATGCGTTGAATAAGGGCATTGCACGATGAGTGATTTCGCCACGTCTGCTTCGACGTTGGCAAACTCGGCAGATGATTCCGACAGCCGCGACATGCAAACTGATTCGCAGTCTGTTGCGCAAGTGAAAACCGATTTGGGTTTGTTTGAAGACGCTGATTCCTTATCCGCAGAAGATTTGAATAATCTCGCGATGCTTGATCCTGCTTTGCTTTCAGAAAAGGAGATTGCGCAGGCCGCGCAGAATCAGTTCGATCATGCCGTACAGTTTTTGCGACATGACTTGCTGCGGATTAGTGGTGACATTGATGAGGCTGATCGTTTCCTGCGTGACAATCATACTTCCGAACCGCTCGCCGATGCGTATGCGGCACGTCTGATTGCTGCCGAACGTTGGCAGGATCTGCTCGATTTTGTCGATCTGGTGTTGCGGGACAAACCTAATCAGGTCACGATGATGTTCCCCGAAGAAGTGGTGCCTACGAGTGGGAGACGATTCGTGAGGCCGCTTTGGAAGCGCTGGGACGCAGCGACGAACTGGTTGCCATGTATCAGGAACGCTTGGATGATACGTATGATCCCAATACCGCGCTCAATCATCTGAAACTCCACGCCTGGTTGAATCAGCAGTAGTCCCGATTCCTCCACTCACTGGAACAATCCTCCCGCCCACGGGCTTCCGGCGTCCAAAAACTCCACCGAATGGAGGAAGACACCCGTGCGCGGGAATAAAAAGGACCTTCCGGGAACCGATGGGGCTCGACCGGAAGGTCCATAAGTTGAATGCGGCGGCGTGCTACTCTCCCACACCCTCTCGAGTGCAGTACCATCGCCGCGACCAGGCCTTAGCTTCCGGGTTCGGAAAGGGACCGGGCGTCTCACCTGGGCCATGACCACCGCAAAAC
>ENA-OQAS01000545-OQAS01000545.1-human-gut-metagenome-genome-assembly--contig:-NODE-545-length-19413-cov-7.614280_pt1 | contig 19413 bp, 26 predicted proteins | sample MGYA00242733_ERZ504523 | MGnify/ENA primary metagenome ERZ504523 (study PRJEB26092, sample SAMD00036239) | human gut metagenome | host: Homo sapiens | study: EMG produced TPA metagenomics assembly of...
CTATAGCAAGACCCGAAAATAATGCAAAAAAGGCAGTGCTGCAGAGCGCGAATTGCAAGGAACAGATTTGAAGGCGTACCGGGGTACGACGAAAATCTGTGACGCAGTAATTCACGCTCTGCGGTGCTGAATTTTTTGCATTATTTTCGGGGATTGCTATAGAAACACTTAGGCTTCCAGAATTTGCGTTATTTTCAAAAATCTAACTGTCTGAGCGACAGCGAGTTTTGGATTTTTGAAAATGGTTTTAGCAAATGCTGGAGGCCTTAGTGTTTCTTTCCTCTGAAACCGCGCCGTCCCTCTCTGCTGTACTGCCGGGCGGCGTCCGTCTATCACAATCTCTCCGTCAACCGCTCCACAAACTCAATATCCGCCCTCCCGGCCAGATACTCCTCTTCATTTAAAATAGAATACAAATAATCAACGTTAGTGTCGACTCCCTCGATGACGACTTCCCCCAGCGCACTCCTCATCCGCGCAATCGCCTCCTCACGCGTCCTCCCATGCACAATCAGCTTCGCCAGCATCGAATCATAAAACGCCGGAATCACATACCCGTCATACGCCGCCGTATCCACCCGTACTCCAAATCCCCCAGGCAGATGCATCTCCGTAATCTTCCCCGGACAAGGCCTGAAATTCTTCGCCGGATTCTCCGCATTAATCCTGCACTCAATCGCATGACCCGAAAGCCGTACCTCTTCCTGCGTCACCGACAGCGGCATCCCCGAAGCCACCCGAAGCTGCTCCTGAATCAGATCCACCCCCGTGACCCACTCCGTCACCGGATGCTCCACCTGAATCCGCGTATTCATCTCCATAAAATAAAAATTCCCGTCCGGCTCCAGCAGAAACTCAATCGTCCCCGCATTCACATAATGCGCCGCCTTCGCCGCCCGGACCGCCGCCGAGCCCATCCGCTCCCGCAGCGTGTCATCAATCGCCACGCAAGGCGACTCCTCAATCATCTTCTGATGATTCCTCTGAATCGAGCAGTCCCGCTCCCCCAGATGAATCACATTCCCGAACGAGTCCGCCATAATCTGAAACTCCACATGACGTGGATGACGAATCAGCCGCTCCACATACATCGTCCCGTCCGCAAACGAACTTTTAGCCTCCTTCTGCGCCGTCTGAAACGCGCTCTGGAACTCCCCGCGCGTCTCCGCCATGCGCATACCCTTGCCGCCGCCTCCAAGCGCCGCCTTAATCATCACCGGAAAACCAATCCGGTCGGCCTCAGAAAGACCCGTCTCCCAGTCAAAAACAGGTTCCTTCGTCCCCGGAATCACCGGCACACCGGCTGCCTGCATCGTATTTCGCGCCTCAGACTTATTACCCAGCCGGTCCATCACCTCAGGAGATGGCCCAATCCACGTAATGTGGCACTCCTGGCATCTCCGCGCAAACGTGCTGTTCTCCGACAGGAATCCAAATCCCGGATGAACCGCATCCGCCCCCGTCACAAGCGCCGCACTCAAAATACGTTCCATATTTAAATAACTGTCCTTCGACGGCGCCGGCCCGATGCACACCGCCTCATCCGCGAGCTGCGCATGCAGTGCCTCCCGGTCCGCCTCCGAATAAACAGCGACCGTGAGAATTCCCATCTCACGGCATGCCCGGATAATCCGGACCGCGATCTCCCCACGGTTTGCAATCAAAACTTTTCGAATCATTGTGCTGCCCCCACCATAAAGGTCAGTTCCGCCTGCGCGACCACCTTGCCGTCGACCGAAGCAACCGCTTCCCCGACGCCCATCGGTCCCTTGTGGCGGATAATTTTCGTCTCCAGACGAAGTTTGTCTCCCGGTTTCACTTTTCCCTTAAAACGGCACTTGTTGATGCCGCCGAAAAATGCAATTTTTCCCTTATTCTCGTCAAGAGAAAGAATCGCAACCGCACCGACCTGCGCCAGCGCCTCGATAATCAGCACGCCCGGCATCACCGGCTCCTGCGGAAAATGACCGGCAAAAAAGTCCTCGCGGTACGTCACACATTTGTATCCAATACCGAATTCGCCCGGTTCAAAATCTTCTATGTAATCCACCAGCAGAAACGGATGTCTGTGTGGAATAATCTCCTGAATCTGTTTCGTTGTCAAACTGTTCATTCGCTGCTTCCTTTCTCGTCCCGGCTTTACGCTTTCACCCGGAACAGCGGTTTTCCGTAATCAACCATCTCGCCGTTTTTCACCAGAACCTCCGCAATCACGCCGTCCACTTCACTCTCGATCTCATTCATCAGCTTCATGGCCTCCACGATTGCTACGACCTGTCCCTTTTTCACGGTGTCGCCAACCTTCACAAACGGCTCGGCATCCTCTGCCGGAGCTGTATAAAACGTTCCGACCAGCGGGGATGTCACAAAAACGCCTTCTTCTGCTTCACTGTGCTCCTCAGCCGCTGTATTTTTTCCTGCCGTTTCTTTTCTCTCCGGCATGGCTGCTTCTTTCACTGTCACGCCATTTGCTCCGCCCATCATCTCTGCCATCTGCAGACCGGCACCGGATGGAACCCCGCTCATCTGCACCTGCACCGGAGCTGCTTTTCCATGCTCCATGGCAATCTTGATCCCATCAGCCTCGTAATCAAACGCGGTCAGCAAGAATCCGAAACTTTATCAATCAACTGTAAAATCTGATCTAATTCCATCTTATTTTCCTTTCTGCACCGGAACACGATGCCGCTTTATTCATATTTCTGAAACAGCAGCACCGCATTGTGGCCGCCAAAACCAAGGGAATTGCTCATTGCCAGTTTCACATCGGTTTCCACCGGAGCGCCGATGCAGTAATTCAGATCGCATTCCGCATCTGCTTCCTTTGTTCCAATCGTCTGATGCACGAAGCCGTCCTGAATGGATTTCGCACAGACAACAGCTTCCACACCGCCTGCCGCGCCGAGCAGATGACCGACCATCGATTTCGTCGAGTTGACCAGCACATGGTCTGCCGCATCACCGAAGGCTTTCCGGATCGCACGCGTTTCAAACAGATCGTTGTGATGTGTGGACGTTCCGTGTGCATTAATATAAGTAACTTCTTCCGGTTTTACTCCCGCTTCCTCCATCGCAAGCTCCATCGCACGTGCCGCACCACTTCCATCTTCCAATGGAGAAGTAATGTGGTACGCATCGCAGGTTGCGCCGTATCCGACTACCTCTGCATAGATCTTCGCGCCGCGCTGTTTCGCGTGCTCCAGCTCCTCAAGTACGAGAATGCCGGCGCCCTCGCCCATGACGAAACCGTTCCGGTCTTTATCAAATGGAATCGAAGCCCGCAGCGGATCTTCCGACTCGGAAAGTGCGGTCAGTGCCGAAAAGCCTGCCACGCCGACCGGCGTAATTGCGCTCTCCGCGCCGCCTGCCACGCAGATGTCCGCATCGTTGTACTGAATTGCGCGGAAGGCATCGCCAATGCAGTGCGTTCCTGTCGCACACGCCGTCACCACGCTGGTACATTTTCCTTTCGCGCCGAGTGCAATCGCAACGTTTCCCGCCGCCATGTTCGCAATCATCACCGGAACGGTAAACGGGTTGACGCGGGACGGATTTCCAGCATCAATTTTGGCTTTCGCTGCTCGCATGCATTCAGATCACCGACACCGGAGCCCACCAGAACGCCGACGCGGAACGGATCTTCATTCTCCATGGAAATGCCGGCATCTGCAAACGCTTCTTTTGCTGCCGCAACGGCATACTGTGAGAAAGTTCCCATTCGTCTTGCCGCCTTGAAATCCATGCGTTCTTTTGCCACGAAGCCTTTGACCTCGCCTGCCAGATGTACTTTATATTCAGCTGTATCAAATTTCGTAATCGTTCCGATTCCGCAGGCTCCCTTGCGGACGCCGTTCCAGAATTCCTCCACGGTATTTCCAATCGGGGTTACCGCACCCAGCCCTGTGATGACTACTCTTCTCTTCATTCCAACTCTCCTTTTCTTAGATCACCATGCCGCCGTCGCAGTGAATCACCTGTCCGGTGATGTAAGCTGCCGCTTCGGATGCCAGAAATGCGGCCAGGTTTGCCACATCCTCCGGCTTTCCGAAATGGCCAAGCGGAATCTGGGATACGGATGCTTCTTTCACTTTATCCGAAAGAACCTCTGTCATATCGGTCTCAATAAAGCCCGGCGCAATCGCATTGACGCGGATGCCGCGGGATGCCAGTTCCCGTGCCGCTGTTTTCGTCAGGCCGATCACACCTGCTTTCGATGCCGCATAATTTGCCTGTCCGGCGTTTCCTGCCACGCCGACCACAGAAGCCATGTTGATGATGCAGCCGCTCTTCTGACGGATCATCGGCCGTGCCGCAAAGCGGATGCAGTTGAACGTTCCCTTGAGGTTTGTCTCAATGACACGGTCGAAGGCTTCCTCCGACATGCCCATCAGAAGGCCGTCCTTTGTGATGCCCGCGTTGTTGACCAGAATATCGATTTTCCCATACAAAGCAAGAATTTCCTTCATCCACGCTTCACACGCCGCAAAATCCGATACATTGCACTGCATCACGCAGCCGTCTCCTCCTGCCGCGCGGATTCCCGCAAGCACGGTTTCGGCCGCCTCTTTTGAACCATTGTAATTGATGACAACAAAGGCTCCCTCCGCCGCCAGTTTTTCTGCAATCGCACGCCCGATTCCGCGGGATGCGCCCGTTACTACTGCTGTTTTTCCACTTAACATCTCATTCTCCTGCTGCATAATCCACTATCTATAATAAAGTTTCGCACACCTGATGCATTTCCTCATAGGTGCGGATATTGTAACCTTTTACATCCCGGTTGATTTTTCTTAAAAAGCCGGTCAGTGTTCTTCCCGGTCCGATCTCCACGAAGGTATCAACGCCGTCCGCAATCATTGCCTCGATGCTCTGCTGCCACCGCACACCGGATGCCACCTGCTGGATCAGAAGGCCGCGTGTCAGTGCAATGTCACGCACATACTGACCGGTTACATTCGTTACATACGGAATCGCGAGTTCCATAAAACCGACACCCTCGAGCGCCTCCGTCAGTCCCTTGGATGCGGATTCCATCATCGGGGAATGGAACGGGCCGCTTACGTTCAGCGGAAGTACCGCTTTGCGCCTGCTTCTTTTAACTTTTCCGAAGCCTCTGCACTGCCGCCTCATATCCGGTGATGACAATCTGACCCGGGCAGTTGTAATTGGCAATGTAGCGCCGGAAATCCCGCTCAAAATCTCTTCGATTTTTGCAGCTTCCATGCCGAGCACCGCCGCCATCGCGCCCTCGCCTGCCGGAACGGCCTCCTCCATCAGGATGCCTCTTCTGCGGACGACCTTCATCGCATCCGCCATTTCCATACCGCCGGCGGACACAATCGCGTTGTACTCGCCAAGCTGAGGCCCGCTGTCACATCCGGCGTAAGGCCGCACGCCCGGATGGACTGCTCCATCGCCATTCCGGTTGTCAGCAGTGCAATCTGGGTAAACTCTGTCTGATCCAGATGTTCATTTTCCTCAAAACAGAGTCTTTTCATATCAATCCCGATCAGCTCGGATGCCATATCGTAGACGGCTCTCGCTTTCGGACATGCTTCATAAAAATCCGCGCCCATGCCGACACACTGGGAACCCTGTCCCGGAAACATAAATGCTGTTTTACTCATAACCGCGCCGGTGCTCCTTTCAGAAGTTCTTCCATCTCATTCATCATCTGCTCTATGATTTCTTTGCAGCTTTTCTCGTCTTTTACCATACCTGCAATCTGACCGGACATCACGCTTCCGGTTTTGACATCGCCGTCCACAACGGCTCTTCGAAGACCGCCGAGCGTCAGTTTTTCCAGCTCTTCGAACGGAGCTCCCTCTTTTTCCAGTTCCAGATAATGGCGTGTCATCTCATTTCGGATCGCCCGCACCGGATGACCGGTTGTGCGGCCTGTCACGCGGGTATCAATATCTTTCGCCTTGATCACCAGCTGCTTGTAATTTTCATGCACAACGGCCTCTTTCGAAGCGACAAAACGCGTTCCCATCTGAACCGCCTCGGCACCCAGCATAAAGGCTGCCGCCATGCCGCGTCCGTCCGCAATTCCACCGGCCGCAATGACTGGAATTTTACGGCATCTGCCACCTGCGGAACGAGTGCCATCGTTGTCGTCTCGCCGATATGGCCGCCGGACTCACATCCTTCTGCCACAACGGCATCTGCGCCTGCGCGCTCCATTCGTCTTGCAAGAGCCACAGAAGCGACCACCGGGATGACGCGGATACCAGCGTTTTTCCACAGTTCCATATATTTCTCCGGATTTCCTGCGCCCGTCGTAACGACTTTTACGCCTTCCTCGGCAACCACTTTTGCCACCTCATCCGCATACGGCTCATCAGCATGATGTTGACGCCGAACGGTTTGTCCGTCAGTTTTTTTGCTTCGCGGATTTCATTCCGAACCCACTCTGCCGGTGCCGCCGATGCTCCGATGAGGCCAAGGCCGCCGGCCTCGGAAACTGCCGCTGCCAGATGATGCTCCGCCACCCAGGCCATGCCGCCCTGAATGACTGGATACTGAATCCCGAGTAATTTTGTCACTTCTGTGATCATGAATCGCTTCCTCCTGCTTCCCGATCTTTCTTAGTTTTTGTGCTGCTCCAGATACTCTGCAACATCACCGACAGTTACCATCGTTTCCAGATCCTCGGTCGGGATTTCCACGCCGCAGGTGTCCTCGAGGGACATGACCATTTCAAACAGATCCAGGGAATCTGCTCCGAGATCCTCTTTGAAGGAAGTCTCCGCTGTGATGGTATCGATATCTGCTCCCAGTGCTTCTGCTACGGTTTCTTTTACTTTTTCTAACATGTTTTTGTCCTCACTTTTTTTCTTATTCTTCTTATTTTATATGGGCGTTTCTTACCATTCCAGGTACGCCGCGCCCCAGATCAGTCCTGCTCCGAAACCGGAGAGAACGATTCTCTGTCCTTTTTTGGCTCTGCCGGACCGGTTCCACTCATCCAGCAGAATCGGAATGCTCGCCGCACACGTATTGCCGTATGCTTCGATATTCCGCGGAAATTTTTCTTTCGGCGCCTTCAGTCGTTTTGCCACGCCGTCGATGATGCGGCTGTTTGCCTGATGAAGGATAAACGCATCAATCTCCTCGACCGGCACCTCGGCTTCTTTCAGCACCTCGCGGATGACTTCCGGCACGCGGGATAAAGCAAACTGGAACACGGCACGGCCGTCCATCTGCAGATACGTTCCCTTTTCGCAGGTCAGCGACACGCCTTTTTCTCCATCGGAATGGATCTTTTCGCACGCTTTTGTCTCCTGCTCCTCCGCCGTCAGCACAATGGCTCCCGCGCCGTCCCCGAACAGAATGCAGGTTCCGCGGTCGTGCCAGTCCACCAGGCGGCTCAGGCATCTGCGCCGATCAGCAGCACGTTTTTGCTTGCCGCTCCGGATATACAGCTGGCCCAGCTCATACACCGCAAGAAATCCGGTGCAGGCGGCGCTGACATCGAGACAGGCGGCACGGAAGGCACCGATTTCATCCTGCACAAGACAGGCGGTATTCGGAAAGATGCTCTCCGATGAGGAGGTTCCGACGAGAATCAGATCCAGCTCTGTCGAACAGATCCCGGCATTTTCCAGCGCTCTTCTCGCCGCCTTTACTGCCATTTGGGCAACCGTCTCCTCCCCGGCTATGTGGCGCGCACCGATTCCTGTCCGCTCCCGGATCCAGATATCGCTCGTCTCCACCATCTTTTCCAGATCTTCATTTTTCCATATCGTCTCCGGTACATACGAACCGGTTCCCGCAATTCTGCCGTTTTTCACCTTACTGTCCTCTTGCTTATTTCATTCTCAAACATTTTTCTTTTCAAATGTTTTGATATTCAAAGTATATCATCAAAATTCATTTTGTCAACCTTTTTTTATTGCTTTTTCCATTTCCACTTCTATAATGAAACTATGTTCGGGATTTTTTCGAAACTATTTTTTCCGGATTCTATTATTTTGAGCCCCGGCGCAGGTTCTCTATCGAACACTCCGGCAGGCTCCAGAAAGGACACCAAACTTATGCAGGTTCCAATGTCATCCTATCTTGTGGAAATCAAACCACAGATTCAGGAACTGATCCGTCTGCTCGAGCGCGAATTCGATTATGTCAGCGTGCTCTGCACCGATGTCAAAGGCACGACCTACCGTGTCAGCATGCATCAGACCACCGTCAGCGATTATCACTTCTGTGAACGCGGCTTCGTTGTCCGTGCATGGCAGGACGGTTCCTACACCGAATATTCCTTCAACAACCTCACCGATGCCGCAGATCTTGCGGAGGAAATTACTTCCGCGCTGAAATCCGAATTTCAGGCATTAAAGGCACTCGGCATCGCGCAGATGGAGTCTCCTCTCGTGCAGGAAGAAGCCATCGAAAAAACAATGCAGAATGAGATCGAGATTGACCCGGAGACCGTCTCCGCAGAGGAGATTCTCTCCCACCTTCGGAAGCTCTGCAACGCCGGCGCTGCCCATGAAGGAATTCTGGAATTCCAGAGTACCGTCAGCTTCGCCCGTGTCAACAAGCTGTTCCTCTCCTCCAAAAAGGATCTGATGCAGTCCTACGCTTTCTCGGAGGGCTCCCTTTCCGCAATCGGCACAGAAAACGGAAAACAGAATATGTCGTACCGTTCCTGCTCCGGCCTGAAAGGCGTGGAAATCTTAAATGAGATGGATGCGATTGTTGAGGAAATCATCGCCGTTCTGTACGACAAGCTCCACTCCGATCCGGTCACCCCTGGCATGTACGATGTCATCACCGCACCGGATGTCACCGGCGTGATTGCACACGAGGCATTCGGCCACGGTGTCGAGATGGATATGTTTGTCAAAGACCGCGCACTCGCCAAAGAGTATATCGGCAGGCCTGTTGCCTCCCAGCTCTCCTCCATGCACGACGGAGCAGTCGGCGCACAGCAGGTAAGCAGTTATCTTTTTGATGATGAGGGAACGCTCGGCACCGACACCACGGTCATCGACCACGGTACACTCGTTACCGGCATCAGCGATCTCGTAAGCGCACTCCGCCTCGGCACCACGCCGACCGGAAACGGAAAACGCGAGAGCTTCGAGCGCAAAGTCTACTCCCGTATGACCAACACCTACTTCACCGCAGGCACAGACAAACTCGATGATATGATCGCTTCGATTGATCACGGCTATCTTCTCGAAAGCGTTCAGTCCGGTATGGAAGACCCGAAACACTGGGGCATCCAGTGCATGGTCGGACTCGGCCGCGAGATCAAAGATGGTAAGCTGACCGGAAAAGTCGTATCTCCTGTCACCCTGACCGGCTACGTTCCGGATCTCTTAAAGAGCATCTCCATGGTTTCCGACAAAGAAGAGCTCTTCGGCTCCGGCATGTGCGGAAAAGGTCACAAAGAATGGGTCAAAGTCAGCGATGGCGGCCCGTATCTGAAATGTAAAGTGAGGTTAGGCTGATGAACGAATTATACGATGTATTAAAAACAAGCAAAGCCAGCGACTTTCTGATCCGCGAAGAGCAGACCGAATCCCGCGAGGCATTTTTCATCGGTCAGAAGCTCGACATGAGCCGCGCGAAAAAAGTAACTCATACGTTTCTGACCGTCTTTGTCGACAGTGAGGATGGAAATTCCGCGGAAGCGCAGAAAAAGAGATCCACCAGGCATTTCCCGCGAAGAAATGAAGCAGGAAATTGACCAGGCGCTGTTCGCCGCACAGTTTGTGCAGAACCATGGTACCCTGTTGCAGAGCCATCGGATGCCCAGGCAAGCGCCGACATGGCTGATGCTTCCCGCGATCTTACCGCTGAACTCGTAAAACTGGTGCAGGCTATGCAGGAAATCAAGGCGGAAGAGGATTCCCGCGTAAACTCCTATGAGATTTTCGTCAACCAGAAGCAGACACACATCCGCAATTCCCGCGGTGTCGATGTCACCTTCTCCGGCTTTGACTGCGAGATCGAGGTTGTCACAAACTCCCGCAAGGATGATCATGAGATTGAGATCTACAAGGATCTCGCTTCTCCGACAAATCTGCCGAGAAGATCATCGCCGAAGTGCGCGGAATGTTCCACACTGGCCGCCAGCGTCTGAATGCTGTTCCGACCCGCCAGAACGAGCACGCCGATGTTCTCTTAAGCGGAGACGCCGTCGGCAGTTTCTTCCAGTATTTTGCTATGCATACCAATGCTTCTTATCAGTATATGGGCGTCGCAAAGGCAAAAATCGGTGAAGCCATCACCGGTGCGGATGCGGATCCGCTGAATATCCGCCTCGTGCCGACGCTCGACGGCTCTGCCAAAAACGCGCCGTACGACGAAACCGGTATGCCGGTAGCCGAGCGCGTTCTGTTTGAAAACGGCATCTGCCGCTCCTACTGGGGCAGCCTTCAGCATGCCCATTATATCGGCATGAAGAATACTACTTCCATGAATAACATGGTAGTTGAAGGCGGTTCGAAAACACTCGACGAGCTGCGCAGCATGCCGCATATAGAAATCACCGATTTCAGTGCGTTTGATATGGATGCCGTAAGCGGCACCTGCGGCGGTGAGATCAGGCTCGCGTATGAGAGCGACGGAACCATCTCCCATCCGACAACCAGCGGATCACTTTCCGCCCGTTATGACGATGTGCTGAAAAATCTGACTTTCTCGAAAGAGACACAGCAGATAAACAACCGCGTGGTACCGTGTGCGGTACTGCTGCGGGATGTGACGGTGGCGGGAGAATAATTTTTCATTCTGCAGCATACGAAAAAGGAGCATCTCCAGGTTTCAAGTTCGAAACCGGAGATGCTCCTTTTTAATTTTCTGTGTTTATGTTCAGTCTTTTCTTCGTCTTCTGGATTTCTTTTTGCTTCCAAAATCCAGAACAACGACCAGGGTGTTAAGACCCAGATAAGTTTCAACATCTTCTGCCGTTTTGATATTGTCATTCAGCACAGTCTGCAGTGTCAGAATTGCCAAAACAAGAACAAAATTTCTAAACAGTAATGGGGTCTGACCCCAATGTGGTTATTTATAATCGTGTGTTTTCAGTGTTGTCGTAATCAGGTTGTGGACCGGCGTATCGTCTTCCACGACCAGTATCAATGTCTTATTCATTTAAATTCACCTCACTGAGCGGCAGCGTAAAACGAAAATGACAGCCGTGCGGAGCGCAGTCACGAAGCACCAGTCCCCGCCATGCGCATTTACAATGGAACGGCACAGCGCCAGCCAAGGCCAAGGCTTCTGCGGCTGTCACTCACCTTATTTTTTCCGGAATAGAACATTTCAAATACATGCTCCCTGCACTCCGCCGGAATGCCGGGTCCATTATCTTCCACCGCAATCCATACGTTTTTTTCTTCTTTTCCGGCTGTAATCCGGATCTTGGATCCTGCCTGTGTATATTTTACTGCATTGTTGATCAGGTTTACCAATACCTGTACAATCAGCTTTGCATCCATGCGGGCGAGCAGTACATCTTCCCCGCAGTCCACCGTAATTTTATGTTCGTTTTTCCGCCGTTCTACATGGCGCAGCGCCTCACGTACTACATCCTCAACCACCTGATCAGATAACTGCAGTTTTACACTTCCATCTTCTATTTTCGTAAGCGCAAGCAGATTTTCCACCAGTTCAATCAGCCATCCGGCATCCTCATAAATATCCGAAAAAATCTGTTTCCGCATCCCTTCGTCCAGTGCGTCAAAGTTACTGATCAAAGAGTCTGCATTGCCGAGAATTGATGTCAGTGGTGTGCGCAGATCATGGGAAATCGTCCGCAGCAGATTCACCCGAAGCTGCTCATTTTTCGCCATGACTGCCGCCTCTTCTTTTTCTCTCGCACTTTGTTCCCGATCCAGTGCCATGGCGCACTCTCCCAGAATAGAAAGCAGGATACTGTTCTCAAACGCATCCAGTGGCTTTTGTCCGATGAAAATGCCGATCACACCATATCTGTTCTGTGCCGCATAGATGGAAAGGTACAGATACGGTTCTTCAGAAAAACGTTCTGTCATAGCTCCCGCCCGTTTCCGGTTTTTCAGAACCCACTGCAGGATTTCCTGTTCTTTCACATTAAAAACTTTTTCTGATTTTATTCCTGTTTCGGCGTTATAAAGAGTTCCCTGCACAATGCCGTTTTTCTTTTTTTCTACCGGCGCCACAACCAGATTTCTTCCCAGAAGCTTTATCAGCTGCGTTGCCGTAATATCAAAAATTTCTGACGCATCCTCTGCCTTTTGCAGAAGCTGGCTGGTATTAAAAAGAATCTTGGTTCGAAAGGCATCTCGTGCAGAAAGCTTTGCATTTTCTTTCAATTTTGAAGCAAGCGTACTGGTCAGGATTGAAGTGCCAAGCATGATCGCAAAGGTCACCGGATAGCCGGAACCATACGCATGCAACGAAAGCCTTGGCTCTGTCATAAAATAATTAAACAGGACAACACTTGCCACAGAGCTGACCACACTACAGGTATAACCGCTGGTCAGAATAGATGTCAGCATGACGCCAAACAAATATACGGTAATGATATTGGCATCCGTAAAACCGAGCCGAAAAAAGATTTCTCCGATTCCGGTCGCAGCAGCCAGAATCAGAACCGTAAGCATCAGTTCTTTCCAGGAAGGCAGCTCCATCCACTCCGGAAATTTTTTTCGTTTCTGATATCTCTGGTACACGTCTGAGTCTGGAATGATGTGAATTTCCAGATCAGGCACAAGATCCGTCAGACGCTCGGTCCACACCCTTCGCTGATGGAAATAGCCCTGCTTCATCATGCTCTTTCCAATGACAATCCGCGTCACCTCGGAAATTCTTGCGTACTCTGCAATCTGCAGGGCAATATCCTCACTGTGTGTCGTTACAATTTCTGCCCCGCTCTGCTCTGCCAGACGAACATGCTTCTGCAGCCTTGCCAGATCCTCCGGTGTTTTTTCTGTTTTTTCTGCTGTCTGCACATACAATGCCGTAAAGCCGGCCTGAAACGCCTGTGCCATCTGCGCCGCAGTCCGAATAATTTTTTCATTGGATGGCGAAGAGGACAGACACACCAGGATATGCTCTTTTTTTTGTTTTTCTTTTCCAACTGTCTCACCCCACCTCCTATTGTAGATCATAAACGAAGAGAAAGCTATAGTCAGGAAATCTTTTTTTCTCCCGTTCCCTGTTCTTGTTTTCTGTTTTCCGTGAAATTTTGTCCCGTTTCCGGTTCCTCTCTTCTGTTTTCCGTGAAAAATGTCTCTATCTGATCTACGAGCACGCCTCCAGACAAAAAACCGACCAGGGTAACGAAGAGCAGTCCTACACTTAACACAGAAATCACCTCTCTTTCAGATTCGAAAACATTTCTGGATCGCTTTATATTCACCAAGAACCAATATGGTAGCATCGCCATCCAGAACTGTCTCAGGAGACACCGCAACATCTGTTTTTCCATATTTTCTTGTTGCCAGAATATTAATACCGTATTTTTTCCGGATATCCAGCTGGCCGACATTTTTTCCAATCCAGTTCTCCGGGATTTCAACCTCAAAAATCGCATACTGACTGTCAATTTCAATATAGTCAAACACATGATCCGAGCTGTAACGAATCGCTGTCCATTTTGCCATCTGTTTTTCCGGATAAACAACCTGATCCGCTCCGTTCCGCAACAGGAATTTTTCCTGTACATCCCGTTCTGCCCGGGACACGACCCATTTTGCGCCCAGCTCCTTCAAAAGACACGCGGTTTCCAGCGAATCCTGAAAGCTGCTTCCGATCGTCACAATACAGACATCATAATTTCCCACACCAAGGGATCGCAGAAAGTCTGCATTGACACTGTCACCGATCTGTGCATTTGTCACATACGGCATCACGGCGTCGATCCGTTCCTCATTTCGGTCTACCGCCATCACCTGATGTCCAAGCTGATTCAGATGCATGGCAATATGTCTCCCAAATCTTCCTACTCCAATCAGTAAAATATTTTTCATCTCATCTCTTCCTCTCTTCTTATCCTACATTTATTTTTTCCAGCGGCATTTTTGCATGTGCGCTCTTTCTCCCCGGCATCGCAGCATAAACAAGCGTCAGACCGCCAACCCTTCCAAGAAACATCAGTGCGATCAGAATTCCTTTCGAAAGAACACCGAGCTGCGGCGTAATTCCAAGCGTCAGGCCAACCGTTCCAACAGCAGATGCTGTCTCAAACAGACACTCAGAAATCGGCAGATTTTCTGCCACACTGATCACCATTCCTCCCATCAGCACCAGAAAAAGATACATCATCAGAATCGTAGATGCATTTTTTAATACCTCCTGGCCCACCCTGCGTCCAAACATCTGTGTGTCCTCTCTCTGACGGAACGTAGCAGACGCATTAGCTGTCAGCACGGCAAATGTGGTAATTTTCATTCCGCCAGCCGTTGATCCCGGTGCTCCGCCAATCATCATCAGAACAATCATAATCGCCTGGGAAGCACCTGTCATCCCGGAAAGATCTGCCGTATTAAATCCGGCCGTTCTTGTTGTCACGGACTGAAACAATGCGCAGAGCGTCCGCTCCTTGACCGGCATTCCGGCGAAATCCCGGAAGAAAAAGAAAGCCGCCGGAACAAAAATCAGAAACAGACTTGTAAGCAGGATCACCTTGCTTTGCATGCAGTACTGACGAAAATGGTATTTTTTTGTATAGATATCATCCCAGGTCAGAAATCCGATTCCACCTATTACAATCAGCCCCATAATCGTAAGATTAACCAGTGGATTTCCCACATAAGAAGTCAGGGACGGATACAGATGATCCGTTTTTCCAAGAAGATCAAATCCTGCATTGCAGAATGCGGATACAGAATGAAACAACGCCATCCAGATTCCTTTTCCGCCGTAATCCCGTAAAAAAACAGGCAGAAGAAACAACGCCCCCAACAGTTCAATTCCAAAGGTTCCTTTGAGGATAAAACGCGTCAGGCGCACAATTCCGCCCACCTTCGGGGCAGAAATCGCATCCTGCATCGTGCTTCGCTGCATCAGGGAAATTTTTCTCCCAGAAAGCATCGCAATCGAAACAGCGATCGTAACCACACCAAGACCACCGATCTGAATGAGCAGCAAAATCACGCTCTGTCCAAAGACGGACCAGTAGCTTCCTGTATCTCTGACTGCCAGTCCTGTCACACAGGCGGCTGATGTTGCAGTAAACAGTGTTTCTGTAAATGGCGTTACATTTCCTTCCCGCGAAGCCACAGGAAGCATCAAAAGCAGTGCTCCTGCCAGAATTACCCCCGCAAATCCAAGAATGATAATTTCAAACGACGACCATTGTTTCCTGTATCGCAGTTTTATACTCCACATTTCTCTTTTTACTCCTTCTTTTTGATTCCTCCTTATTTTAGAGACTTCCGTTTTAAAAACGTATAAATACCTTTTCCATGGCATTAAGATTGTATAAAGATTTTTCGAATTTCAAACCAAAAAACAGGAACCGCCCAAAAGTTTCCCACAACAGTAATGGGGTCTGACCCCAATGTGTGTATATTCTTCTTTTATCGCAGTAACGCATTAGTTGGTTAAACTACCGATTTTTCTCCTTTTGAAAGTAGATTCTTTTGTCATAAATATTAAAAAAGTATTTACAAATCCTTACGCATCAGTTATTATGTATATAATCTATTGAGAAGTTCGTGTAGAATTATGCAATTTTGTTTTTAATAAATACTCTGTTTCCTTTTCCAACGGCATTTTGTTGACTTTTTACGTCAAACAGAACGGATCAAAGGGTAAAATACCAAATTTTTTCACAAAAAATCACTCAACGTAATTACAGATGAACTCGGATCCCTATCCCGAAAAAACATCGCACCTTATTTTCGAAAGGAGATAGCAATTTTATGTTTCATTTTCTAAAAGGAAAGAACAAAGAAAATGTTCTTTACGCACCTTGCAAAGGAAAAGTAGTTCCGCTTTCCGAAGTCCCGGATCCTACCTTTTCCGAAAAAATCCTGGGGGACGGATTTGCAGTGATTCCGTCTGAGGGAAAAATTTATGCACCGACAGACGGTGAAATAGCCATGGTATTTGATACTCTTCATGCCATCACGCTCACAAGCAGCTCCGGAACCGAAATCCTGATCCACATCGGCTTGGATACGGTTACACTAAAGGGCGCACCGTTTACCGCACACGTTGCAGCCGGCGATCAGGTCAAAAAAGGAGATCTTCTGATGGATGTCGATCTGGACAAGATCACCGGAGCCGGATTGAACACAGTCACTCCGGTACTGATTTGCAATACCGATGATTACGAGAAAATCAGCTTGAAAAAAGAGGGCGAAGTTTCCTTAGACGAAGCCGTTCTCAGTATTTCCTGATCTTTTTTTGATCTTTCGTCAGATGAATCTTCATCCTCTTCTTTTATGAAATGTACGCTTGAAGTCTTTTCTCACTTGCTTTTGTGAAATGCACTCTCAATGTCTTTTCTGCACTTGCTTTTGTAAGTATATTGGATGGATTCGGTAAATTCACGTATCTAATTGGAGGTATCCAGTTATATAAATTATCTTTTAAGGAGGGAGAAATATATGAAATTTCTTCAGAAACTAGGGAAAGCCTCATGCTTCCTGTAGCAGTACTGCCGATCTGCGGTATCCTGATGGGTATCGGATAACGGCTGTGTCCGGCAACGATGCAGGGCGGCGAGATCTCGGGCGTAGTAAACCTGATCGGTCTGTTTCTCGTAAAAGCAGGAGCAGCTCTGATCGACAACATGGCAATCCTCTTTGCAATCGGCGTTGGTGTCGGTATGTCAGAAAAGAATGACGGTACCGGCGGAATCGCAGCTCTGGCATCCTGGCTGATGATCACAACACTTCTTTCTACCGGAGTTGTTACAACTATCATCCCGTCCATCGCTGAGAGTGCTACAAAGACGCTGGCCTTTGACAAGATCGAAAACCCGTTCATCGGTATCCTGGCCGGTATCATCGGATCTGCCTGCTATAACCGTTTCAAAGACACCAAGCTTCCGGACTGGTTATCCTTCTTCAGCGGCAAACGCTGTGTAGCAATTGTTTCCGGTGTTGTTTCTATCGTTGTATCTGCTGTTCTGTTACTGGTATGGCCATTACTGTTCGGTGCTCTGGTAGCAATCGGTAAATCTATTGTCAGCCTTGATGTTGTCGGTGCCGGTATCTATGCATTCCTGAACCGTCTGCTGATCCCGACCGGATTACATCACGCTCTGAACAATGTATTCTGGTTTGACACGATCGGTCTTGGTGACTTGAAGCACTTCTGGGCTGGTGAAACATCTGCTGATGTAACCTGGAGCCTTGGTATGTACATGTCCGGATTCTTCCCATGTATGATGTTCGGTATTCCTGGTGCTGCACTTGCTATGGTAAGATGTGCAAAACCTGCAAAGAAAAAAGCTGCGATCGGTCTGGTAGCTTCTGCTGCAGTCTGTGCATTCATCTGTGGCGTTACAGAACCTTTTGAGTTCGGATTTATGTTCCTTGCTCCTGCTCTGTACGTAATCTATGCATTACTGTATGGTATCTTTACTATGATCACAGTTGCTCTCGGCTTCCGTGCAGGATTCAGCTTCTCCGCCGGTGCTATGGACTCCTGTTCTCATCCTCACTGCCCGCAGCACAGAAAATATGGCTGATCATTCCGCTTGGAATCGCAGCATTCCTCGTATTCTACTTCGTATTCCTGTTTGCTATCAAGAAATGGGATCTAAAGACTCCTGGACGCGAAGATGACGATCTCGAAGCAGAGAAAAAAGTAGAGCTGGCAAGCGATAACTATACCGCAATCGCAGCTAAAATCCTGGAAGGCTGCGGCGGAAAAGAAAACATCACAAGCATTGATACTGCGTTACAAGACTGCGACTGGAAGTGAAAGATATCACTGCAGTGAATGACAAAGTAATCAAATCTGCCGGCGTGGCAGGTGTGATCAAACCTGGCAAAACTTCTGTACAGGTTATCGTTGGAACAAAGGTTCAGTTCGTAGCTGACGCTTTCTCCAAACTTTGTGAATAATATTTACCCAGGTAGTCCCAAAGGAGCATATCGCTGATGCGGTATGCTCCTTTTAATTGCGCAAAGTTTTCCTTATTTTCTGCCCTTTCGCAGAGCAGGAACCCGGCTGTTGTTTGTCAAATGGCTGCTATCAAAACCAAAGGTCAGATTACTGGTGGTTCCGAAAACGTGTGCATATATGTGGGGAATCGCCGTGTGACCTCAGCTCTTGTTCTAAGCACCGCGCAGCTTTTCGGGACAGGTACAGCACAGTACATCGTTTCGTAAATGTATTTTTTTTAAATCTTGTTATGAAAAGGAGTGCGAAAAAACGTAACTTTGTTTTTTCGCACTCCCATTTTCTCTCTCAAAAAACGCCGCAGCTCTCGTCTTACTTCGCGCTGTCTGCATCAATCACGGACTGGATCTGTTTCATCAGCGTATCATAATTCTCCTGATTGTCGATTCCGCCGAGCATCGGCTCTCCCACAATATTTCCATTTCGATCGACCAAGATTGTGGTAGGAAATGCCATAATATCGGAAGCATACTTTCCTGCCGCGGAAGCAGAATCAATGGAAAGATTGCGGTATTTCGCACCCTGGCTTTCAAGAACCGCTGCTGCTTCTTTGATCGCATCCTGATTTCCGTCGAAGGTTTCTGTGTTGATGCCTACAACCTCGCCTCCCATGGATTTGATTGCATCGTTTAATTCGTTCAGCTTGGATAACTCAGCAACACAAGGCTTGCAGCCGGTAAACCAGAAATTCACGACCGTTACCGCATTTTTGGAAAACAGACTTCGTCAACTGTGTTGCCATCATAATCCTGACCCGAAAAATCCCGGAACGGAGATGCCTCTTCGGAATCGTTTTTCGCGTTGCTATCTTCCGATGCTGTATTGCCATTTTCCATTTCCGCTATCTGTTCCTCGATTTTTCGTATCGTTGCAATATCATCTGTCAGTGTATTCAGCTCGTCCTCTGAAAAAGAGTCCTTGTTGCTTCAACCGTGTCTGCCAGATAATCCCCATAATTTCCGCTCGGATCAGCCGTGCTTTTATTCATCATGCCAAACACCTTGTTCCATACATCCGCATGATCTGAAAAATCTGGTTCTCCTGCTGATATAAATCGTCCAGCTTTGTGCCGGAAGCCCCTGCCGTTTCGGTTCCGGATTCCGCAACAGATCCCGTAACAGCTTCTGTGCCGGATTCCGTCTGGGTTGTCTGCGTTTTCTTTGTGTCTGCAGCCTCTTTTCCGTTGCATGCGGTAAGTAATAATGCTACGCTGAGTGTAAAAACAGGGATAAAAGTTCTTTTGGTTTTCATAAGTTATGGCTCCTTTTAAGATAGTATAATGTAAAAAACAAGAATTCAATATCATCCTTCGATACTTCGTGATCTGCTGCT
>ENA-OQAS01000547-OQAS01000547.1-human-gut-metagenome-genome-assembly--contig:-NODE-547-length-19372-cov-3.000987_pt1 | contig 19372 bp, 26 predicted proteins | sample MGYA00242733_ERZ504523 | MGnify/ENA primary metagenome ERZ504523 (study PRJEB26092, sample SAMD00036239) | human gut metagenome | host: Homo sapiens | study: EMG produced TPA metagenomics assembly of...
TTACTTTTCCTTCTTTCAACATCCGAAGGGCTTTTGTTTTTCCGAACCGAAAATAAGATATAAGTTTTTAATTTCTATTTTATTCATTGTTTATATAGAGTTTAAATTAATAAGAATAGGGCAGGTGAAGAGGTATAAAGAAGTAGCTTCCGTTTTATTTAAACGAAAGAATATATAAAATTGTTCATCGGACATTTTTTTAATAATCTTTGTGAGACGCTATTTTGTTCTATCTTTGTGAAACAAATAAAATGGAAATGGATAGTATTTTGATAATTGACGACGAACCGCAGATACGAAAACTCCTTTCACGGATGATGGAACTAGAAGGCTATGAGTCTTTCAAGCAACTGATTGCCAATCGACTTAAAACAATTGAAACTGCACACTCCTCAAGTGGCATTGTGTGATGTCTTTTTGCCTGATGGTCACGGAGTCGATTTGGTTCTTACTATGAAAAAGCTCTATCCCGAGCTGGAAATCATTTTATTAACAGCTCACGGAAACATTCCTGATGGAGTGCAGGCGATTAAGAACGGGGCTTTCGACTATATCACCAAGGGAGACGATAACAATAAGATTATTCCTGTCGTTAGTCGCGCCATGGAGCAAGCTAAAAAGAATATAGGAGAAAAAGCAAAACCGGAAGAAGCGCATACCTATCTTTTGAAACCATTAAAGGTAAGTCGAACTGCATGCAACAAACTGTCGCTTTAGCCCAGAAAGTGGCAGCGACTGATGTCACAGTATTGCTTACCGGAGAAACCGGAACAGGAAAAGAAGTCTTCGCGCAAGCTATCCATCGTAATAGCCTTCGTAAAGAGAATGCTTTTGTGGCGATAAATTGTTCCGCCTTTAGTAAAGATTTGCTTGAAAGCGAGATATTCGGCCATAAAGCCGGTTCATTTACCGGAGCGATGAAAGATAAGAAAGGTTTATTTGAAGTTGCTAATAATGGCACTATCTTTCTAGATGAAATAGGTGAAATGGCATTTGAATTGCAAGCTAAATTACTCCGTGTGCTTGAATCAGGAGAATATATAAAAATAGGAGACACGAAGCCCACGAAAGTAAATGTTCGCATTATCTCCGCCACCAATCGTGATTTGAAAAAGAAATAGAACAAGGCAATTTCCGTGAAGACCTTTATTATCGCCTTTCCGTTTTTCAGATACATCTTCCTCCTCTCCGTGAACGTAAAGAAGATATCGAAATCTTAGCGAGAACTTTTATCCGGCTTTTTTCAAATAAACTGGGGAAACAAGTGGAAGGAATGACTCCGGAGTTCTTGACAGCTTTGAAAGCAGCTGATTGGAGAGGGAATATTCGTGAGTTGCGTAATGTGATAGAGCGCAGTATGATTATTTGTGATAAACAATTAACTTTGCAAGACCTTCCCATTGAAATACAAAACAGCCAGCAAGAAGAGCTTACTAGCAAAAATTATTCAGAATTTGAACTGGCTGCTATGGAAAAACATCACATCACTAAAGTTCTGCAATATACTAAAGGAAATAAGACTGAAGCCTCGCGTTTATTGAAAATAGGTCTGACCACGCTTTATCGTAAGATAGAAGAATACGGTATAAGCCTTTAATGAAAAAACACTTAAAACTATTATGATATGAAATTATTCAGTTACACTCTAGGCCTGATGGCAAGTGCATTTTCGCCAACGGTTGCGATGACTGCAAACTTACAGCCCCAACAAGAACAGAAGGATAAACACCCCAATGTTATTTTGATAGTTGCCGATGATTTGGGATATGGTGACTTAAGCTGTTATGGTGCTCATCGCCTCCAAACTCCCGGAATGGATCGCATTGCCAATGAAGGCATTCGCTTCACACAAGGATTTTGTACAGCAGCAACTTCTACTCCCAGTCGTTATTCGGTAATGACCGGTAAATATCCTTGGAGCAATGTCGATGCTAAAATCCTTCCCGGAAATGCAGCCTTAATTATTGATACTCAAAAAATAACCTTTCCTAAACTGATGAAGCAGGCAGGTTATGTTACAGGTTCGGTCGGTAAATGGCATATCGGATTGGGAGACGGAAATGTAGATTGGAATAAAGAGGTCAGTCCCGGCGCAGCAGAAATCGGATATGACTATTCCTTTATTCAAGCAGCTACCAATGACCGCGTGCCTGTGTTTTTCTTGAAAATGGAAAAGTCGTAGGGCTAGATCCTAATGATCCTCTTTATGTAAATTATCGGAAGAATTTTCCTGGTGAACCCACTGGAAAGAATAACCCTGAGCTACTTCGTATGCATCCTAGTGTAGGTCATGCAGGGTCTATTGTAAATGGAGTGCCTCGCATCGGTTTTCAGAAGGAGGAAAAGCTGCTCAGTGGAAAGACGAAGAGATGGCAGAATTGTTCTTGAATAAAGCCAAGCAATTTGTAAATATCAACAAAGAGAAATCATTCTTTTTATATTATGGACTTCATCAACCACACGTGCCTCGTGTTCCAAACGAACGTTTTGTAGGGAAATCGGGTATGGGGCTTCGTGGAGATGCTATTTTGGAAGCAGATTGGTGTGTAAGTGAGTTTTGAAAGAATTAGATAAGTTGGGATTAACGGAAAATACTATCGTGATTTTTACTAGCGATAATGGTCCGGTACTTGATGACGGATACAAAGATCAAGCAGAAGAGCTGGTAGGTGACCACAAGATTGCAGGTCCGTTACGTGGTGGTAAAACCAGTATGTTTGATGGCGGAACACGAATTCCGTTTATGCTACGTTGGCCGGCTCAGGTAAACCGCAGGTTCCGATGCTTTATTTGTCAAATGGATTTGTTAGCATCACTTCGCCGCATTATTGGGGCAGACTTATCCTGATCAATTGGACAGCGAAAATACATTAGATGCTTTTTTGGGTAAGAGTCAAGAAGGGCGTAAAGAATTGGTTATTGAAGGAATGTTTAATTATGCATACCGCCAAGGTGATTGGGCATTGATTCCTCCTTATTATAATCCATACAGTAAAGAAGATGGTGAATTTATCGGTTTAGGATACGGATATAAATTGTATAATCTGAAAGAAGATATTAGCCAGCAAAATAATTTAGCAGAGAAATACCCTGAATTATTAGGAAAATTAATCAACCGCTTTGAATATTTGAAAGGACATACAGATAAAGTGACTCGTTATTAAATTCTCTTTCTTATTAAAAATGAAATGCCCCCCGAAAGTCAGATAAAAAACTTTCGGGGGGCATTTCATTTTGGCACACCTTCATCTTTATTCAATTATCTCCTGTTTTGATATTGATCTCTTTTCATTTTGAAAAGGTATACTCCTCTCCTTTTACTTCCTGATTTATTGCATTATTCTGTTTTACAAGTATATACATTACATGTTTTTTCTTTGGCACACTATTGGCATATAACGTGGCAGTTAACAATAGTATTAATTAAAAAAAGGAATTATGGATTTATTTTCAATCGGATTTGTGGTTTGTACCTTGAGCGGCATAGCTTGCTTTTGGCTTTTCTTTAAATGCATAGACTGGTTCGAGAAGATCTAAAAAAAGAAAGGAGAAACAAGTTATGTACACAGCATTATTTGTAGTTAGTTTGATTATGTTCGGCTATATGATGTATGTTCTCATCAAGCCGGAGAAGTTTTAAAAAAGTAAGTTAAGAAATAAAGAGTTATGAATACTGAAGTTTTAGGTGTTATAGCGCAAATTGTCTTAATGGTAGTGCTCAGCTATCCTTTGGGCAAATATATCGCTAAAGTTTATAAAGGTGAAAAGACTTGGTCGGATTTTATGAAGCCCGTTGAACGGGTTATGTTCAAACTGAGTGGCATCAATCCCAATGAGGAGATGAACTGGAAACAGTTTTTGAGAGCCTTGCTGGTGGTAAATCTATTTTGGTTCCTTTGGGGGATGGTACTGTTGGTTACACAAGGTGTGCTGCCGCTTAACCCGGATGGAAATGTCGGTCAGACTGCGCATCAGGCATTCAATACTTGTATCAGTTTCATGGTGAACTGTAACTTGCAACATTATAGCGGTGAAAGTGGGCTGACTTATTTTACTCAGCTATTCGTCATCATGCTCTTTCAGTTTATTACTGCCGCTACCGGTATGGCTGCCATGGCAGGTATAATGAAAGCGCTGGCAGCAAAGACTACTCAGACTATTGGCAATTTCTGGAACTATTTGGTATTAAGTTGTACCCGTGTCCTGTTGCCTCTTTCATTGGTCGTAGGCTTTATCCTGATTGTGCAAGGAACTCCGATGGGCTTTGACGGAAAAATGAAAGTGACCACCATGGAAGGAGCTACACAATATGTATCACAAGGCCCTACGGCGGCTATTGTCCCTATCAAACAATTGGGTACTAATGGTGGTGGTTATTTTGGTGTAAACTCTTCTCATCCATTGGAGAACCCTACCTATTTTGCCAATATGGTGGAATGTTGGTCTATCCTTATCATACCTATGGCGATGGCATTTGCATTCGGTTTCTATCTGAAACGTAAAAAATTGGGTTATAGTATATATGGTGTCATGCTGTTTGCCTATCTGGTAGGAGTTTGTATCAATGTGAGTCAGGAGATGGGTGGTAATCCACGTATTGACGAAATGGGGATAGCGCAGGATAATGGCGCGATGGAAGGTAAAGAAATACGTTTGGGCTCGGCCGCCACTGCTTTGTGGAGTATTACTACTACGGTTACTTCCAATGGTTCTGTCAATGGTATGCACGATTCAACAATGCCGCTTTCGGGTATGATGGAAATGCTGAACATGCAGATCAACACATGGTTTGGCGGTGTAGGTGTGGGATGGATGAACTACTTTACATTTATTATTATCGCCGTGTTCATCAGTGGGTTGATGGTAGGCCGTACACCGGAGTTCCTTGGTCATAAAGTAGAAGCACGTGAAATGAAGATTGCTTCCATTGTGGCACTACTTCATCCGTTTATCATTTTAGTTGGTACGGCATTGGCTGCTTATCTGTTTGTTCATGCGCCTGCATTTGTGGAAAGTGAAGGTGGCTGGCTGAACAATCCCGGATATCATGGTCTGAGCGAAATGCTTTATGAATACACCTCGTGTGCCGCCAATAATGGTTCCGGTTTTGAAGGACTGGGTGATAACACATGGTTTTGGAACTACTCTTGTGGTATTGTGCTGATATTAGGACGTTTTGTCCCGATTGTAGGTCAAGTGGCCATAGCAGGTATTCTGGCTAAGAAAAAATTTATTCCCGAAAGCGCCGGCACATTGCAAACCGATACAGTGACATTCGGTGTGATGACATTTGCGGTTATTTTTATTGTTGCCGCACTATCATTCTTCCCGGTACATGCATTAAGCACTATTGCCGAGCACTTGAGTTTATAATTCTGATAACAGACAACGATATTAATAGAAGATATGAAAGATAATAAATCAGCTTCTTTATTTCAGAAGGAGCAAGTCATTGACAGCATAAAACAATCATTCGTGAAGTTGAATCCGCGAGTGATGATTAAGAATCCGATTATGTTCACGGTAGAGGTTTGTACAGCTATTATGTTCTTGGTGATGCTCTACTCTATCGTTAATGATTCACAAGGCTCATTTATTTATAATTTATGGGTTTTCGTAATCCTGTTCATCACCTTGTTATTTGCTAATTTTGCTGAAGCTATTGCCGAAGCGCGCGGAAAAGCACAAGCCGATAGCCTGAGGAAGACTCGTGAGGAAACCCCTGCCAAATTGATTGTGAACGGGACTTTGAAAACTGTCAGTAGTTCCCGGTTAAAGAAAGGTGATATTTTTGTATGCGAGGCAGGAGATGTAATTCCTGCCGATGGCGAGATCATCGAAGGACTGGCGTCTATTGACGAAAGTGCCATCACAGGCGAATCCGCTCCTGTAATCCGTGAAGCAGGCGGTGACAAGAGTTCAGTAACAGGAGGTACAAAAGTATTGTCCGATCAGATAAAAGTAATGGTAAGCACCCAGCCGGGTGAAAGTTTCCTGGATAAGATGATTGCATTGGTGGAAGGCGCATCCCGCCAGAAAACACCGAATGAAATTGCATTGACTATCCTGTTGGCAGCATTTACATTGGTCTTTGTCATTGTGTGTATCACCCTTAAACCGTTTGCCGATTATACGGGAACTGTCATTACCATTGCTTCTTTTCTGTCCTTGTTTGTCTGCCTCATTCCTACCACTATCGGAGGATTGCTTTCGGCTATCGGTATCGCCGGGATGGATCGTGCTTTGCGTGCCAATGTCATAACCAAATCGGGTAAAGCAGTGGAAACAGCCGGAGATATAGATACGTTGCTTCTTGATAAAACAGGAACAATAACTATAGGAAACCGTAAAGCTACCCGTTTTTATCCGGCTCAGGGAGTGGATGAACATGCTTTCATCGAAGCCTGCCTGCTCTCATCTGTATCTGATGATACTCCGGAAGGCAAATCTATTATTGAACTGGGACGTGAATCGGGTTTACGGATGCGTAATTTGAATACCGATGGTGCTCATATGATAAAATTTACCGCCGAAACCAAATGCTCGGGTATTAACTTGAAGGATGGAACAGAAATCCGTAAAGGTGCATTTGATGCGATCCGCAAGATAGCTTTGTCTGCCGGAAACCCTTTCCCAAAAGAAACGGAAGATATCATTCAAACCATTACAAGTAATGGAGGTACTCCATTGGTGGTAAGTGTCAATAAGAAAATTGCCGGAGTAATAGAATTGCAGGATATCATAAAACCGGGTATTCAGGAACGTTTTGAACGTTTACGCAAGATGGGGGTAAAAACAGTCATGGTGACGGGAGATAACCCATTGACCGCCAAATATATTGCAGAGAAAGCCGGAGTAGACGACTTCATAGCCGAGGCTAAACCGGAGGATAAGATGGAGTATATCAAGAAAGAGCAGGCTGCCGGCAAACTGGTTGCCATGATGGGTGACGGAACAAATGATGCTCCTGCCCTTGCCCAAGCTAATGTGGGGGTTGCCATGAATAGCGGTACACAGGCTGCCAAGGAAGCAGGGAATATGGTGGATTTGGATAATGATCCTACCAAGCTGATAGAGATTGTCGAGATAGGTAAACAATTGCTGATGACACGTGGTACACTGACCACTTTCTCCATAGCCAATGATGTGGCCAAATATTTTGCCATTGTTCCTGCATTGTTCATGCTTTCCATTCCGGAACTGGCTGCATTGAATATTATGGGGCTGCATAGCCCTGAGAGTGCTATCTTGTCTGCGGTTATATTCAATGCCATCATTATTCCTATTCTGATTCCGCTGGCATTGAAAGGAGTTCAGTACAAACCGATAGGAGCTTCCGCCTTGCTTCGTCGTAATCTTTTGATATATGGCATAGGTGGTGTTATTGCTCCTTTTGTGGGTATTAAATTAATAGATTTAGTAGTAGGATTATTCTTTTAACAAGTAAACGACAATGAAAAATTTTATAAAGTCATTCAGACTTACCTTAGTCTTTTGTGTGTTTTTCTCAGTATGCTATATACTAGTCTTATGGATTTTCGCTCAATTTGCCGGACCTAATTCCGGCAATGCCGAGGTGGTGGAACTTAACGGAAAAGTGGTAGGTGCCGCCAATGTGGGACAATCATTTACGGAAGATATCTATTTCTGGGGACGTCCTTCGTGTGCCGGAGATGGTTATGATGCAACCAGTTCGGCCGGTAGCAATAAAGGCCCTACCAATGAGGAGTATTTGGCTGAAGTAGAAGCGCGGATTGATACATTTTTAAAGCATCATCTACTTGAGCCGTAAGGAAGTACCTGCCGAAATGGTCACAGCCAGCGGTTCCGGGCTGGATCCTGACATCACTCCGGCCTGCGCATACGTGCAGGTACAACGTGTGGCTAAAGCTCGCGGAATGAGTGAGGAAACTGTAAAAGCTATTGTAGATAAAGCTGTGGAAAAACCGTTTATGGGCATATTCGGTACAGAGAAGGTGAATGTATTAAAACTGAATGCTGCTTTAGAAAAGGCAAAATAATAAAAAATATATAGTCATTAAATTAGGAAGATGTGCGTCATGAAAAAGAGAAGTTTCCTGGATACCGAGAGTCTGTCGGCTCTAGAAGCTGTGGCTATCATTGTATTGTTCTTTGCTTTGATAACATGGATTCTTGATCTTTGACGTGCATCACCCTATTGAATGATGCATCTTGATTCAGAAAAACTCAAAATGGATATTTCCTTTCAGACAATAAGAAGGAAATAGTATAAATATGTAAAACACGAATATTTATTAGTTTAGTTTTTTAAGATGAAAAAGAATTTGAAAAAAGTGGTCTTGGTGCTGGCTCTACTGTTGCTGGAGTGATAAAAGCACAAGAATTTAACGTAACGGCTAAGGCGGATTTTGTAAGTGATTACATTTGGCGTGGCGCTTACCAGAATTCAGGATTTTCTGTACAGCCTACATTAGGATTATCTTACGGCAATCTTTCTTTGTCTGCTTGGGGGAGTCAGAGCCTGACCAAGACAGACGGTGCACAAGAGTTTGACATCAATTTGAGTTATACCATTGGCGGTTTAGGTATTACAGTGACCGACTATTGGTGGAATGGCATCACCATGCTACGGGGATTATAAACATGATCATCATTTGAAGGAACATTAGCTTATAATTTCGGCGAGAACTTTCCTCTGACCTTGAGCTGGTCTACCATGTTTGCGGGAGGAGACGATAACAAAGACGGTGATCGTGCTTATTCCACTTATATCAATGCTTCTTATAATATTGCTTGCCCGGCAGAAATTACGCTCACTCCTTCCGTTGGTTTCACTCCCTGGAAAGGAATGTATGATGCTGATGGTGCTGCTTTTACAGATATTGCTTTAAAAGCTTCCAAGAACATTAATATTACAGATCATTTTTCTTTGCCTTTGTTTGTACAGGCTATTGTTTCGCCTCATTTGACAAAACTTATCTGATAGCCGGATTAAGTATTGGGTTTTAAATGTGTATAAAAGGAAGTGTCAAAACGAAACCGGACTATCCAATCGTTAACTGTAGGGGCAGGGTTTGTCTGCCCGAAGACACAAAGCAAACTGTTTTCGGGCGAGCGAACCTCGCCCCTACGAACGAAACGACAGCATTATCCACGTTTTGACAACCCTTTTTTGTTGTATAGAGTGACTTATCCTTTTTTGATTCTTGCCGGACGTGGTATTTTTGTTCAAAGAGTTACCACGTGGAGAATGGAATATGGCACAAACTAAAGATAGTTTTGTATCTCTTTAATGTTATTCAACTTAATAAAGTGGGAGTGCGTTACTTCTCCTTCATACTGTTCGTGTGCCCAAGTGACATGATGAGGTACATAGGTTGCATAACCTCCGAGTTCCAATATGGGAATAATATCCGACTTTATCGAGTTACCTATCATCAGTAAATTTTCTGCCTTACACCCTAAATTATCAAGCAATCTTTTATAATCCGCATTTTTCTTGTCGCTCATTATTTCTATGTGGCAAAAGTATTCTTGTAGTCCGGACGCAGAAATCTTTCTTTTTTGATCGAACAAATCACCTTTGGTGGCCAATACTAATTTATAATTTTCGTGCAAGGCTGATATGACTTCTTGCACACCGTCCAATAATGTGATTGGCCTTTGCAGAAGTTCCTGACCTGATCGGAGGATTTCTTTTACGAGATTGAGGTCTCCTTCTCCATTAGTAACTTTGCAAATGGTTTCAATCATGCAAAGCAGCATTCCTTTCAGTCCATAACCATAGATATGCAGATTCTTTATTTCTGTCTTGAACAATTCTTCTGATACGGAAGGAGCCGGTGAATATTTCCTCAGAAGATGACAAAATTTGTGTTCCAACTCTTGAAAATAAAGTTCATTTTCCCAAAGAGTGTCATCGGCATCAAAAGCGATAAATTCTATTTTATTTTTCATGTTTTATTATTAGAATAGGAAGAGGGAGCAAATCATATCATAATGTATTGTTTTGTCCGTCTTTTACGTTCTGTATAAATTCGGCAACATTTCGTCCATCCACCAAGCCATGGTGGACACTGATGGATATAGGGAGCAAAAGTTTCTTTTTTTCTTGTATCAGCTTACCTGTGGAAATTTTGGGTATAGAATCTCCTGTTTGAATTGAACCGGCATGTTTCATCTCGGAAAAGGCAAACCAAGCAGAGCCGAATAACGGATGACATCCGCTCTTGCAGTGTCCTTGGAAAAAGAAAGTCCGGTACTGTTTTTTACTCTATGTATTTCCTTTTCTGCATTTTCAATAAATAAGGAAAGATCTGTGTCATACTCAAAAATCCAAAGCCAAAAGTTCCGTCCTCTCTTCCGATAGTGGGCGAAATATTGATTTTATCATATTCTACTACTTCTCCGTTTTCTATACGTAATTTGAATGCAGTAGTCGCATTGATACATTTCAATAGGAAGTGCACAGAATAAGAAAAAAGAAACTTCCATATTTTTACTTTGTTGATATATGCTTGTGAAATCAACAGTCGTGGTAATTCCCCAAAAAGGGTCATCGAGAGCCGAGAAGAATTTAAAATGCTCTTTTCTATTCCAATTGTCCAGGTTAATAACTCGCTTCATTTTCTATTTACTCTGTTTTTCTTTTATGTGTATTATTTCTGTTACAACTATTTTAACGATAAAACGTATTGTTGCAAATATACAAAAAGTATTTTAACAGAGATGTTCTTTGTTTGCTTTAAATCCATTTTATTATCTCCTGTTCTGTGTTAAAGTTAAGAATGGATAACAGCAACTATTTTAAAAGGTTATTCAGGACTGGTAATCAACTATATGTCTGTTTTGTTTATAAGGGAAAGAATTCTATTAAATTCATAAGTCAGTTTTTTGTGTGGATAACAATGTAGGTGATAGAATTGGCAATAAAGTATAAATCGCTATAAGGATAAAATAATATTTTATTTAATCAAAAACAAAAGCAACAAATACCTGTCGGGCAAATTTGTTGCTTCTGTTTATTCAGGAAGGTCACATGACAAAAGAGTCTTGTAATTGAGTTTGTTTTATTACATCAAATTTTTCTGATGGAATATCCAGAAAGGCTTTGCACAGTGTCATTAATGCCTTTTCTCTATCTTGTTCCCGTACCAGCACTGAAAGATTGTGAGTACTGCTGCCATATGAAATCATGCATACCGGCATCTCTTTCAGCGTTTCTATAATTCTGGCTTCCAACCCTGTATGCTTTTCCCAATTTAGATCGCCAATAACGCTGACCACAGACATTTCTGTTTCCATTCCTATTTCCGCATACTTATGTAATTCACGATATATCAGGCGTAATGTGTCGTTGCTACATTTCACAGCCAATGAAACACTCACATTAGAGGAAGTCGCTAAATAGACAGGAACCTTATATTTCTCGAACACATCAAATACTTTGCCAATAAATAGATAAGAAGTAAGAACCCCCAACGAACGAAGTTTGACAAAGACCACACCTCTGCGTGAAACAGCAGCTTTTACTTTTGTTCCTGTTTTTTCTGATGATATCCGTAATGTATCTTCCGGTGTTTTTATCAATACAATGGCCATACCGGCAGTGCGCGCCAGCGGAATACATTCCGGATGAAGCAATGCAATGCCGCTATCAATAAAATTCTCGCTTCACCGTATGTAAGAGTCCGAGTATGTTCCATACCTCGGAAACAAATTTCATCAGAACGTAAGGATGTTATAATTTCATCCGCATGGAATACAGCCCCGATAACAGTGGCATAATACTCATTTCCTATTTGTGGGAAGAAATCCACTTCATCATATGCATTTTTACACAAACGGCTTTGGGTAATAAGAATGGGGACATCGGGACAGTCTTTCATCAGTTCTTCTACATTTTTTTTCACATACTTTATATCCGGTTTCCGATCAAGCCCTAGTCGCATGAAATGACATGAGTTCAAGATGAAGTTCTTTTTCGTACATTCTTCTAAATAATGTGACAGAATAAGAGAGGATATCATTGCTCCGTGAGCCATAATCTCATGATCGTCAATGATGTTCGGATTTTCATTACATAAACGGGAAATTTGATCGATGTGTACTTTTATTTCTTTGGCAGCTTCTGCTTTCTGCATTTCGGAGGAAAGAAGATTGTCCAACCAATTTCCACAATCATTCTCGAAATCCTGCAATTGATTCATAACCTTTTCGATATCGAGATGGAATAAAGAAATAGAAACAGCTTGCAGCTTTTGGGCAATGCCGGTAAAAGTGTCGAGCACTATAATAGAACGTTCGTTCATGCTAATTACTTCAGTCCGATGTTTCAGTTCGGTGGCAGATTTAATATTTTCTAAATTATATACTTTCATTTTTGTATTGCATTTTATTCTTTTGGAGTTTCTTTTTCATTTTAACAGGCAAATTTCCATATTGGAAAGCTATATTCTTACTAGTTTCATCTTTATTAATTTGTTAATCAGTTGTTTCTTATTGTTTGCTCGCTACCTTTTCTATAAGTTGATAGCGTTATACTCTGTATAAATCAAAATCGATGCCATTACAAAAATTGCACTTTTATCTTTCGGCTATTTCATTTCCCATTTTAGAAAAAAGGCTTTCATATTGAAAAAGTATAAACTAATTGACAAGTATATATCATATTGATAATAAGATATTTAAGTTGGTGGTATGACTTTTGTCATCTAACTGAAAAAAAGAATTATATAAAAATGAAATTGTATATCATATCAAACAGACTGCCCGTGAAGGCTGTCGCAGAACAAGATACCTTTGTTTTCTCACGTAGTGAAGGAGGTCTGACAACAGGCCTAAATTCCCTACAAGGCAATTACGAGAAACATTGGGTGGGGTGGCCCGGAATCTGTACAGACAAAGAGGAAGAAAAACAGGATATCTGTCACCGGTTGGAGGAAATGAATCTCCATCCCATATTTTTATCCCATGAGCAATATAAGAACTATTATGAGGGATACAGTAACAGTACCCTGTGGCCTTTATGTCACTATTTTTTGCCTATACATTATATAGAAAGAGTTTCTGGCAATCTTACCAAGAGGTTAACGCTTTGTTTTGTCGGGAAATCATCCGCCTTGTGGAACCGGATGATTGGGTCTGGGTACAAGATTATCAGTTGATGTTACTTCCGGAAATGCTCCGCCAAGAGCTTCCCCGGTTGCATATCGGCTATTTCCATCACATTCCGTTTCCATCTTATGAGTTATTCCGAATTCTGCCTGAACGTGCCGAAATACTGAAAGGATTGTTAGGAGCCGATTTTATCGCATTTCATACACATGACTATATGCGTCATTTCATCAGCGCGGCCGAACGGGTACTCCATATGGATTTCAGTTTGGATGAAACCCGGATAGGCAATCGCATTGTGCGCGTTGATGCACTTCCGATGGGGATAAATTATGACCTTTACCACAATGTGTCACAACAAAAAAATGTTTGGAAAGCTATAGAACGAACCCGTCTCTTGTTTGGCAAACATAAACTTATCCTATCGGTAGACCGTTTGGATTATAGTAAAGGTATTTTGCACCGTCTTTATGGATTTGCCTCTTTTTTGGAACACCATCCGAATATCATGGCAAGGTAACACTGGCTATGGTCATAGTTCCTTCACGTGATCATGTAGCAGTTATGCCGAATTGAAAACCCGGATTGACGAGGAAATAGGTTCTATCAACGGACGATATTCTACAATGAACTGGACTCCGGTCTGCTATTTTTATCATGGTTTCTCATTCGAAGAATTGGCTGCCATGTATTTTATAGCTGATATTGCATTAGTCACTCCTTTGCGTGACGGAATGAACCTGGTTGCCAAAGAGTATGTTGCTGTCAAGCAAGACAATCCCGGTGTATTGGTCTTAAGTGAAATGGCCGGTGCCGCTGTGGAACTGACCGACGCCTTGCTGGTTAATCCCAATGATACGGAGCAGATAGAAAATGCCATTTGCCGGGCATTGGAAATGCCGTTTGAAGAACAGAAAGAACGGATGCACCGTATGCAGTCTATTGTATCCGTACAGACTGTCAATAAATGGGCTGCCGATTTTGTAAATGAATGGCAGGAAGTGGCACACAAAAACAAAACCATGCTTCTTAAGAAGATAGGATCACAGAATATGCAGGAAATTCAGCATCAATACTTACATGCTAAAAAGCGTTTGATTTTATTGGATTATGACGGGACGCTGGTCCCTTTTCAGAAAAGGCCGGAAGATGCCTCTCCTACTCCGCAATTGTGGATACATTGCAGAAACTGGCTGCCGACCCCTTGAATCATGTGGTAATAAACAGCGGACGTGACCATTTTACTTTAGAGAAATGGTTGGGTGCACTGCCTCTTTCCTTTGCAGCCGAACATGGGGCCTTTTATAAAGAGAATGGTGTATGGCACAAGAATGTACACGCGCAGGAATGGAGCCCCGGATTACTTTCTATATTAAAATTATTTGTCAGCAAGATCCTCGCTCCCATCTTGAAGTCAAAGAAACGGCACTTGCCTGGCATTATCGTGAGGCCGATGCATGGTTGGGCAGATTACGTGCGCAACAGTTGGTCAATTCCTTGATATCTATTTGCTTGAAACAGAATTTGCAAATCATGCAAGGTAATAAGGTGATAGAAATAAAATCTCCCGAATTTACCAAAGGTTCAGAAGTAAACAGGCTTTTGCTTGCCACCCGATATGATTTTATCCTGGCAATGGGAGATGATACCACGGATGATGATATGTTTAAAGCCCTGCCTGTTACTGCTGTGACTGTAAAGATTGGTACAGCATCCGAGAGTGCACGTTACAATCTGCCCGTACAGACAGATACCTTGCCGTTTTTACAACGGATGACAGATAAAAGCGTGGTGAAAGCAGTCTTGAAAAGTGGTTTGAAAGGGCAGCTATCATCGGCTATAGATTTTTTAAAACGGATAATAAACCACTAACATTACAAAAAAATAACCATGGACAATTTGAATTACGGTGTAATCGGTAATTGCTGCACAGCCGCACTGATTTCCGAAAAAGGAAGTATTGAATGGCTATGTTTTCCAAATTTTGACTCACCTTCTATTTTTGCAGCTCTTCTGGATCGTGAAAAAGGCGGGACTTTTGGTTTTGAAGTTTCAGAAGACTATCACACCATCCAATCGTATGTTCCCCATACCAATATTCTTTCCACTACTTTTGTGTCAGAGCAAGACGAATTTGCGGTAGTCGACTTTATGCCTTGTTATGAGTTATATGATAATAAGGAATATTATCGTCCGGCTGAGGTCTATCGTTATATTCACTGGATTAAAGGTCGTCCCCGCATTAAAGTCAATTACCATCCGGCTCCCGACTATGCTCGTGGAAAAGCATTTTTTAATGTAACTTCCCGGTATATTGAAACCTATTCTTCTTCTAACAACAAGGACAGACAATATCTGTATTCCTCTTTGCCGTTGCAAGGTATTGTAGACCATCAGGAATTTATATTAGAGCAAGATGAATTTTTTCTTCTGTCATACAATGAAAAGGTGATTCCTGTTGATATAGAGCGTGAGAAACTGGAGTATTGCCGCACGTTGGTTTATTGGTTGAACTGGACGGATCGTACAAGAAAGTTCACTATTTACAACGATATAATAGAGCGTAGCTACTCACCCTGAAGATGATGTCCTTTTATAATGGCGCGGTGTTAGCCTCTCTTACTACCAGCCTGCCCGAAGCTGTGGGAGAAGTACGCAATTGGGATTATCGTTTTTGTTGGTTGCGGGATGCCTCCATGTCCATAGAGACTCTTTTCAAGATAGGTCATGCCGATGCAGCCCGCAAATTCATGAAATTCATACAATCTACTTTTGTTGCCGAGCATGACACTTATCAAATAATGTATGGCATTCGTGGGGAAAGGAAATTGACTGAGGTTATACTCGACCATCTTTCAGGATATAAAAACTCCCAACCGGTGCGTATCGGCAATGATGCTTATCATCAAAGGCAGAATGATTCATTCGGCTATCTGATGGACTTGATTTACCAATATTACCGGTTGATGCCAGGTACATTGGATGAAATAGAAGATATGTGGGAAATGGTGAAAAGTATTATGACGACTGTGATGGAAGATTGGAGAAAGCCTGATAAAGGAATTTGGGAGATACGGGGCGAAGGACAGCATTTCGTTTCGTCCAAAGTGATGTGTTGGGTTGCTTTGGACAGAGGAGCCCGCATAGCCCGTATTCTGAATAAATATGAGAATAGCCGACGTTGGGAAGAAGAAGCTGATGCAATTAAAGCGGATGTTATGAGAAACGGATGGAAGGAAGAAATACAAAGTTTTTCACAAGCATACGGCAATCTGGATTTGGACTCTTCTTTACTGTTAATGGAACCTTATGGATTTATAGATGCTGATGATATTCGTTATCATAAAACAGTGAAAGCCGTCAAGAAATCCTTGTTACACAAAGGGTTGATGTACCGCTATAATACTCATGATGATTTTGGCTGTCCTTCTTCGGCCTTTACCATCTGTACATTTTGGCTGATTCGTGCACTTTATGTCATCGGGGAAAAAGACGAAGCACGCTGTCTGTTCGATGAAATTTTGCAATATTCAAACCATTTGGGTCTGTTCAGTGAAGATATTGATTTCGAAACAAAAGAACAATTGGGTAATTTCCCACAAGCTTATTCTCATCTGGCACTGGTAAATACTGCTGTGTTATTTGCGGAAGAAGATAAAAGGCTAATCTTTAAATAAGGAAAAATTTGGAGAATGACTGATAATCCGGTATCTTCGTACAATTAAAATCAGGAAAATGCGTATAACAAAAAAACGGAGCCAAGGTTAATCTTGCAGTCTTTAGTAAAAAACGGATGTCCATATATTATTATATGTATATGGTGTGTGTTGTCTGGCGGATGTGTTCAGAATAAATCCCAAGATTCATTGAAAACATTAAAAACAGAAATTCGACATATTATTAAAGATAAGAAAGCAACTATAGGAGTGGCTTTGATACTGGATGGAGAAGATACGCTGGCCATAAATAATGCCGAAAAATATCCCATGATGAGCGTTTATAAGTTTCATCAGGCATTGGCTGTATGTGATTACCTGCAAAAACGGCATATTCCACTTTCCACTTCCCTATATCTTGATAAAAAATATTTCAAACCGGATACATACAGCCCTTTGCGTGATAAATATCCCCAAGGCAATTTAGAACTTCCGATTAGTGAACTTTTAGTTTATACAATGCAGTCAAGTGACAATGTAGCCTGTGATATCTTATTCGATTATATAGGTGGTGTAAACGTGGTGGATGAATACATTCATTCATTGGGAATAAACGATGTTTCCATAACTGCTACCGAAGATGAGATGCATCAAGACATGGATGATTGTTACAAAAACTGGACAACACCAATGGAAGCAGCCAATCTATTGGAACTTTTTATGACTCAAGATTCATGAGAAATGAATATACAGATTTTCTAAAGCATATTATGATAGAGTGTGGGACAGGCAAAGACAGACTGCCTGCTCCCCTTCCCGAAAGTGAAGTCAAGATAGGACATAAGACAGGAACTTCCGATAAGAATGACCGGGGAGAATACATTGGCATCAATGACATTGGCTTTGTAATTCTACCTGATGGAAGCCGATACGTAGTAGCTGTATTTGTCAAAGACTCAAAAGAAAATATGGAAACGAATGCTAAAATAATCTCTGATATTTCGGCTGCTGTTTACCGATATGCCGGGAATCGTTAAAATAGTGCTGTTTTGCACTATCTATAGAGACAAGAATGTTATAAATATAATATTATGGATTATCACATCATTAAAATATCTAGAAATAAAAAGCAATATCTGGACTTATTATTGCTTGGGGATGAACAGGAAACAATGATAGACCGGTATCTGGAGCGTGGTGACTTGTTTGTATTGGAAGATAATGGGATAAAAGCCGTGGGCGTTGTAACAAAAGAAGGTCCGGAAATTTGTGAATTGAAGAATATAGCGGTTACCCCTATTGCCCAGCGACAAGGATATGTAGAAAACTAATAAACTACCTGATAAACCATTATTCAAAAGAATATACTCAGATGATAGTGGGAACAGGAGACGTTCCCGGTGTTCTTGCATTTTATAAAAGTTGCGGCTTTGAATATTCTCATTGTATAAAAGGTTTTTTCACGGAGAACTACGATCACCCCATTATTGACAATGGGATTTTACTAAAAGATATGATTTATTTGAAACGCAAAATAGGTTTTTAAAAGAGTGGAAAAAGATCAAATACTGAAATATCTCCTAAATTTAAACATTGTTTTCTATCGTTTTTCAATGAAATAGGTGTATCTTTGCACTATGTTAAAAACTCGTATATCGGATTTGGTATCGTAAACAATCTGTTCTCATAAATAGATTGTTTATTCGTGTATTCTCGGGATATTTTTCGAGAGCAATTTCATATTACTATAATTTTATTTTTTAATTACACAGGGAGTATGGCTATGCTTTCAGTGTATGTTTAATATATTACGATAATGAATAATGACAACAATACAATTCTAGGATTCGATGTAAATTTGATTTGTGATTTTTTCTTAAATACGGAGCGACAAGGACCCGGAAGTCCCGAAGTAACTCTTAAAGCATTAAGCTTTATAGATAATCTTACCGACAAATCCCTTATTGCCGATCTCGGCTGTGGAACAGGGGGGCAGACAATGATCTTGGCACAACATGCGCCGGGGAAGATTACAGGCATCGACTTTCCCGGGATTCATTGAACGTTTCAACAAGAATGCCGAGAAACTGAATCTCCAGAATAGGGTGAAAGGCATAGTCGGTTCGATGGATGACCTTTCTTTTGAAAAGGACTCTTTGGACTTGATCTGGTCGGAAGGAGCCATTTATAATATCGGCTTTGAACGAGGCTTGAAGGAGTGGCGCAACTATTTGAAACCGGGAGGATACCTTGCCGTTTCTGAAAGTGTCTGGTTTACCGACCAACGCCCGGCAGAAATTCATGATTTCTGGATGAGTGCTTATACGGAAATAGATACGGTTCCCAACAAAGTAGCCCAGATACAAAAAGCAGGATATATTCCGGTTGCGACATTCATTCTTCCGGAGAATTGCTGGATAGAACATTATTTTGCTCCTCAAGCTAAAGCCGAGGAAATATTCAGAAGAAAACATGCAGGAAGCAGAATCGTAGAAGAATTGATAATATCCAATCATCATGAGGCTGAGCTATATAGTAAGTATAAAGCATATTATGGCTATGCATTCTTTATCTGCAAAAAAGGATTCTCACTGAGAAGGTGAGCGAATGACGATACA
>ENA-OQAS01000548-OQAS01000548.1-human-gut-metagenome-genome-assembly--contig:-NODE-548-length-19371-cov-8.109333_pt1 | contig 19371 bp, 24 predicted proteins | sample MGYA00242733_ERZ504523 | MGnify/ENA primary metagenome ERZ504523 (study PRJEB26092, sample SAMD00036239) | human gut metagenome | host: Homo sapiens | study: EMG produced TPA metagenomics assembly of...
GCCGAGGACACGGCATCGGCCGCGACCGCCATCGCCATGCGCATCATGGGCGCGCTCATGCCGCGCCCCGTCTGCCGTGATTGACGAGTTTACCGCCGCATGGGCGTCAACGAGCCCCGCGCCGCGACCGACTGGTTCTACGGCCTGTGCTGCGATGCCGGTACGTGCGCCGTGCCGCCATCGCGCGCAACATCAAATGGAGCACCCCCACCAACTGGGGCGATCTTGAAATCACCATCAACCTGTCCAAACCCGAGAAGGACCCGCGCGATATCGCCGCGGCAGGTGCAGCCAAGAACATGGGCGAGAAGTATCCCGCCTGCCAGCTCTGCATCGAGAACGAGGGTTACCCCGGACGCTCCGCCGCGGCTGACGGCGGCGCTCATCCCGCCCGCCAGAATCTGCGCGTTATCCCCATCCAGCTCGACGGCGAGCGTTGGGGCTTCCAGTACAGCCCGTACGCGTACTTTAACGAGCACTGCATTGCCATGAGCTCCGAGCATCGTCCGATGCACGTCGACCGCAAGGGGCTGACCTGCCTGCTCGATTTTGTGGACCTGTTCCCGCACTACTTTATCGGCTCCAACGCCGACCTGCCCATCGTGGGCGGCTCGATTCTGTCGCACGACCACTTCCAGGGCGGCGCGCACGAGTTCCCCATGATGCATGCCACCGAAGTCTCGCAGTTTAGCTGCCCGGCTTTGACCAGGTCAGCGGTACCGTGTTGCAGTGGCCGCTTTCGGTGCTGCGACTGCGCTCGCACGACCGCGCCCAGTTGCTCGACGCTGCGAGAAGATTATCCTCGCCTGGCGCGAGTGGACCGATGAGTCTGTGGGCGTTATCGCGCACACGGCCGACGGCGTAGCGCACAACACCGTGACGCCCGTCATCCGCCGCGTCGACTTCCGCGGCAATGCCGGTGGCGAGATTTACGAGGCCTACCTGGCACTTCGCTGCAACATCACGACCGACGAGCATCCGCTGGGCGTTTTCCACCCGCATGCCGAGTATCACCATATTAAAAAGGAGAACATCGGCTGATCGAGGTCATGGGCTTGGCCATTTTGCCGCCGCGCCTGGTTCCCGAGCTCGGCGCTGTCCGTGAGCACCTGTTGGCGGCCAAGACCGATGCCAGCTACGACCTTGCCGGTGCGCTCGAGGGCGACGACCTTTGCCGCAGCCACGCCGCATGGGCCGAGGACGTCTTTGCCCGCCGCGCCGACGAGCTTACGGCGGACAACGCCATCGACATCCTGCACGAGGAGGTCGGCGTGGTGTTTGGCCACGTGCTCGACAACGCCGGCGTCTTTAAGTGGGACGAAGCCGGCCGCGCCGCCCAACAGCGCTTTATCGACTCACTGTAATGATCCCTTGGGGACGGAGGAAAACGGATCACTTCGTCTTCAAGACAACGGCGCGCCGGCAACATCGCCGGCGGGCGCCGTTTTTTGAGTGTAGTCATTGGGGTCATTCTTAAGGGGCGTTCTTAAACGACTAGTCATTAAAGAGCGTCCCCAATGACTACTTGCGACCAAGCAACGCCGGTGTCTTGGCAACGACAGCGAAAACGCCCTAAGCGAGCAAGGTGACGTGAAAGAGGAGGGCATTGACCTTTTGGTCATGCCCGACGATTGAACGTCAGATTGCCGCTTAGGGGCGTTTGCAGCGTCGCGCCGTTACGCGGTTTGGTAAAACCGCGTAACCCTACAGTTCAGTCACGACAACGCTGTTGTAGATCTCGTCCCAGCGGTCCATGACCAGGTGGCCAGTCTTGGGATCCATGGCGTTGAGCTTGCCGCAGGTATTGGCGGTCTTGAGCACCGTGATGTCGTCGGCACCAGCAGCAATGGCATGCGCAAAGCCGGCGATGGTCGAGTCGCCGGAACCCGTCGCGTTCACTGCCGCAATCGCGGGCGTCTTGGCGCGGAACGCGCGACCCTCATGGAAGCCCACCGAGCCGGCAGTGCCCATCGAAACGACAACCCAAGGGATACCGGCAAAGCGGCCATCGGCGGCAAGCGCCTCACGCAAGGCATCGATATCATCGGTCGTAAAGGACGTACCTAGCAGGCCATTAATCTCGGTCAGGTTGGGCTTTACGAGCTCAGGCTTAGCGTCGGACTCCAGCGCGGCTCCAGCGATGCACCCGAGGTGTCGAGCAGCACCTTAGCGCCCGCCTCCTCGGCGATCTTGACGAGCTCGGCATAGTAGCGGCATCGACGCCACGCGGCAGCGAGCCCGAAAGCGTCACAACGTCCGCCTTCGCTGCAAGCTCGGCGAACTTGGCCGTAAAGGCCTCGAGCTCGGCCGGGGCGATCTGCGGGCCGCTCTCCAGCAGCTCGGTCTGATTACCCTCGTGCAGAATATTCAGGCAAATGCGCGTCTCACCGGCGATGGGCACAAAGTCATTCTTGACGCCATCGGCATCCATGAGCTCGGCCATATAGGCACCCATGTGGCCGCCAAGCAGGCCGGTCGCGAGCACGTCGTCACCCAGCTGCAACAGCACACGGCTCACGTTGAGGCCCTTGCCACCAGCGGTCTTTTCGGGCATCACGCGGTTAACATCGTCGATGATCAGCTTGTCGAGCTGATAGCGCGTATCAATCGACGGGTTCATGGTAACGGTCAGAATCATGTTGGACTCCTGTTTAGAAAACCGGCCCGCGCCCCTCACAGAAACGCGAGCCGTCAATTAAAAAGCTGCAGAATGCCGGGTACCGCCAAAACGACGCACACGAGCTCAGCAAGCAAAAGTTTTATCAGAGTAGCTCGCCCGCCAGATGGCTTCGCAGCGTCGACTGGTCTGGCGTTCGGTAGACGCCGGAACCTCCTTAGTCGTGGTATTCGCCGCGGTCCCACTTCTCCAGGAACTCGTCAAAGAAGTGCGGGTCGGCCTGAGCCTCGGCGTCGGCCTTATTGCAGGCATCGATCTTGGCGATCAAGGCATCGTGCTCGGGAGTCTTGTCGTAGGGCTCCTCCAGGAAGGCAAGCATGATGTCGGCCATCAGGAACTCGCCGGTGATCTTGCCGCCAAAGCCCACGATGTTGGCGTTGAGCTCGCGACGGGCATACAGGGCAGAGGTCATGTCGCGAACCAGGGCGCAGCGGGCGCCGGGAACCTTGTTGACGGCGTTGGTGATGCCGATGCCGGTGCCGCACAGGGCCACGCCAAAGTCAGCCTTGCCGCTGGCAACAGCCTCGCCCACGGCCTTGCCGTAGATGGGGTAGTGCGTACGGGTGTGGCTGTAGGTGCGCAGTCGAGCACCTTGTAGCCAGCCTGCTCCAGGCGGTCGGCCAGATAGATCTTCTCGTCCGTAACGATATGGTCGCAACCGATTGCGATGGTCTTCTTCATCAGAACGTCCTTTCGTCTGAATTCACAAGTTGAGGTAGAAGTTCGAGTTCTCGGTGGCTCTCGTTAGGCCATCTTGTTGAGCATGTCGACACGGATCTGGTGACGGCCGCCAGCATACTGGGCGCGCAGGAACTCGCGGGCGATCTTCTTTGCGACCTCGGTGCCCACAACGCCCGGGCCCATGGTGACCATGCGCGAGCCGTTGTGCTCGCGGGTCATGTAAGCGGAACGCTCGTCGGAAATGTTGGCGACGACCATGCCCTTGATCTTGACGGCGGCCATATAGGAGCCGACACCGTACTTATCGAATGCGAAGCCCTGGGAATCCTTGTGCTCCAGCAGGTCCTTGGCAACGGCGGTCGCGGAATCGACAAAGTCCGCGGCAGGGGTCTCGGAATAGTCGACGACCTCGTGACCGTCGGCGATGAGCATCTCCTTGATGGACTCCTTCATCGACATACCGTCGGCATCGGAAGCGATTACAACTCTCATGACATCCTCCTTGAGAGATACGCAGGTGCGTAGTTTCTGTTTGGAAGTGTTGAATCGCGTTCAGGTCCGGGCATCTGAATGTGCGGTTCTTCACTGTTCATGTTTATTTGAACACATTCGAACAGTAACTGCAACAACTATTTGTTTATCTTTGTTCTTTTTTGAACAAATACCGTTCGCGGATGGTTGCTGACCGTTTGGACTCAGAAAAGGCCCGGCTTACCGCGCATTCAACAAACAAAAGGGCGGCGAGAACGTGTCTCGGCCGCCCTTCGGCGGTATGCCCCAGTATATACAGCTGTTTTAGCTACTCGGACTGCCCGCCCTTTTTGGCGTGCTTGGACGGAGCGCTCAGAAAGCGACCCGTCAGATAGTTCGCCGGGCCGGAAATATCAATCCCCAGTAGCACGTGCCCCAGCCACAAAAACGCCGCGAGCACCAGCAATGGAATCACGCACGAGGTCACGATCATCACGATGACGCCTTCGATCAGATCGGTCACCTGCTGCACAATTTCATCGGTAATCTGCTTGGCACCGCTGGTCACCGATGTGACGAGACCCGAGGCACCGTCGGCAAGCTGCTCAAGCACATTCTTGGACTCTGTGGACTCGGTCTTTTTCTTGCTTGCTTTGGAGCTGTCGCTATCTGCCGCATCCGCAGCCTTTTGCTGAGCTTGCTCAATACTTACGCGATACGTTTCATCGACCTTCTGCGACACCCATACGCTTGCGGGCACCAACACCATGCCAATTATGGCGACCACCAGCACACGCGTTGCCACGCGGCGAATGACTGTGCTCGTGCTCCAGCGTCCGTGAATGCCAAGTGAGATCGCAAAGAGCACCAGCGCAAACGGGATCAGGATGCCCAGGCCAACCGACCACAAAATCGTAAGCAAATATTTCTCTAGGTATAGCACGGCAAGCACGATACCAAGGTTGCCTGAAAGCTGCGCGAGCTGCTCGGCGACTGGCGTTCCCGTATCGCCCGGCAGCGCAGTGATACCCGCAGATAGGGCGACGCACGAGGTCGTGAGCGCCAAAACATTGCCCTTCTTTTGATCGATGACCTCGATGGTGGAGTCCCAAGTCTTGGTATCGGCAAAATGCGGACGAGCTACAAAGCCCGACAGCAGCGCCAGTACCACGAGCGCAACGATAAAGCCAATCTGTAGCTTTTTGTTTGCGCACACGATATCGGACAGGCTGGGCTGTAGCTCGGTTACCGTCGTATGCTCAGTTATCTGGACAGGACGCCCATGGGCCATCTCGTGCGCACCTCTTTTTTGTATTGACCCGTTATCCGGCATTTGGATACCTCCTCATTCCGGCCTGTATTGCGGGTGAAAGTATACCCATCCAGCGAAAAACCGAACGGGAGGGCGTGCAGAAGCTCCATAACGCTGCTAGTCGAACAGTGCCATTTCAAAACTATGCCGGTTTACTACCGTAAAACCGATAGGACCGACCACATTTGCTATTAGCAGAAAATGGCAAGCTTTCTACCTGCGGCTTTGATAACGCTGTTCTTTCTATAGTTGAAAGAATACGATTCATCGTAGTAAACCGGCATAGTTTTGTAACCGACGGGTCGAGTCGGCACCGCAACAAACCTAATAACCCGTTTTCTTCCATCCTCAAAGGATCAAATGCATGGCAGGAGTGTCCCTAACTGCCGGCAGATAAGGAACGTCCCCAAGTGCCGGGTAAAAAGAAAAAGCCCTGTCGCGAGTCTGCGGCAGAGCTTTTGGAAGGGGACTTGGTTGTGAGGGCTCGTTAGGCGAGCTTGGCCTCGAGCTCGGCGATGCGCTTGTAGCATCGATGGTAAAGCGGGTCTGCTTCTCCAGGATCATAGTGGTCATGAGGGTGTCCTGAGCGTGAGCCATGATGAAGGTCATTTCCATCTCGCCACCGCCGGCCTCCTGCGAAAGCAGTTTGGTCTGCGTGTCGTGGGCACCGATGAGCGCATCGCTGGCATCCTTGTGCAGCTGTTCGGCCTTCTCAAAGTCACCCTCGCGAGCAGCATCGAGCGCTGCAAGCAGATCGGTCTGGGCGTCACCTGCATATGCGACGATCTCGAATCCAACCATCGAGATTTCTTCTTTGGTTGCCATATTGCGTTCCTTTCACATATGAACCAATGGAGAGCATCGCGTCCGGGCATACGCGCTGCGTTGTGTATGACAGAAACAATAACATTCAAACAAAAAAGAACAGCTCAAAACGTAATTTCGAACTATGAACGGTCACTTTTCGCCCGTGAACGGTTTTTAAACCAATCTGAACAATATCGAACACAATTAGCGGCAACCCAAACAGGGCCGCACCCTAACGCAAATCGCGCACCGTATCGCCCTCTACAAGCACACCGGGGATCAGCATGTGCTCCACGCCAGACGCACCCCCATCGGCGCCGGCAATCTTGTCGACCGCCCACATGCCGACGCGCTTGTTGTCAAAGCGCACCGTGGTCAGGCGACGGTCGGGCACGATATCGCCCAGGCTGTCATCAACACCCACCACGCTCACGTCCTCGGGCACACGCCTTCCGCACGACTCGAGCCCGCGAATGCAGCCGTATGCCATGGCATCGTTGGAAGCATAAATGGCCGTACAGGTCGGATCTTCCGCCAGAGCCTGACCGGCAGCATATCCGCTCTGTGCCGTCCAATCCCCACGGACGAGTCGCGGCGGCTCAATTCCATGCGCGCGCAATGTCTCGCGCCAGCCTTCCTCGCGCCGCATGCCCGAAAGCGAGCGCTCGGGACACGAGATAAAGTGCACGGTCTTGTGCCCCTGCTCCAGCAAATACTCGACCACCTGGCGCGAGCAATCGAACTGGTCGTTATCGACCGTTGAACAGAGCGGGTGCTCCAGCATCGTAACGAGCACCGTCTGCATGCCGGGCAGCGGCTCGAAGGTGCCAAAGTCCGCCGGCATGCGATTCATGATCACGACCATGCCGTCTACCGGCAGCGCGCTCATACGCGACGATGCGCTCTCGAGGGTATAGGGATGTCCATCTACTTTAGTGAGGGTGATGGCATAGCCATGTTTGTCGGCCGCGGCGGCAAAGCCCTCCATACGGTCGAGGTTGCGGTACCGGTAATGTTGAACATGGCGACGCCGACGGTCTTAAACTTGCCACGCGCAGCGATCGACCGGCAAAATTGGGGCGATACCCCAGCTCGCGCATGGCGGCACGCACGCGCTCCTTGGTCTCGGGGCGCACACTGGGCGAATCGTGCACGGTGCGCGAGACCGTCTGCTCCGAGACGCCCGCGAGGCGCGCCACGTCTTTGACGGATACCGATTTTTTAACAGCGGCCATAGGTCGATCTTTCTATGTCAACGATGCCATTGGTGGCACCCTACGCAGTCAAATGAAACGTCTTCAAGTATATCTAACGCCTCCCCCACCATACGCTCACCACCCAAAACCTACCGTTCACCGACATTTTTGCTTCCCCGAACGGCTTTTGTCGCCCAAATGTTAACGTTGCCATTGTGCAAACACAGAGCCACCGGGCGGCTCAAACGTTTACGCGTAAGGAATCGACGGTTCGCAGGCACAGGAACCACCGGTTCGCGTCTTTTTTTGTGTCACAAATGGCAACGTCAACATTTTGCAACCGAACGTCAAAAGCTACCATCGTTGCTAACCCACCGACTCTTAGGAGCATTGCATGGAGCAACTCATCGCCATCATCGAAAAGGGCCAGCCCTTTTTCAACGCGATCGCCCGCAACAAGTACCTCAAGGCGATCCGTGACGGTTTTATCTCCGTCATCCCCATCATCATCTTCTCGTCCATCTTCTGCTTGGTAGCCTCGGTCCCCAACATCTGGGGTTTCTACTGGCCCGATGACATCAACAACGCCCTGTGGAAGTGCTACAACTACTCCATGGGCATCCTGGCCATCGCCTGCGCCGCTACCACGGCCAAGCACTTCGCCGACGCTCAGAACCGCGACCTGCCCAAGAACAACCAGATCAACTTCATCTCGTGCATGTGCGCGGCCATCATCGGCTTCTTGCTCCTTTCGAGCGACACCATCGCCACGGACGCCGCCAGCGGCTTCAACACCACCTACCTTGGTTCCAAGGGCCTGCTGACCGCCTTCATCGCTGCGTTTGTGACCGGTATCATCTACAAGTTCTTCATCAAGCGCAACATCACCGTCAAGATGCCCGAGCAGGTTCCGCCCAACATCTCGCAGACCTTCAAGGACATCATCCCCTTCTCCGTCTGCATCACCGTCTTTTGGGTTTTTGACATCGTCTTCCGCGCTGCTTTTGGCTTCTGCTTTGCCCAGGGCGTCATCCAGGTGTTCCAGCCCCTGTTCACCGCTGCGACGGCTATATCGGCCTCGCTGTGATTTACGGCGCCATGAGCCTCTTCTGGTTCGTCGGCGTCCACGGCCCCTCGATCGTCGAGCCCGCCATCGCCGCCGCTCTCGTTGCCAACATGACCGACAACCTGGCTGCGTTCCAGGCCGGCCAGCACGCTTCCGCTGTCCTGACCCAGGGTGCCCAGTACTTCGTCGTCTGCATGGGCGGCACCGGCGCCACGCTCGTCCTGGTCTTTATGTTCTGCTTCCTGGCAAAGTCTCAGGAGATGCGCGCCGTCGGTAAGGCCGCCATCGTCCCCGTCTGCTTTGCGTCAACGAGCCGCTGCTGTTCGCCGCGCCCATCGTGCTCAACCCCGTCTTCTTTGTCCCGTTTGTCTTTGCCCCGATCGCCAACATCTGGATCCTCAAGATCTTTATCGACTTCTTGGGCATGAACGGCTTTATGTACACCCTGCCCTGGACTGTCCCCGGCCCCATCGGCACCATCATGGGCCTGGGCTTCCAGCCGCTCGCCTTTGTGATGCTCGCCTTATCCTGGTCGTCGACTTCGTTCTGTACTACCCGTTCTTCCGTGCCTACGACGCCCAGAAGTGCGCCGAGGAGGCCGAGATTTCCCAAGAGGAGCTCGCCGCCAAGAACGCCGAGAAGGCCGCCAAGCTCAACGATGCCTTCCAGGGCAAGGCTGACGCCAAGAGCGTTGCCGCCGGCGCTGCTGCCGAGGCCGTGAAGGCCGACGCCCCCGCTGCTGCCGCCACCGAGGCTACGGCCGCCAGCGACCTCAACGGCAAGCGCGTACTCGTGCTCTGCCAGGGCGGAGGCACCTCGGGCCTGCTCGCCAACGCGCTGGCCAAGGCCGCCAAGGAGCGCGGCATCGATCTTGAGACCGCTGCCGATGCCTATGGCAACCACGTGGACATGCTTCCCGACTTTGACCTGGTCGTCCTGGCTCCGCAGGCTGCCAGCTACCTGGCCGACCTGCAGAAGGACTGCGAGCGTGTGGGCAACAAGTGCGTCGCCTGCCGTGGTAAGCAGTACATCGAGCTCTCCCAGAACGGCGACAAGTCTCTCGCCTTCGTGAGCGAGCAGCTCTCCAAGTAAGTAGCACTTAGGGCCAGCCGACCATCCAAGGCCGGCTGGCCCTTCGATTTAGACGATTGGATATTTCATCATGTCCGTTAACCCTGCTAGCGTCACCAACCCGCCCGCGCAGTTTCCCGAGGACTTTGTCTTTGGCGGCGCCACCGCTGCTACCAGGTAGAGGGCGAGACCCGCACTCACGGTAAGGCAAGGTTGCCTGGGACGACTTTCTGGAGTCCCAGGGCCGCTTCTCCCCCGATCCCGCTTCGGACTTCTACAACCAGTACCCCGTCGATCTGGAGCTGTGCGAGGAGTTTGGCATCAACGGCATTCGCCTCTCCATTGCCTGGAGCCGCATCTTCCCCAACGGCACCGGCGAAATCAACCCCGAGGCGTCCAGTTCTACCACGATCTCTTCGCCGAGTGCCATAAGCACCACGTTGAGCCGTTTGTCACGCTGCATCACTTTGACACGCCGCTGCCCCTCTTTGAGAAGGGCGACTTCCTCAACCGCGAGACCATCGACGCCTTTGTGGACTTTGCCACCTTCTGCTTTAAGGAGTACGCCGACCAGGTGACCTATTGGTTCACCTTTAACGAGATCTGGGCCGACGCTCCAACACCTACATCGAGGGCACCTTCCCCGGTGGCGTCAAGGCGCACCTGGCTGAGGCCTTCCAGTGCGAGCACAACATGATGCTCGCCCACGCCAAGGCTGTGCTGGCCTTCCACAACGGCGGCTTTAAGGGCAAGATCGGCGTCATTCAATCGCTGGAGTTTAAGTATCCGCTCAACGAGAACGACCCCGCCGACATCAAGGCCGCCAACAACGAGCACGTGCTGCAGAACCAGTTCTTGCTCGACGCCACCTTCCGCGGGGACTATGCTCCCGACACCCTCGAGTGCGCCAACCGCCTGGCTGCCGTCTCGGGCGGCACCATCGAGATCCTGGACGATGATCTGGAAATCATGCGCGAGGCTGCGCTCTACAACGACTACCTGGGTGTCAACAATTATCAGTGCCGTTTCCTCAAGGCTTATGACGGCGAAAACGACCTGCACCACAACGGTACGGGCGAGAAGGGTACCGGCCGCTGGCGCGTCAAGGGCATTGGCGAGCACGTGAACAAGCCCGGCATCCCCACCACAGACTGGGACTGGATCATCTATCCCGAGGGCCTGTTCGATCTGCTCGTCTACATTAAGCAGCGCTACCCCAACTACAAGCAGATCTTCATCACCGAGAACGGCATGGGCTACAAGGATCCCTACAAGGACGGTTTTGTGGACGACCAGCCGCGCATCGACTACATCGAGCAGCACCTGCGCTGGTTGCTCAAGGCCATGGAGGTGGGCGTCAACGTGGGCGGCTACTTCCTGTGGAGCCTGCAGGACCAGTTCTCCTGGACTAACGGATACAACAAGCGTTACGGCTTCTTCTACGTTGACTTTGAAACCCAGAAGCGCACGCCCAAGGCAAGCGCCTACTGGTACAAGCACGTGGCGCAAACCCGTCGTCTGGACTAAAGACTAGCGGGGTTGCCTGCTCACATAACCTGTCCCCATTTCTCAGCCGGGGGCGCACGTCACACGGCGCGCCGCCCCCGGTCTTTTTGTTTTTGAGCGAGTCAGAATCCGTTTGTCTCGATCTGTAACATCCAGCCGAGTTTTTCGGTACTAACTGTTACAGATTGAGATGAACGCGCGGGCCAGTTCCCTCAATCTAAATCTGTAACATCTAGCGGGCTATTTCGCCTCCACCTGTTACAGATCGAGACAAACGGAATAAGCCGAGCCGAAAGATCTCGATCTGTAACATCTAGCAGGGATTATCGGTCCTAACTGTTACAGGTTGAGATGAACGAGCCGAGCACGCCTACGCCCGCAAATCCCGCACGCTCGCACGCTCGACCAACACGCCCGAGACAAGCGTACGACTTCTGGAGCTCGGGGCTTCCAAACCCGCAACGACCTCGTTAAGCGCACGGATGCCCAGCTCGCGGTGGCGAAACTTCACCGACGTCAGAATCGAGTTGGGAATCGTCTTGTAGAGCTCATCGTCGAAGCCGATCACGGACACGTCGTCGGGCACACTGAGCCCTTTGTCACGTAGAGCCATCATCACACCGTTTGCCATGCAGTCGTTAGCAGCGAGGATCGCCGTGCAATCGGGTTTATCGGCAAGCACAAGGCCCGCGGCATAGCCACTATCCGCATTCCAATCGCCTTGCAGAGGCTCGGACGGCTCAATGCCACGTGCCTCGAGTGCCGCACGCCAACCTTTCATACGGCACTGGCTCGACAGCGACTCTTTCTTACCCGAAACGAAGTACACGTTCTTGTGACCGTGGTCCAAAAAGTACTCGCACGCCATACGCGCGCCGCCCTCTTGGTCGTCACTGACGGTAGAGCAGGTAGGATGTTCCATCGGTGTGATAATCACCGTCTTGAGCCTTCGGCGCCTCAAAGGTATCAAAGTCATCGACCATCTGGCGCAGATTGAAGATCATGCCATCAACAGGCAGCTGCGACATCCTGCGCGCTGCGTCGGCAAGGGTCATCTTCTCCCTGCCCGCTTTTTGATCATCGTGAGCGCAAAGCCGCGTTCTTCGGCGCATCGGCGATACCGTCAATCATGTCCACGCGCCGCCCGACAAGTGAAACATCACCACGCCGATGCACCCGTAACGGCCCAACTTGAGCGAACGCGCGGCAAAGTTGGTTCGAAACCCGAGCGCCTCCATTGCGGAATGGACTTTATCGCGTGTCGACTCTCGCACGCTATCGGGCTCGTTGATCACACGCGACACCGTCTTGAGAGAAACACCTGCGGCAATCGCCACATCGTTCATCGAGACGTTTTTCTTGTCCATCGTTGCCACTGCTTCTCCAGTCGGTTTTGCATCGCTTGTTTTTTGTGTTCTAGCATACACTACCTGCCCGACTGACAAATCAGCCGTTTATCGGACAATATCGACCGTTCACCCGTAAATCCTTGTTGCTCTTCCAAAAATGTCTTACGTTGTCATTTGGCAATGCCTTCCTTAAGCAGGAAGGTTTCCGGGCAGTCCTGACCATCCATCGACGACCAGTTCCATCCACATGCGTCGCGCATTAAGTAGCAAAGGAGCTCTATGGACGCCATCGTAAAGATGCTCGAAAAGCATCAACCGTTCTTTGAGAAGATCTCGAGGAACGTCTACCTCCAGGCCATTAAGGACGGATTCCTTGGGTGCATGCCCATCGTCCTCACCTCTTCGATCTTCCTGCTGATCGCCACCCTTCCCGGCGTAGTCGGCATCACGCTGCCCCAGCCGCTTATCGACTGGTGCAACAAGCTGTACAACTTCACCATGGGCGTTATGGGCATCATGGTTGCTGGCACCACTGCCAAGAACTTCACGGCTTCCATGAACCGTCGCATGCCCGCCGGCAAAGTGCTCAACGACGGTTCCACCATGGTGGCCGCCCAGTGCAGCATGCTGCTGCTCGCCGTTACGCAGTTCACCACCAAGTTCAACGGCTCCGAACTTTCGGTCTTCGATTGCACCAGCATGGGCACGCGCGGTCTGTTCTCGGCCTATATCGCCGCGTTCATCACCGTGTGGGTCTACAAATTCTGCGTCTCGCGCGATCTGACCATTAAGCTGCCCAAGGAGGTCCCGGCGCCATCGCTCAGAACTTCCGCGACATTATCCCCTTTGGCGGCGCGTCATCATCTGCGGCATCATCGATGTCGTCGTGCGCAACCTCATGGGCGTTCCGTTCTCCGAGCTGCTTATCAAACTGCTCTCCCCGCTCTTTACCGCTGCAGAAACCTATCCTGGCCTTATCCTTATCCAGGCAGCCACCGCGTTCTTCTGGTTCATCGGCGTCCACGGCCCCTCGATCGTCCAGCCGGGCATCGACCCCATCCGTCTTGCCAACCAGGCCGAGAACCTGCAGGTTCTGCTGGCAGGCGGCCACCCCGCCCACTCCCTCACCTTTAACATGTCGCTCGTGGGTGAGTTCGGCGGCACCGGCGCCACGTTCATCGTGCCGCTTCTGCTGATTCTCTTCATGAAGTCCAAGCAGCTCAAAGCCGTCGGTAAGGCCTCGATTGTCCCTGTTGCCTTCGCCGTCAACGAACCGCTGCTCTTTGGCGCGCCGATGATCCTTAACCCCTACATGCTCATCCCCTTTGTTGCCGCCGGCTGCGTCAACGTGAGTGTTGCCAAGTTCTTTATCGACAATGTGGGTATGAACGGCTTCTCCTTCGTGGTGCCTTGGGCTACCCCTGCCCCCATCGGCATCTTCATCACCACGAACTTCCAGCTTATCGCCCTGGTATTTGTCGCGATCATCATCTTGCTGGACGCCATCATCTACCTGCCGTTCTTGAAGGCATACGATAAGCTGCTCTGCGACCAGGAGGCCGAGCGCGCCGCCGAGCTGGGACTCGAGTCCGATGGTGCCGCTTCCGTCGCCGCCAACGCCTCTACGCCCGCTGTCGAGCAGGCCACCGCTTCCGTCGAGACGACCGTTGCCGCCGCCGACAGCAAGCCTGTCGCCGATCAGCCGAGCCGCTGCCGATGCATCCGCCAAGAAGGATGTCGATGGCCTGAAGGTCCTCGTCCTGTGCGCTGGCGCCGGCACCTCTGCCATGCTTGCCAACGCCATCAAGGAAGGTGCCGCACAGACCGGAGAGAACATCGCTTCCTCCGCAGCGCCTATGGCCAGCACACTGCCATCATGGATCAGTACGACGTCATCGTGCTCGCTCCGCAGGTTCGTAGCTACTACAACGACATGAAGGCCGACACCGATCGTCTGGGCATTAAGCTGCTCGCCCCGCGCGGTAAGGAATATATCGACCTTACTCGCGACCCCGCTGGCGCCATCAAGTGGCTCCGCGAGAACCTCGACTAGTTCCTCCTCTGTTGGTGCCCGGATCCCCAGTTCGGGCACTCTCCCTATTCGTATCCCACAGAAAGGATGACTCATGACCAACCCCATGCAGTTCCCCGACGGCTTTGTGTTTGGCGGCGCCACCGCCGCTTACCAGGTTGAGGGTGAGACCCGCACGCACGGCAAGGGCAAAGTGCCCTGGGACGATTTCCTGGCTGCTCAGGGTCGCTTCTCCCCCGACCCCGCAAGCGACTTCTACAACAAATATCCGGTCGATATCGACTTGTGCCAGCGCTTCGGCATTAACGGCATTCGCGTCTCCATCGCTTGGAGCCGCATCTTCCCCAGTGGCACCGGCGAGATTAACCCCGAGGGTGTCGCTTTCTATCACGAGCTTTTCGCCACCTGCAACAAAGCTGGCGTTATCCCCTATGTCACGCTCGATCACTTCGATACGCCCGAGGCCTTTTACCAGAACGGCGGCGAGGGTTTCCTGACGCGCACGACCATCGACGCCTTCGTCGAGTACGCCAAGTTCTGCTTTGCCGAGTTCACCGAGGTCAAGCACTGGTTTACCTTTAACGAGATTCCCGCAACCGCCGAGGGCAGCTTTATCGTCGGCAACTGGCCGCACGGCGAGAAGTACCGCCTGGACAAGGCTTCCAGCTCATGCACAACATGATGGTGGCCCACGCCAAGGCTGTCGTCGCCTTCCATGAGGGCGGCTTTGAGGGCGAGATCGGCATTGTCCAGAACCTGGAGCCCAAGTATCCCCTCGATCCCAACAGCGCTGCCGACTGCGAGGCGGCTCGTATGGCCGACGTCATCAACAACCGCTGGGTACTCGACGCCACCTTCCGCGGCCACTATGCAGCCGACACCATGGAGGCGCGACCAAGCTGGCCCATATCGCCGGCGGCGAGCTCGACGTCCGCGACGAGGACATCGCCGCGCTGACCGCCGCGCTCCCCTACAACGATTGCCTGGGCGTCAACACCTACAAGTGCCAGTTCCTGCGTGCCGCCGAGGGCGAAAACGACATCAACCACAATGGCACCGGCGACAAGGGCTCCTCGCGCTGGTTCCTCAAGGGCGTGGGCGAGTCATGCGTGCGCGAAGGCGTACCCACCACCGATTGGGACTGGATCATCTATCCCGAGGGCCTCTACGACCTGCTGCTCCGCATTAAGAACGATTACCCCAACTACAAGAAGATCTACATCACCGAGAACGGCATGGGCTATAAGGACGACTTCGAGGACGGCTTTATCGACGACGCCCCTCGCATCGACTACATGCGCCAGCATCTCGCATGGATCCTCAAGGCAATCGACGGCGGCGTAAACGTCGACGGTTACTTTGTGTGGTCGCTGCAGGACCAGTTCTCCTGGACCAACGGCTACAACAAGCGCTACGGCCTGTTCTACATCGACTTCGAGACCCAGAAGCGCTATCCCAAGGCGAGCGCGTACTGGTACAAGAACGTCGCGGAGACCGGCCTGCTCATGGCCTAATTCAAGCCGCATACCCCCTGTCGGCCGCATGCGAATCCCTCCACGGGTTCGCATGCGGCTTTTTTGTTTTGGCTCGACCCGAGCAGGCCGTTTGTCTTGATTTGTAACATCTAGCAGGGATTTTCGGCCCCAATTGTTACAGATTGAGATGAACGGGGGCACCCGGTTCGAAATATCTAGATCTGTAATACCTAAGCTAGCAGATGACCTGCGTGTGTTCCTCGATGGCGGCGCGATTCTCGGCGGCGATGCCCGGCTCGCACACCACGGCGTCCAAGCTGTCCAGGCGGCAGAAGGTGTAGAAGTCGCGCTTGCCGATCTTGCTTGAATCGGCGATCAAGTAGCGCGAGTCTGCCTTGCTAAAGGCGAGCTGCTGGATACGGCCCTCGTCCATATTGGACGTAGACACATCGCCATCCAGAATGCCGTTGGCGCCGATAAACGCCGCGTCGATGCCCAACGCACGCAGGGTATCCTCGGCCGTTGGTCCCACAAAAGCGGCGGTGCGGCGACGGTACATGCCGCCCACGAGGCACAGGTCGCAGTCTTCGCGCGCCTCAAGCAAGTTAAACACCGAAAGCGAATTGGTCACGATGCGCAGGCGAAACGCCGGCAGCATCGAGGCCATCTGCTCAACCGTGGTGCCCGTACCCAAAAAGATGGTCGAGCCCTCCTCGATGAGCTCAACGGCGCGGCGCGCGATCTGCAGCTTTTCCTCGGCATGCTTGGTACGCTTTTCGCTGTGCGAATACTCGTGGCGCAACATAGCATGTGGACGGCCCTGCGCGCTACGGCTCCACCGTGCACGCGCTCAATCTCACCTAGGCTCGCAAGCTCCTCAAGATCGCGGCGGATCGTCATATCCGAGACGCCCAGTGCGTCCGAGATCTCCTTGACCGAGACCGTGCCCTGTTCCTCGAGCAGCTGACGAACCTTATCCTGTCGCTCCGCCTTAATCACGATGAATCCTCGCCGTTCTTTGCGCACATATCATTCAAACAGTAACGAACAAATTGTATCAGACTCGTGCGTGTCAAAAATCAACGCCAGCACAGCTCCAATCATCACTTTTTTGAGAAAAATACCCCCTGCTTTAGTGGGGTGTAGTGATAATCTCACCTGTTCGCGCTACAGTTTGTCGGAAATACCTCGATGTTAGGAACCAAATGATCACTTCCGAGCTTTTCGGCACCGCGCCGTGCGGTACCCCCGTTCATCGTTACACCCTCAACGGGCCCGAGATCTGCGTTCGCATTATGGACTATGGCGCCACCGTGCTGGGTATCGATGTGCCCGACATTCCCGGCAACGTGCGCGATGTGGTGCTGGGCTTCGATAAGCTCGAGGATTACTTTGACAACCCCGCCTGCTTTGGCGCGACCATCGGCCCCGTGGCAAACCGCACCGCGGGCGCCACGATCACCATCGACGGCACGGACTGGCATATGCCGGCCAACGAAGGCGTCAACAACCTGCACAGCGATCTTGAGCATGGTCTGCACAAGCGCGTATGGGACGTTGAGCTCGACGAGACTCACAACGCCGTGCGCATGACCACCTCGCTTAAGGATGGCGAGCTGGGCCTGCCCGGCAACCGAATCTTTACGGCTGTGTTTACCGTTACGCGCACCGGAGTCTTCCGCATCGAGTATGGTTGCGAGAGCGACCGCGCCACCTACGTGTCCATGACCAACCACACGTACTTTAACCTTGCCGGCCATAACGCCGGCATGGACTGTGAGCACTTCTTTATCGCCAACGCTGCCCACTACTTGCCCATTAACGAGCAGAACATCCCCACCGGCGAAATCGCTCCGGTCGAGGGAACACCGTTTGACTTTCGCGAGCTGCGCCCCGTCGCACCCGGCATGGAGGCCGACGACCCGCAGATTAAGCAGGCCCGTGGCTACGATCACTGCCTGTGCATCGATGGCTATCAGTACGGCCGCAACCTGCGTCGCGCCCTACATGTCGAGGAGATGTGGACCGGTCGTGAGCTGGACTACTACACCACCGCCCCGGGCGTGCAACTCTACACCGGCAACTGGCTGGGCGACGAGCACGCCAAGGACGATGCCAACTATGGCTGGGGCGCCGGCTTTGCCCTCGAGGCCGAGATGTACCCCGACACGCCGCACCAGCCGCTGTTCCCGCAGGGCATTGTGGGTCCGGGTCACCCCTACAGCAATATGATCGAATACCACTTATGAGGCACTAGGCCCACAACGCGACATCTCGCACAGCAACGCCCGCCGGCACCACCGCCGACGGGCGCTGCTTCATGCCTAAATCCTTCTTTTCGATGCCACCGAATTGGTGACATAACAAAACTATGCCGAATTACTACGATGAACCCACTATGTCCGACCACGCGCTGGTTTATAAAAAATTAGCAACTCGTCTACCTGCGGTTTTATTCTCTGCAAATTTGGCATGCTCGGCGATAAGCAATTCATCGTAGTAAACCGGCATAGTTTTGGCGGACAGCGCCACACAGATCCCCTACGAAGGCAAAATGATCCGTTTTCCTCCGTCCCCAAGGGATCAGTTGAACAGATTGCCGATGGGGTCGGGGGCGGAACTGGGAGATAGCGGATTTCTAGTTCTATGCCGAGCTTTTGCAGCTCTCTGAGAACAGCGACGTCTGTGTCGTCTACGGCAACTGCGGGCGTTGCGGGACGCTTGCCCTCCCCTGCCTGCATATGACCAATGCTGATCTTGGTGATCGGCACACCGCCCTTAACCAGCGCGAGCGCATCGGAGGGTGAGGCCACCATGATCAGAATCAATTGGCGAGGCGTTGCGGTATGAATGACGTCGATGGTCCTTTGCACCGAGAAAAACCGCGTCCAAACGCCTTCTGGCGCCGCCACCCTCATGGGTGCCATTGGCGCGAATCTGCCGCGATCTCATCGTTGACGATTAGGACAAGGTTGGAACCCACGGCTTCGTTCCACAGCTCAACGTCTTGTCCGTAAATGAAACGGTCGTCGATGCGTGCGAGAAGAATCTTGGGTTGAGTCATCGCTGCCCCATTCTGTTTGAGACCCGTAAGAGCAAGACATCGCGTCTCCAATATTAGTGCATTTAAAGTGAGAAAAGCCGTCAGAACACTTGCGCGGATTTGCGATGTCCCGTATCATAGACAGCCGTTGACGCCTCAGTTGCGCCATCACATGGCCGCCAGCGTAGCTCAGTTGGTAGAGCACCGCTCTCGTAAAGCGGGGGTCACCGGTTCGAGCCCGGTCGCTGGCTCCATTGCATTAGTGCAGCTCAGAAGCGTAATTGCTTCTGAGCTTTTTTGTTTTCGCGTCTCTTTCCTCCTTCTCCGAGGAGTGAAAAAGGGGTGAAAAACTTTTTTAACTGTTTTCCATAAATAGTTAGCATCATCCAACGTTCACATTAGATCGAACAACAATCCTGTTACGCATAGCCTAATTCCGCTGAGTATCAGAGAAGAACGTCCGGATTATATGCATCCAGCTTCGCTTCTCCAGTCGCCAGTGACTCCTCCAGCCGGTCAGCATATTCAACAATAGAGCCGTAGAATATGGGAGTAAAAGGTACCGTCAAGATTCTTTCGCAAATTGATCGAGGCGGCCTCGGCCCCGCCTTGCTCTAGCCCTCCGCCTTCTTGCTCAGCTCGTCCATCTCCTCCAGCTTCGACATGTCCAGGTACCTCCTCTTGC
>ENA-OQAS01000549-OQAS01000549.1-human-gut-metagenome-genome-assembly--contig:-NODE-549-length-19362-cov-2.565116_pt1 | contig 19362 bp, 33 predicted proteins | sample MGYA00242733_ERZ504523 | MGnify/ENA primary metagenome ERZ504523 (study PRJEB26092, sample SAMD00036239) | human gut metagenome | host: Homo sapiens | study: EMG produced TPA metagenomics assembly of...
CCCCCCTCATAAAGTAAGCGCAATCGGGGTTACCCCCGATTGCCGCACTTTACTCTCATTCCTTTAGAAATTAAATAAAAAGCACAGGAAAACCCGCTGGTCGAAAGATCAGCGGGTTTTCTCGTTGTCACACATTCATCAGCTGTTTAACATCCAGCTCTGATAATCAAGTCCCCAATTCAGATATATTTCATTGGAATGATAGGTGCGAATATCCAGCGGATATCCGGATTCTTCTCCATATATTTGCAAAAAAGAGACAAATGTATAATTATTTACCGCATCCACACTTGCTATCGTCAAGATCTGGATATTCTCAATCGTTTTCAAATACTGAATCCTCAATGATATCGTTGACTGTGAAACATACAGATGCTTTGCAGCGGCAGAAATACTTCCATAAGTGATATTGAAATCGCAGCAATTAAAAAAATGGATACCACAAGCATTTCTGATGCAATGGATAAACTCGAAATCCCATGTGGAGTATTCGGAATCCAAGCAGTTGTCACCGGAAACAAAATCTGTGGCGAAGCTTTTACCGTTCACTATATCCCGCGCGTTGTTGAAAAGGCGAGATTTCTTCTTCGTCAAAATCCGGAAGAAACTTTTCGGATAAGCTTCTTCCGGATTTCAGAATTTAAAATGAGGGCTATCTTCTTAATTATTCGACGACTGCAATAATTTCCACTTCAACCAGAACGCTCTTTGGCAGCTGTTTAACAGCAACGCAGGAACGTGCCGGTTTGCTGGTAAAATACTTTTCATAAATTCCGTTAAATGTACCGAAATCAGCCATGTCTGCGATAAAACATGTAGTCTTTACTACATTTTCAAAATTTGTACCTGCTTCCTCTAAGATCGCTGAAATATTTTTCATTACCTGCTCTGTCTGTTCTGCGATCTCAGTTCCTACAACTTCTCCTGACTGCGGGCAAAGCGGGATCTGTCCTGATGCATAAAGCATTCCGTTTACTACTTTTGCCTGGGAATAAGGCCCGATTGCGGCCGGTGCTTTTGGTGTTGAGATTGTTTTCATGATTAAATTCCTCCTGTTATGGTATTTTCTATTTCAAAAAGCTTCTGAATCGCCTTTTGATTTTTCGCTCTATATTATTTTTGTTCATCTAACGCAAATATATCACGTTATTTTTGTTCAGTCAATGTATTTTTGTTCATTTATTATATTATTTTTTTGTAAAAAACTAAATTTCTGTTGATTCAATAACAATATACGTTATAATGAGCGATAGAAGCATTTTCATCTGTTTATATTAATAAAAACATACTATTGGGGTTTACAAAGCACAAACCGACAAGAAAGGTACTCACATGAATACAGGAAATATCACACTGACACCTGCCGATAAACAAATCTTGAACTCTTACTGTCATCTATTGGATGGACTTTCCTCTTATCTTGGGGATGGCTATGAAATGGTTCTCCACAGTCTTGAAGACTATGAGCATTCTGCGATCAAAGTCATCAACGGGTATCATACCGACAGGACAGAAGGTGCACCGATCACAAATATGGCACTTTCTCTTCTGGCACAAATGCATGATGTAATACCGCTGAAAATGGTATTACCTATTTATCAAAAAACGCAAAAAATGAGCCGTTGAAATCTACAACTCTCCCAATCCGTGGAGAGCACAACCGTATCATCGGTCTTTTGTGTATCAATTTTTATCTGAATACACCGTTTTCCGATATCCTGCAGACATTCCAGCCCGCTTCCTATAATACGCCTGGTTCTCCTGCCACCGAGATCCATGAAAACTTTTCGCAGACTACAGGTGATCTTTTAGAAGAAACAATCCAGAAAACCCGTCAGGAAGTTCTCATGGATTCATCTGTTTCCAGTTCTAATAAAAACAAAGAAATCATCCGCCTCCTGTACCAGCAAGGTATTTTCAACTTGAAAGATTCCGTACAGATTACCTCCCAGCAGCTGAATCTGAGCAAAAATACCGTTTATCTGCATCTGCGCAATCTTGAAAAAGGAAATTAAATCAAAAAGAACTATAAAAGTGTGCTGACCATTTTTTATCATAGTCACACACCTTTGCAGTTCTTTTATTGATTCTTATTTATCTATAATCCTACTCTTCTACATCCTGCACATCATAATACTTGATCAGCGCCTGTGTCCCAAGATCTCCAAGCCCTTCCTGTGCCAACTCTTCATAATTTGACAGTACCAGACTCAGCACCTCAAGACTCAGTCCACTCATATTCGCCTCAGTCAGCGCGAGTTTCATATCCTTGATAAAATGCTTCATAAAGAATCCCGGCGCATAATCTCCGGCAATGATCTTCGGTCCGAACGCATCCAGCTGTTTGCTTCCTGCTGCCCCGGTAGAAACAGAATTAAAAAGCACATCTAAGTCTAGCCCCTTCGCCTGTGCATAAGAAAATGCCTCGCATACTCCGCTTAAAGCTCCGGCGATCATAATTCTGGTTGGCAAGCTTCGCATGCTGTCCGCATCCCGCTTTTCCCTGATAATTGATGTTTGTTCCCATTGCTTTGAAAAGCTCCATACAAGCTTCATAATCTTCTTTCTCGCCGCCGACAAGGATGGATAATGTAGCGTTTTTTGCTCCGGTATCCCCACCTGTTACAGGCGCATCCAGCACATGGAATCCTTTTTCTGTGCCCTCTTTTGAAATCTTTTCTGCAAGCATCGGGCTTGTAGTTGTCATATCGATCAGATAGGTTCCCGGATCTGCATTTTCCAGAATACCGCCTTCATCAAAATAGACCTCTTCCACATCTCTCGGAAAACCAACGATAGTGATCACAGCATCACATCCCGGTACACATTCCCTGATAGACTCATGGAATATTGCGCCCTCACTGATCACATCTTCAACCTTTGATCTGGTTCTTGCATAGATATGCAGCTCATACCCTGCTTTCATAAGGTTGCGCACCATGGATTTTCCCATGATGCCAACACCGATAAATCCAATTTTTTTCATAGTGAACTCCTCTACTTTGGGCTTACAATCTTTCCTGCCACCGCGCAGCTTGCCGCTGTTCTCGGAGATGCCAGATAAATCTCGACCTTAGAAGTTCCCATACGTCCAAGGAAGTTACGGTTATTGGTTGCAACCACACGTTCTCCGTCTGACAGGATTCCTCCGGTACGTCCACAGCAAAGTCCGCAACCCGGATGGGTAATGATCGCACCTGCCTCAGATAAAGTCGTAAGGATTCCCATATCTGCTGCCTGTTTGTAGATCTTACGGCTCGCCGGAGTCACGATCAGTTTTACAAAATCCGCAACTTTTTTGCCCTTTAACACTTCTGCTGCTGCCTGAAGATCCTCCAGACGTCCGTTTGTGCAAGAGCCGATAAATACCTGATCGATCTCGGTTCCTTCTACCTCGGATACATTTCTGATCTTGTCAACTTGTGACGGAAGGGCCATAACCGGTACAAAGTCCTCTGCTTTATAAGTGATCGTTCTCATATAAGTTGCATCCGGATCACCAACCAGACTCTTCTGATAATCATTTAATTCAATATTGCAATACTCGGCAGTTTTCTCATCCGGTGTGAAAGTGCGCATTTTGCTCCTGCTTCGATTGCCATGTTTGCCATTGTCATACGGCTTGCAACTGTCATATTTTCAATGGTGCTTCCGGCAAATTCAAGTGCTCTGTAAGTAGCACCGTCTGCTCTCAAATCACCGATCAGTCGTAAGATGATATCCTTTGACATGACATTTTCCGGAAGTTCACCATCGATCACAACTTTGATCGTCTCCGGTACCTTGATCCACATCGTTCCGGTTCCAAGAATACTTGCCATCTCGGTATAACCGATACCGGATGAGAATGCTCCAACACATCCATAAGTTGTGGTATGCTGTCGGTTCCGAATGCGATATCACCCGGTTTAACATAGCCAGCTTCTGTCATCAGCTGATGGCAGATTCCGTCACTTCTGTGTACATGTGTAAGTCCGTATTTATCTGCAAATGCATCTCCGGTACGAAAATGTCTGGTATCATCCTGCTGGCTTGCCGGAACCAGATGATCATAGATCAGAACAACCTTGTCCGGATCATGCAGTTTCGTAAATCCCATTTCTTCAAATTTTTCTGCCACAAAGGGGATGAAAATATCATGGATCATCACGCGGTCAACGTTAACCGTCACAATGTCTCCCGGCTTTACGGCTTTTCCTGTATTGTGTCTGATAATTTTTTCAATAATCGTCTCGCCCATTTTCTTCTCCTTTCCGGTTAATCCAGTCCATTCAGCTTGCGCATGGCTTTTACCAGACCGCCAGCCTGAATAATGCTCATCAGATTCTCCGGCAGAGAAGCAATCGGATATTCCTTACCATTATAATCCACATGCTCATTCATCACTACCGTGATCTCGTCGCCCTCTTTCATATCATCATAAAGATCCGGCTGTTCAATCAGAAGAAGTCCATTGTTGATCGAATTACGGAAAAAGATCCTTGCAAATGATTTGGCGATCACACACTGCACACCCATTGCCTTGATGATCTCCGGTGCCTGTTCTCTTGACGAACCGCAACCAAAGTTCTTTCCTGCTACAATGATATCCCCCTTCTGGATCTGTCCGGCAAGTTCCGGGCGAAGAGGAGAAAAGCCATACTGCTTCATATCATCGATTGTCTTGAGTGCAAGGTATTCAGTTGGAATGATGATATCGGTATCAATGTCATCTCCAAGAACCCATACACGTCCTGTAAATTTATCCATCTTATGTCACCTCGTCAAACATAATTTCGTCTCTTACACATCACTTGCCAGTGCAATTTCTCCGGCAATGGCAGATGCTGTAACGGTTGCAGCCGATCCAAGATATACCTTGGAACTCGGATGTCCTGCACGTCCCTTAAAGTTGCGGGTTCCTGTACTGATCAGGACTTCATTTTCACCGATTACGCCCTGGCAGCTTCCCCAGCATACACTACAGTTCGGGTTCATCACGATCGCACCTGCATCCATGAAGATGTCGATCAATCCTTCTTCCAGAGCCTGTCTGTAAATAGTCTGACTTGCCGGAACAACAAGGAATCTTACTTTTTCAGATACTTCTTTCCTTTGATAACCTGTGCGCCTACACGGAGATCTTCGATACGTCCGTTGTTGCAGGATCAAGGAATGCCTCATCAATCTTGATACCGCGCACGTCTTGCCGGCGCAAGATTGTCTACAAAATCCGGTTTTGCAACAACCGGCTCTACCTTGGATAAGTCAAATGTATATTCTCTTACATAATGCGCATCCGGATCGCTGTGATATACAGCCTTTGGCTCGCGTCCATGCTCTTTTAAATATTCCATTGCCACATCATCAACTTCAAAATACCGGTCTTAGCTCCGGCTTCTACTGCCATATTGCAAAGTGCGATACGGTCACTGATTGTCAGAGTCTTCGCGCCCTCTCCGGTAAATTCCATCACCTGATAGTTACATCCGTTGGCTCCGACTTCACCGATGATGGTGAGGATCAGATCTCTCGCATATACACCTTCCGGCAGCTTTCCAACCAGGTTGAATTTCACAGTCTCCGGTACCATTACCCAGGAAGTTCCTGTTACCATACCGTAAAGGAAGTCTGTACATCCAACACCGGTTCCGAATGCACCAAGTGCACCGTAAGAACAGGTATGGCTGTCTGCACCAAAGATCAGTTCTCCCGGACGAACATAATTTTCCATCATAATCTGGTGGCATACACCTTTCCCTTCCCAGAAATCAATGTGGTTTGCCTTTGCAAAATCACGCATCTTCTTCTGGGATGCGGCTGTCTTCGGACAGTCAGACGGTACGTTATGTCTACGATAAATACCAGCTTGCCTGTATCTGCAATATGTGGATTTTTTAATTTATTATTATACATATCAACGGTAAGATGTGTAGTTCCGTCATTACTCATCAGACGATCCAGTTCTACTGTATGGATGTCACCCGGCTTTACGCTTTCCACACCGGCTGCCGCTGCAATGATCTTTTCAGCAATTGTCATTCCCATCGTCTATTCCTCCTCACGGTTCAGAGACGCAATAAGTCCGCCCTGATTCAAAATATTCTGCATATATTCCGGCAGTTTTGTGCAGGAATAAACCTTTCCATTTGCCTCAGCGGTTCCTTCCAGCATATGAAGCTCCATCTGATCTCCGGTCTTTACTTCATCCGGAAGGTCTTTACAGACAATAGCAGGAAGTCCGATATTGATAGCATTTCTATAAAAAATTCTTGCAAATGATTTTGCGATAACAGCTTTTACACCTAACGCTTTTAACACACCCGGAGCCTGCTCTCTGGAAGATCCACATCCAAAGTTCTCTCCTCCGACCACGAAATCTCCCGGTTTTACCTTCTGTGCAAATCCGGATCCAGAGATTCAAATGCGTGGCTCTTCATCTCCTCAAGATTCGGCAGCAACAGATACTGGGATGCGATGATCTGGTCTGTATCCAGATCGTTATGAAATTTAAAAATAGTCCCTTTTTCCATAAAGCATATTCCTTTCTGTATACACATGATTCCTTTATTTTAAGGCTTTTCCGGCATTTCCGCAAGGGAATATTTTAACAGGCTAACGTTGTACTTTATTCAATTCCTATTTTTCATAGGTTCCCTTGCAAATGATTTTTCTTTTTGCATAAAGATTTTTCCACCTGCAATATAACTGTCAAGCTTCAGGTCATTGTCCCACAAAAGCAGATCTGCATCGGCTCCTTTTTGTATTGTCCCTTTCTTACCCTGCAATCCCAGTGCCTCCGCTACATGTGATGTCATATATGGAAGTGCATCTTCCAGCTTCATATCAAGCTCATGTACCATATACAGAAGTTCTTCCCGCAGCGCATCTACTGAGGAAACACCGATTTCCAACAGGCTTCCGTCTTCTCTGTATTTTGACCAGCTTCCGTGTCCGTCGGAACTGATGGTAATATGCTCTGTCGGGATTCCCTTTTCTTTTGCTTCTAAAATGCATCCGCCCGGACAAAAGTCCTCACTGATGCCACAGGTGAGATCGATGTATCCACCCTTTTCAAGCAACTGATAGCCCTCTTCCAGAAGACCTTTTCTGCGGTTCACATGAGTCGGACGGAAAATCTTGATCGGAATCATACTCTTTTCCAAAGCTTCAAACACCGGCGACAATCCGGCATCTGCATCTCCCATATGCAGCACCACGATTCCAGGCTTTCCGCTCAACATACCTGCCGTTCTGGTCTTGCTTGCAAGCTGGATCAATTCGCTTTCCGTCACATTCGGTGCACGGTGATCTGAAATGGCAAGTTTCACGCCAAGTACTTTTTCAATAAACATAATATCCCGGTCTACCTCTCCGGTAATCGTCGGACTTGGATATCCATATGCACCGGTAAGCATATATGCGCTCACCCCTTCTTCGCATAAAGCCTGTACTTTTGCGTAAAGATTTTCAACACTCCTTGTAAGTCCGTCCGTTCCAAGAAGTCCTACAACTGTTGTAATTCCGCCTTTTACCAGTTCTGACAGCTGAAGTTCCGGTGTACGGGTATGAAAGCTTCCTTCCCCACCGCCTCCGGTAACATGAACATGCTGATCAATAAACCCCGGTGTAAGAATTCTTTCCTCTGCATCAATAACTTCACATGCGATCGGAAAATCCTCGATCTTATCTTCAATACATTCAATTTTTCCCCCACATACTAAAAGATCCTTTTTCCCAACATACTCCGGTGCATAAACTTTTGCATTTTTAATAAGTAACATTTTCTTTTCTCCTCTTTATGACATTCTTTTATTTTCATACATTAATTTGTCTGCCTGATGAATTGCTTCCGCAATCGGATGTCCCCATGTGTATCTACTATCTCCTTCCCTCTTAATTTTATCTTTCTATATTATCCTGCTTCTTCAGCAATTCCAAAAGCTCTTTTTCAGGAAGCGGCTTGGAAAAATAATAGCCCTGGATCATATCGACTCCCCAGCTGCTGATCTGTTCCATTTCTTCCTGTGTTTCCACCCCTTCGGAAACGATATGATAATTCATTTTATGAAATGTTTCTACAACGCTTTCATAGAAAATTGCCCGTTTCTCATCCCTGCAGATATCAAAAAGCAGAGATCTGTCAACCTTGATTACAGAAAACGGAAGCCTCATTACCGTATTCAGATTCGCATATCCGGAACCAAAATCATCCAGACAAAAACCGATGCCAGCGGTCGTAAATTCCTCCGCAACTCTTCTCAGACCTGCATTGTATTCAGTCGCAACCGTTTCCGTGATCTCAAACTGTATCCAGTTATGTGGAATTTTATGGGCATCCATGATCTGAATAAAATGACTGCTGCAGTCATTTCTCATCAGATCCAGAGAAGACAAATTCACTTTTACATTCAGAAGATGCTTCATCAGGTATCGGTTTTCTCCTAAAAATCTGCAGACACGACTAAACTGTAGATCTGTGATCTGTTCGATCATATGATTTTTTTCTGCAATCTGAATAAATACATCCGGTGCGATCCAGCCAAGCTCCGGATGCTGAAGGCGACTTAGTGCTTCCAATGTGATAAAGCATTTTTTCCGTGTAGAATAAACCGCTGATAGTAAATTTCAAACAGATCCTCTGTAATCGCCTTATGCAGATACTGCTCCACCCGTTTATTATACAGAAAACCATTCATCGTCTGATGATCATCCTGTATCACCTCTGTCAGACCATTTTTCGCAGATAAGGCTTCCAGATATTCAGCATATTCCAGAATAAGCCCACTGTCTCCAAGTTTCTGCGCATTCATGATCCCGCTTATGATCACAGGCACCGTAATAATTTTATTGTTGACATTCAGCTTACTGTTCCCATCAAACATTCTCTTCAGCTGCGTAAGATAATATTCATATTCTTCAAGTGAACCGGTAAGTATCATAAAAACGCTTTCCCCGTTGTACGAAATGCTTTTTTCCCGCACATCTCACCAAGTTTTCTTGCTGTCAGCTTTAAGATTGAATTACCGCCCTGTACCCCTGCGATTTTATTAATGTGCCTCAATTGATAAAGATACACCGTAATAATGTGAAATGATTTTTTCGCACTGATCAGCTCATTGCTTTTTCTGACCAGATACAGATGATTGTATAATCCGGTAAGTGTATCGATATTTGCATGAGGATTGTTGATCGTAATAAATAGTGCCAGAATTCCCAGACTCATACCAAACCCTGTTGTAAGAAGCGGATGATATAAAAGCTGGATCACCACTCCCGCACCGGATATCAACAGGATTTCCAGCAGGACCTTCACTTTTGATAGCCCAGTTTTTTCCGCCATATGACAATAAGGATCAAGGCTGCTGCCATATGACAAAGTGCACTGTAATACATCAGCATATACCATGGACCTTTCATATAGCCTGCCGGTATATCAAAATAAAACAGCTTTTCTGTGAACGGGTTTGTCAGAATCATCCCCATCAGAATGAATGTCGGCACACCTGATAAAAACATCTTTTTTGCCGAAATGATCTTATTATCATGTAAGGTCTGAATATAACAGATCACCGTAAACGGCAGCAATGCCTGAAGCAGATAAAAGATCGTTGTTGCAAGCATTGCAGCAATTTCACAATTACTATTTGGAAAAGAAATATAATAATTACTGGCAAGTTCCGCAACCACATCTAAAATACCGATGACGGCAAAGAAAAGGAATACCTGATTATTCAGATCCTCTGCTCTTTTCTGTCCAGAAAATACCATAAAACCAGCAACAATATAACCATTGCCGCAATAAGAAAATCTATATTATAAGTCATATTTATCCTCCGCCGGTTTTTATTTATTTGAGTAAAGCATATCGTCTGCCTGCTGTTTCCAGTCACTGAATGAAAGAAGACTACCATTCTTTTTTCTCAGATAACTATACCCGAACTTCAGCCGCACAGGCTGTCTGTTTCCACATTCTTCTTCCATCTCTTCTTTTATAAAATGCTCCCATTCTTCCGGTGTCTTTTGCGGATTTTTTACGATAATCGCAAACTCATCACCTTCAACACGAAAACTTACCGCCTGCTGTTCCAGAACACTCCTTTCTGCACTCTGGATGCTTCTTGCCGTTCGGATAACCGTTTCATCACCCATCTGTCTTCCAGACATATCATTAATCTTCTTCAGTTCTGCAATTTTCACAAACAACAATAATACATTTTCAAGTAAAATCGCACCCTCCTGGATCTCTTCAAGATACATCTCAAATGATTTCCGGTTTTTCATATCTGTCATCCGGTCTTCCAAGGACATTCTCCTATAAACCTCCTGTTCCAGGCAAAACTGAATGTTGTTGGATACTTTACAAAGCAATCCCCAAAACAAAACAGCAATATAAAGAAGAATGCCAAACTGGAAAATAGATTCATACCAGTAAATGGATAATACCCAGTACAGTACCAGTGCGATTACACCGCTTATCCCTAATACACCAAATGCCTTTAGACAGAGATTTACTTCCTTCTCCTGCGTTTTCCGATACTCTTTCCACAAAAGAAGAATCATAGACACAACCCCCGTAAATAATAAAAGATGTGTGATAAATAACATGTCTATAAAAGGAATCCTAAACAGAAAATACAAGAATCCCTGTAAAACAGCATTTGCATAAAGAAGAAAAATCCAAACCTGCGGTATCCATCTTACACTTTCACTTACTGTATTTTGTATAAATAGCAGCATAGGAACAGACATCGTCATAAACGCATAAAAGGATACCAACGTTCCTGCTGCACTCTGACTGCCATACATCTGGTAAATTCCTGAATCCAGAATACACCACAAACTGCATAAAAGCAAAAACAATGCTACATTTAAAAATCTCTTTTCTACAATCTGCCTGTATCTGGTATAGAAAAAGACAATCACCGAAACGATACCGAGACCGGTCATTCCCAAAACTACCAGTATCGAAAAAATCGATCCTAGCAGATGCTGCCTAAAAATAAAACAAAACTCTCCGATCATCGGGGCATACACATATAGTCTGGCATTCTTTTTAGTTTCATAGCTGATTGATAACACTTCCTGCCCGATTTTCTCCGGCAAAGAAATATCTGCCATATTTTCCCTTTCATCTGCCTGTTTTTTTCAAATCTGTTATCCTTATATTGGTAGAGAAGCCGGTCTCCTATGCAGACTTCCAGCTGATCCTGTATTCCTCGGATCGACAAGATTTTCCCTTATCAGCCTCTGATAACATATCATTGTAAAGAATGATCTGCCCATCTTTATCCGCTGTAACAAAACACGGCAATTTGAGCTCCGTCTTTTTCCCATCCTTCAGCTGATACCATCCATTGCTGAAGGTGTACAACTCGCCCCTTTCCGACTCCGTACCCGGCTGATACAGTATTCTGACAAAAATAAGCAACAATGTCACAATGAGCAAAATGCAGAATGCTTCAAATTTTTTCCATTTCTTTCCTTTTTTCATTTCCCTCATCTCCTATGCATTCTGCCGGAAGCTTTTCTACATAGAAAATGTAATTTCCTATGTAAAAAGTCACCTGCGTTATACAGGTGACTAAAATTTAAGCCGAATAACTTTTTTCACTTACTCTATTAACCTATCCGCATCTTCTTATTGCAACCGGCTGACATAGCGTACTGCCTTAGTCCCTTTGGCTTTGCGTCACAGTTTTTCAACAGCTTTGCCCTATAAACATAATTCAAGTATAGCATATTCAAGATGACGAAACAATATTTTAGTTGTTATAATAATCTATAGTTTTACACATAATCCATAACAAGAAACATCGGTTTAATTGCTACGATTTCATCATATTCTTCTTTCTCGACCACTACATCTGAATTCAATGCTTTCAAATCGTTTTTCAAAACCTGTAATGCTTCAGGAATTGTTTTTGCCCGTTCTTCTCTCATGATCTCCTGCATTCTTTGTAGCACAATTGGATGAGCATAATGAGCAGGTATTGGAAATTCCGGATACTTTCTGATATATTCTTCCATCTGCTCAATGGCTCCCGAAAGCTGATTTTCAATATATTTTCTGTTATTTTTGATGTAGGAAGCACATTCGCACCGGCAAAAAGAAAGATTGCCGCAAGACCAAACAATAAAAAATACATTCCAAATCCTGCATGTGTCGTCAATGCATAAATGCCATAAACAAATGCTGCCGCACCCATGATCACAATTGCAAGTGCCACCCACTTATAAGTGGGATTACTTCTGTCATAGGTTCTTTTTTTCTTTGCTGCCAGACTCAGATTCATATATAAATCCGACTGGTTCTTCAAATATTTCTTACAGATTCCTTGCTTCGTCCAGAAGATTCATTTTCATTTCATAATATGCCGGACTCATATCCAGATAATGCTTGTGAGGATTTTCAAACCGTTGTTCCTCCGGCCAAATTTCCGTATCAAGCTGCCTTTTCACATATGCCCTGATTTCTTCCAGAGATTGTACTGGGGCTATACGTCTGCCGTTTTTGACTATCAGCTTTTGCAGTTTCTTTGCAGTACAATTTTCAAAATGTCGGTTCTTCCACGCTTTTCCGGATCGACATAGCGGTACGGATTTGTTAAATCCACTTCTTCCTCCGCACCTGTAATCAGATCAGCAACCGCCTGCCCACAATCGCCAAATATTCGATATACCTGCTTTAACCCGGGATTGGTGATTTTCTCTACGGTTTCCGATACTTTAATCCTCGGAACAAAGGAGCCGTTTTCTTTCACCGCCGAAATCTTATAAACTGCTCCAAACACAGGATCGCTCTTTGCCGTAATCAACCGTTCCCCAACGCCAAAGCTGTCAATCTTCCCGCCCTGATACAAAATAGAAGTAATCGTATATTCATCAAGACTGTTTGACACTACGATTTTACAATCTTCAAGCCCTGCATCGTCCAGCATTTTCCGGACTTTTTTAGAGAGGTACGCCAAGTCTCCTGAATCCAGGCGCACTCCTTTCAAACGCCGGTTCATCGGCTCCAGCACTTCTTTTGCAACACGGATCGCATTAGGTACGCCGGAATGAAGCACATCATAGGTATCTACAGGAGCACTACATTGTCCGGGTAAATCTCCGCATATCGCCGAAACGCCTCATATTCATCTTTAAAATACATGACCCAGCTATGCGCCATTGTCCCGTTCACCGGGATTCTAAATTTCTGACCTGCCATTACAGTGGCCGTACCGGAAGCCCCACCGATATATGCTGCCCTTGCGCCGTAGACTGCCGCATCAATATTATGCGCCCGCCTTGCTCCAAAATCTGAGACAATGCGTCCCTGCGCTGCCCGGACAATCCGGCTGGTCTTGGTGGCAATCAGGGATTGGTGATTGACCTGAGTGAGAATCGCCGTCTCGATCAGCTGTGCATCAATCAGAGATGCAACGACCGTAATGACCGGCTCGTTGGGGTACATAACCGTTCCTTCTGGAAAAGCATAAATATCTCCTGTAAATCGGAACTCTTTCAAATATTGCAGAAATTCTTCTGAAAACAGATTCAGAGAGCGGAAATAATCTATGTCCGCGCTGTCGAAATGCAGATTTTCTGCATATTCAACTACCTGCTCCAGACCGGCAAATACCGCATAGCCGCCCTGGTCGGGATTCTTCCGGTAAAACACATCAAAAACGACCTTCTGCGTTTTCTGCTGGTTAGCGAAGTAGCCATTTGCCATTGTCATCTCATACAGATCCATCATCATGCTGATGTTTCTTTTATCAAACTGCGTCACTATCCTTCCTCCCATCTTTCAAAGTAAACAAAATTTCTCCTTAAAACTGCTTTAAGTTTTCAGAACTTCCGGCAGAATCAGTGCAAGATCTCTGTCCATGCCCATCGCCTTATTCTGAATCTGATGTGGAATGTAAATCTCGCCCTTATTAAAGGTAATATAAAAGGCATTCGGTTCCGTATCTGCCATGTTCCCGCATGGAAAGCACAGCTTTTCCGGTTTGTTTTTACCGTCACTGACAAAAACCTGTCCTGGTTTATGAAACGGGCAGGCTTCAAAATGGGGAATGCATATTACCTTGCCGGTTCATGGGCAACTTCTGACTTTAATATTGTGATTTTTACATTCTTTTTCATTACATATTCTCCTTAAGCTCATGTAGAAAAAGGGATAAATCTTCACATACCGCTAGACTCTTTCCTTTTAGATGTTCTGGCGAACTCTCTTTCGCAAGATTCACTGTCACCAGAAATGTTTCTGGAAATTTGTCGGCCATCTTCCAAAAGGGAAGTTTAATCACGCTGGGCGTCATATCGCCTACTCCTAATTCCAGCAGGAGCAGCTTTTTATCCTGATTTTTACGGACAAAATTCTCATATCTTCGATATGCGATTTTCCATGCTTCGCCCTGTAAAATGTACTGTCCTGCACCCACGGAACCATTTTCCAGCCGCAGACAGGACAGCGGGGAATCAGTCTGACGGAACTTCCAGGCCGTTCATGCTCTTTAACATATCCTCGACCAGTCCGTGATTTTCATACAGTTTGTCATGGCATGGCTGGCTGCACTGAAAATAGCGGAAGTCCCCCTGGAACTGGCAAGTTCTTTCCTCCGGGAAAACCTTTGGAACCTGAATATCACAATTTGTCGTCAAAATAAAATATTCCTTTTCTCTCAAAATCTCCAGAAGGTCAATGTACGGCTGACCCACAGGTGCTTCTTCCATAAATCTTATATAGCGTGAGTAAAAACCCCACTGCTGTTCCGGCTTTGAGTAAACGTAATAGAACCCCTGAAAAAGACTTTGAATTCCATAGGCTTTCTCAAAATCATGGAAGTTTTCTTCAAATACGGTATTATGATGATAATGATTATAGCCAGCCGCGCTGGACAGCCCGGAGCCTGCTCCTACAAGCACTGCATCCGCCTGCCGGAGCAATTCTGTCGTGGTTCTGATGCTCTCTGCTCTCATTTCATTTCCCCACTCAAAATCTTTCTGGTGTCAGTCAATACCTTTGCAATATCTTCCCGGATTGCCATCCCCTTATTTTTTAGTTCATCCGGCACAATGGCATCCCGCGGATTGATGGTGATATAGAAGGCGCCCGGCCATGTGTAAGTGAGGTTCCAAAATGGCTCTTGAATGAACATCGGCGTCATACGACCCACACCGAGCTCCAGAAACAAAACCTTTTTATGCATATTCTTTTTCAGGAACGTATTGAGTTTGTTGTGTTCTTCATGGTACTTTTTGCCCTCCAGAAACACCCATGAACGTACCCATGGTTCCATTTCCGCGCCGCACTTCGGGCAGCAGGAATCATATCCGTAGGAACCCGCAGGTCAGGACCAATGGCGTCATTCAGCTTATGTAGTGTTTCCACAGAATCATAAAGCTCGTCATGACACCGACGACTGCACTGGAAATACCGCCAGTCTCCCTGAATCGCGCTGATTTTTCCTCCGAGAATATACGGCTAAACTGTGTATCCTGATTGGTCGTCAGGATATAATAGTTTTTATCTTTCAAAATTTCAGACAGATCATAATAGGGCTGTCCGGTCCTGGCGTCCAGGATCATGCACAGGTTCCGGGCAATGAATGCCCACCGTTCCTCGCTGGTACGGTAGTGATAATAGAACCCATCAAAGGAATTGTGGTAGCCATATTTTTTTCAAAATCACCTAAATTCTCTACAAAGTCCTTATCCCGTTCATAGTAGTGCCGGTAGCCTGCGGCAGCTGACATTCCCGAGGCTGCTCCCACAACAATGGCAGCAGCCTCTTTGATGTGTTCGGCAAACAGTTTTACCTGTTCTTCATAGCTTTTACTTTTTGTCGTTATCATCTTTAAAATGCTCCTTTTTCTGTATTTTCAGTTTTGATTTATGGCGGACAAAAGATTGCAATTGCCTTTTACATGCACATCACCATTCGCATTAAGTTGCAAGTTCACACTGCACTAACAAAAGACTCTGCCTCTTTTTTCAAAGCAGCAAGCGTTTCGTCCAGATATCCGTTCACTCCAAAAGATTTCTCCTTAATATCTTCCGTAATGTACACTTCTCCGAGATTGATCGTTATATAGGCTGCGTTCGGCTCTTGAGCCGTCAACCGCATAAGGGGAGCTTTGATCAGCTGGTTTCTCCATCCGATCCCCAGTTCCAGGATCACAAGGTTTTTCCCTTGATATTTCTTCAGGAAAGTATCCAGACGTTCCTTTTCCGCTGTCGGCTGGATAAAATTGGGCCCGATCATATGAATCTTCATGGGACCTCCGCACTCCGGGCAGCGGGGAACCAACTCTAATGGGATTTTCCCGTCCTGCTCCTCTGACGCCATCTTCTCCGCAAGATCCAGCACAGGATACAGCTTCTGATGACATCCGGACGCACACTGCATAGTCAACCAGTTCCCTTCTATCTCATAGATTTTCTCTGGATCAAAACCACACATCTCAAAATGGCACTCTCCGTTGGATGTAACCACAAAATAATCTTTCTCTCCTATGATCGCTTTCAGGTCTGACATCACTTTACTCTCTTTATATTCACCACAGTAATGATTGATCAGCCTGCTCCAAAATCCCCATTTTTCTTCTTCTGCAGGCCACTGTGCGCTCATGCCGTGCAGGATACATGTCAACCCATATTTCTTTTTCAGATCGCCGAATAATTCCCGGAACGCCTGATCATCCGCAAAAGATGAAGTCCTTCCGTAATGGAAAGTCCATTGCTCGCTCCGATCAGGATGGCATCCGCTCTTTTTATTTTTTTCCGCAATTTTTTCAGATCACTCATACTGTCTACTCCTTCTTTTCACTTCTCATATCGAAATTTTTTGTTCATCTGTATTGCTTCACTGCTTCTTTCAAACTTACAAGCATTTCCTTCAGGTCATCTTTCAGCTAATTTCACAGCATCCCTTAAGACTTTTGCAATATCCCCCACAATCGTCATCCCCTTGTCCTCAATCTGCTGAGGCAGGAAATCATATTTATTATTCACAGCAATATACCGTGCATGAGGAAGGGAAAGTGTCAGGTTCCAGAAAGGTTCCTGAATAAACATCGGTGTCATCCTTCCCACCCCAAGCTCTAAGAACAATATCTTCCTGTCCTTGTTTTTCAAAATATAATCGGATATTTTCTGATATTCTCCCTCATATTTCTTACCCTGAAGAAATTGCCGTATCCCCCGCACCCACGGGAACGCCTCACCGCCGCAGTGAGGACATCGTGGAATCATCTCAGATGGCACATAGGTGTCATTTCCCATTGCACGAATCATCTCTTTCACCGGTTCCACGGCATCCCATGTATCATCCGTGCAACACTTCGCGCACTGTAAAAACCGATGGTCTCCCTGGATCTCGCTGACTTTTTCCTTCGGATAAGTTTTATGAACTGGGTATCCTGATTGGTCGTCAAAATGAAGAAATCTTTTTCCGCAAGTAGCCTGTCCAAATCCAGATAAGGCTCCCGTACCGGTGCGTTCTGCGTTGTGTTTAAGAAGGTCGCCACATATCCCCAGTGTTCCTCTCGGGTCGGGAATGGGTATTGCATTCCAGCAAACGCGCCATGAAATCCGTACTTTTCTGCAAACCTTCCAAAATACTTCCGATAGGAAGCATTATCTTCATAGTAAAAATCTCCGCCGCCTGCCGCTGACAGCCCGGACGCACCGCCAACGACGATACAGTCAGCCTCATTTAGCTCCTGCACCAGGCGGCTGATCTGTTCCGAGTACGGCAGCGGCTTTTTCTTCGTGAGTATATATGGCGTCTTTCCGGACGCATACATTCCATAATATTTTGAAAAATTCGTCTGTGTCTGCATTACAAGTTCTTCATAAAACGTCATTTCCTGTCTTCCTTTCGTATTTACTGTAAATTTTATTTTAACACCAATTCTTACTCTATCATGGGGTTGCCTTTCTGTCAATATGTTGTTATAATTAAATTAACATCTAGGAGGGATTATTTATGAAATATTCAACAAAACTCAGTGATGCGGTTCACATCCTTGCATTTATCGTACTGAACCCCAATGGTTCCCTGACCAGTGACAGTATTGCGGAAAGCGTACACACCAATCCCGGCTGTGTGCGCCAGCTTATGTCCAGTCTGCGCCGAGCCGGTCTCATCTCCAGTGTCAAAGGTCATCCAAAACCATCACTTACCAAAGAGCTTTCGACGATTACATTGTTGGATATCTACAGAGCGGTAGAAGGAGAAAAGCCTCTGCTTCATCTGGATACTCATACTAATCCGGAATGCGGTGTTGGCATCTATATTCAGTTGTCTCTTCAGGATTTTTTTGACCAAATCCAGGAAAAAGCAGAAGAAGAAATGAAGTCTATCACTCTACAGGACATCCTTGACCGATATCAGAAAAAAACCGTCCATCTGAGCAAAATTTCTTTCTGATCGGGGATTGAATATATGATGTGCCAGAACTGCATACAGCATATAAGCTGACAAAATACCGAAGTGCCAAATCCCAAACTGGAAGAAGTGCTCCAATTACTGGAAAAATTGATTATTTAAGAAGATTAGGGTGCCAAAAGGTTTGATACTTACGCAGATAATCAGTTTATGAAAGATTATCTCAATAGGAACAAACAATTTTCTGACGGTTCCTTTATTGTTGCTGATGGGACATACAGTGGAGAAAAGAACTCACATTTAGCATCTGAGCATAACCTAAGGCTTGTTACAACTAATTTTACAGGACGTAAGCCACATGCGAATGTGAAAACTGTCCATACAAAAAACGCTGTAATCCACGATTTTTGAAAACACGGGTACGAAAAGAGTTATCCTGGAAATCTGTTGGAAGAGCAGAACAATTGCAATACATGAAAACAGAAAATTTCTCTGAGTATGCAGGGTTTAGAAATGGAGTTGAGGCAATTCACGCTCTTCTTCGTCGAAGATATCATGTGGACAAGATACCTGTGAACGGAAAAAAACGCACTCGATTATTCTTCGGATTTAAAATAGCAGCATTAGATTTTTAAAAGCTATTAGATTATACCAATAGCTTAGATTTGTATACTCCCCATAAACGATAGGTTCAAAATCATATTTTTTACCAGTTCGTGTTAAATTTTCAAGGGTACAAACAAAATCAAATATTAAAATTGTGCTTTTGGCATTCTAATCCTATAAAGCAAAAAAGCACGAAAAACTAACGTTTTTCGTGCTTTTTGAGAGGCGCCAACCAGATTTGAACTGGTGATAGAGGTGTTGCAGACCTTTGCCTTACCACTTGGCTATGGCGCCAGATGACTCCGACGGGAATCGAACCCGTGTTACCGCCGTGAAAGGGCGATGTCTTAACCGCTTGACCACGGAGCCGGATATTGATTTTTTTCAAAATTAAA
>ENA-OQAS01000550-OQAS01000550.1-human-gut-metagenome-genome-assembly--contig:-NODE-550-length-19361-cov-1.857284_pt1 | contig 19361 bp, 32 predicted proteins | sample MGYA00242733_ERZ504523 | MGnify/ENA primary metagenome ERZ504523 (study PRJEB26092, sample SAMD00036239) | human gut metagenome | host: Homo sapiens | study: EMG produced TPA metagenomics assembly of...
CTTAAGAAATGTTATTTAGAAAATAAATTAAAATAACTTCTTTCTATTTTGGGCTGGTTTTAATGATCATTCTGTATGTTTTATTTTTTCAGAGAAAGATAAAAAACGAATAATGGATGTCGTTGATTTAATGAAATAAATTTTGTGTTAACTTAATTTATCGAATGTGCTTTATATGTTTGAAGTATTTTTAAAAGAATAAATGCTATGAAGAAACAGATAGAAGACTGGCTTTTGGAATTAAGCCATAATGAAGTGATACCAGAAAATATAGTAGCACTGAATTTTGGTATTTTTGAGTCTGAAAATGGATATTGTGTTTATTTGATAGGCTCTGAAAGTTATGATGTGGACGATGATGATTGGGCTTGTGATGTTGATTATGAGCCGGTCGATAAGTATCTAAATATTGAAGGTGTTGATGTGGATCCGGATAAGTTCTTAAATGAGGTAATTTACGATCTTATTGGACATTATTTCATTGGAGAAGGTTAGTGCTTGGTTATTACATACTAAGTATATAACTGTAGGATTTGATGATGGAGTGTTGGAGAAAATTAGATAGATGTGATTTATGGTTAATTTTATAAAGCAAGGTGATATATTCAATCTGAATGGAGTTCGCAGTTACGCTCATGGTTGTAATTGCGCCGGAGCGATGGGAAAAGGCATAGCGTTGCAATTTCGGGAGCGCTACCTCAAAATGTATGCAGAGTTATTCTCTTGATTTTAAGCGGTAATAAGAAGGGGTTTATTTAAAAATAGGCTGTTTCGTGATGGAAAATGAGACAGCCTATTTTGTTTGAGTTTTTGTATATGTACTGATATCGAGTTCATCTCATGAGTATGAAGAATTATGGCTTGGGTATTCTGGGTAGTCCTGTCTAGGGTTGGTACTTTAGGTGTGGCTTTTGATTATGGATGATCATATCCTTAAAGGTATAAAGCATACTTCTAGTATGAAAACAGGCTAAATAGAGGGAGAGATAATCTACTTTATCGTTTTAAGTATAGGAATCATAGATTTTGTATACATTTGTAGACGTATCTAAAACTCACATCTATCTCATAAAAGTGAAAGAATATGGAAGTTGTATTAAAACTAAACGCACGTTTGCAACCGATGCATAGACATGAATTAGAGGATGCGATTCAAGGTGTACTTGAGAAGGAGCAAATGGGAGAAGTAACAGGGGGTGGTACGGTTCAAAATCCAGACGGCGAGATTGTAAGTTGTGATATAGATATCCATCTAGCTGGTGATAAGTGGGATCATGTAAGTTTTTTGGTAAATTTACTAAATCGCTTGGGTATCCCCAATGGTTCTGCCTTGCTAGGGATAGATCGTAAATTTAGAGTGGAAGTTGGGACTTGGAGGGATTGGCTTATTATCTTAATAATACAGATTTACCCGATGTAGTCTACGAACCTGTGACATTAATCATGTGGTTGAACAAATGGAGTTGGCAATGAAGGGAATCGGCGGTTTATATAGCTATTGGGAGAGCGATGCATACACGGCCTTGTATTTTTATGGAAATTCTTATTCCGAAATGAAACAGAAAATAGAGCCTTTTGTCGCAACATATCCCTTGTGCCAAGAAAGTCGTATTGAGCAAATTGCTTGAATAATAAAACCTCTGTTAAAATAGAAGGTTAGATATCCCTGTATTTAGGAGATCAGTTGATGAGCTTGGAGGATTGTGTTCAAGGTATTTTCGGTGTTGCTCTTCGGGTGGTATCGGGAATGATATGGTAGCGGTTTTGAAAGATAATTAAAAGGAATAGGTTGTCTCATAGTGAAAATGAGACAGCCTATTTTTTGTTTGAACTTTTGTATATTGATATGTTGGTTTCATACAGCAAAAGGTAAGGGCTTGTTCAATGGTTTGGATAGAATGGTTTGTGATAAATAATTTTTTGTGGCTAAGCACGTTTTATTATTAAATCTAGGTACTTAGAAAGAATGAGGAGTTTAGAAAGTGGATGTTGAACTTATAAATGAAAAATGAAAATGATTAAATGTTTGTCTGTCTTATTTGTCTCTTTTCTGTTTCTAATGACAGGATGTGCGCCCAAAGTCATTACAAATATCTCTAAAAGTTACCCGGCAAGCGTAACTGCGGATAAGGTTCGTTTGTATGAGCTGGGGGAGGCTGTTCCTGCCTCGGCAGAGAGGATCGGCAATGTTTCTGTAGTGGATAACGGAGTGTCTACTAAATGTAATTATGATCAGGTTGTTTGGTTGGCGAAACAAGAAACGGCAAAAGCGGGAGGTAACGCATTGGCGTTGACAGACCATCGGAAACCTTCATTATTGGGTAGTAGTTGCCATCAGATAGCCGGTAGTATGCTTTTAGTGTCGGACACGGCGGCGTTTCGGGCCGCTCCTCTATCGAAAGCTTTGGATTTGGAGGAAGAGGCTGTCGTGGAGAAGTCTTCATTTGAGCATAACACGATTTATGCGAATATAGGTTACGCTTTTGTGACCAGTAATTTTATTTGCCACCGGGTGGGTCTGGCCATCCTAAAAACGGATTGGATTGGCAAGTTGGGTATGATTGGATATCAAGGAGCGGTTTCGGTGCTGGCTTATTGTATTCGGGATATAAATCGTCTTATACTTATTCGGGAATAGATATTAACGTGGGGCTTACTTATGTCGCTCCTCAATTTGTGATGAAACAAATCATAAACCGATGGATCGTGGAAGAGAAAATAGGTATAGGATATTTTAGTTACCGGGAATCGGCGAGGGGGATAAGCGAGTCCTTATCCGGTGTAGGATATAATTTCTCATTAGGCGCAGAATATCTTTTGTCAAAGCATGTGGGAGTGGGCTTGAATATCGGTTATGTAGGAGGTTCCTTACCCAAGCAAGAGAATGTCTCTTACGATAAAGGAGATTACTCTGGCTTATTTCGTTTGACTTTTGATGCGGGGGTACGATTCCATTTCTAGTATTGACGAAAAAATGTTATCAAGATGTTGAAAATAGGATGTTTATGGATGATGTTGTCTATCAGTGTAACTGCATTTGCTCAAGACACTTCTTCTGATTGTGATAAAGAATATTACGATAGGTATGGAAGATGGATGGAAAATCATCTAGTGACATGGTTGGGGTGTCCCACCAGTTTGATGAGATCGTCCGGTAAATATGCGGATTTGATTTGTGAGAAGTTATCGGAGATTAATTATGAGGATACCCATTTTTTATAACATTTTTGATAGATGAGAATGGGATACCTTATTGTAGCTCGTCTTCTTGGGAGAAAGGTATGGATGGAGAGGATAGGAATACTATACAGGAATTGTCAAAATCATTTAGGTTCATCTCAGCAAAAATGGAGATTTGGCCGCTAAAAGTTTCTATAATTTTGTTCTTAAAAGAAGCAAGGACAGTGGACAATGGCATTATTCGGAGTCATTGATGTTTGAGAAAGAACAAGATAAATTATTGCCGGATGGGAATATCGTAGAAAATATGAGCCTTGTGATTGCAACTGATCGAGACACTGTTTTGATGGGTGATACTGTAAGGGTAAGCTTGCGATTTAAGAATATATCGGATAAGGATAAGCTGTTTTATCCGGGAGGAGTGATTATGATATACGAAAAATCTATGCGAATGAGTTCTAGTATAATGCCTCCTAGTTTCATATTGTCGAAGGGAAAATCGGATCAGTTACAAAATATACCGTCCGGTTTAGTCTATGAGATTAACTACCCCGTAATTGTATCATCCCCATTGTTTAAGGAAGGCGAGAATAGGTTAATGTTTAGATATCATTGGGGATTGAATTTATCTAAGAAAAATGTAACTGATAATATAATATATGGAAACTTGTATAGTAAAGAGGTTCGTACATATGTAGGAAGTGATTTGTGTGTATTTGGTTTATAGAACTTCAATTCTACGTCTTTTTAGTTTGAAATCCGGATAAAGTTTGTATCTTTGGAAATAGCTCTGAATATAAGTGTCTTACTTCTAAAATATATGCGTTATGAGATACCTAATTTATTTTTCACTATTTCTTTTGCAGTTGGCGTTTATCTCTTGCGAGAAAGAAGAGATAATAGAGGATACACCTAAAGAAACACCCTATTATCTGGGATATTTTGAGGGGGCGGTAAACGGACAGGATATTTCTATTAGGAATAAGTCGGCTTCATGGAGATATATAGATGCTGGATTTTATTCGGAAGTAAGGAGGGGAGAATGGGAGGTCTTGAGATGCTCACATTGGACGATTCCACTGGATCGCGAACATTCAAGCCGTTATGCGATGAAGGTGGTATTGCTCCCATTACAAGAAGGAGAATATAATATAGAGAAGGGGATTCGGACACAAGAGGAGATAACGTCTTATATCCGGATAACGGATTCACTAAATAAGGTGGAATATTGTCCTTTAAAAAAACCGTTTAAGGTCTATGTGGATAGTGTTCGTTACCATGAATCGTCCATGATGCCATATATTGAGGGAAAGATGGAAGGGACTTTATATAATAGGTACGATGTAAATGATTCTATCGTCGTAAAAGATGCTATATTCGGTATCCATTGATAGTGGATGATATACCGCTGCCTTACGATATTTTGGCTATTTTTAATTTTTACCTTCTGAACATTTAGTGGTTCACTCTGTTCTAACAAAGCATTGGATATCCGGCATGTATTTAGTAGTGAATTAATTAAACGTCAAAATTATGAAGGTGAATATTATACACGGCTTTAATCTCATTGATCGCGGGAGGAGCGATGGCGCAAGATTGTACGTTCTTCTTTCCGCAAACAGAGGGAACGGTATGGTCCGTAAAGGATATGACGCGAAGGGAAACTTACAATCTGTTATGAGTTATCAAGTGGATGAGGTGGAAACATTGCCTTCCGGCCAAGAGGTGGAAGCGGACTACGTATATACTAATCCCTCCGGTACGATCGTGAACAAAGGAGATATCAAGCATACTGCCAGAATGGAGAATTTTTCCTCGACTCGAAAGAGACGCTCTCTTATCCGGGAGTGGTATCGGAAATGAATACGAATGTGGATATCACGGAGAACTTATAAATTACCCAAATCCGTATGCGGCTAATTTCGATAAGAATAACGTGTATTTCGACGAGGCTTCCGTAAAGATCTACGATAAGAAGAACCGGAAGAATCGTAAGGATATGGCCATTAAGGACCGTGAGTTTATTAAAACGGAAAGCATAACAACTCCTGCCGGTACGTTCGATTGCGCTAAGGTAAAATATAATATCGCTACACGTTCCCCTAAATCAAAGGAGACAATCACTGGGTATGGCTATGAGTGGTACAGCCCGAATGTAGGCTTAGTGCGTACGGAACAATATGATAAGAATAACGTATTACAATCCTATACGGTATTGGAAGAATTAAAATAAAAAAGGCGACTACAATCTTATGATTTGTATTAACCGGTTTAAGTGGATACGCTGTTGCTGAGAAGTGACAGCGTATTTTCTTTTATAGGAAAGATTGGGCAATTTTCTTTTTGTTTGACGTTTTTCGTTAACTTGCGGCAAATTTCGGAAAATGGAAAGAGAATATAAATCAAAAGTGGGATGGTGGTATCATCTGGTGATTATCATGGTGGTAATTGGTTGTGTGGCTGCGTTTTTGCGTACCAATATATCGGCTATAGTGGGTATGATGGTCGCTGCGTTGGGGGTGCTTCATGTTTTCTTTAATACGTATTACCGGATAACGGAAGATGATGTGTTGATAGCGCATTGTAGTATTTTCCCGGAGAAGAAGATCGCTATCGCTGATATAGAGGCGTTGGAATCTACCGTGATGCCGGTGTCCAGCTACGCCCTTTCGTTGGATCGGCTGATCATATGGAGCAATGGGAAACCTTGGATGCTCATATCTCCGACCAACGGCTGATTTTATCAAACAGTTGAGAAAGATAAATCCTAATATACAACTTAAATAGATCTAATAGTATGAAATACGATGTCGCTATAATCGGTGGAGGTCCTGCCGGTTATACTGCCGCGGAGAGAGCGGCGCAGGGTGGGCTTTCCACGATTCTTTTTGAGAAAAAACGCATTGGGCGGGGTTTGTTTGAATGAGGGATGCGTGCCGACAAAGACGCTTCTTTATTCCGCTAAGACGTATGATAATATCAAGCATGCTTCCAAGTATGCGGTGAAAGCGGAGAATCCTTCTTTTGATCTCCCGAAAATCATCGCCCGTAAGAATAAGGTCGTGAAAAAGCTGACAGCCGGTATCCGTATGAAAATGACGGAGCATGCGTGGTGATGGTTACGGCGGAAGCTTGTATCCAAGGACGTGCGGCCGACGGGACGATTACGATGCTGCCGGAGAAGAGCTATACGAGGCTGCGAACCTTTTGATCTGTACGGGATCGGAAACGGTAATTCCTCCTATACCCGGATTGGCGGAGACGGAATATTGGACGAGCCGGGAGGCGTTGCAATCGAAGGAGCTTCCGGCCTCTTTGGTGATAATCGGTGGAGGCGTGATCGGTATGGAGTTCGCTTCTTTCTTCAATAGCCTTGGGGTAGAGGTACATGTCGTGGAGATGTTGGATAAGATATTAGGCCCGATGGATCGCGAGCTGTCCGAAATGTTGCAAGCGGAATACGCTAAACGGGGGATTAAGTTCTATCTAAGTCATAAAGTGACCGGGGTGCATGGAACCGAGGTTTCTGTAGAGAAAGACGGGGAGACATTCACGTTGCATGGCGATAAGGTCCTTTTGAGTGTAGGGCGTCGTCCGGTTACGAAAGGTTTTGGCTTGGAGACACTGGCTCCGGAGACTTTTCGTAATGGGGTGAAGGTGAATGAGTACATGCAGACTTCCCTGCCAAATGTATATGCTTGCGGTGATATTACCGCTTTCTCCTTACTGGCGCATACGGCAGTTAGCGAGGCGGAGGTGGCCGTGGATCATCTCTTGGGCAAATCGCGCCGATGAGTTATAAGCTATTCCGGGTGTCGTTTATACGAATCCGGAGATCGCCGGTGTCGGGAAGACAGAGGAGGAGTTGCAGGCAGAAGGTATTTCGTATACCGTGAAGAAAATACCGATGGCATTCTCGGGACGTTTTGTTGCGGAGAATGAGATGGGTAATGGCGTCTGTAAGTTGATCTTGTCGGAGGATGAGACGTTGATCGGCGCCCATATGTTGGGTAATCCGGCCTCGGAGTTGATCGTGATCGCCGGAATCGCTATTGAGAAGGGGATGAAATCGGATGAGTTAAAGTCGTTTGTGTTCCCGCATCCTACGGTAGGAGAGATTATTAAGGAAGCGCTTTATTGAAATAATTATGTACCTTTGTGCCGATAATAGCGGCACATGGGTACATTTGAAGGATATGTAGGGATTCGTTTGTGGGACGGACAATTGGTGGACGATGTGGTCTTCAGCCTTTTGTTCGTCTTATTTATGTGTTTTGCGTTGGTGTTCCGTACCAATTATCGTTTATTCCTGAAGATGATGCGTGATGTGGTATATGTGAAAGAACGTCAAAATTTATTTGAGGTAACGAGGGGGAGCGAATGGCTCTTCCGGAATTTCATGACGTTTCAAGCCTTGTTTCTTTGTAGCGTTTGCCTTTTTGCTATCGCTAGGGCATATGGGTATTTCAACCATTTGCTAGAAAATACGGTATTGATATCTATTGGGTTGATAATGATGGTATTGATACTGTTTTATTGGTGTAAGCGCTGTTTCTATTATTTATTGGGGGTTGTTTTTACGGATGCTCCGAAATACAAGTTTTGGAAGACTAATTATAACGCTATTATAGGAGCGTGGGGGATCTGTTTATACATTCCGGCACTTTGGTTGGTATTCGTGGGGAGCAGTATACAGATTCCTGTTTTGTTGTTTGTATTTTTCTATATTCTGTGTCGTTTTGTGATAATTTATAAGACCATACGGATATTTCACAGGAAAAATAGCAGTTTTTTATATATTAGTTTGTACCTTTGCGGCCAAGAAATATTGCCTTTAGTTTTTCTGTATGAAGGCATTATTTATTTGTATAACTTTATCGAGTCAAGTACTCTATGGCATTGAATATTAAAAAATTATTGGTATCACAACCGAAGCCTGCATCGGAGAAATCACCATATTTCGATATTGCAGAAAAATACGGTGTGGAAATAGATTTCCGTCCGTTCATCAAGGTTGAACCTTTATCTTCCAAGGAGTTCAGGCAGCAACGAATCTCGGTTTTGGATCATACCGCCGTTATTTTTACGGCTCGTACGGCTATCGATCATTCTTTCATTTATGCGAGGAATTGCGTGTGGCTATCCCGGAAACGATGAAGTATTTCTGTATGACAGAGCGATCGCTGTTTATCTCCAGAAGTATATCGTTTATAGAAAACGTAAGATTTTTTATGGTCAGACCGGTAAGGCAGATGATTTGGTGACTGTTATCGCCAAACATGCGAAGGAGAAATACCTAGTACCTGTTTCCGATGTACATAAAGATGATCTATTCGCTTTGTTAGATGCGAAGAAAATCAACTATACGAAAGCGGTGATGTTCCGTACGGTGAGCAATGATTCGCGAAGGACGAGAAATTCGATTATGATATGTTGGTTTTCTTTAGTCCGTCGGGTATCTCTTCCTTATTGAAGAACTTCCCGGATTTCAAACAAGACGATATAAAGATCGGCTGTTTTGGCCCTACTACGGCAAAGGCTGTTAAAGATGCGGGTCTGCGTTTGGACGTTGAGGCTCCCACGGTGGAAGCCCCTTCTATGACTGCTGCTTTGGATTTATATCTGAAAAAACAGCAAGACGGTAAAAAATAATGACGACAAAAAGGTATACCCTTTCAAAAGAAGAACGCCTGTCGTGGAAACGTTACATTGACCTATTATTCGAAAAAGGACAATCGTTCGTGGCGTTTCCACTGCGGGTCGTTTATTTACCGATGGAGGAAGAGATGCCTGCCCGTGCTTCCTTCTTAGTGAGTGTACCGAAGAAAAGATTTAAGAGAGCCGTAAAACGTAACTTGATCAAACGACAGGTACGTGAGGCTTACCGGGTTCGTAAATATGATTTACTGGAACCGTTGGAAGCGAAGAATAAGGGCATGTTAATCGCTTTCCTGTACCTCGATAAAGAGATCCATCCGTACGCTGCGATGGAAAAGGCAATGAAGAAAGCGATCCATATCCTTCGGGATAAAGAATAATGAGACGCTTTTTTACCACATTACTCTTATTGCCGGTTTATTTCTACAAATATTGTATCTCTCCTATGACACCGGCTTCGTGCAGGTATACGCCCACTTGTTCCGAATATGCGGTGCAAGCCTTGAAGAAATATGGCCCTGTGAAAGGATTGTATCTTACGGTTAAACGAATACTTCGTTGCCATCCTTGGGGTGGGAGCGGTTATGATCCGGTTCCGTAACGCCATGGGTTATTATGATATACATACGCATCAGATGCCTTTCCATAAGGAGGATATCGCGATTATAAATAGGATCGTGAGTCCAATGGGTGATATGCAGCCGGGTTCACTTCCTGATACGGTTATTCGCTCATATGGTATTCATCCGTGGTATATATATAATGTAAAGGAGCAGATGGATCTACTTAGGGTATTGGTGTCTGGTTCGGGAGTCGTGGCGATCGGAGAGGCTGGACTTGATACACTGGCCGAATCTCCAATGGATTTGCAAAAAGAGGTGTTTCTGGCACAAGCCAATTTAGCGGAGGAAACACATAAGCCATTAATCATCCATTGCGTAAAAGCGTGGGCGGATCTCATTGCCTGTAAAAAGGCCGTGAAACCGGAGATGCCTTGGATTATCCATGGCTTTCGAGGTAATGGTGAACTTGCCTCCCAATTGGTTCGCTTGGGGTTTTATCTCTCTTTTGGAGATCGTTTTAATCCGTCGGCTTTGCGTGCGCATGGCCTGATTTCCTTTTCTTGGAGACCGATGATAAATCGATTGATATCCGCGGGGTCTACCAAAATGTAGCGGAAGCGTTGGATATTCCGGAAGAAAAGCTGCGGATTCAAATCGCTAAAAACGTTTCTATCTTCCACCTAAACGGATAATTATCAATTATCAATTTTCGATTCTCAATTAAAAAGTCGTACCTTTGCCTCGTATGAGATAAAGTGACAAATATATTAATGTAATACGATATAAATTAATACGATGAATTTTGTAGAAGAATTAAGATGGAGGGGCATGATCGCTGATATGATGCCCGGGACGGAAGAGCAATTGCAGAAAGAGTTGACATCGGCCTATGTGGGGATCGATCCAACGGCAGACTCTTTGCATATCGGACACTTAGTAAGTGTGATGATGCTGAAGCATTTCCAACGTGCCGGTCATCGTCCTATCGCTTTAGTGGGTGGCGCTACCGGTATGATCGGTGACCCGTCTATGAAGTCTGCTGAGCGTAATTTGCTGGACGAGGCTACTCTTCGTCACAATCAGGATTGCATCAAGAAACAATTGGCTAAGTTCCTTGATTTTGACTCCGACGCTCCTAATGCCGCTAAGTTGGTGAACAACTATGACTGGATGAAGGATTATTCTTTCTTAAATTTTATCCGCGATATCGGTAAGCATATTACCGTGAATTACATGATGGCTAAGGATTCTGTGAAGAAGCGTTTGAGCCGCGAATCCAGTGTAGGTATGTCTTTCACCGAGTTTTCCTATCAATTGCTACAAGGCTACGATTATTTGTATTTGTATGAGCATGAGGGTTGCCGTCTACAGATGGGTGGTACCGATCAATGGGGTAATATCACGACTGGTACGGAATTGATCCGTCGTACGTTGGGAGGGGAGGCTTATGCCTTGACTTGCCCGTTGATCACGAAGGCCGACGGTGGTAAGTTCGGAAAGACGGAATCCGGTAATATCTGGTTGGATCGTCGCTATACTTCTCCGTATAAATTCTATCAATCTGGTTGAACGTAAGCGACGCTGACGCCGCCAAGTATATCAAGATCTTCACGGACTTGAGCCAAGAAGAGATCGCCGCTTTGGAGGCGGAGCAAGAGGCCGCTCCTCATTTGCGTCCGTTGCAGAAACGTTTGGCGAAAGAAGTGACTGTTATGGTTCACTCTTTGGAAGATTATGAGCCGCTGTCGAGGCTTCCAATATCTTGTTTGGTAACTCCACTCACGAGGCTTTGTTGAAATTGGATGAGGACACATTAACTAGCCGTATTCGAGGGTGTTCCTCATTCGATATCTCCCGTGATGAATTGCCGCAGGAATCAAGGCTGTTGATTTGTGTACTGAAAAGCCGCTATCTTCCTTCAAAAGGTGAGATGCGTAAATTGGTACAAAGTGGTGGCGTAAGTTTTAACAAAGAGAAATTAGCGGAGGTTGATACTGTAATTGATTGTTCTTCACTGCTTGACGATAAGTATTTATTGGTTCAAAGAGGTAAGAAAAATTATTATTTGTTGATCGCAAAGTAAAAAATAATCAAAAAATTTGCAAGGTAAGATTTTATTCTTACCTTTGCATCGCTTTAGTAAAGCAATCGGATTGTCTCATGGTGTAATGGTAGCACTACAGTTTTTGGTTCTGTCTGTCGAGGTTCGAATCCTCGTGAGACAACTCAACAATCCAGAGAGAGGGATGTCAATTGTGGCATCCCTTTTTTATTTTGTGACATTTTCTCGTATAGATAGCTTATCCGATTAATCCCTAGGGAAAATGGGGTAGTACTTACTTTGGCCATGAAGTATATCTTCTCTGCCACTTGAAGTATATCTCCTGTGGTATTCGCAGTATAATTGCGGGGATAACCTTGCGATGTGTTTTTCATCTACACTTTTATTTATTTTTCATATATTTGTGGAAATTCTGATTTAAATCAATATTGTTATGTCACGGTCATTTCTTTTGTTTAGTTTTATCCTATATCGTGTTTTCTTGAGCAGTCTGGCGAATGCTAGTGATATCGATTTGTCTGCACCCATGGATAAAGGCGGGTGGAAATTGATATGGAGTGAGGAGTTTGACTATACGGGATTTCCTGATTCTACGAAATGGTCTTATGATACGGAAGGTAATGTATATCAATGGGGAAATAACGAGGCTCAATATTATACATCCGGCAGAAAGGAGAACGTTTGGGTCTCGGATGGGGTGTTGAGGATTACGGCCTTGAAAGAACCGATGGAAGGTCGTTCATATACATCGCTCGCCTGATTACGAAAGGAAAAGGGGATTGGTTGTACGGACGTTTTGAGATTCGGGCGAAACTCCCGACTGGACGAGGGACATGGCCGGCCATCTGGATGCTTCCAACGGATTGGGAATACGGGGATTGGCCAAAAGCGGGGAAATAGATATTATGGAAAATGTGGGCTATGATCCCGACACGATCGTAGGTTCTTCGCATACGGAAAAAATATAATCATGCGATCGGAACTCAAAAAAATGCTAAAATTGCGTGTCCGGATTGTTATAAAGCGTTTCACGTGTACGCCTTGGAATGGGAGGAAGATGAGTACCGGCTTTATGTAGATGATCAATTATACTTTACATTTAAGAACGAGGGGACAGGCTATGAGGTTGGCCTTACGATAAACGCTTTCATATCTTGCTGAATCTGGCGATCGGTGGGAATTGGGGAGGCCAAAAGGGTATTGATGATTCTCTTTTTCCGCATGTGTTCGAGATTGATTGTGTGAGAGTTTATAAGAAGTAGGGTATAACGTAACGTATTTTTATTTACTTTTGTGGTACATAACATTCTGTACTATATAGTGAAGGAGATACTTGAGAGGACGTTGATTCGTATGTTGATTTGTTGCGTTATTGCCTTGTTGTTTTGTATAACGGGGAATGCGAAGGTACCTATATTCCTAAAATCATCAATTATTCCGTAAGCGATTACAAAGCGGGAAACCAGAATTGGGCGGTCGCCCAAGGTCCGGGCGGAAAGATGTATATTGGCAATAACCGGGGGCTTTTGGCTTTTGACGGTATTCACTGGGATCTTGTGAAGTTACCGAATAATCTGGGTGTCCGTGCTTTGTATATATCGAAGGAGGGACGTATTTATGTCGGCTCTTTCGAGGAGTTCGGGTATTTTGAGGTGGATGATGAGAATGATCTGATTTATCATTCACTCAGTTCGTCTGAGATAAACGTCTATTTAAATAATGATGAGTCTGGACGATTAATGAATATAAGGGTGAGATCTATTTCCAATCATTCGGTAGCTTTTTTATTTATGATGGGGAGAAGGTAAGGAAGGGCGTATCCGATCTGCCTCCATTGTATATTTTCACATTGGACGATCATCTCTATGTTCAGTTTATGGAAGGAGGAAGCTTTTGCCGGATGGATGACGGCCAGTTTACGGAGTTACTATCGAAAAAGGTTTTGGAGGATGATGTGGTTTCGGTCTTGCCGTTTGATCATCAGCTATTATTGGTCTCGGCTCGTAGTGGATGTTTTATCTATGATGAGGTACGCAAAAAATTGTCCGTGTGGAATACGCCAGCCAATGAGATATTAAAGGAAGGGATCGCAAACCGGGGAGTCATGATGAAAGATTCCACTTTATTGTGGGTACGATTTCTAATGGGGTTGTAGCGATTAATAAGCAGGGGGAAACTTTGTGGCATATCAACCGGGAGAATGGCTTGATTAATAATACGGTATTGAGAGTATTTGCTGATAATTCGGATAATTTATGGGTTACATTGGATAATGGTATCGCGCAGATACATGTGAATTCTCCGATCTATTTTTATGAGCCGCTTGAGGCCCAGATTGGTATGGTGCATGATATGGTGATAGAGAAGGATATTATTTATTTAGCTACGAACCAAGGTCTTTATGCGTTATCTGAGAACGATAGTTACCCAACCTTGTTCCCGGTACTCAGGAACAGACATGGTATATCTCCGATGTCGGAAATCAACTGATTGCCGGACATAATACAGGTACCTTACAGCTAGAGGGCCGAAAAGCTACTCAGATACCGGGTCCCAATGGAGGGGGTACCGCATTACGTAAGACAATTATCCATGGAAAGGAAGTTTTACTCCAGATGTCTTACCGTCCACTCAGTGTTTTCACCCGGGATATGGTTACGAATCGTTGGAAGTTTAGCCATAATGTAGAAGGATTCTCTAATTTGATCAAATCGTTTGAGGTTGACCCTACCGGCAATATATGGGCTAGCCATATGTATAAGGATCTATCGTCTTCGCTTGAATGAGGATTTGAGGAGCGTGAAAGAGATGGAGTATATCGGAAAACTGGAGGAAGGTAATGAGAGTGGTACGATTAATGTAATGAAATTACGCGGACGTATTGTTTTCTCGGATGGGAGTAAGTTTTATACTTATGAGGATTTGACGGGAAAGATCGTTCCTTATGATTTGTTGAATGAGGATTTTCCCGAGTTAAGCGATACCTATCGGGTTGTTTCCTTGAATAATGATTTATATTGGTTTATCCGGAATTCGGAATATGTATTGTTAGGATATGAGTCCGGGCGATTCCAGTTAAAACAGCGTATTCCTTTTACTTTGTTTGATAATCCGACCATAGAGGATAGGGGAAATATTTATGTGGCTTCCGACGGGACGTCTTATTTTTGTCTAAACGGGGGGATCGCTCGTTATGACAGATACCGGAATTATGTGGATACGACTCGAGTTCCATTAAGTTTGTCGCAGGTAAGGGCCTATAATCGGCATGAAAATGAGTTCGCTCCGCTCCCTTGCAAGGAGCGGACGCACCGGCTTCCGGTGCGTCCGTATTGAGTTATAGCTATAATACGATTCTTTTTTAAGTTTTCGTATCCGGATTTTACGGGGCGCCGTTTCCAGATCTATTATAAATTGGACGGATTTGATAATGAATGGACAGAAGGCACCAGTAATTTTCAACGGACTTATTCTAATTTACCGTATGGCAATTTTGTGTTACATGCGGTTGTGAAAGACGATCGGGGAAAAGAGCTATCCTCTCTGTCTTATCCATTCAAGATCGAACGTCCGTTTTATAGCTCTTGGTGGGCGCTGATCATCTATTTCGCATTGTTTTTATGCATACTGGTCGTATTGGTGAGGATGTATACGATGTGGATTGTCATGCGTGAGAAGAAGGTCAACGAGGAGCAAAAGAGATTGCAAGAAGAGCAATTGAAGGCGCAAGAACAATTGATTATCAAGCTAGAGAATGAAAAATTAGAAGATGACCTTACTTATAAGAGTAAGGAACTAGCCAGCGCTACTTTATCTGTTATCTCTCATAATGATTTCCTCGAAGGTTTAAAGAAGGAGATACAAGCTCAACAATTATCGGGAAGTTATAACGAACGATTCTTCGATAAGCTCATCCGCATGATCGAAGAGAATATATCAGGCGAGGATGAATGGGCCATTTTCCAGACTAATTTCGATCGTATCCACGAAAAGTTCTTTACGAATCTAAAAGAGCGATATCCCGATTTGACTCCGGGCGATTTACGATTATGCGCTTTATTACGTTTGAATATGCCAACTAAGGATATGGCTCGTATGCAAAATCTCTCCGTACGTGGTATCGAGGCGGCGCGCTATCGATTGCGTAAAAAACTAAATCTACCGGAGGGGCAAAGCTTGGTAGATTTCATGATCCAGTTCCACTAAGAAATTTCATAGTTATGAATGAAAAATATCATAACTATGAAATAAGAAAATCATAACTATGAGTTTTCCTTGTCATTTTTGTGTTCCCATATTTAGTGAAATGTGTTTTAATAACATATAAATGTTCTCCTTTTGAATTAACAAATGTATTATAACTGAAAATAAGACAATTAATATGTATTGCAGTAGTATAAAAGTAGTGATTTTCCGCTTGCGCAAGGCTTGCAGTAGTGTTGAAGTATACAAAAATTTGCCCTTTTTAGGTTTGGGTGTTCATTTGCCTCAAATTTAATAATGAGTGTAAAAACAAATGTTCAACTTTAAACTAGAATGAATGAAAGCTAAATTAATGCTTTGTTTATGCCTGTTACTTGCCGCGACAACAATGTTTGCGCAGAATCTGACAGTTACCGGTGTGGTAACTGAAAGGCCACAGGATACCCGGCAATCGGGTGAAGTGTTTTGGTTAAGGGTACGACTAACGGTACCATAACCTCTATGGATGGAGACTATACTTTGAGTAATGTTCCCAAGAATGCGACTTTAGTATTTAGTTATGTAGGTATGACTACACAAGAAGTTCCGGTTAACGGACAGACTGTAGTAAATGTTCTGATGAGTGAGGATACGCAAAACTTGGAAGAGGTTGTCGTTATCGGTTATGGTACGAGTAAGGCTAAGGATTTGACAGCTCCAATTGCCGTGATCAAGGCTGATGAGATTACGAAACATGCGACATCATCTCCGATGAGTGCTTTGCAAGGAAAAGTGCCGGGTGTGCAGATTACGAATAGTGGCCAGCCAGGTTCCGGTCCTTCCGTACGTATTCGTGGTATCGGTTCTATGAATACGGATAGCCAACCTTTGTATGTTGTAGATGGAATGTTCTTTGATAATATTGATTTCTTGAATAATAGTGATATTCAAGATTTGTCTATTTTGAAAGATGCTTCTGCCGCTTCTATTTATGGTGTACGTGCGGCGAATGGCGTAGTCTTGGTTACGACAAAGAAAGGTGCGTTGAATCGTCCTGCTACGGTTACTTATGATGGTTATGTTGGCTTTCAAAAGGCTACGAATGTATTGAAAATGGCTAATAGTGAGCAATATGCGACTATGATCAGTGAGATGGGTAATGAAACCTTACAGGCTGTTGTAAATAACGCTAAAAATGTTTGGGGAACACTTCCGAATACAAACTGGTATGATGAGATCTTACATACAGCTTTAACTCACAACCATTCTTTAGACATTTCTGGAGGTACTGAAAAAGCTACTTATTCTGTGGGTACCTCTTATTTGTATCAAGATGGTATCTTGGATTCTAAAAATGATTACTCTCGTTTCAATTTGCGTACGAAAGCGGATTATAAGGCTTTTGATTGGTTGAAAGTAGGAGCTAACGTTGTTTTGAGCAACTCTACGCAAAACTTGCCAAACGGCGAGGTTTGGTTAGCAGCTTTCCGTACACCGGGTATTATTCCTGTATATGATGAAAATAGCTCCTTGAATCCGTATCCTACGAAATATGGTTCTCCTGCCCAAATCGGTTTGAGTGAGTATTACTACAATCCGGTTGCTCAAGCGGAGTATTATGATTCTAAAAATTCAATGTTGCGCGTAATGCCTTCTTTCTATGCGCAATTCGACTTCTTGCCGGAGAATAAGTTATTCTTTAAAACGCTTATAGCCAAGATATCAATGTTATCCAGACAAGAGCTTATACTCCAGAATTTTTGGTTGGTGGAACTCAGTTGAATTCGACTCCCCTTTGAATAAGAAGAATGATATTTATCACAGTTGGATTTTAGATAATACATTGACCTATACAGATAGGTTCGGTGATCATGGTTTAACCGCGATGTTGGGTCAATCCGTACGTGAAGAGAACTGGCGTAACCTATGGGGAGAAGCTACAGGTGTTCCGGGCGGACACGAGGAATATTACTATTTGAATCAAGGTAATGCGGATGGACGTAAAACTGGCGATGACGGTACGACTTATCGTGGTGTTTCTTGGTTCGGTCGTGTATCTTATGATTATAAAGGCAAATATTTATTGTCTGCTACAATGCGTGCTGATGGTTCTTCCAAATACCAAGAGAAATGGGGTTATTTCCCTTCTGTAGGTGCTGCTTGGAATATTTCAGAAGAAGGATTCATGAAAGATCAGAAATGGGTTGATTATCTGAAATTACGTGCGAGCTGGGGTAAGTTAGGTAACGATAAGGTTGCGGCTAGTGATGGTTTCGCTTCCATTACGCAAGATATGGGTACCTCTGGTATATTTGGAGGAAGCGCTGTTCCTGGTTATACAACTTGGTTTATTTTAGTTGGTTAGGTTGGGAAGTCGTGAATGAGACGAACGTCGTTTAGATTTTCGTACGTTGAATAGCCGTTTGACAATAAGAGGCAGACTGGTTATTATCGTTTGACTCAAAATGCCGTGATCGACGCTCCTCTGCCAATGGGTAGCCGGTAACTTATTAGGTAACAGAGGTGAGATTTTGAATACAGGTGTTGAGTTGTCTTTTAACTGGGCTGATAAGATCGGTAAAGATTTCTCTTACTACATTGGAGCAAACTTGACAACCTTGCACAATGAGGTAAAAGATTTGAATGGTTTATCTTATTTATATGGTGGTTCTGCGGAGTTCCGTACGATTTCTCAAGTTGGTGGTGAGTTGAATGCTTACTATGGATATGATATTGAGGGTGTTTATCAGAATGCCGCAGAGATCGCTGCTGATCCGATTGCTGTAGCAAATGGTTTGGAGCCCGGAGATTTCAAGTATGTTGACCAAAATAAGGATGGTAAGATTGATAATAAAGACCGTGTAACATTGGGTTCTTATATCCCGAACTTCAATTACGGTATCAACTTAGGATTCTCTTACAAGAATTTCGATTTCTCTATGGTTATGCAAGGTGTAGCTGGAAACCAGATCGTAAACCGTAAACGTGGTGACCGCCGTTGGCACTCTGAATTGAACTATGACTTAGATCAGTTCGAGAATCGTTGGACAGGTGAGGGCTCTACTAACGAATATATGTCTGCGAAAGGTTCTGTAAAACCTTGGAATATCTCTAACTTTAACTCATTCTATGTAGAAGATGGTTCTTATTTCCGTATTCAGAATGTACAAGTTGCTTATACATTCCCGAAGAAAGACTTTGGAAAATTCAAGATGCCGAGCATTCGTTTGAGCTTGACTGCTGATCGTCCTTTGACTGTTTTCAAGGCAAACAGCTTCAGCAGAGTTGGGTAGTAAGAACGAGAAAGGTGAGATAGCATCTTCTTCTTATGGATTTGATGAGCGTGTATATCCTTTAGCATCTTCTTATACGTTAGGTCTTCGTATTATTTATTAATCTTTAAATGCTAATCAAAAGTATATGAAAAATATATTAAAAAAACAGATTTTATGGGCTATCCCTTTAGCCTTTTCATTGCTGACATCCAGTTGTAGTGATTACTTGGATAAGCTTCCAGAGAATACTGTAGAGGTAGAGGGTATTGATTATACGAATAAATCGAATATGTATATGCCTGTTTCCGGTGTATATGCGACCGCTCGTGGTTATCTGGGGTCTTGGTCCTCGTATGGATGTATCATAGTTCGCGGTGACGATGTGAATAAAGGAGGATCTCCTACGGACCAGATTGAGTATGAGTATGCTAGTAAATTCCA
>ENA-OQAS01000551-OQAS01000551.1-human-gut-metagenome-genome-assembly--contig:-NODE-551-length-19357-cov-1.726313_pt1 | contig 19357 bp, 14 predicted proteins | sample MGYA00242733_ERZ504523 | MGnify/ENA primary metagenome ERZ504523 (study PRJEB26092, sample SAMD00036239) | human gut metagenome | host: Homo sapiens | study: EMG produced TPA metagenomics assembly of...
CAATAATTTTACGACATACGCCACTCCCGTTTTTATACGGTTGCCCATCAGCATGTACCGCCGTCGGAGTCGGTATGGATATTATCGTATGTTATGGCTTTCAAGTCCACATAGGAAAGACCGGTGAAGCACATGAACAGGAACATGTCGCGCATGGCACGCTGGCGTTTGTATCTCGGTTCTATATGGATTATCCTTTGCAGTTCCTCTTCGGAAAGGAAAGAACGCCTCTTGTATTCGGGCATACACTCGAATGATGCGAACGGATGAACCGTATCCAGCCTTTTTCCTGCGCGATATACATCAGCCACTTCAAGGTATTGACACGCCCGAAGACAGTGGAGTTTGCCAAAGCGCATGTACCGAGCATCCAGTTGTAGTAATCCTCGATGAATGATTTCTCAAGTTCTTCGATGACAATATCCTCTGCATTCTTCTTGCTTTTCATGAAGCAGGAGACTCTTGTAATCGGCAACCAGACCGCAGTAGGTGCTTTCGGCTTTCTCTATGCCGATTTTCTTTTTATACGGTTCCAGCTGTTCCCTGAAAAGGTTCATAAGGGTGTGGCATTCCTCTGAGAAGCGACATAGCGGTTATAGACTTTCTTGGCTGTAACAAAACTGTCGTGGTCGCAGATGTACTGGTAGTGCCTGGTGATTTGCGCCTTGATATTGTCAAGCTCCTGATTGAGTGTACGGGCCTCCTCGGACTTGCCTTTGGCCCGGTTGGTTTTGACGTCCCACAAAGCGAGGGACACTTCTTTCTTACAACTGAAACCGGCTTGGGTTCCATTGATGGTGATACGGCCCATAATCGGTGTCTTTCCGTTTTTTACAGACTGTTTATTCTCAAAACACTTAGCTATACATGGTCTGCGATAAGCTAAGAGAGATTCCCCTTACACAAAAGCATGGCATCTCCTTGTCGTATCTCGCCTTTATACTTTTATGTATAGTAGTCTACCGGATCGAATGAACAAGACCTATCCCATACATAAACCAATTTAGACTGCTATGTTATTTTTGAGGAAGAAGATGGAATGAGACCAGATACCCTCTTTAAGGCTGACTGTAAGTCGATTAAATGTAGAAAAAGATTGCTTTTGTCACAAGTAAGTGTATATTTGCATTGAAAGAATCGTTCTTTGACAGAGGCAAAAGAAAACAGAATATTGTAATTCGCTCGTTTCTAAATCGTTACCTGATATTAATTAAACAGAAATAACTGTTTAATTTTCAATTAGATAGAGATTGTATGATGTTTCGCTGTGTAGGTCGTAATTTTCCCAATATTCAATTCTTCACCGATTTTCTTCATTCTATCATTAATGTTTTTGGTGAGATTCTTTTTCTTCTTCTCATGTTCCCAAGCATTGTCATCTGCTTGCGTGAAAGGAAATATATAAATGCTATTCTTTGAATTATTTCCCCACTTATCAATAATCGTCTGCATTTCCGATGTTATCGGAGCATAAATTCGTTTTGCTTCATGTGTTCTGTTTTTTTAGTCTTTTCGCGAACAAACGAGATTTCCCCGTTTTGAATATCCGAAAATTTAAAGTTTATCAAATCGGCAACATTAATGCCATTACAGTAATAGATGAACAGCCATAAGCCTCTGTACATATTGGTGAACTCATTACCGTCTGAATATTGTGCAATAGCCCTTAATTGTTTTTTAGTGAGTGCTTTCTTTTTGCCGATACCTTCTTTTATCTGATACTTACCTCTCCCAAAGGATAATCAGCTTCTCTAATCATACCGGCAGCTTTAGCAACATTCATTGTGGTACGAATATTTCTTAAGTTAATAGCTAAAGATGTTTGATTCATGGTTTTGAGACAGAACTTCTCATACTCTCGCAGCCACTCAACTGTAATATCCCGAAATTGAACTTCATTCTTTTTGAAACGCTTGATAATTGACAATGTTGTTTTATAAGAGCCCATAGAACCAAACTTTTCGTTATCGTTCAATTCCTTGATTGTTGCTTCGAGCATTTCATTAAGAGTACCACCGATATTTTTTCCTAAACGAGCATTTAAGCGGTCAAATGAAAAAGTTCCGTTTTCAACAAGAAACTCGACGTTCTTAAGAATACGGGAAAATTCTTTTTCAATCTCTCCTTGAATAAACCGACCTTCCGAAGACCTGCTATTAGGAAGTTTATCCCATTTATCTTTTGACATACAGATTCCGGCAGAATAATACTTAGGTTTTCTCTAATAATACACTTTGATTTTTATTGGATAAGTACCTTCTCTATTTATGGTACGAGAGTCGAGTACAGAGGTTACAACAACTCCATTCTTAATACTTTTGAACATAAGTTTTTAATTACGTGTAAGCGGAATTGCTTACCTGTAATGTATCCTCTTATGGTACAAATCATAAATTGAATGGGGCTTCAATCGAACTATATAGCATTTTCAACTAATGTTTGCTATTTTGATTTACATCCAAATATTCAATAACCATAAAAATATATGAAGACAAAGTTACGCTTGTAGAAATTTCTATTTTCAGTAAACACAAGGTTATATGTAATGAAAAAACAATCAACACAACTGATAATTTTAGCAAGTTCGCTTTGTTCCATTCAAATGTTTATAAAGAACGCCTTACGAATATTTCTACAAAATCAATCCAAAAATTTTAAAACATTCTTCTTTAGATCATCTAGTCCTTAGTTATATAACAATAAATTTTAAATATTAGGCACTAAATAAATAGCTAAGAACGAAAGAATCGATATTTATCTATTAAATGTTAATAAAAGTAGGAATTCACAAAACTGTTACTACATTTGTACAATACTTATTCTTAATTTATTTATGCAACAAGAAAACGGCTATACTTTATCCACAGAGAAACGTCCCAATACTGTCATAGATTTGTTCGCCGGATGTGGCGGCTTATCTCTAGGACTGCATAAAGCCGGTTGGACAGGATTATTCGCAATAGAAAAATGCACAGATGCCTTTGCCACTCTAAAATATAACTTAATTGATAAAGAACAGCATTTTAATTGGCCTACCTGGTTACCTCAAACCAATATGGACATAAATGATGTTCTATCTAAATACGAACAAGAATTAACATCTTTAAGGGGAACAGTTGATTTAGTAGCAGGAGGCCCCCATGCCAGGGATTTTCAATGGCCGGACGTCGAAACGAAAGCGATGTAAGAAACAAGCTGATAAACTCATACATTAAATTTATTAAGTTAGTACAACCTCAAATACTTCTATTTGAGAATGTAAAAGGATTTACTATGCCATTTCTAAAAAAGAAAAGTAAAGGCATTACTTATTCCGAAAAAGTGATTTCGGCATTAAAGCGATTAGGATACGATGTTCATGGGGAATTAATCAACTTTGGAGACTTTGGCATTCCACAAAACAGAACTCGATTTATTTTGATTGGAATCAAATCAAAAATTGCTAAACAGAAAGGAACTAGTGCAAAAGACTGCTTTAAAAAAATGAGGGAACAAGCTTCGATATTCCTAGAAGAAAAAGGTGTCAATAAATCTACAAAACTTAGAGACGCGATTTCAGATTTATTAAAAAAGAATGGAACCAAAGCATGCCCTGATTCTCCAAATTTTGAATCTGGTCTATACAAAAAAGGTAAACTTACCGCATATCAGAAGCTAATGAGAAGTGGGGTAAAAGCACAAATACCTAATAGTCATCGCTTTGCAAGACACAATGAACGAACAATACAACGTTTCGAAACTATATTAAAAGAAAGTGATAAAAGAAATACAAATCTTAGTAATGACATAAAGTCTAAATTCAACATAAATAAACATACTGTTATAATATTATCAGGAAAAGAAAAATGCCCCACAATAACGACCTTACCGGATGATTATATACATTATTGTGAGCCTAGGATTTTAACAGTAAGAGAATATGCAAGGATTCAATCCTTTCCTGATACTTATGAATTTAAAGGAAAATATACAACTGGAGGAAAATTGAGAACAAAAGAGACTCCTAGATACACTCAAGTTGGGAATGCAATCCCTCCATTATTTGGAGAATTATGTGGCAGAATATTACAACTATAAAGATATGGATAATAATGAGTTTTTTAAAATTAGTTCTGGGCTAAAAAGTTTAATTGGTGCAGAATTAATTACAGATATTTATGTTGCTATCTTTGAGTTAGTGAAGAATTCATTCGATGCAAAGGCCCAAAAAGTTACAATAACGTTTAATAATCTGTATAGCGATAATGAACCTGCGTCCATTACCATAGAAGATGATGGTAAAGGAATGAATTACCAAGACTTAAAAGACAAATGGCTATTTGTTGCATATTCTGCAAAAAAAGATGGCAGTGAAGATACTGAAACTGAAAATACAGATTATAGGCATCGCTTAAAACCACAAAGATATTATGCTGGAGCGAAAGGAGTAGGAAGATTCTCATGTGACCGTCTAGGACGCTACCTCAATCTTATAACATTAAAAGATTGTCCTAATTCACAAGCAGAGAATTTAGTTATTGACTGGGCTGACTTCGATCAAGACTCTAAAGAAGAATTCATCAATATCCCTGTTAAGCATCAAATATTAAAAAATACTCCATATGCACTAAAACACGGTACAATCCTTAAAATCTCCGGACTGTATTCAAATAAAAACAATGATGATGATATTTGGAACCGAAAATCATTGTTAATTTTAAAAGATCGCCTTTCTAAGCTCATACGACCTGACCTTAATCGAGGAATAGAATCTGACCAAAATTTTAAAATTATTTTAAATGTACCAGAAGAGCTAGAGAATGACAACATCATAAAGCAACAATATAATAGTGATGATTCCATTGGAACGGTTTATAGTAAAACCGTTAATGGAGAAATTAAAAACTTCATATTTGATAATCTAAATATTAAAACTACAAAAATCTCATCTATCATTTCTAAAGACGGTTCTACTATTGAAACTAAGCTAGAAGATAGAGGAATATTAATATATAATATTATTGAACGTAACTACTTTCATGAATTAAAAGATATATCAATTCATCTATATTTTTTAAACCGTTCTGCCAAAATTACATTTTCTAAAAAATGGGAATTGACACTGTCCAATATGGAAATATTTTCGTTTATAAAAATGGGTTTAGAATTTATCCATATGGAGAACGAGGAGATGACTCATTCCGAATAGACAATCGCGGAATGCAAGGATATAACCGTTTTATTTCCCTAAGAAATCTAATAGGTCAAATTGACATTCAAGGAAATGCAGAAAATCTTTATGAGACTACCAGTCGAAACGGAGGTTTAGTTAAAACTAAAGCTTTTTATGAGCTCACTGATACTAGGCCATACGCAGATAGTTTATTACTAAGCACCTTAAAAAAATTAGAAAAGTATGTAGTAGACGTTACAGATTGGGGTATTAATAATGATGAGTTTAACATTGAGAATGATAAAGACAGTAAAGAAAAAGTTATCAGGATGTTAGCCAACATCTTAGATTCAGAAAGCGTATTGAAAGTTAATTACAACCCTGATATTTTAAATATAGTAGGGCAAAAAGAGGAAAATAGCGCTAGAAAGCTTATTTCCAATTTTAAAAGAATCGGTGAAGAAAATAAAGATGAAAACTTATTCAATGCAGCCAAAGAAATAGAAAAGAAACTTAATGTTGCGCTAAAAGGAGCCGAGCAAGCGATTAAGGAAAAAACAATTGCTTTAAAAGAGCGTGACACGGCCATTGAAGATAAAGAAAAAATCAATCGTAAGTTAGAATTAAAACAAACTGAAAATTTATTTCTAAAATCAGATATTGGTATGGATAAAGAAGCTTTAATTAGCCTTCAACACCATATCAGTCACACTTCTAATAGAATAGCAGATTGGTATCTCTTGCAATAGAGACTATACAAAAAGGAAATTCAAAGGATAAAATTATAGATTATCTTAATAAAATCATATTTGAAAACAGAAAAATTGCAACACTATCCGGAATAGTAAGCAAAGCTAACTTTGACACAAAAATAAAGAAAATAAATAAAAGATATTGTTGGTTTTGTTAATGAATATATCCAAAATGTATATAATTTCTCAGAGCCAATATCACAAGGGCATCTAAATGTTATAGTCAAAAATGAAACTATTCCATTTCTTTTAAAATTTACCCCTATAGAGATAATTATTGTTTTAGATAATTTATTGAATAATTCCAAAAAAGCGGCTGCAAATGAGGTTTATTTAGAATGGAAACATATAGATGAAAATTTGATTCAACTCTATTATAAAGACAATGGAAAAGGCATCTCAGATGAAGATTTACCTAATGTATTCGAGTATAGATTTACGACTACAAATGGTGGAGGACTTGGTTTATATCATATAAAGGAGATTATAAGCAAAGCTAAAGGTACAATTGAAATAAATAACAAAGTAAAATCAGGTGTTGAATTTATAATAACATTACGAAAATGAGTCTTAAATATAAAATATTATGGGTAGATGATGATGTAGAAGCTTTTGAAGATCTTGAATACCCTACTCGCATACAAAACTATCTTTCTAATCTCTTTTTTGAGCCTATAATACAGACTTATGACACTATAAAAGAAGCAAAAAAAGATATTGCAAAAGAAAAAATATGACTTAATACTATCAGATTACAATATTGATAATGAAAAAGGAGATGATTTTATCCGATTCATAAGAGAGCAACATGTTAGCACAGAAATACTATTTTACTCTGCGCAAAGTGAATTCATCACTGCTGCCCATGAGTTATTACAAGATAGAATAAGTTTTGCCTGTATCAATTCTCCAACAGGAGAAGGATATAAAATTTTATATGATAAGATTCTAGATCTCATCAACTATACAATAAAGAAAGTACAAGAATTACCTAATATCAGAGGATTAGTCATGACTGAAACCAGTTATTTAGATAAGCTCATGTCTGATTTGATACTAAAATATATTAAACAAGCTACTCCTTCTCAAATAATAGATATTCAGACAAAGCTCTTTAAACATATGTCTAAGTCCATTAAGGGAAATCTTAATAAAATTGACTGCAAAAATTCTTGTTCTTTAAAGATTGAAAAAAGGACAATGGAAGAAATTGTAAAAATGAGGATTTTCGAAAGCTCCAAAAAGGCATATACTATAAAATTACTAATAGAAGCTGAAAAGCTAAAAACAGAAACAAAAAAAAAGACTTTTATACTGATTATGTAGAAGATATCATTAATAATAGAAATAATCTAGCACACGCATATAGTGAATATCAGAATGGAAAAGAAGTTTTAGTCACCGAAAATCCTGATGAAATTATTATTTTTGATGCTGAAAAATGTGCTCACATTAGAAGTAATATTATCTGCTACAAAAGAATGCTTGAATCTCTATTTCAACAATTAAACCTATAAGTAAGATACCATTTTGCACACAAATTGCACACACATCCCGAAAAAAGAAGAAAAAGAGTGAATACGGATGAAAAAGGAATATTATCTTTACCCTTGTAAAAGAGCCACTTAAGCAAGAGCATGAAACGCTAAGAAATAGGAAGACATCGGTTAGTGCTCGATTCATAATCATGAGGTCCCCGATTCAATCCTAGGTCCCGCCACTAAGATTAGCATCTTGAAAATAAGGCATTTGAAAAAAATCACTCTTGAGTATCTTTTTTGTTTATAAAGGCATTTGCACAGATTTCCACGTGCCACACCCTTGTCATAGCACTTATTATATATGTTGAACTCTACAGCCAAGTCCTAAACTGATTTCAGTTCCAGATAATGTTCGAATATGATTTCCGCATGTATTCTTTGAGATTCGGTCCATTTGCTAAAATGCTTAACAAGTACATGCTTTCCACTGCCAGTAACTGCTTACGGGTATCACCATTGGTATATCGGAACGGGACACACTCTATGCCCTGCTCTCTGCACCGCTGATTTTCATCGTTCTTCAAATCCCGTGCCATCCAATGATAAGTACCTATTACGAAGCTACTCTAATACATAAAAAGAGTGCACCATAACAATACACTCTTTTTCAATTACTCAATTAAAACCAAATCATTTAACATCTACCGGTGCGACCAAATAGTAACTACATAAGGAGTTACTTTTCCTTCCATCTTCACACTGACCGTCATCGTGCCCGCCTTACGCAAGGATTGTACAACAACCAGCGCCTTACCGAAATAGGTTTTCAACGTATTCCCACTAAATGAATTTTACGTCTTAAATCACCGTTATCAATGCCCAAGAAACGGCCATCACCTTCCACCGTTACAGTCAACTCTTTATCATCCGTCTGTACAGGTTTCCCATCCTCATCGTACAACTGAATAGCAATGTGCGACAAATCTTGTCCGTCTGCTTTAATCATTGTCCGGTCGGGCGTCAAAGTTAAAGAATCCGTATCTTTTGATGTGGCAAGCTGATAAGCTGCTACTTCTTTCCCATCATTATATCCCTTTGCTTCCAAAGTTCCCGGACGATAAGGAATATTCCATATAATGGTATTATTCGTAAAGTCAGCTGTTTTTTGTTTGCCCATCGATTTACCATTCATAAACATCTCTACTTCTTCGCAATTTGTGATAGTGCACACCTGAATAACTTGTCCGAAATACGTTCTCGGCAAGTTCCAGTGTGAAGCCATCTTAGGCCACTGCCACAAATCTCTTCCATGATCGATATCAAGAGAGGGATCAAGAAAAGCTATGCTTACCAATGGTTTATTGTTCCACATCGCACGATGATAGGCAGCGCGAGGTTTCTCAAACATACAGATATCAAACAGCCCGTTGGGCCATCCATGGCTTTCCCGACTAGCTGCCTCACCTAAGTAATCTACCCCCGACCAAATAAATCCACCGGCTACAAATTCATTCTCAGCAATGATGTTCCATGGATTATACGGAGTATAACTACGAATGTTTCCTTCTTCGCCACTATAATAAGGAAGCTCTTCGGTAATCATAAAACGACGTTCGGGGAATTTCTTGTGATCACTTAACATACGTGCCTCCAAATAGTTATATCCGATAACATCCGTTACACCGGAAAACTTTTCCTGATGGTTGTTTTGCGCAGAGAGAATTGCCATACGACTCGGTTCTTTTGGTGAACAAAATCCTGCAGCATTTTTGCACGTTCCACTCCTTCATCAGAGCTTTCCCACGCTTCCTGCAGCTCGTTTCCGATACTCCACAAAACAACCGACGGATGATTACGGTCACGCAACAACATATCCTCCATATCTTTTTGCCACCATTCGTCAAAATATTTGGCATAATAACCGGATTTCCATTTATCAAATGCCTCATCAATTACGATAAATCCCATACGGTCACACATATCCAAAAACTCAGGAGAGGGTTGATTGTGCGCACAGCGGATGGCATTACACCCATATTCCTTCAAGATTTCCAAGCGGCGTTCACTACTCCGGTCGGGTACTGCTGTCCCCAATGCACCGGCATCCTGATGCAAACACAAGCCTTTAAGTTTGACTTGCTGACCATTTAAGAAAAATCCACGATCAGCTGTAAACTCTATAGTGCGCACACCAAATGGAGTACGATAGTCATCAACGGTTTTTCGCCCAATCTTCACTATAGTTTTCATGGTATACATCGACGGAGTATCAATCGACCATAGCACAGGATTTTCCAAATTCAGTTGTTGAGTTACATCAACCGTATCTTTGGGCTGAACCGTAACTTTTCGGTTATCACTTTTGGCTACAACTTTTCCTTCTTTATCCAGAATATACTGCATAAGTGTAGCAGTTTCTTCTTGGTGAGAAGTGTTGGTTAGGCTTGTCACAACAGCACGCGTGCTCTTTGGGCATCTATCTCTGGCGTAGTAACATAAGTACCATTGTTAATTACATGCATAGGGTTGGTTACAATCAGCCAAGCATGACGATAAATTCCAGATCCCGTATACCAGCGAGCGATGTTATCTTTTCCCGAACGGTCAACACGTACAGAAATTATATTCTTTTCCCCATACTTCAGATATGGAGTCAGATCATATTCAATACTACAAAATCCATACGGCCGAAAGCCTAAATGTTTACCGTTAATATAAACATCACTCTGATGAAAAATGCCATCAAATAAAACAGATACGGACTTATCTTTATAGGAAGCCGGTACAATAAACGCTTTGCGATACCAACCGATGCCACCAGGCAAATGAGCTGCCGATCCACTAATCGAATGGTCAAAATTTAATTTAATACTCCAGTCATGCGGTAGTTGGATATCTTCCCACGATTGGTCATTATACACAGGATCAGCATACTGGCGATCATCATTTAATGAAAATTTCCAATCGAAGTCAAAGTTATCCTTTAATCGGTTTTCTCCTTGAGCGAATATCCCGACAACTCCCGCCGTAATCAAATAACATAATAGTAATAATCTCCTCATAACAATATTTGCTATAATGTGTTTTTTAAGTTGGTATTTATAAAATAGATAAATATCAGCCTACTTTTATGAAGCACTGAGATAGATTCTGAAGAGTTCATAAACTCCTAGAATTTCTCATAATCCGGATTTTGTTCTATTTTATTAAATATATTCTTTTCTATTTCGCTATACGGAATAGGGAATAGATTCTGGTGATCACCTACATTTTCACCAAACGGATTATATTTTTTAGAGCGCTCCACCATTTTACCTAAACGGCATAAGGTAGGCACACGAAAATCTTCGAAATATAACTCACGCATTTGCTCGTCCAGAATGAAATCGAGTGTTACTTCACTTGAACCAGTAAGCTGGCGAGTTCGAGCACGATCTCTAAGTTCATTCAGATCTGCCATAGCCTTATCCGGTTCATTATTGGCCAATAGGCTTCTGCTCTAAGAAGATAAGTACCGGCCAAACGATACATGTATTCGTCTTTCATAGAAGTATTAGCACTTAGACTTCCCCATGCGTAAACCACGCCATGCTCACCCAAAGCTGTAAGTTTATATGTACCGTCAGCATTTTTCTGATAATTATCTTCCTCTAAAGTACCGACCTGACTGAATTTCATAATAAACGGATAGAACTGACGAGTTTGCTGTTCCTTATTAAACTTATCATATAACCCATCAGCCATGATCCATTTTTTGAAATCTTTCGCTTCCGGATTGTCAACTTGGAAATCGCGTATAATCATCAATTCAGAATTACGGATATCTCCTGATTCCCAAATTTCGTTGAGGAAATGATTAGTAGGACGAATAGTACCGATACCTCTACCACCTTTTTCCATCGTGTTGAGTGTAAAGGCTTTTACATTCTTTGTATCTTCTTTATCTCGCACATTCAAGCCTTCATAATAAGGAAGTAACCAACGCGGCATTTCATTACTATAGGAAGAACCGGAGTTCTTATACTCATACTGTAAAGCCCAAATTGTTTCAGTATTACCACTTGAACGGTTTTGGTTATTCAATTGGAATAAGTCCCAATAAGGATCACCTGTTTCGTCTTTTCTTGAACCGAAACGTGTTTTCATCAATCCCATATTGATGAGTAATAACAGCAGTAGCTGCAGCAATGGCTTCGGAATAATCTCCAAGAGAAATATAAACTTCCGCCAACAAATGTTGAGCAGCCTGAATATTTACTTCACCATCTTTAGCCTTTGTAATATCATTCAGCATTTTGATGGCATCTTCCAAATCCTGACGTGCCTGGTCATAAGTAGCTTCACGCGTTGCCCGTACATAATCCTTTCGAGGTTCGGTAGCTTCTTCTAATATCAATGGAACACCGCCATATAAATTTGCTAAGAAATTATAAAAATAAGCGCGGAAAAAGAGTGCTTGTCCTTTAATTACTTTTTTGTTATCCTCACCTACCTCATTTTCCATATCAATACGACTGATAATAACATTTGCATTAGCTATGGCTGAATAAGCTCTATCCCAATATGAACTGGCTACATAAGTATAGGGAGTAAGAAACGTTTTAAAGTCATTAAATTTAGCAACAGGGGAAGTATCTGTTCCACCGGAAGCAATATCACTGCAAATTAAAGCCATATTTTGGTCACCCATTTTCCAATGCATCCCTCGTACCTCATCATACAAGTAATTTAACGCATTTTGGAACTGGTCAGTTGTAGTATAGGAATTTTCAGGCGTATAGAAATCGTAGGGAGTTTCTTTCAACCAGCTACTTTCATTACAAGCTGTGCCTAAACATGATAATGCAACAGCTGCAAATATATATTTCAAGTTTTTCATTGTGATACGTATTTAATTTTTTAGAATTCAAAGTTCAATCCCAGTGTATAGCTCTTCATCGTTGGATAACCTCCATCCAAGTCATAGCTAATACCTTGTCCTGCTTCAGGATCCCATCCGTCCCAACCTGTTATAGTAAAGAGGTTGGATGCGCTGATAAACACTTTCGCACGATTTACATGAATCTTGCTCAAGAATTTTTTAGGCAGGTTATATGCTAAAGATAACTCCTGCAAACGAACAAAACTACGGGAAATATAAGGTAAAATCCTGAACCTAATGAATTAGTATAGAATCCCAATTGGCGATATCGAGCATCTGGATTTTCGGGAGTCCAATAATCAAATTTCATGAAACTGTTACTCAACAGGTGATCAGGAATGACTAATTTCCCAGCAGGTTGGCCCAGGTAGTGATTTTTACCTCCTTGTACAGAATTGATAAAGATATTCAACTCAAAATCTTTATAAGTAAAATTGTTTTGAATACTGAAACGATATAAAGGATCTTTGTAACCAAGAATCTTCCGGTCATCCTCAGCTGTGTATGCGTTGTCATGGTTAACATCTTCAATCTTGTAAGTACCATACAAGAAACCATCAGGAATAATGCCTTTATTATAATCTTCTACCTGCCACATGCCAATGATGTTATAATCATAAATCGGATCTAAGGTTCACCAATAAAGATATTACTTGCAACCAAATCATCTTCCCTACCATCTTTATTCGCATCAATACCCAAGATACTTTCTACTTTATTTTTATTCAATGAGAAGTTAGCAGTAATGGTCCATTGAAAATCTTTGTAAACAATAGGGATACCAGTAATACTAAATTCATGTCCCATATTGCGCAACTTACCGATGTTAGTAGGAATACTGTTAGTAACCATACCATTCATATGAGGAATTTCAACATCGTACAACAAATCACTGGTTTTAGATACATAAAACTCGTAATTACCAAACAAACGTCCCCCCAATACACTGAAGTCAAGACCTAAATTGACCGATTTGGTCGTCTCCCATTTTAAATCGGGATTCGGCAAAGTTTTCATTAGTTGCAACAAGCCACCTGTTGCACCATCACCATACACATACCCATTACCATAGGATGAACTATTTGCATTTGCGCCATAGTTGCATAGCGTCCACTAGTTCTATTCCCACTGGTACCATAAGACAAACGTAGTTTCAAGTTATCAATCCATTTGATATTATCTTTAATAAAAGATTCCTCAGAGAGTCTCCATGCCGCAGCTACTGATGGGAAATAACCAAACTTATTACCACTACTGAATCCCGAAAAACCGTCACGACGAATGGTTCCAGTTACAATGTAGCGATCATTGTAAGTATAGACTAAACGCAACATGTTATACAAGCTGCTTTCTTCCCAAGCATTTGAAGTAATAGCATTCAAGTCAGCTTGCCCCATTCCCATATTATTATATCCTAGAGTCTTATCAGTAAAAGTTTTGGCAATAGCATCAGTGTTCTCATAAGTGCGTTTTTCAACACCATATACAAATGTGGCATTAACAGAATGTTTTCCAAATGTATTTTGGTAAGTAATGATATTGTCCAACGTCCATTCATTTTGATTGGTATGTTTCTTCTCTGCCTGACCTAACAAAGTATTGCCATACGGATTAAAATTATAATAATTATAGATCGTCCAGTTATTCGCATAGCTGATACGATAACTCAACCCTTTTACCCAAGGAATACTAACATCGGCATATACATTACCTGACAAGTTATAGCGTATATCCTTATCAGGATTACTCATTGTCAGCAAAGGATTTACAGTACTTACCAAAGGTTGTACTTCAATGTTTTACCATCTTCTTCATATGGAGTGGCAGAAGCCGGAATGCTAAACAAACTACTAAATGAAGTATTCGCACCGGAGAAGTTACTTATATTAAAATAGGAAGCAGTTCCAACTTTTAACCAGTCTGTAATTTTACTATCCAAGTTCATGCGAACATTATAACGTTTGTAGGTATCATTAACAACTAAGTTTTGTTGGTCAGTAAAACCAAAAGAAACAAAATAACTATTCCTTTCTGTTTTTCCACGAACACTAATGTTGTGATTTTGAATATAAGGAACATCTTCCGTCAATAAATCCCACCAATCGGTATTCACACCATTATTATAACCAGTTATTACTTCTCCATCTTTAAAATAAGTAGCGGGGTTGAAATCCGGATTACGTTGTAACATATCAGTCCCATACGACTCTCAGCCAACTTAATATCAGCAACCTGAGTAGCGAAACCTTCTCTGTCAAGACGTTTCATATCATTGTTAATCAAACCTTGCAAAGTAAATGAACCACTATATTCCAAAATCGGCTTAGAAACACTTTTAACTGTTTTAGTAGTAGTAATCATTAACACACCGTTTGCTGCTTGTGAACCATAAATAGCTGTACTACTGGCATCCTTTAACACATCAATAGATGCAATATCACTTGGGTTAATATCAGAAATATTACCACGATAAATAACTCCATCCAATACAACTAATGGCTCAGTAGAACCAGAAATAGAGTTACGACCACGAATAGAAACAGTAGGTGAGTCTCCCGCTTTGGTTGCAATACCAATATTCAGACCTGGAACAACCCCTTTTAAGCCTTGTAAAACATTTACATTAGGTGATTTTTCCAACGCACCCATATCTGCACGAGTTACGGCTCCCGTCAAGTCACTTTTCTTTGCCGTACCATAACCAATAACAATCACCTCATCCAAATTTTGTGCGTCTTCTTTTAAGAGAACATTGAAATGAGTTTGATTTCCTACAGTTATTTCTTGCGTAAGATAGCCTATGAATGAAATAACCAGCACCGCATTTTTATTAGGAACAGTCAAAGTAAAATTACCATCCAAATCAGTTACCGTACCATTCGTGGTACCTTTTTGCAAAACGCTAGCACCAATAACACTTTCACCAAAGTCATCTTTCACGATTCCTTTTAACGTAATAGATTGAGCCACATCCCCAATGAATACGTCAACAAGACAGCCAAAACCATCCAATGGCCTAAAATTAAAAGCATTTTTCATAACATATTAAATTTAAAATTTACACGCTGCAAACATAGTAATATGGTTATGAAATGCTCTAGTTTATTGTTACATACTATTCGGTCATTTGTAACATAGGCGTTACATTCTATATATTATTTTGTTACATATTCCTCTCCCTATACTCCTAGGGGTACATCCATACGTCTTCTTGAAAGTAGAAGAAAACAAAATCGGATTTGAAAATCCAACAGCATAGGCTATCTGAGAAATATTAACTTTGTTATCCTTGAGTAAGATAGTTGCCTGTTGCAATCGTAAATTACGAATGAATTCACTTGTAGATACACCTATCAACTCTTTTAATTTACGATGAAGTTGCACTCTACTTATACCTACTTCATCTGCTAAATTTTCAACAGTAAAATCAACATTTGACAGGTTTTCATTGATGACCTTTATAAGACGCTCAAGAAAAAGTTCATCATTAGCTTTTATATTAATTGATTTTATATCTTTCTCCAAAATATTATACCGACTTTTTATAAGGATGCGATTCTCAATCAAATTAGCACAGAGCATCATTAGCTCATCAATATTAAAAGGTTTAGATAGGAAGGCATCAGCTTTTTCTTTATACCCTTAATCCTATTTTCCAACTCTGTTTGCGATGTCAATAAAATAACGGGCAAATATCCTATTTGTGGTGTTCGTTTAATCCGATGTAACAGTTCGAATCCATCCATTATCGGCATAACAATATCTGAAATAACCAAATCGAATGTTTGACTCATAGCTACTTGTAATGCTTCCTGTCCATTGTGACAAGTAGTAATCCTATAGGTATCTCCTAATTTGTCCTGTAAATACTCACACAGAGCCCTATCATCATCAACAAGTAAAATTCGATACTTGCATTTCTTGTTAGATGCAGCACTTTCTGCATCTACAACCCATTCTTCCATAGGAATATTGTGAATAGGAGATGTTTCCACAACTTCTACTTCTCGTTCTTCTGCAGATAAGAAGTCATTTCCAAGCGGAATTTGTATTGTGAAACAACTTCCCTGTTTATCTGAGCGATTATCCGCCTTGATAGTACCATGATGAAGCTCAACTAACATTTTAGCCAAATTCAATCCTATGCCGAAACCCAAGCTACGATTTGGATCGGAAGGCGATTGATAAAAACGTTCGAAAACTTTTTCCATCTCTTTTTATCAAGACCTTTACCGGTATCCCGTACACAAATTTCAGCATATTTCCTCAATGGAGAATTTGTTTTCAGCTCTTCTTTTGCAGTAAGTACTATTTCTATTTCCCCACCATCAGGAGTGTATTTAAATGCATTTGATAACAAATTGATTATTATCTTATCAAAGTTTTTCACATCAATCCAAACAAAGAGTTTCTCGGAAGTATGGTTGAAAGTAAAATTTATATTCCGCTTAATTGCTTGATAGCTGAATATCTCATAAATATCATCAATGAAACTAATTAAATCAGTCTCCCTACATTTTATCTTCATTTGTCCCTGATCAATACGCCGAATATCAAGAAGCTGATTTATAAGACTCATAATACGATTAGTATTATGTTCCATCATTCTCAATATTTTTAACATACCAGAATCCGTACTTTTTTTGAGTAGCTCATTCAACGGATTTATAATCAATGTCAATGGAGAACGTATCTCATGAGCTATATTAATGAAAAAGCGTATTTTCTCTTCATTTATTTCATCTCTTCTTTTATGGTTTTGCTGACGAATATATAGGTTTATAGAACCTAGAATCAACATAACTGCTCCAACAAAATAAATAGCCAGTGCCCACGAAGTAAGATACCAAGGTGAGGCGATATAAATGGAAATATTACGTATAGGAGACGAGATATTATTTTCGCAGGCTTGTACCTCAAGAGTGTACTGTCCCGGTGGTAAATAATTATAGGTAATCCGGTTCTCTCCAAGTAATGTATGGCTCCAGTTGCCATCCAATTCCCTTAAACGATACTTAAAATAAGTATTTTTTTCGATTATGAAAATTGAATGTAGAAAACTCAAAAGAATAAGTATTACTTTTAGGATCAAAATATAATTCATTTGTATAGACAGACAAAGTATCTGCCAGCTTCTTTTTACACAAAGCTGACTTTGAAGCATTTACCAAAACATTATCTACATATAAATTGGTTAGAACCGGAATATGTAACGGCTTACCAAATTGAATACTGTCAGGTATAAAACGGATAATATCACTAGGACCACCAAAATAAATGTATCCATTATTATCTTGTAAAGACATGCCAATTATATATTCTTTATCTCTCAATCCATTTCCGGAATAATAAGTTGTTACCCGGTGACTCTCCTGCTCAATACGACATATACCTTTGTAAGTACTGCACCAAATATTTCCTTGCGTATCTTTTTCTAATCCACAAATAACATTACTAGGCATACCCTCCTTTTTCCCTATGTGCTGAAGAGTTTGCTTTTGCTTATCATAAATATAAATACCATTATTAGTACCAATCCATAGCCGTCCGTCTTTATCTTCCAAAAGTTCATAGCATACATAGTTTTTCAAATCATGGTTAATAGGAAGATCTAAAATATATTTTTAGAAGTATCATAGCATCTTACTCCCAGAAAATGAGCAATCCAAATAAGACTATCTTTATCGCACAGCAAATCATTAATCCAATCATTTCCTAATGTTACTTGATTTTCCATAGGAGTCTGGTAAGAAATTAGTGTACTCTCTCCATTAGTTGGGTTATAAACGCCCAATCCATTACCCGGACAAGATAGATAAAGCATATGATCACGCCCTTCAATAATCCTGTTGACACTTTTATTAGCGAATAAAGAGGTCTGATAAAGTTTATCCGTATGCAAATTCAGCTGATAAATTCCGCCATCGTTACTTCCTATCCAAATAGTTCCTTCTTTTTCATAAACAGTCCGAGGGTAATGCGAAAGATTGTACTGCTTCAATCGTTTTCCTCCTCTGTCCAATTGTTGAAGCGAACCGTCCCAGTTTCCTACCCATAAATGATTGTCACAACTTTGATAAATCATAGTCGGAGATCCTTGAGTTGGTGATACGGTAAGACTTAGAGACTCAAAAAGTTTTCCTTCATTAGGTACCATTACTAAACCTTTTCGACGGTAAGCCAACCATTTATTACCATCTGTATCCTCCAAAAACACACAATTTCTCCGTACGTTAGCTCATCAAATGTATTTCCGGATACGCGTTCAGGATATAATTGTTTCTGTTTTGTATCAATAAACATTAACCCGTTGTTTACTGTATTTACCCACAGTTTACCATCACTGGTCTGGGTGATGCCGCGTGCAACAACGTTTCGATTGTCAGCAGTACGTACAGACTGAAAGCTCTCTTTTTCAGGAGTTTTCATCAAAACATCATTGTAAGTAATAAGATACAAATTACCCTGAGCATCTTCTTTCATACCATATACTTTCGGGAAAGGAGTCTGTGGTAGTGTATAAGTAACAATTTCTTTTCTCTCAAGAGAAATACGAGCCAGCTGATTGCCAAGATAACTAATCCAAACATAATGTCTTGTATCTTCATAAATACAATTTACATACAAATAATCACAATGTTCTCCTATCCAAGTCAACTGTTCAGCTTGGTCTGTATGGGAATTAATAGAATACAAACCAGAACCGGAAGCGGCAATCCAAATATCACCATTATGCAACTCTGTTATAGCTGTAACATTAGGATTGGAGTTAACGGGTAATTTAATAGTTCTAAAAGCATTTTGTTGGGGTAAATAATACTGAATACCTTTATTACTTGCCACCCACAGTCTTTGATGAGAGTCCGAATAAACCTTGTTGATATAGTTACACGCTATAGAGGTAGAATCACTTTCATCATGAAAATAGTTGGTAAATGTATAGCCGTCAAACTTGTTTAATCCGTCTTCTGTTGCAATCCATATAAAACCATATACATCCTGCTCCAAAGAAATAATACGATTACACGATAAGTTATCATCATCATACACG
>ENA-OQAS01000554-OQAS01000554.1-human-gut-metagenome-genome-assembly--contig:-NODE-554-length-19338-cov-2.567591_pt1 | contig 19338 bp, 22 predicted proteins | sample MGYA00242733_ERZ504523 | MGnify/ENA primary metagenome ERZ504523 (study PRJEB26092, sample SAMD00036239) | human gut metagenome | host: Homo sapiens | study: EMG produced TPA metagenomics assembly of...
TTGATTTTGAGATTCTCTGAATCACATCATCCGATGCCTGTGTTAATTCCTCAAGGTCAGTTTCTCACCCTCTTTTGCAGAAATCGTGACGGAAAGCTGATTTGTCTCCATATCCATATCCATAAAGTTTAAGCCTTTTGAAAGTGACAGTGCTGCACTTCCGATCAGAAGAACCACCGCAATAATCAGTACCAGTGGTTTGAAACGCAGACACCACTCCAGCACTCTGCCATACCATTCCCGGACGGCATCGAACCACGGATGACGGATATCTTTTGTTTTTCTGAGTGTAACAGAAGCCATCGCCGGGACAAACGTCAATGCCACGACCAGACTCGCTACCAGTATATGCAATCGTAAGGGCAAGATCCACAAACAACTGCCGGGTAATTCCCTCTGTAAAAATAATCGGCGCATAGACGCTGATCGTGGTAAGCGTTGACGCAATAATCGCACCCGTCACCTGTTTTGATCCTTCTACCGCTGCTTTCCGGATGGAATAGCCTTCTCCGCGCAGACGATAAATATTTTCGATGACAACAATTGAGTTGTCCACAAGCATACCAATACCAAGCATCAGTCCGGACATGGAAATAATATTTAAGGTAATTCCGGTAAAGTACATCAGCACGATTGCAGCGACAACGGAAAGCGGTATGGAACATGCAATCACGATTGTCGGTTTGATATCTTTCAGGAACAGCAGCAATACCAAAATAGCAAGGATTGCCCCCCAGATCATATTCTGCATTACAGAGTTTACAATCATGTCAATGTATACGCCCTGATTCATCAATACATTCAGGTGGAGCTTGGAATCTTCTTTTTCTAACGCTTTGAATTTATCCAGAATACGATTCGTAACTTCTCCGGTAGAATATCCGGTCTGTTTTTCCATCGAAAGCATAATGCCCGGATTGCCATTAATCACCGCATACGTCTCGTCGGAATTATCCGTCACTTTGATTTCTGCCACATCCGAAAGGCGGATTGTATCAATTCCATCAATTCCCATATCCACAAGCGGCAGGTCTTTTAATTCGCTGACATCCTGCACGGCATCTCCCACACGTACCAGATACTCAGTATCCCCATCCATGGCATATCCCGCCGGCATATCAAAATTCTGCGCGGCAAGCAGGCTTGTGATGGTATCCTTGCTCAGCACTTTATTCAGATCTGCGGAATCATGTGCCGTATCTTTGGCTTCATCCAGTTTACTCTGTGCGCTCTCCAAGGAGGAGGCTGCATTGGCCAGTTCGGTAGAAGAAGCACTGACCTGAAGTGCCGTCATGGATGCATTGGCATTTAACGTATCCAAAGCCGAGGCCAGGCTGACTTTTCCGCTCTCTACCTTCTGCTGTGCACGTTCAATGGTTTTCATTCCTGTATTGACTTTGGTCAGGAGTTTTCCCACTTCTGCGGATGCCGCCGGGAGATCCTCATAGGTATTTACTGTGATTCCAAGCGAGGACAACGCCGAAAACTGCTTTTTCACAACCGCATTAACCTGTTTGATCTGTGCCTGCATCTCACTGCTCTCTGCAAGCTGTGGGTTATCTTTTAATACCGTCACGATTCCGGTGTAGGCATCCGACTTCATAAAGGTCTGGATGCCTGTCTGGATCTGTTCCAAAGAAGCTTTCTGTTTTTTTAACTCTGCGAGTTGTTTTTTCAGATTCTGTTCCGTCTTGTAGAGCTTCTTCTGCTGATTCATCGTCTGATTAATCGCGCTGTTTAACTGCTCCGATCCCTGACTGATGGAAGACTTTCCACTCTCTACTTTCTTTTTCCCCGCATCAATTTTTTTCTGGGACTTTTCAAACTGTTCATCGATCTTCTTCTGAATCTTTTTATTTAATGCGTCTATCTTGTCCTGATCGAGTGTTACATCTACGCTTTCTTCCAGCTGCCCGGTCGTAGTGACAGAAGCCACTCCTTCCAGACTTTCAAGTGCCGGCGCAAGATCATTCTTCACATAATCGGAAAGTGCGTTCGCATCCATGCCATCCTTATCCACCGCTGCAGCCAGCACCGGCATCATGTCCGGATTGACTTTCATAATCATAGGTGTTCCGATGGAATCATCCCATTGCCCGGATACCTGGTCAAGACTCTGCTGGATTTCGATCACCACCGAATCCATATTTGCATTCTGCTCATATTCCAGTGTTACGACGGAATAACTGTTATAGGAAACAGAACTGATATTTTTAATGTTGGACGTTGTTGCCATCGCTGATTCAATCGGCGCTGTCACATCACTTTCCACCTGTTCCGGACTTGCTCCCATATCGGTTGTGACAACCAGCGCATACTGAAAACTCATATCCGGAAGCAGATCTGTCGTCATTTTTGACAACGAGACCGCACCGAGCACGATGACCAGCACAACTGCCACAAGCACGGTATAAGGACGTTTCACACTGTACTTTGAAATCATGTTTTCCTCCTGTAAATTTTTCTTCTGCTGAATAAAGCAGACGCATTGGAAGTGGAACACAGTTCCCAGCGCCTGTTTTTTTTCATTATACCGATAATCGGTTCTTTTTTACAAGAGGATTTCCGAAAGCTTTATTTTCTTTTTAGAAACAAAAAAAAGACATCCGTTTCCGAACGTCTTTCTTTCCTGTACTCTGTCCGTTATTTTCTGACTGCTTTATGCGTTCTCCTCCAGTCCATCCTCTTCATCCGAAATAGCTGCAGATGCCCCGGATACTGCTGCAATCACTGCGATCAATGCCCCAAGTACCGCAATCCCGATAATCGCAATCAGAAAATAAATAACCCCGTTGCTGACATGATTCCATCTCCTTTTGTAATTAATCCCCAAATCCTTTTCACCTGTCTTATCCTTTAAGATACCCGGATAAGTCTCAAAGAATACAATTTCTTTTTTTTATTTTATCACAGAACCACTGTCCTCACAATGTTATTTTACTTTAATTTTCATGGAACTGTCTTTGTCTTTCCGTTCTTCAGTGTTACTTTTGCTTTGATCGTGACGGTTCCCTTCTTCTTTGCTGTAATCTTTCCGTTTTTATCTACTGCTGCAACAGACTTTTTACCAGATGTATATGTAATCTTTTTTACATTATCCAGATCAAGCTTACTGCTTAACTGTATCTTTGTATTCTTTCCCTCTTTGATGGAAGCTGTCGTCTTTTTTTACGGCAACCGTTTTTAAAACCGCTTTTTCCACATTTTTTATTTCTGCTGCAGAAGCATCCGATAATCCGAACCTGCGGCAAGATTCACATGTAATGTGCCATCTTTTCCAACGGTATACGTCTTTGCATTCACCAGTTTATACGCTCCGGTTTTCTTATCCACAACAACGACACTCAGTTTTTTACCTGCGGTTAAGTCTTTTGCATCTGCAGTTACTGTATATCTGATATTTCCTTCTTTATCGGTAACATTTGCAGTAATTGCCACATGGTCTGTTCCGGCAGTTTCCACGATCCTGCTCACCATATCTGCAGAAATCTCTGCCTTGGTACCTGTCACTTCTGCACTTGCTTCCGTTACTTTTCCAGCCGTATCTTTTGTCACGGTAACCGTTACTTCTGCTTTCTCCCCGGAAGCAGTCGTTGCCGTTACGTTCTTTGATTCGGTTGTCTGCTCTGGCTTGTCATCCTTCTTTGTATCATCAGATGGAGTGACGGTTGCAGCGCTGCCGGAGGATGAGCTATCGGAGGATGAGCTGCCGGAAGTATTTGTATCATCCTTTCCTTCCGAAGATGATGCATCCTTATGCAGATACAGCACATCCACTGCTCCCCATCCGCCATCCTCATGTTCTACACATACACGAAGTTTTACGCTCTTTGTCTTATCCAGTGTAAAAGTTACCTTCGGTGTATGCCAGTCTCCCCATGCGGTCATTGCTGTGCTTCGCCGGTAAATAATACACTTTCATCTTCTGCGTTTAATATCTGCATGGTTACATCTGACTGTGCCCCCTGGGCATATGCTTCCAATGTATAGGTTCCTTTTTCCAGCGTAATTGCTTTCTTATATGTAACAGAACCATTTGCTGCGGATGCTCCGTACCAGCATACTGTTTTTCCGCTCTTTGCATTCTCTGCGGAAGGAATTCCCTTGAACGTGGTTCCGTCTACGGTAAAGTATTCTCCACTGTCAAATTCAACCGCTTCTTTATTTGTAATCAGATTTGCATATTTTACCTGTAAAGTAAGTGTAACATCTACACTGGTTTTTCCTTTATAAGCACCTCTTGTAATTTCTTTGCTCAAAGAAACTGTACCGGAAATCTGATAAGTTCCGGCTTTGACATATCCGCCTTTTTTACAGATGCTTCATCCAGGTAACCGCCTCTGCTACCGGTGTTTTGCTATCGGAATAAGTAACTTCCACGGAATCCGGAAGTGTAAAATCACTGCCTGCAGTAATCGTCTGTGTCAGTGCAGAATCAAATCCTTCTACACTTACCAGATTCGAAACAGCACCCGTTTTTACATAATTCCATACATGAAGTGCAGGAGTTGCAGTGCCATCCGGATAAAACATGGCTTCATTGTCAACTGCAGAACCGCCATACCATTTGCCTGCATCTTTCGAATCATATTCGTTGGCATAACTTGAAGCCCATCCGCTTCCGTATTTTTCCCACTTTTCCTGATTTTCCTTTACCTGTGCATCATATGCATCTCCGGTAAGTCCTTTGGTATTTCCAACGGTCAGCCATGCCGGCTCCCAGTAATATACCCCAAGTCCTCCTGCTTCGTTTACCGTATTGATCAGATTGCGGATTGCAGTTGCCTGTCCCTGCTCGGTAAATGGCTCCGTTGTGTCAGCTCCGTTATCATTATTTCCAACACGCACTGTATTGGCATGTCCGTCACTGTCTTCTAACGTATAAGCATAACTGGTTTCCACAACCATCACATCTTTACAATATGTATTCTTTACCGTCTGAAACTGCTGTTTTAAGTTATCTAATGTTCCATGCCAGTATGGATAATAACTGGTGGCAAGAATATCATAATCAACATTGTTGTTCTGCAGATTTTCTGCCCATGTTACCATGGTTCCCTTGTGTGGCTTTCCACATGGATGACGACTTTGACATCCGGATTGTACGTTTCTACACCGGTTGCGCCCGCTGAAAATAATACACACATATTGCTGACATTTGTCTCACCGATAAATCCGCCCGTTGTCTCATTTCCAACCTGCACCATATCCACAACATCTTTTGACGGATCAATGGTATTTAAGGATTTTGTGATATAAGTATTTAATGCCTCTTTTTTCTGTTCAAGGGTGTACCCTTTCCATGCTTTGGGTTCCTGCTGCTTGCCCGGGTCTGTCCACAGATCAGAACAGTGGAAATCAACTAACATTTTCAGTCCGGCATTGCGGCATGCATCTGCAAACTCCTTTGCTTTTGCCACATCATTGTTTCCTCCGCCATAGCCGTTGCCATTGGCATCATACGGGTTATTCCATACACGGACACGAATGTGATTGATGCCCTGCTCTTTGATAAACCTGCAGATATCATCAAGTGTTTTCAGTTCGTTTCCATCATAGTCACGGTATACCACACCGCTCTGTAATTCAGAGATCATGGAGGAGATATCCATTCCCATGATAAAATCAGAAGACAAATTGTTTACTTTTGTTACATCGATCGGTGCATCTTTTACACTGTTGGATGCCTCGTTCACTGTAATTTCTATTTTCTTTATCACAATATCCTTCCACTCTGCGTCCTGAAGTTTTGCCTGAATTTCGTTGGTTCCAAGCGTTCCTAAAGTTGTCTGCAAGGTGAGTGAATAACCATTACTTTCATCATAATTTATAAATTCACCGGAACTGTTTGTTGTATTATTCCACCAGTACAGATGCAGCCCTGCTGCTTCTAAATCGGTGATTTCGGTCTGTCCCTTTTTCAGTACGGCTGTCAGACTAACTGTATCACCTGCTTCTACTGTAGTGTTATCTGCTGTGATCTGCAGATTGTATTCAGTGGAATTGTCATCATCGTCTGCCTGATCTTCCATATTCAATCCAGCTTCTGACAGATTTGTATATACGGTTTCATCTTTTACTGCATAAGCGCTCTCCGTTCCGGAAACAAAATTCGCATAATCGCTTTGGTTATTATACTGACTGTCATATTGTACCAGTATATTGTCATCTCCTGTTCCATTCTGATAAATGGTAAATCCATCATCTGCCTCTGCATCCAAAATTTTAATAGTTACACTATACCAGTTTTCATTTCCATCAACGGCTTTCATAACGGCAAGATCATGATTCCATCCAAATTCAGAAGTCACTTCTACATCTTCTGCAAATGAAATTCCAGTCCAACTCCATATATTCACATACAACGGCTCCTGACTTTCATTGTAATAATACAATGTAAAACTGCTATTCTCCGCTGCCTGTACGCTCTCCTTTCCGGCATTCCACACCCCAAGCTGTGTAATCACCATAGCAAGTGTCAGAAGAAAACTGAGCACTCTCCTGTTCCAATGTTTTTTCTCTTTCATACACGATCCTCCCTCTTTGGACACAAACACGATAGTTCTGATATCCTCTCCCTTATCACCAGACCTATCGTGTTGCGCAACCGTTTGTTTTGTTGATATGTCCACTATACCACTTGCGCAACCGTTTATTCAATTGACGGGAATTCCAAGTTTTTCTTATGCATTTTATACACTTTTCACATACATTTCCGTTGTATGAAAGAGATTTTGCACAAAACAAAAAGGGTGCAATGTTGTAAATCACTGCGCCTTTTTTGATATTTTATGCAATTATACCTGCATTTTTATTCTTTATTCTGTTTTATGCGTTTTTTTATAAGGTATTTGCTTATAATTCTTTCAACTACCGTAAACACTTTTACTAATGTCTTTGCGATGCTTTATTTTAATTTTTCAATTATGGTTTCTAATTCAGTTGCTTCCAATTCTGTTGCATCCATAATCTGTTCTAACGAGTACCCTTTCTTATGCATATTTAAAATTACTTTTTCAATTTCTCTTTGCTTGCCCTCGGCAATTCCGGCTTCTCGCCCCTCGGCAATTCCAGCTTCTTTAATGCCCTGACTCAAATTACACATAATACTCACTTCCTCCTTAAAACTTTCTTCCATTGGAATATGATATTCCTGTTCCATAATTTTCATTTTTTGCTGTTGTGATAATTCATTAGAAAACATGGCACATAACAGTCTATGCAGCACATATTCATTATGACGCTGTGGAAGCGCATTCGTCAAGCCGATCATCACAATATTTACCAGATTCAAATTTCCTTTCCAATTATGCTTTCCGAGTAAATCTTCTTTTGTTAAATAAATATGACACATACTGTTTTCCGGCATATTCATGCAAACCCATATACTATAGACTGTCTTTATATCATTATAATTTGATTTTACAAAATCCCGTTCCTTCTGTGAAGAAATCAGTCTGCTTACATAAAAATAGCGCGGTTTAAAATCTGATAGGAACCGGGTTCATCTTTTTGGGCTTCCACATTGATAATCATCTGTGCCAACCCGTTTCTCATTCGCACATAAAAAATAATGTCAAAACGAACCAGTCCTTCATTTTTTTCTCCGGCTTCTGTATTTAGTCCTACAATCCTTTTCCCCTCCACATTCCTGTCCTTATTGGTCAGTCCGGACGCAACCGGTACTTTGCTGATATATGGATCTCCTTCTATCAGGGAAACTACTTTTTCGATTTCCATCCCTTGAAATTCTTCCACTGTTCTAACTAAAATGTGAGCCAATACATACTTTTGTGCTAACAGACGCTTTGCGCTTTCATCATACTGTGCCTCGCTATCAGCTGCCTGTATGGCATTCTTTATCTCTGTGTTCAAATAAAACCTCCTCTTACATAAAAATCCCCGTCAAAAAATCTCCCCAAAAGAACGTATGTGATTTTATTGTAAAAGATATTGATTCTGATAGCAAATTAAATTTTTATAAATCCATTTTTTCTCTATTACATTGCCCCTAAAAAATTTCAGGAAACCCCCTATACTTTTGAGATCCCCTTCAAAAAATAATAAATTTTTTCTGCAAGTAAAAAAACTGCCCACCCGTTATGGATGGACAGTTTTCACTAAGCACCTATTCAATTATTCTACAGTAAACGTAACCGTATATATCAAATCATCACTTTGTGCAATAAGATCTCCCCACTCATCAGGATTATCTGATTCCTTACTACACTCAAAATTATAACATATTTTAACTGTATATACCTTTCCTGATTCCAGTTGTTCAGGAACAGTAAATGTAACAAGCAAGTTGTTATCTTTATCATAAGAATTCAGCGACCAATAGCCATCCCAAAGCAACTTGTTCATTTCATCATCACACCGAAATCAAAGTCTCCATGTTCAAAACCGTCCTTCGGCTTTGCATAACATACAACCTTCAATCCTTTCAGCGGAATAGAAATTCGATCACCTGCCTTAACATTTCCAACATTAACATTCTTTGCGTTCTCATCAGCCTCCGCAAGACAAATAGTTTCTTCCCCACCTGTTGTAGCTGTTGTACTTCCGTAATACTCATCTACACCAATAATTCTCTTATATACAACATACTCTGTATCTTCTTTAAGACCGGACATTTCACAGCATCCAAAATCATCCGACTCATTTCCTTGTACCCACTGATTCTCTGTTATAGCGGAAATTGCTGTGCCGCTAGTAACACAAGCATATTCATAAGTTGGCTCAACTGCTACCACCAGAGAATGTTTCAAAATATGTTTGATTTCAGGCGCAGATACCTGAATTTCAGATTCTTTACATATAAAAGTCACATTACCGTATATCTCATAACTTTCATCATTCTCTCCATAAATTGTAACCCGCATAGATGCAATCAATTTTGGATCATTTTTCTCTATTGGCTCATTATAAGAAACTTCAAAGTATATATCTTTAAGTTCCTCATCTTCATTGAATTTTTTCTGAATTTCATCAAACAAAACTTTCTGACAAATCATTGGGTTCTGTAATGCTGATATAGATGCAGACAATTCATTCTTTTCAATATTTTTTACAACATTCTGTGCCTTATCCATTTTTCCAACAGAAGGAGTCCGGAGTTACACTTCCCCCACGAAGATGAACCTCCCCCCTGTTGCGCCACCGCCATTATTATTGGCATCTGTATTGTCTGTACATCCGTAACTTTTCCTGCATTATCTACTTTTGAAGTGGTATCCTTTGCCACGTCCTTGCTTCCTGCCGGAGTCGTAACCGTTACTGCCTGTGTTGTCTCATTCTTTACGGTTACTTCTGCTTTATCAGATGTGGTCTCTACCTTACTTCCCTCTGCACCTTTGGTCAGGTTCAGTGCGATCGGCGCTGCTGCCTTTACCTCTACCGGTGTACTGGAAGTTACATTTGCACCTGCCGCTTTTTCATTTACGGTAACAGGTACTGCTACGGTTGTCTTTCCTTCTACAGTCACATTCACCGGAGCATCAATCGTAATGCCGGAAAGGGTTCCATCTACCACCAGTTTTACATTTCCCTTTGACCCGGAAACCATAATTTTTGCAACGGTAGCACCGGTTTCAACAATCACACGTGCATCACCGGTTGCACTGACCGTAATAACATTTCCTTTTGCATTCTCGCGGTAGGTATTCGGCTTGATTGCCTGAATATCAATAGACTTGAATTTTCCATTGTTCACAACATCCGCATTCGGTGCATTGATTACCAGATCCACCTTACTGTAATTGCCCTGCGGTACCGTAAATGTAACAGCTCCCTGTGTCGCAACTGTGATCTTTGTAACATTTTTGTTTTTCAGAGCCTTTTCCAGTTCGCTCTGAGAACCAACGGTCAAGCTGGTAACTTTTGCTGTTTTCTTAACCGCAACCTTGCAAGTGAGTTTGGTTGTCTTGCCATTTTTTGTTGTTACCTTACAGGTAACGACAGCATTTCCGGCTTTTACTGCCTTTACCACTCCCTTTTTGGAAACGGTTGCAATGGATTTCTTATTGCTGGACCACTTCAATTTGGCCTTTTTCCCTGCATTCTTTACTTTCAGGGTCTTTTTCTGTCCCACCTGAAGTGTCATTGTCTTTGCATTTAATCTTATTTTTTTGGTTGCTGCATATGCCGCTGATGGCTGATAGATCGTGATGATCATCGCAAATGCCAGTACAAATGCAAGCAGTTTTTTCATTTGTTTCATAGTCATCCTCCTGACAATGATTCATATCCTTTGAAATTCAGATATATTATTTTACTGTAAATGAAGCTTCTCCATCCGGAATTCCTTCTGCGGTAACGCTCACCTTATGCTCTCCTGCGGAAAGTCCTGTAGCATCCACCCAGATAACAAATACACCATCTCCATTTAAAAAAGCATCCTTAGGTTTTACTTCTGTACCATCTACTTTAATCACAAAATCTTTTCCATCCAGCTTTGGTGTACAGATAACGTACAGGGTTCCGTCAGATACCCAAGGCTCTTCTCCGTCCGGAAACATTCCATCAACCTTTAATGCTGTAAATTTGAAGGATTTTGTTACTGTCTTATAACCTTTTTTCTGGATAGCAAAGGTATGTTTTCCATCTGTAAGTTTCTTTGTAAGTGTAACATAAGAAACTACACGCTCTCCATCCTTATCTGTCCATGTACTGTAATCCTTTTTCCCGAGTTTCTTTCCATCCAGTACATAAGTTGCGCCCTTGATTTCCTCTCCCGGATAAGAAATAGTTTCTCCACCAGTGAATACACTAATATCCTTTGCTGCAATTCCAAGTGAGTTTGCTGCTTTTACGGTAACTTTACATGAATATGCAGTTTTTGTCTTTGTATCCGTTGCAGTAACAGTACAGGTGCCTTTCTTTACACCCTTTACCAGCCCCTTTTTATCAACGGTGGCAGTCTTCTTATTGGAAGTTTTCCAAGTTACGGATTTTACTCCTTTCACAGTCAGTGAAACCGTCTCTGTTTCATAAATAGAAACCGATTTCTTGTTCAGTTTTCCCGCAGCCTGCACCGGTGTTACCATGGCACATGTTAAAACCATTGCCAATGCTAAAACCATTACCACTGCTTTTTCAGCTTGTTCATAATCATTTCCTCCTTATTTTAAATAATATTTTTTACATATTGATTCTACCCCCCCCCCGAAAAGATATGTCAATGTGAAATTCTTTTTCATCCAGAAGCAAATATTATGTATCGTTACATTCTCTGATATTTTCTGCCCATAATCCCTTCTCTGGCTTCTGGAATATGAGTTTCATGAAAAAACAGGACATATAGAGGAAAATTTTTATATTATATCCCCATTTTCTCGTCAGTCAGGACATATACGAAAAAAACTGTTTGTTATGTCCCTTGTAAATGTCATAATAGGACTTTTTTATCACCTTTACGTCTATATGTCCCATTTGACTGTTTCAGAAGGACTTTTTTGTTATCGTTTTGTCTATATGTCCCATACCGCTGCCACAGCAGGACATTTTTGTCACTCTCCTGTCTATATGTCCCACTTTCCTTATTCACTGGGATATTTTTCGACCTTTATCCTTTATATGTCCCGTCTGGTTCTTTCAGCAGGTTTTTATGTAGAACAGAAATGTTTCGAAAAGGGAAATCCGTATATCTGTTGGTTTCAATAACCAAAAATCCGGGAAATACACAACTCAATGTATTACCGCCTCCGTCGTCTTTTGCTTTCTAGCATCATCGCAATCTGTTTTCCTGTCGCATCCATATGATAATTTTTCTTCATGATCAGCTTCGAGATGGGCACAATCTTGTAACCCTGTTCCTCTAAATTGGTCAGCATGGCATCCAATGCATCCGCTGTATACTTTGCTCCATTGTGACAGAGGATAATGGCTCCCGGTGCAAGTGCTTTATGGTTGCAAACCGTCGTGATAATAGAATCCACACCATAATTCTTCCAATCCAGACTATCCACTGACCACTGAATCGGATAATAATGCATGGCGTACGCGTCTTGATCACATCATTGTCGTAAGCCCCATAAGGCGGCCGAAACAGATACATCTCATAACCGGTCAGTTTTTTTACCTTATCATGCACAGTTTTTAATTCACTGTCTTTTTCCTCCTGGGAAATTGTCGTCATGTCATAATGATGCTCACTGTGGTTTCCCAGATCATGCCCTCTTTTTACCAGCTCTTTCACACAATCAGGGTTATCTTCTACCAGCCTCCGGTCATAAAAAATGTCACCTTTACTTTATGTTTATCCAAAACATCCATGATACGTGGAAAATCTTCTGCTCCCCATGCAGCATCGAGCTGAGTGCTACTTCTTTTCTTGTTGTGTCTACACAGTAAATCGGAAGTTCACGATCCCGACCTAGCACTTGTAATCACTGCAGATGTCGCCTGATACGAGACAAACATCAGACAACAAATAAGAGCCATGACAAGAAGACCGTTTCCGATCTTCCTGCATGACTCTTTTTTTAATTCACGATGTATTTTTTTGAACATAACAACTCCACCAAAAAGTCTTTGTAGAGTATATGTACCATTCCAAAAATTTAGAAGCAGTTTATGCCTGCAACTCATCCGCTCTCTGAATGAAATCAATCACCACAAGAATTGACTGCAGTGCAGCCTTCTCTGCAAATGTTGCATAATCCATAGAAGCACCCTCTCCATCCGAAATGGAACGTAAAATCGCAAAACGGAACTTATTTACATAACAGAACATGTCCGATAGATCCACCTTCCATCTCACAGGCAATCGCATCAAACCTCTCATGAATCTTTGTCTTCTGCTCCGGTGTGCTGACAAACAGATCCCCTGTGGCAATCGTTCCGACATGATAGTGAATTCCTTTTTCTGCCAGGCAGCTGCCCAGCAGTCTGCACATTTTTTCGTCTGTCGGCAGATACACTTCGTTGATACCGGAAAGAAGTCCAACTGGATCTCCCAGAGGTGTCGTATTCATATCGTGCTGCACTACCTTATCTGCCACAGCAACATCCATTACCCCAAGTTCTTTGCAAGTGTGCCACCCACGCCGATATTGATCACATAATCCACATGAAACTCCAGAATCATTGCCTCCGCACAGATTGCGGCAAACACCTTGCCGATTCCACACACTGCTGCAACCACTTCTTTGTCCCCAATGGTTCCACACACATAGGTGACACCACTGTATTCTTTCGTGCTGATATCACTCATGGATGCTTTCAGGTTATCCACCTCAATCTGCATCGCACCAATTACTCCGATTCTCATGTATCTTTTCCTCCTGCAATCTGTTTTATTCCGGATATGTAAAATCCATATTTGTCTGCTCTTCCAGCACAGCAAGATAGGTTGCCGCTTCTGCCTTTGCCGCTGCGAGAGATAAATTTTCATAATGTCCACACTCAATTGCAGACTTACCGAATACCTCTCCTTTATGATCATAAATCTGTCTCAAAACCTCTTTTGTCATGGCAAACACTTCTTTGGGACTTCTGCTGTTACGAACCAGCAGATAAAATCCGGTCTGACATCCCATCGGTCCAAAATAGACAACTTCATTTCCCATCTCGGAATTGCGAATATAGGTAGCAAACATATGCTCCAGGGAATGCATGGTTGCATTGTCCATATAATCTCCTGCGTTCGGCTTGCGCGTACGCAGATCATAGGTAATCACATCCCCATCTTCACGGGAAATATAAAATCCCGGCATCAAAAGATTGTGATTGATTGTAAAACTCTTAATTCGATTCATTTTGTGCCTCCTGCAAAAAACTACTATTTCTTGATCAGAGTTCCCATACCACCGGTAATCTCTCCTGCTTCTTTATTTAATTTGGTTACAAGAACAGAGCGGATCGCAGACTCTCCAATGAAGTCAATTGCAGCTTCAATCTTAGGTGCCATGGTTCCTTCTCCGAATTCTCCTGCCGCAAGATATTTCTTTGCATCGGCAAGAGAAAGGGTATCCAGCTTTACCTCGTCTTCTTTGCCATAATTCAGGCAAACCTTATCTACACTCGTAAGGATCACCAGCATATCAGCATCCAGAAGTTCTGCAAGCTTTCCGGCTGCAAGATCCTTCTCAATGACAGCACTGGCTCCCTGCAGACGGTTGTTCTGTGCCAGAACCGGGATTCCGCCTCCACCACAGGCAATGACAACCTGATCGGCATCGGACAGTGCGGAAATTGCATCAATTTCCACGATATCCATTGGCTTTGGAGATGCCACAATACGGCGGTATCCACCTTCCACCTCTGTCACATGATTCCCCTTCTTTTCTTCTTCCTCTGCTTCTTCTTTTGTCATCACACGACCGATCACTTGGTTGGATGATAAAATGCCTCATCATACGGATCAACGACAACCTGTGTCAGAACCGTAGAAACTGTCTTATAGATTCCGCGGTTTAATAACTCGGTACGAATGGCATTCTGCAGATCATATCCGATATATCCCTGGCTCATCGCAGAGCAGACAGATGTCGGAGTTGCTGTATATTCCGGATACAGACGGCAGAATTCGTTCATTGCCGTATGGATCATGCCAACCTGCGGTCCATTGCTGTGTGTAATAACCACCTGATAATCTTCGCGGATAAAATCCGCAACCGCTTTTGCAGTACGCGCAGCTGCCTTCTGCTGTTCCGGCAGTGTACTTCCAAGAGCTTCATGTCCCAATGCGATTACAATTCTTTTCTTTTTCATACATCCTCCTAACTCTCCAACCCCGGCTTATGCTTCCAGGAATCTTTTTCTGGAGATAAAATTATACGTAGTAACTAACATGGTGGAGAATATTTTTGCTACTGCATAAAACATTCCTAAATGTTCTACGGCAAACCACATGATCATCTGGTTCATCACAAGCCCGATCATACTGAGTGCCACAAAAATAACCATCTCCTGTGCCTTCGTCATGTCTTCCTTTCCAGTAAAAACAAAACGCATGCTCAGGATATAATTCACAATAACGGATACGGTAAACGACACGGCACTGGATGCAAAATAATGCATGATATGTGTCTCTGTCAAAAAGATCATCAGTCCATAATCAATGCCAAAGCACAATCCACCGACCGCACCAAACTTACAGAACTGAATGATCAAATCTTTTATCCTATTCATTTTTGTCTGACTCCTGTTTCTAAAACTGCAACTACCCCATGGCATTATCCTGCTGCCACAGGCAGTGTTGCTTTAAAATACAAAATAGATTGCCCGAATTATGTTCGGACAATCTATTATAGCGCATCTTATGCAATTTGTCATTAATTATTTGATCCACCAAATCCATCGAAGAAACCGGAGTTGCCGGAATTATCGGAATTTTCCGAGTTTCTGGAATCGCCGGAGTTACCGGAATCCTGTGAGTTCTGAGAATCATTGGAATTATCGGAACTGCTCTCGGATACAAAATCGGACTGTGCTGCAAGTGTCACGGTAATGGATTTTTCCTTGTAGCCATTTTCCAGCCGTTCCATTGTCATTTTTACTTCATCCCCTGATTTGTGGGATGCGATCAGCTGTTTCAGCTGCGTCATACCTGTAATTGTCTGGCCGTCAAATTCTGTAATAATATCCCCCTGACGAAGTCTGCTTTTTCTGCCGGTGATCCGGAGACAACCTGATATACATATACCCCCTGCGGCATGTTATAAGCACTGGCAACACTGGAAGAAATATCCTGTCCCTGAATGCCGAGGAACGCAGCCTTGGACTGATCTACCTGTCCTTTTTCAATCAGCTGTTCAACGATCGGCATGGCATCTGACATCGGGATTGCATAACCAAATCCCTCTACACTCGTATCAGAATATTTTGCAGAGTTGATACCAACGACCTCTCCGCTTGCATTCAGCAGCGCACCACCGCTGTTGCCAGGGTTAATTGCTGCATTGGTCTGGATCATGTTGTTATTGACCACGGTCTCTCCGGTCTGTTCATCCTGCACGGTAACGGTTCTTCCTAACGCACTGATAATACCGTTGGTAACGGACTGTCCGTAACCAAGTGCATTGCCGATGGCGATAACGCCCTGACCAACTTCCAGGGTATCGGTATCCTCGTTTACCGTAGCTACCTTGATTTCTTTTAATGTAGAATCCTTAATATCACTCAATGCTACTTTGACTACCGCCAGATCATCCGAAGCATCGGTTCCCTGCACCTTACATTCTACGGTTTCGTTATCCACAAACTGCACTTTCAATGAGTCGGCATCTGCAACAACGTGATTGTTTGTCGCAATGTAAAGATATTTGCTGTCCTGTTTGATAATAATACCGGACCCTGCACTCTCACTCTGCTGCTGCTGTGTCCCCCAGAATGTCTGATAGGATACCGTTCCGGTATTTGTAATTGCCACAATGCTCGGCATTGCCTCTTTTGCGATTCCGGAAACATCGGAAAGATCCGCTGCATTGCCGGTACTCGTCTGGCTGACTTTTGCGGAAGAAGAACTCTTTGAACTGCTTACATTCTGTCCGGAAACTCCCAGCGTTTGGTTCCTACATAGCTGACTCCGGTAAATACACCTCCGGCTACCAGACCAAAGACCAGAGCAACTGCCGCACACTTACCAATGGTAGCTCCGAATCCGGATCTGCGACGCGGTTTCCGGGGTGCCGGACCTCCGGTCGGCTGCTGATACGGATTGTACGCATTGTATGATGTATTCTGGTATGTCTGTCCCTGACTGTTACTATTGTACGGATTGTATCCATTCTGATTATTTTGTGTACTCTGATTCTGATTTTGATTCATATTATTATAATAGTTGTTATCCATAATGAAAAACTCCTTTCCTGTTTTCTAAGGAGAATTCTACCTGTCAACTGTGTTCAAATTGTGACAAAGTTCTGTAAATTTTGTAAATCCCTGTTAAATGGCAATGCCATTTTTCTTTAACAGTTCCCTGGCAGACTCTACCGAATCAGTTCCGAGCGCATTTTTCACCGGTGCAAATTCCTTTTCCCGCTCAACCTCAAACGGAAGACAATTATCCATCATATACACCATATCCAGTATGAGTGTTTCAAATTTGTAGGCATTCGGCTCCTTCGGTTTCTGCAGCTGACCGTTTTCATCCAGATACGGAACCTTCTTCTCTACAATATGCATTGGAAGATTTGTTTTTACAATCTCCATCAGCTTATCCACACGGAACAGATAATTTAAAATCACACCGAACCCGTAAAGCAGCGAACCATTTTCATTGACAGCCTCTGCCATCTCCGGCGTCAGTTCATAGTATTCGACAATCGATGGTTTTCCATCTTCCAGACACATTGCACCCACACGTTCATACGGAGAAACCTTACGCACGACTTTCGAACCACACACACATCCAGACAAAATCGTTGCCCCGACAAACACCGGATCCGCAATCCGCTGCAATACATTGTCCACGGCAAAAACATTCAGCCATTCAATCCCACGTGTCCGGATATCTTCATCCAGATGTGCCCGGAGCATGGATTTAAACCATCCTCCGTTTCCATTCGGAGACATCGCGAGAGAATCCTCCGATTCCATCAATATGTTTCCATCGAAATCGACCGCCGGAACCATCTCCTGCACAAAAAATTTCACATAACTGCTGTCATATCCGAAAAAATCATGTTCTTCAAAAAAGGTCCGCGTCTGTACATCGTTTTTTTCGCTGGTCATAATATAAAGCGGAATCCACACACCTGCCTCATGTTTTACCTGCATCAGATTTTTAATCAGCTGTTCAAAAATATAGAGTGTTTTCGTCACTCCGATATTAAACATGCCTTTTGCCTTGTCAAATCCCAGCCGGGTACCCTGCCCTCCCGCCAGAAGAATTGCACCGACTTTTCCTTCCCAGAGTGCTTTCAGTCCCGTTTCCCGATACAGATCTTCCTTCTTTCGGATTTCGGAAGTTCGGTCGCCTGCAGCGGCGCAAACGTCCCTCTTTGCTGTTTTTTCTGATGAATCAGTTCCAGACAGGTCCAGTCCATTTCCTCCAACTGTTTTTCCAGTTTCTCCGGCACCTGCGCATCTGCCAGTTTCTGTAAATATTTCTGCTTATACTCCATAATATTTTTCTTTACCTGTTCGTTCATGGAAACATTCTCCTTTATCTTTATTGACTTTCCTCTCCAATGACAACAGTAGACCAATCATGCCGATTGGTCTACTCTTATTCCCCAATTGATTACTGTACATTTGTTCCGCCAGTAGTTTCTGATCCCTTCTGGATCTCATCCGTGCCTGTGGCACCTACGGTCTCGTTATAATCCGATGTATTAATCTTTGCAGAATCTGCCGTGATTCCGGTTGTATTTACAATCGTGTCAGAGATTGCCTGCACCGTCTGTGATGGTGTATACGCGGCATCATCAAACATGTATTCATGCAGTTTTTTACATTCGTCACAAGATCTGCCGGAATTACCGTATCTCCACATCTCGGCATGTTTTTCGTAGTCAGATCTGTTGGAAAACCAGTGGTGCTGCTGATTTTGTACTTGGTTACATCTTTCGCCAGACTCACCATCTGATCCAGCGAAAGTGTTGTGGAAATATCATCTACCACACTGTTACAGATTTTGACAAGTGTTGCCGGATTTGCTTTCTTTGCTTTCTCCAACATTGCCTGCAGCACAATTCTCTGACGGGATGCACGTTTAAAGTCATCTCCGGAAAGTTTTCGGATTCTGGCATATGTGGTTGCCTGTGTTCCGTCCAGATGCACCAGACCATACTGCGTCACATTCGGGGTATTCTTTCCGGTTACGCCGTCCACATCTTTCTTGTACTTGTTGATCTGGTTCATCTCGCCCTGGGTAATATTCAGATCCAGTCCTCCCAGATCATCAATCACTTCTACGACAGCTGCCCAGTCCACACACACATATTCCTTGATATCCAGATCCAGATTGGAATTTAACATCTGAACCGCCTGTTTTGCCCCGCCTCTGGCATAAGCATTGTTACACTTGAAATAAGTGCCGCCTCCGACTGACAGAAATGTATCACGGTATACCGATACCAGTTTGACATTTTTTGTCTTATTATCAATACTTGCAATCATGACAACATCGGAATTTCCCTCTTGGTAGTTATTTGCACTCCGGTTATCCAGACCAAACACTGCAATATTGGTATATCCTTCCAAAGACTCCAAGGTATCTTTGCTGAGATCATCATTAATTCCTGCCTCTGTCTCACTCATATTTTCATATTTCACACGATTTACCATGCCAATAAAATACGCAGCGACAAGCAGGATTGCGAGAAGCAGAATTTCAAATACAAACAATACAATCTTTCTGCTCTTCTTTTTCTTTCTTCTCTTTTTTCT
>ENA-OQAS01000555-OQAS01000555.1-human-gut-metagenome-genome-assembly--contig:-NODE-555-length-19309-cov-2.176520_pt1 | contig 19309 bp, 27 predicted proteins | sample MGYA00242733_ERZ504523 | MGnify/ENA primary metagenome ERZ504523 (study PRJEB26092, sample SAMD00036239) | human gut metagenome | host: Homo sapiens | study: EMG produced TPA metagenomics assembly of...
CTTAAGGTGAGGAGGATGATGCAGATTCTGGATAATGTATAATCATATTGTATTCTTCTATAATAGATTCGGATTTTTTGTTTTACAGAACATTGTATGTGATATGTAAAGTTGCTATAATTGCGTTAAACAAAGCAAAGGCGCTTGGTTGAATCGCTTGGATTCAGTCAGGCGCCTTTTGTAGTTATTTACAAGTATAGGAGGAATCAAACATGGGATTAACTTATGAACAGAGTCTGGAGCATTTTTGAAAACATTTCAAAAGTCAAAAGAAATGAGCGATGAAGCGGCAAAATATATTCCGGGATCATATAGCAGAAGAAGTTTTAATTATGGTCCTCATGCCATTTATGTGAACAATGCAAAAGGAGCATATGTTTACACGGTTGATGGGAAAAAATTACTGGATTTCAATAATAATTTTACGGTAAGTGTTCTTGGATATCAGAATGAGGCTGTGGATCAGGCATTGATTGAAACTATGAAGAAAGGGTTTTCTATTGGAAATCCCACAGAAGAAGAAAGGAGAGTTGGCGCGCATGTTATGTGAGCGAATTGATTCTTTGAAAAGCGAAATTTTTCTGTTCTGCATCTGAGGCATGTGTGGGTGCACTTCGAATTGCAAGAGGGTATACAGGAAAGACAAAAGTTGCAAAGATGGAAGGCGGTTATCATGGATTTTTAGATGATTTTTCATTCTCCGCACATCCAAATGCGTCAAAAGCGGATGACGATCTGGAACATATTGTTCCACAGCCAGAGTCAGCGGGCATACCTGCCAATCGAGCAGAGGATGTTGTGCTTTTAACACAAAATAATATTGAAGTGAGCGAAAAATTGATTCGGGAACATGCGGATGAATTAGCCTGTGTTGTAATGGAACTGCAGTCTGGGTCCGGCGGAATTGTAACATTGGATAAAGCATTTGTTAAACGTATACGCGAGATTACCAAAGAACTTGGTATTGTTTTGATTTTTGATGAGACAATTACTATTCGTGCATATAAAGGGGGATTACAAAGTTGGTATGGTGTGAAACCAGACCTGACAATTTCAGGAAAAACATTGGGTGGCGGCATTCCACTGGGTGTCGTAGGAGGTTCCAATGAAGTTATGGATGTTGTCACAAAAGATATTGTGCAGATGTCAGGAACACATCATGGACACCGTTTGGCATGTGCTGCGGGAATTGCAATTCTAAAGCAATTGGATGATGTGGCCTATAAACGTTTGAATAGTATGGGAGAGCGGATAAAAAATGAATTGAATATCTGGGCGAAAGAGAAGAAGATTCCGTTTATTGTATTTGGCGAATCATCGGTACTTGGTTATGCATTTACCAGAGAAATTGGACAGACCATCCGACACACCGTGATTACTGGCTGAAATCAGATGCGCAGAAAATGCAGACATTTGCGTTAGAGATTGCAGTACGTGGATTTCTTCCAGTACATAGAGGCCAGCTCGGCTTAACGTTACCGATGGCAGATCAGGATATTACAGATTTCATTGAAACAACTAAAGATATAGTTTCGGAAATGTACGCATAAAGGAGAAAACATATGGAAGAACTGGTACGGGTGGAAGTTATCACATCTCCAACAAAACTGAATGGATTTAAAAAGGCGATTTCCAAAATCGGGGTGACAGGAATGACGGTCAGTCAGGTAATGGGATGTGGGGTTCAGAAAGGAACTCCGGAATATGAAGATGAGATTCATGATGAGATAGAATTGTTGCCTAAGCAGATGATTATGATGGTATTGGAAAAAGACAAATTGAAAAAAGTACTGGATATCATTAAAAAAGAATTGTACACCGGTCATATAGGAGATGGAAAATCTTTGTCTCGAATATCACGGATATTATCCGTGTACGAACAGGTGAAGAAGGTACAGATGCGTTGCATTAGAGGAGGATTGCCATGGAAGGAATGAAAAAACTTGGTCTGCCCAGTGTTGTAGCGACGGGGTTGGTGTGATTGTAGCAACCAGTTGTCTGCTTTCACTTGGGCAGGGAGCAGGCACTATTGGAACACCATTTATTCTTTCAATGGTGTTGGCTTGTATGTTGAATTGTTTTGCAGCTTTTGGTATGGCAGAACTTAATGCACTGATGCCGAATCTGACGGGCGGACTTGCGCAGTATACATTGGCATGTGTGGACCATTTATTACAATATTGATTATGGTGGGCGGCTATTTGTTCGGAAATACTATTGTGGCCAGTGTGGAATGTGCTATGTTTGGAAATACTCTCCTGGAGATTTTCCCACATTCTCCGATTCCGTTCAGTTGCCTATTGCATTGTAGTCCTGCTTGTTTTGATTGTCGTTAATTTGAAAGGCGTGGATCTGTTTGCAAAAGTGCAGAATGTTGTGGCATATGTTGATTGGTTCACTTGTAATACTGGGAGTCATCGGTGCAGTAGGAGCAGGAACCGGAAAGGTAGTCGATCAGCCAGCAGTTGTAAAAGGAGATTTTAACAGTGTGATCAGTATGTGTGGGCTTGCCTTTTTCCTGTTTATTGCCAGTGAATTTGTAATCCCCATTTCTCGCGATGTAAAGAATGCAAAGAGGAATGTTCCTCTTGGAATGATCTTGAGTCTTTTAATTATTTTAGGAATGCAGTCACTTCTTGTTTTGGGATTTTGGCATTATACACCGTGGAGCAAAACTTGCAGCTTCTACATCGCCGCATATACTGTATGGGACATTATTGCTTGGCAATGTTGGAAAAGTATGGATGTCCATTGTAGCTATTCTGGCAGTAATCAGTACTGTTAACTCAAATATTGCAGGTCTTTCCCATATTGCTGCGGGTATGGCGAAGATAGGTCTATTGCCGGAATTTTTTATGAAACGTAATAAAAAGATGTACCTTACATTTCTGTATTGATTATTGGTGGAGCGATGCTGGTGATTAATGCAACCGGACTTTCAACAACGGGTAAATTATCCTTTATGATTTTAAGTGCAAGTGTGATCCTGATGATTGCTTATATTCTGGTACAGATTGATGTGTTAATTCTGCGCAAACGCTTGCCGAAAGCACCTCGTAATTTTAAGGTGCCGGGTGGTCCGGTAATTCCGGTAATTGGTATGATTGGTACGGGATGGATGGTATGGCATATTGCAGAGGACAATGCTACAAGGTTTGGCATATACCGTTTATGTCTGATTATGTTTGTCGTACTGGCGTGTTATGCAATTCCGTGGTTAAAGCTAAAAAAACAGGCATTTTTCAAATATGTGCCACTGGAAAAAGTGATGGCAATGGAGAATGATTTGTATCAGGAATATCATCATAAAACCTGATTATTCATAAGAAAAATATAAAAATATGGTACTATATATAGAAAATTCCAAAAATCAGTGCTAAAATATACACAGTTCATCCGTGCAGAAATGCGGCCTTCGGGCTTTCACATGACACTTTTTTTTCGATAGCGTAGCTTAGCGGTGTTATCATGTTGAAGCGGATGAATTTTTATGTTTACAGAAATGTGTCAGTAAGGAGCAGAACATGAACATAGCAGTTTACTGTGGATCTGATTTTGGAAATCAGGATGTATATAAAAGAGCAGCTACCGAGCTTGGGAAATGGATCGGAAAAAACAATCATACACTGGTGTATGGCGGAGGAGAATCCGGGTTGATGGGTGCTGTTGCAAAAGAAGTACATGAAGCGGGCAGTACAGTTATCGGGGTAATTCCGGGCAATGTGGAGTTTATCAAGCGCGCCCGCAGCCGTATGTAACGAAACTCATTACCGCGGAAAATATGAGTGAGCGAAAGCAACAGATGATGGAACTGGCGGATGTGTTTCTTGCGCTTCCCGGCGGTATCGGAACATTGGATGAAATCTCCGAGGTAATCACACTCACAAAGATCGGGGTATTTCAAAAACCATGTATTCTGTTTAACCGAAACAGCTTTTATGAGCCTCTGAGAACGATGTTTACACAGATGGAGCAGGCGGGATTCTGGTGGAAAGAATCTATGCGCCATGTACTGTTTTCGGATGATCTGGAAGAGATTAGCGCATTTATTGAAACATGGGATGACGTAAAGTAACAGGTGGTTTTGACTGTTAAGCAGTGTAATGATGTAACCGGAAAGCACAGAGCGTCATGACAGTGAAATCAATTAATTAGGGATTAAGGAGAAACTGGTGAAAAAACAAAAAGGAATGATCATCACTGCGGCCGTGTTACTTGCAGTCGCCGCAGTCGTAACCGGAAGCCGTCTGATCCGGCATCCGGAAAAATCAAACACAAAAGTCTGAGGTTGCGGATCAGGAGAACAGTGAAAAAGAACAGGATCACAGGACTTCAGGGACAGAACTGAGTGAGAAAAACAAAACATGAACGAACCGGATCATACGCAGAAAGAACAAAGTGTTGAAAATGCGGACCGTACCGGGAAAAGTATCACAGAGGAAGCGTTCTATATTTCCAAAATCCCGGACGATATTTTTGAGAAGATGCAGGGAAAATCATACAAGGCAGATTGTACCGTACCGCGGGAAGATCTCCGCTATCTTCATGTGCTCCACATGGGGTTTGACGGTCAGACAAAAGAGGGAGAACTTGTGGTAAATAAAGCCATTGCAGAGGATGTCCTTGCCATTTTCAGGCAGTTGTATGAGGCAGAATATCCCATTGAAAAAGTCCGGCTGGTGGATGAATACGATGCGGATGATGAGCATCCATGAGCGATAACAATTCCTCTGCGTTTAATTTCCGTTTCATTTCCTACACGACAAAAATCTCAAAACACGGTCTGGGCATGGCAGTTGACATCAATACACTTTATAATCCCTATGTAAAAACCGTCAACGGAAAGCTGTCGATTGAGCCTGCAAACGCAGAAGCATATGTTGACCGGAGTGGGGATTTTCCGCACAAGATTGATCACGATGATCTGTGTTACAAGCTTTTTACCCGATATGGATTTACCTGGGGTGGGGACTGGACACATTCGAAGGATTATCAGCATTTTGAAAAAGACTGATGAAAAGTTGTGGGGACATATAGAGAAAAAGATGTAATGTATGGTCCATAAGAACAAACGTGGAGGTCAATCAGAAAAGCAGATGATGGAAAATTTTTCTCTTGACATATTTTGTCAGGAGTCTATAATAGGCAACATAAAGAAAATATTGTTCACCGAAATTCGTTGACGAGAACAGCATCGTATCTTATCGTTATTTTCAGAGAGCCTGTGGGTGGTGCGAACAGGTAGTAGCCGGATATGATGATCCTCTCTAAGAAGCGGGCTGAAAGCAGATAACTGTGAGTAAACTTCGCCGGTTTCCTCCGTTATGGGATAGCATATGTTGGTATGTGAAGTGTCACAGAGTTTTTCTGTGGAATCAGGGTGGTAACGCGGATTTTATTCGTCCCTTTCCAGAGTAGTATCTGGGAAGGGGCTTTTTTAATGTCTGAATTCGTTTTTCAGTGAACAGACCAAGGAGGAAAAGTTTATGAAAGCACTACAAAAACTCAGCAAATGGTTATCGGACTACACATCAATTGTGGTAATTGCAATTGCGGTAGTAACATTTATCGTTCCGGGAATGATGGGATGGGTAAACCATCAGTTATTTACCGATCCGGTTTCCAATAAGTTTACAAGTCAGTCGATCATCATCGGTATTATTATGTTCAGTATGGGTCTGACCCTGACAACGCAGGATTTTAAGATTCTGGCACAGAGACCATTCGATATCTGTGTTGGTGCACTGGCACAGTATCTGATTATGCCGTTTCTGGCATTCGCACTGACGAAAGTGCTGCATCTTCCGGCAGGCATTGCACTGGGACTCATTCTGGTAGGTTGTTGTCCGGGTGGTGTGTCATCCAACATCATGTCGTATCTCTGCGGTGGAGATGTGGCATTTTCCGTGGGAATGACAACCGTATCCACGATTCTTTCCCCAATCATGACACCACTTATGGTTTCTCTTCTGGCAAGCGGAACCAATATTTCCATCAAGGCACTGCCAATGCTTGTTTCCATTGTGGAAACGGTTATTCTTCCGGTAGCACTGGGCTTCCTTTTAAACTATCTGCTGGGGAAAAAGAAAATGTTCAGTGAGTTACAGAAAATTATGCCGGGTGTGGCAGTACTGGGGCTGGCGTGTGTTGTTGGTGGTGTGGTATCTTCCCAGGGCGCGAAGTTCTTCCAGTCCGGAGCTGTAATCTTTGTAGCTGTTTTTCTTCACAATGGACTTGGTTATCTGCTTGGTTATGGAGCAGGAAAACTTGTTGGGATGAATACCGCCAAAAAGAGAACCATTGCCATCGAAGTTGGCATGCAGAATGCGGGACTGGCAACAAACCTTGCCACAACGACCGCACAGTTTTCCGCAACACCGGAGTCTGCGATCATCTGCGCAGTTTCCTGCACCTGGCATTCTATTTCCGGAACACTGCTTGCCGGCATGTTTGCAGCTTATGATAAACACAAACAGAAAAATGCATAAGTTTTTCTATTGACATAGACATGGGAATGATGTAACATAACGGTGTTATCCAACATAACAACGTTATGTTACATTTTTATTTACAGGGAGCGTACCATGGCAGGAAAGAAAATACATGACAGTGAGACGAAGATACACCTGATCCAATGTGCCAAAAAAGAATTTATGGAGAAAGGGTTTGCGGGGGCATCCCTCCGCGGAATCTGCCAGAAGGCGGGTGTGACCACAGGAGCACTGTATTTTTTCTTTCAGGATAAGGACGATCTGTTCTGTGAAGTAGTGGGAAATTTTATGGATCGGCTCAATGAAATTCTGCGGGAGCATTTTTCTTTTGAAGTCAGGGAGATGGAGAGCGGCAAAGCAAAAGAGCATGATGACAGCAGCGATTTTGAAGCAGTCGCACAGGTTGTTCATGAACTGTACACCTACCGGGATGAAGTGCTTCTAGTGCTGACAAAGCGCAGGGATCAAGCATGGAACGTATGCCGGACCGGCTGGTCGATCAGATGGATGAGCACAATGCATTTATCTGTGAAGCGATGTGCAAAGCTTACCATGTGCCGATGGTGGAACAAAGCGTTGTACACTGGATGTCTCATTCACAGATCGATATGTTTATATTTATGGTAACGCACATTGATGATGAGGAAGAAGCACTGCGGTTTGCGGAAAAAGGCGTAAAATATCTGCTGGCAGGCTGGTACGGACTCGTCAGACCGTAGGCTGTCCGCATGTTTTGACGGAAGGTCGGGAAAAGAAGCACAGATCGTCCGCGTTTGGACAAAAGGTTTAGAAAAGAAGCACAGGTCTTTCGCTTTTTGCGGGAGACCTAAAAAAGAACCAAAGGTTAGAGGAAACTAATATTAGTATGAAAAGCAAAACTAAAAAAGAAAGGGAGTTTCTATGTCAGAAGAAGAAAAGAAGTTTTTGGAAATTGTAGATTTAAAGAAAGGATTCGGAAGCGGACAGACGCGTCAGGAAGTCCTGCGCGGCATGAATTTTTCCGTTGCAAAAGGGGAGTTCTGTGTGTTGTTAGGACCATCCGGTTCCGGAAAATCCACACTGCTCAATATCATCGGAGGCATTGATAACGCCGATTCCGGTTACATCAATATCAACGGCGATAAGTTAGAGGATATGAGTGAGAAAAAGCTGACACAGTACCGCAGAAAACATCTCGGCTATGTATTCCAGATGTACAATCTGATTGGAAATCTAAACGTGAAGGAAAACATCGAAGTGGGAGCGTATCTGTCAGACAATGCGCTTGATATTGACGATCTGTTACATACGCTCGGACTTTACGAGCACCGCTACAAACTGCCGAACCAGTTGTCCGGAGGCCAGCAGCAGCGTGTTTCCATCGGCCGTGCAATTGTAAAAAATCCGGATATCCTGCTCTGCGATGAGCCAACGGGAGCACTTGACTACAATACCTCCAAGGAAATCTTAAAGCTGATTGAGGAGGTCAACAAAAAATACGGAAATACCATCATTATGGTTACACATAACGAGGCGATCAAAAATATGGCAGACCATGTGATCAAGCTCCGTGACGGTGCGGTGCGCCACAACGACATCAATACAAACAAGGTATCCGCGGAAGATCTGGAATGGTAAGGGGGCTGCTATGAAAAAAATCAAAAATCCCCTGATCAGGAGAATACCGAAAGAACTGATCGGGGACTGGAAAAAATATCTAGTTGTATTCCTGTTTCTTGTGCTCACGATCGGCTTTGTGTCCGGTATGTATGTGGCAAACGAGAGTATGATTACTTCGGCAAACGAAGGCGTGACAAAATACAAACAGGAAGACGGTCATTTTGAGTTAAAAAACAGGCAGATGCTACCTTGCTTTCGGCAATTGAGACCGGTGAAAAAGCGGATGTCAAACAGTATTATCTGGATGAAGCAAAAAAGAAACTGGATAAAAAACTGCCGAAAAATTTAAGGAAAAATTTGACGAAAAGTTTCCGGATAAATTTAAGAAAGAATTCGATAAAAAATTTCCGGAACAGTTTAAGAAATCCTTTGACAAAGAATTTAAAAAGCAGTTTGAGCAATCGTTTCCGGCAAAATTTGCGTCATCTTTTAAGAAGGAGTTTGATCCGAAATTTAAACAGAGTTTCGATGCAACATTTGTCAAACAGTTTGATGCACAGTTTGCAGCGCAGGTAAAACAATCCCTGCTGGCACAGGGGATGGATGCACAGACAGCGGGGCAGATGCTGGATACTGCGGTAGCACAGGCAAAAAAGACGGAAGCTACAAAAAAGCTTACGACAGTGCATACCGTAAGGCTTATGCTCCGGCATATAAAAAAGCGTATGACAGTGCATACAGCAGTGCATATAACGAGGCACATGACAAAGCCTACAGCGAAGCGTATGACAAGGCGTATGATGAGGCCTACGACAAGGCATATAAAAAAGCTTACGACAAAGCATATAAAAAAGCCTACAAAAAGGCGTATGATAAGGCTAACAAAAGCTAACGACAAGCTGGAAAAAGGCACAGGACAAGATCGAAGACAAATATGCGGATGCGGAAGAAAATATAAATTAAACGATCCGGATTTAAGGCAACAAAGACAACATTGTATGAAAACTTTTCCGAAATGAGGAAGAAGATTATAATAACGATGGGAAAAAGGATGGAACGATCCGCGTATTTGCAAAGACAAAGGATATCAACCGGGCATGTATGCTGCAGGGAAGTTTTCCACAGAAGGCGGATGAAATTGCCATTGACCGTATGCACGCCGACAACGTCGGAATAAAGGTGGGAGATACCGTCACAGTTTCCGGAGAGACTTATAAAGTTGTGGGACTGCTTGCGTATGTCAATTACTCCACCTTACACGAAAAGACCACAGATCTGATGTTTGATGCACTGAAATTTGATGTGGCAATGGTGACACAGGACGGTTTCGACCGGCTGCACAAGAGTATTCACTATACTTATGCATGGAAATATGAAACGGAGCCTGCGGATGAGGCCGGGGAAAAAACACGCTCTGATAATTTTATGCGTGCATTGCTCACACAGGTGGTTGTTGCGGACAATGAGCTCGAAGATTACACACCGAAATACGGAAATCCGGCGATCAATTTTGCAATCGATGATATGGGATCGGACAAAGCCATGGGCGGTGTGCTGCTGGATATCCTTGTGGTAATCATCGCATTTATCTTTGCCGTGACGATCAGCAATACGATTGCAAAAGAGTCCTCCGCGATCGGAACACTGCGCGCGTCCGGTTACACGAAAAGAGAGCTGGTGCAGCACTATCTGTCCATGCCGGTTATTGTAACACTGCTGGCTGCGATTGTCGGAAATATACTCGGCTATACGGTGTTTAAAAATATTGTTGTGTCGATGTATTACAACAGTTACAGTCTGCCAACGTATTACACGATCTGGAATCCGGATGCATTCTTTAAGACCACGGTGGTTCCGGTGATCCTGATGCTGGTTGTCAACCTGATTGTGATCGTGCGCATGATGCAGCATACACCACTGCAGTTTTTACGTCATGATTTAAAAAAAGCAAAGAACAAAAAGCCATGCGTCTGCCGAGATGGAGCTTTTTAAGCCGTTTCCGTCTGCGTATCATGTTCCAGAATGTTGCAAACTATCTGATCTTGTTTGTCGGTATTTTCTTTATCATGATCATGCTTGCGATGGCGGTCGGTATGCCGGATACGCTCGATTATTACAAGAGCAATACGGATGGCATGATGTTTGCAAAATACCAGTATGTGCTCAAATCCTATGAGGATGACGATAATAAACTGATTACGACAGAAAATAAAGATGCGGAGAAGTTTGACATGACCTCACTCGTAAAAAAGAGTGACGTGCTTGATGAGGAGATCTCGGTATATGGAATCGCGGACAACAGCAACTATGTAAAGATCAAAAAGTTAAGTTCGCTCAAGAAAAATGAAGTTTATATTTCCACTTCGTTTGCTGACAAGTATGGACTTACCGTTGGCGATACCGTATCGCTGGATGAAAAGTATGAAAACAAATCTTACAAGTTTAAAGTTGCGGGATTTTATGACAAGTCCCAAAGTCTTGCGCTCTTTATGTCGATTGACAATTACGGAAAAGTATTTGACTTAAAGGAAAATGAATTCAGTGGATTTTTATCCGACAGCAGGATTACAGATATTGATGAGGAAAATATTGCAACGACCATTACGATAAGAGATATTACAAAGATGGCAGATCAGCTTGACCATTCGATGGGATCGTACATGAATTATTTCCAGATTCTATGTATTCTTCTGGCTGCGGTTATGATCTATCTTCTGACGAAACTGATTATTGAGAAGAATGAAAATGCGATTTCCATGACAAAAATCCTTGGATACGAAAACAAAGAGATCGCGAGTCTGTATCTGCTTTCGACGAGTATTGTGGTTGTAATCGCGGATCTCATCAGTGTGATTCTTGGAACACTTGTTATGGCCGCGGCATGGCGGATGATGCTCTTTTCCTACAGCGGCTGGTTCACTTTCGCGTAACACCGATTGGTTATGCAAAAATGTTTGGATTTGTGCTGATCGGATATCTGATTGTTATGGTATTTGATTTCCAGAGAATCAAGAAGATTCCGATGGATCAGGCTTTGAAAAATGTAGAGTAAACAAAGAAAATAAAAGAACTGGTACTTTGGAGAGGTACATAAAACGCCCCGGTAGTTGTAGCTGCCGGGGCGTTAATTTATGTAATGTGGGATTACGCCTGCTCACCAAGAGAGGTATTACGCAGTACCGCAAGAATGATGATAGCATATACCCCGCCGATCAGAGCGGTAATTAACTGTGTGACAGAAAATTGAAGCTGCAGGACATGTAACATTGGCTGCATTTTTGCCGGGAGCATATTCGGCAGAATGATAAGAGAAATCAAAATTCCCATAAACAGAGCCTTTAATACAGCGCCAATTACAATGGATACGGGCAAACCGGCTTTTTTACCGAATTTACTGCGGAGCAGGGCAACTGCCAGAACGAGAATGATATTTCCAATCATAATACATGGGAACATTGCAGGAATGGCTGCCATAATCGGGCTTCCGGTGATGAAAAAGGAAGTGATTGGAGTGATCACGCTTAAAATGATGCCACAGGCCAGACCAGCGTATACCGTGGTTAAAATCAGAGCGGCATTGATGATCGGGCCTGTGATGTATACATTCAGGTTTTTGAAAAACTGGCTTACAATGCAGATTGCGAGTAAAATTGCTGTAACAGTGATTTGTCTTGTTTTTAATTTCATAAATTTATCCTCCTAAAATTCGTATCATGGTAATGATACTCTTAAAGGCACCGAAATGCAACGACACGGGGATTTTATCTTGTGTTACCATAAAAAATGAGGTAGAGTAAAGACAGTGAAAAGATATTTTGCTCCTACAGGGGGATAAAAACTGTCGAATGTTTAGAAAGAGGAGTGTATATGAAAAAGGGGATAGTATTTCTAATTGTATTTTTGATGGTCATCAGTTTCCCGATATGCGGATATGCGAAGGGAAGGAGAAAATTTATCTGGACTCTTCCTGGAAATATGCGGATCATGCCAGAATTATATCGGGCTATGCCGTTATGTACAAGGCGAAAAAGAACCGGAAGGACATTGTGATTGCAGTCAATGCGGGACATGGGACGAAAGGCGGTTCATCGGTCAAAACGCTGTGTCATCCGGATGGCTCTGCAAAGGTGACCGGAGGAACGACAGAGGCAGGCTCTGTGAAAGCAGTGGCGGTTTCAGATGGAATGGCATTTCGGGACGGAACGGCAGAACGTGATGTGACGCTTCGTATGGCACGGATTCTGAAAAAGAAACTGCTGGCAGAGGGGTATGATGTGCTCATGGTCCGGGATGGAAAGGATGTGCAATTGGATAATGTGGCGCGCACGGTTATATGTAATAATGTAGCAGATTGTCATATTGCACTGCATTGGGACAGTGACGGACTTTCCTATGACAAAGGATGTTTTTATGCTTCTGTTCCGAAACAGCTGAAAAACCGAAAACCGGTTGCTTCTTATTGGAAAGAACATGATGCTCTGGGAAAAGCTTTGATTAAGGGATTGCGTTCTAAAAAAGTGAAAATAAGCGGGACAGGAGCTGCGGAGATTGACCTGACGCAGACTTCATACAGTACAATTCCTTCTGTTGATATTGAACTGGGCAACCAGTGCTCGGATCACAGTGACAAAAAAATGGAAAAATTAGCAGACGGATTACTGTGGGGAATCAATAGCTATGCGAAAAAATACATTCATGTAGCGCCTTTAAGCAGTCTGTGAGATTTATATGAAATAAAAAATGGAGGTAGCATATGGAAACATGGTATTATGAAGTGGTCAGCATTGATGGAGATTATGCAAATTTAAAGCGGACAGATATCGAAAGTGATGATTTAAAACTTGTGGCGCGGGCATTGCTTCCACCGGAAATTATGGAGGGAAGCAGACTCAAATATGAGCTGATGCAGTATGAAATCATAGAGTAGCTATTTGGAAAAGAGGTTTACACAATGGACGTAAGAAAAATGAGAAATGAAAAACTGGGAGCGCGTGTTGTGGCGGCACTGGAATCCCGAAACATGGAAGCATACTATGTAGAGACAAAAGAGGAAGCGGTAAAGAAAGCACTCGAACTGATTCCAAAGGGCAGCAGTATCAACATGGGCGGGGCCGCTTCAGTAAAGGAGTGTGGTCTTTACGATGCCATTTCCAACGGGGAGTATGAATTTATGACCGGGATAAAGTAAAAACCCCGGAGGAAAAAGAGGAGATTGCGCGGAAAGCATTCAGCTCGGATTATTTTTTGGGCAGTGTCAATGCCATGAGCGAGGATGGCGTGTTTATCAATATTGACGGAAATGCCAATCGTGTGGCTGCGTATGCCTATGGACCAAAGCATGTTCTGCTGATTGTGGGTATGAACAAAGTCGTAAAATCCGAGGAAGACGCCCTGCACCGTGCGCGGAATGAGGCGGCACCGATTAATGCACAGCGATTTGGCATTGACACACCATGTTCCAAAAACGGAAGCTGTTTTGACTGTAAAAGTCCACAGTGCATCTGCTGTCAGATTCTGACAACCCGATTCAGCAGGGTCAAAGGACGGTTTCAGATTATTCTGGTGGATGAAAATCTGGGCTTTTAAGAAGAAAGACGGGTTTTCTTGTGATGATTACGGGCATATAGCATTGGCAGTGGTGCACTGATTCAGCTGATCCGGCAGGTTTGTAAGAAAAATAAATAATAAAGGATAAAAAGTTCTGGGAAACAGATGTTTTCCAGAGCTTTTTATTTCCGGAAATATTACCTCGCAAATTTTTCAAAGGCCTTTATGAAACCCAAGAAATGGCATTTCTGGAAATCAGTATTGCGGTCACGTATGCGTGATAGTTTATGCTGAAAAGTACGGGGAAAGGTAAAGGCCGTAATGAAAAAAGTAAACGAAGTGAGCCGGCTGGCAGGAGTGAGCAAGAGACTTGCAGTTTTATGATGATGAAGGACTATTGCCTGCCCAGCGGTCGAAAGACAATTATCGACTGTACGATGACGCTGCACTGGAACGTCTTTGGGAGATTCTGGTGTATCGGGCAATGGGGCTTGATCTGAAGGAAATCAAAGATCTTCTGACGCTTTCGGAGAAACAAAAAATCAGTATCTGGAAAAGAAAATCCGAGGGCTCAGGCAACAGATCAGACAGCTGAACGGCAGATGGAATTTATTTCATATGTGCAGCAAAATGGAATGTTACCGGTTCCGACAGAGGAAAACACTGTGGAAAAGACCTATATGGATCATATAGCAGTGCTGAGAAAAATGAAGCAGGATCAAAAAAGGGAGGACAAAGAGAAATGAAAAAAAGATTAATAATGGTAATGTGTTGTGGAATAATGATTTTGGGAAATCTTAGTGGTTGTAATGCTATGAAGACGAAAGAAACAGAGTATCATTGGCCGACAAGTACGCTGGTAAAATCGTTGCCTGTTCCGGAATCGAAATACGGAGAAATTGTATTGGATGCAGAAGATTCTTTTGAAATTGACGTTTTTAATACGTCGAAATCACAGTTTGCAGATTATATAAATGCATGTAAGGAAAACGGATTTAACGTGGATTATTATGGGACCGAAGATTCATATGATGCAGAGAATAAAGATGGATATACGCTCTCGCTGAGTTATGATAAAAGGAAAAAGACAATGAATATAGATATCTATGACCTGGACGATGATACGGAGGATACGCAGGAGCCGGAAGAAACAGAGGAGCCGGAAGAAACAGATGACTCGGAAAACGCAAAAGATACATCCAAAGATTCCTCAAAGACTGATAAGAAGGAGAAAAAGAAAACTAGTTCTAAAAAGAAAGATGGGGCAGTTGATGCGGATTTTAAGAAGATGATGGATAGTTATGAAGATTTCTTTGATGAATATATCGAGTTTATGAAAAGTATGAAAATTCTGATGATGTGGCGGGAATGTTAAATGATTATGCGGATTATATGACGAAATATGCCGATTACATGCAGAAGTTAAATGACGTAGATACGGATAATCTGTCGACTGCGGATGCCGCCTACTATACAAAAGTGCAGGCACGTATTGTGAAAAAGCTTGCAGAAATCCAATAGGATCTGCTTTATGATGGTGGGATGAAGAAAAGGATCGAAAGGTCCTTTTCTTTGTCATAAACAATAATTTATGAGGAAAAGAAAAATGAAAAGAAAGAAAATAGGGATTATTACCATTTGTGTACTATTGTTTTTAGGAGCGATGATTTTTATTGTTATAAGGAATGGACAAAGAAAAGATAAGGAGGCCATTGTGGAAGATACAGAAAAAGAACAATATGCAGTCACGTATGTATGGCCTAAAAATGATCTGACTGAAAAATACCAGAGCCAAAGTCTAAAAACGGAGCGGTTTTACATGCAGATGATCAAAAAACAAAACTGAAAATTTATAGGACTTCCTATGGAGAATATAATGCGTATGTAAGGGATTGCAGGAAGCAGGGATTTATTGTTAATGATTCGAAAAAAAGTAAAACATTCAAGGCACAGATGTGAGGGCTACAAACTGATCGTGACTTATGAAAAAGATAGCGCAACAATGCTTTTATCTGTGGATGCGGAAGATGTAAGGAAGAATGCTTTTGCAGAAGGAACATACAGCACATATACATATAAAAATTATCTTATGGATATTCCAAATGAATGGGAAGTAGATAGTACAACAGAGGACAGTCAGCAATTTATTGTTTGCTCCGATGAGAAAGCAGGAAAGCTCAGTTATTTTGGTGTAAGTTATTCATTGGATGATGAGGATCAGGTAAGTTTAAAGGCCCTTTATGAAGATAATGACAATATGATTGATATGTTAGAAGAATCTATTGATCATTGTAAAGTGACAGGAGAAAAGGAAGTAGTGTCAGATTATGGAGTAAAGGGAATTGTCTACCTATACAACCATTGGATGGATACGGATATTGGACGGGTGGATGGTAAAGGGTGGTTTTACTGTTTTCCTTCGCCAGAGGATAACCGGTGGTTTATTATATATTTAATGGAGTTTGGAGATATAAAAGAGGATACTTATGAGGATGCGTATTGGAAGGTGCTGGCCTCTATTCGATCCAAAGAATAGTTTGGTGGCAGGTGTTTTACAATTGTAATATATAAATGCAGTTCATTTGCAATAAAACAGGTTGATTTTAACACAAATATATTATAATCTGAAAAAAGATATCACAACAAAAGAGGGGAGATAGAAAATACAAATGAAAAAGTTAAAAAAAGCCATAATTGCCATTGTTGTAGTGGTTATTGTGCTTGGTATACTGTCTATAAGCGGAATATTTGATCAAACAGAGGACGTACAGATTGTTACAGAATCGAATCTGCACAAGATTATTGAAGTAAGTCAGTTATCTACATATGAATGTGTATATAATGATATTTGTACTGTTATGGATGAAGATGATTCTTCGAAGTAGCTTATTATTGTAAATATAAAGGCAGAGTAAAAGCGGGGATAGATTTTACAAAAGTTGATATTAAAATGGAAGAACAGGAATCGGGAGAGCATTTGATTACGGTGACTTTGCCTAAGGTAACACTAGACGATCCGGAGGTTGATATTGATTCTTTAAAATATATGTTTCAAGAGAAAAAAGCAAATGATGGTACGGTTTCAGGAGAAGCATATAAAGCATGTATCAGGATATCAAGGAAAAAAGTAAGTCCGAAACGATGATTTATAAAAACAGCACAACAGAAATGCAGAAAATACGATTAAGGGTTTGGTTGAACCGTTTGTAAGAAATGCAGAGACATCAGAAGATCACTATAAAGTAAAAATTATAACAGCAGAGGAGAATGCAAAATGAAAAAACAATAGAAGTGCTGGTTATTGTTGCAATGATAGGGCTGTTTTGCAGCTGTGGGGCAGAACAGGGAAGCTGCTGATACCATGCAGATGGAGCCACAGCTTTCACAGATGAAAACAATTAGTGAACTGGCAACGATGAAATGTTATTATCACAACGTAGCGGAATACTACCAAAAAAATGCTTCTGGTTATTTATTATGGAAAAAAGATAAAAATTTTTGGATCAGTTATGATGGGATAGTTACACTTGGCATTGATAGTTCAAAGTTAGATGTAAAAGTAGATGGTGAAAATGTAAAAATACATATTCCAGAAGCAAAGGTATTAAGTTCAAAACCAAATCCCGACAGCATTACCAAGGATTCCTATTATTATGCAAAAAATTCAGCAATAGCGGATGCAGATGATCAGACGAAAGCCTATAAAAAGGCAGAGAAAGAAATGGAGAAGACAGCAGCAAATGATATTGTTTTATTAGCACAGGCACAACAAAGTGCAGTCTATGTTAGAGGATTATGTAAAAATATGGGTACGATGTTAGGAAAAGAGTATACGATCACATGGGATATCAAAGAAAATCATGTGAAGTCGGATACGGCAGAATCGACAGAATAGTAAGCTTTTTACGATGGCTTGGAACAATGTATTCTAAGCCATCAATTTTTATGCAGGTATGCGTTACGGTTGGTAAAAAATTAACATTTGCCTAATTAAACAACAGAAAAATTGATAGAAACGATCAAGATAGACTCTTGAAAAAAGTAAATTTCCTCATAAAAATGTAAAAAATAAATATAATTAGCCCATAAAAATGTAATATTGAAGAAAAAATCGCCCATAAAAATGTAAATTTTTATAAAAGTTTGCATTAAAAGGTGTATAATAGATACACTTAAACTGTGGAGGTACACAATATGGGATATTTAGTTCGAAAAGCAGACGCATTTTTGAGGGAGTGGAAGAAAAATCCAGATCGAAAACCTCTGATAATAAAGGGCGCAAGACAGGTCGGAAAAACAGAGACGATCAGAACATTTTGCGCGGGAAATTATAAAATGTAATTGAGATCAACTTTATTACAGAGCCATCTTATAAAGTTATTGTTGAGGAAGGGTTTTCAGCAGAACATATTATCAACTGATCAGCAGAATTGATCCGACGAAACATTTTGAAGAAAACGAAACACTGATTTTTTTGATGAAATTCAGGATTTCCCGGAGATTGCAACCGCGCTTAAATTTTTTAAAGAAAATGGAAAATACGACGTTATATGTTCTGGATCATTACTTGGGGTGCAGTATCAGCGAATTGCAAGTATCAGTGTGGGGTATAAAACAGATTATCAGATGTACTCCATGGATTTTGAAGAGTTTTTGTGGGCAAAAGGGTATTCGGAAGAAGCAATATCGGATATGCTTTGTCATATGCTTGAAGGAGTTGCTTTTTCCGAAGCAGAGCAAATGATTTTTTCAAACCTTTTTCTGGAATACTGTATCTTAGGGGGCATGCCTGCGATTGTATCAAGTTATATTGAAAGAGAAACTTTTGAGGGTTCGCTGGATTTGCAGCATCAATTATTGGTAGATTATGAAAATGATATTGTAAAGTATGCACAAGGGCTGGATAAGGCGAAAATTCTGAGTGTATACCGGTCAATTCCAGCACAGCTTGCTAAAGAAAATAAAAAATTTCAATATTCGAAAGTCTCTAAGGGCGGAAGATCTAAGGATTATATGGGATGTGTAGAGTGGTTGAAAGATGCCGGGCTTATTAATGTATGTGAATGTTTGCAATTTCCGGAATTGCCATTAAAAGGAAATGTGGATGAAAGCAAATATAAAGTATATATTTCGGATACCGGATTATTGGTGGCAAGTCTGGACGATGAATCACAAATTGACTTGCGTGCAAATAAAAATCTTGGCATTTATAAAGGTGCGCTTTATGAAAATTTTGTAGCAGAGGCATTGGTAAAGCAGGGATATGGGCTTTATTATTATTCGAAGGATAATTCGACATTAGAAGAAGATTTCTTTATTCGAAGCGCAAATGAACTGATTCCAGTAGAAGTAAAAGCAAATACGAATCGTGCCAAATCTATGCGCCAACTAATAAAAAGTGATACTTATACAGATATTAAGCATGGAATCAAACTCATGGCGGGGAATGTGGGAATCAGTGAGAATATAGTCACATTTCCATATTTTTGTACTTTTTTATTAAAAAGGTATATGGGGAAACAAAACCTGTTTCAATAAAGCAAGTGAAAGTCATCTATGGTGAAAACCAGATGAAGCTGGTTACCGAAGAGATTACAAAAATAGGAGCCGGTCAGACGTTCTTCAAAATAAAGTTCCGGCTGGGAATGGATCTGACCCCAGTCCTGCCTGTG
>ENA-OQAS01000556-OQAS01000556.1-human-gut-metagenome-genome-assembly--contig:-NODE-556-length-19296-cov-5.312275_pt1 | contig 19296 bp, 28 predicted proteins | sample MGYA00242733_ERZ504523 | MGnify/ENA primary metagenome ERZ504523 (study PRJEB26092, sample SAMD00036239) | human gut metagenome | host: Homo sapiens | study: EMG produced TPA metagenomics assembly of...
GTTGGCACCCCACTTGAAGCCCACCAGATACAGCACGTAGAAAGCCATGGTGGCCACGGTGCACAGCACGCCGTCCACGGCCACCAGCTTGTTCCACTGGCGGCTGCGCACGAACTGGGTGCACAGGTGCGCAGGCAGCTCATGAGCACATAGATGTAAATGAGCAGGCCGTACTGTGCCATATCGGGCAGGAACTGCGCAATGGGCCAGCACAGCACCAGAATGCCAAAGCCGCCCAGAATGGTCAGCAGGCCGTTGGTGAACACCTGTTTTTCGCTGTTGCCCTTGTCCAGACCAAAGCGGATGATGGCGTTGGACATGCCCATGGACACGAACGGATGAGCAGGTTCGCGTACTGGCTCAGGATCTTGGAAAGGCCCAGATCGGAGATCTCCGCCATTGCATAGGTCAGGAACGGCTGGACGATCAGGGTGAGCAGCTTTGACGAAAAGCTGGAAATTGCAAAGATCAATGTGTTGCCGGCAAGCTTTGAATATTTATCGCCGGACTTTTTTTCGTTTTCCAAGGGAACTTCCCTCCTGTTTTACAATTCGGATGCGGGCCGGTCTGTGACCGCCCGCATCCGCTTTCCCACTATTTAGTCACTTTAAAAGCGCCCGCCGGGCTTTCCAGTCCGGCAGCAGCTTTGCCACCTCGGCCCAGAACGCCGGGCTGTGGTTGGGCTGCAAAAAGTGGCAGTACTCATGCACTACCACATAGATCTGCGCCGCCGGGGGCATATGATACAGCTGCAAAGCAAAGGTGATCTGCCGTTTTGCCATAAAGCACACGCCCCACCGGCTGGTCATGCTGCGCACTTTGATAACAGGCTTGTGCCCGCCCAGCACTCCGGCAAAGGCCGGGTAGACCTTATCGCTCATGGCCGTAAAATAGGCCAGCGCTGTTTCCTTATCCGGCAGAGACCGCGCTTTCTGCGCTGCGCGCCGCATGGCACGTTCCCGGGCCTGCTGCACCCAGTCGGCGCGTGCGGCCACAAAGCGGTCTGCAGCTTCCGCGCTCGTGCGCAGCGGCACGCTCACCGCCACGGTGCCATCCTCCCGCACACGGATGTTCAGGTTCTTGACCCGTTTGCGGGTCAGCTCGTATTGGATGCCGCCTGCCGTGCGCAGCTGTGTCTCCTGCTTTCTGCCCGCCATGAGGTCAGGTAGTCTTTTTTGCCCGGTGCAGCATTTCCAGCGGCAGCTGGGCCAGCACCACGGCAGCAAAGATCAGCACGCAGCCAAAGACTTCCCGGGCAGAAAGGTTCTGGTGCAGCAGCATCCAGCCGCCCAGCGCACTGAACACGCTTTCCAGACACATGATCAGGCTGGCAATGGCAGGGTTCAGATCCCGCTGACCCAGGATCTGCAGGGTGTAGGCCACGCCGCTGGACATGATGCCGCAGTAGAGGATCGGCAGCGCATTCTCCGCGAACTGCGCTGCGGAAGGTGTCTCGAACAGCAGAGCCGCAGCGGTGCTTTCCACCGACACCACCAGAAACTCGGCAAGGCTCAGCCGCACGCCGTCCACCTGCGGGGAAAAGTGGTCCACCGCAATGATCTGGAAGCTGAACAGCACCGCACAGCTCAGCAGGAGCCAGTCGCTGGACTCGATGCTGCCAAAGCCGTTTTTCATGCACAGCAGGTACAGGCCCAGCACGGCTACCACCATGCTCACCCACAGCTGCGCGCTGCCCTTACGGCCCAGAAACAGGCCGAACACCGGCACCAGCACCACGTACATGGCGGTCAGGAAGCCGGCCTTTGCCGTGGACGGATTGATGGTAATGCCGATCTGCTGTGCAGCGGAAGCAGCAAACAGAAGGGTGCCGCACACAAAGCCTGCCGCCAGCAGCTTTTTCTTCTCGGCAGCAGTTTTGGGCTTTGCATCGGTGCCGCTTTTGCGGCGGATGGCATCAAACACCATCACCGTGGGGATCAGCACCAGTACAGCCAGCCAGCTGCGCCCGGCCAGAAAGCTGTAGGCTCCCATGCCGGAACCGGCGCTCTGGGCCACAAAGGCTGTACCCCAAATAAGGGAGCACAGCAGCAAAAGCAGAGAGTTCTTGGTTTGTGTGTTCATCAGCCAATGCCCTCCACCTTCAGCAGGCCGTACAGGTAGTACTTGCTGGAGTCATAGGAGATGGTCACACGGTACTGCGCCGCCGGGTCCAGCCCGGAGATGGTGCAGCGGTAGTCGGTGCCGTCGGTATGGATATAATAGGTGCTGTCGGTCACATACTCTGCGCCGCCGTCCACCTTTTTCCACACGGCCACCTTGAACCGCTGGGTGCCCTCAGCCGTGCCGCAGCCCATAATGCTCAGCGTGCCGGAGGGCACGGTAAAGTAGCTGGTCTGGCGGCTCCAGATGCCGTTGAACACTGCATACAGGCAGCCATCCGCCGTGGCCGTGGCAAACTTGGCCGAGGAGTCTGCAATGCCCTGAATGATCAGCGGATCACTGGTCTGGTCGGCCCAGCGGGTAGTGTCCTCTTCCTGCACTTCGTCCGAAGTGCCCGATGCCTTGTGCACGATGCTCTTCAGGGTGTCCTTGCAGCCGATCAGGCCCACTGCAAGCACCAGCGCCATCAGCAGCACAACGATCCTTTTTTTCATCTTCATACGTTTCCTCACGAAGCAATGCGCTTCTCTTTGTTTTTCATCCCTCCGCCCTGTTCTTGTACAGAGCAGATACAGATATAGTATACCGCATTTTCCGGCGCTGTACAAGATATTTGTCCTGTGCCGTACTGCAAGAAAAGCCCCGCCGGGGCTTTTCTTTTTGTGCGGTTTGCCGCCTGATTTTACGTTTCTTTGCCAGTGACCGCCCGCAGGGCAGCACACTCGGCAGCGGCCTGCTCCGGTGCACCTGCACCAAACAGACTGCCGTACCGGTACAGCGCCCAGCCGCCCGCGTTCTGACTGCGCAGGTCCTGCACCTGCCGGGCCAGCACATCGCCGGTGCTCCAGCCGCTCACGCTGTCCGGGTTCGCGCCGCCGTCACCTGCGCCCACGCGGTACGCGCCCAGCCCGAAGTACAGGGCCACGCCCTCTGCGCGCGGGTACGCCAGCCACGCGGGCACGATGTTCTCAAAGGCAAATCGGGTGCTGCCGCTCTGCAGCGTGTAGCCATAGCCCCAGTAGATCTGCGGGCAGAGATAATCCACACCTGTTCTTCCCCGCCCGCAGCCAGCCACGCCGTCACATCGCTGTACTGGCTGTTGAGGTCGTTGTCGGGATTCCCCTGCGGACTGATGCCAAAGCGCAGCGTCGGGTCTGCAGTCTTCACCGTGTCGTGCACCTTCTTGACCAGAGCGGTCACGTTCTGCCGCCGCCATGCTGCAAGGTCTGCCGCACCGCTGGCCGCAAACTGCGCCGCATCGATGCTTTCTTCGGTCGCAGGGTAAAAATAATCGTCAAAGTGGATGCCGTCCACCGCGTAGTTCTGCAAAAGCTCGGCCACGCCCTGCACCACATAGTCCGCCGCTGCAGGCTCGGCCGGGTTCAGATACAGCCCGTCGCCCACTGCACACACCCATTCCGGGTGGGTGTTGGCAAGGTTGTTCTCTGCCAGATTCGGCGGCATGGCTGCAGAGGACCGCAGCCGGTAGGGATTCAGCCACGCTTCCACCGAAAGGCCGCGCCCGTGGGCCTCTTGCAAAAGGATGTCCAGCGGGTCAAAACCGGGGTCCTGCCCCTGCACGCCGGTGCACAGGTGGCTCCACGGGAACAGCTGGCTTTTGTAAAGTGCATCTCCGAAGGGCCGCACCTGCGCAAGCACCGTGTTCAGCCAAGGCCCGCGCAGTTTTCCAGCATTTGCACGCACCCGGCGCGGAAGCATCCGCCGAGGAAAAATCCATTGCTGCCCATTCCAGATAGCTCACCCATACGGCCCGCCACTCACCTGCAGGCAGGGCAGGGTTCTCAACAGACTGTTTTTCTGTTTTCGTTTTGTCCCGTTTGGAAAACTTTTTTCTGCGCAGCCACAGCCCCGCACCCACACAGGCAGCAGCACCGGCCCCCGCCAGAAAGGTGCGCCGGTTCACACGGCGCGGTTCCGCTTCCGTTTTTTTGGACTTGCGCCGCTGGGTCACAGGGTCTCCTCCTGGGTCTTATACAGCACAAGCGCTGCCCAGCCACGGGCGCAGGCCAGCAGCACGAACATGATGTTCGTCCAGAAGGCAAGGGCGCTCATGCCCGCATACTTCGTCAGCAGCCAGAACAAAAGGCGCAACGCTTCCGAGATGCACACCAGCTGCAGCGGACGCTGGATGGGCCTGCCGTGGCCGTACTCGATGGCAAGCAGGCCCGGCCACACCAGTGCCGAGCACAGGTCGCCCGCCCAGCCGCCTGCAGCCAGCTTGCTGAGCATCAGCAGCACGAACACCAGCGTGTAGCTGCGCTTATCCTTGGCTGGCGCACCCTTCTGTGCAGCCAAAAACAGCACTGCAATGCCGGTGATGCAGAACACGATCAGTTCCAGCCCCGAAAAATCCATGCCGCCCAGCACGGCAAAGCCGCCCAGCATGGACATTGCCGCTGCCGCCAGCAGGAAAAAATACCAGGTCTTGCGTGTAAATTTGAGCTTCATTGTGTTCCTCCCGCCTGCAGCAGTGCGCAGGCTCCTGACAAAATTTTCAAAGAATTAAAAATATTATAGCACAAAAGTATGCGGGTTGTGTTACAATAAGAAAAACTCTTCAGGAGGATCTTCATGAACGCCGCAGTTTCCATTGTCCTGCTTGCCGCCGTACTTGGCGTGATCGTTTTTCTTTTGTCCCGGCGCGAGAATACCCGCCGCAGCCAGTACGGCCCCGCCGGCCTTTCGGAGTTCCGCACCGACCTGCCGCTGGACGAGTGCTTCGACCGGCTGGACGAGCACAGGGACGCCGACGAGTTCGTGTACGAGTGCCGCCGGGAAAAGGACGGCGGCTTTCTGCTGCATCTCACCCTGCACCAGCCCACCCAGCAGCCGCTGGACACCCTGTATACCCTCCGGCTGGACCCCGGTCGTCAGACCGTAGTGACCCTGATCTTCATCCGCGAGGCCTTTGGCTACAAGGAGCCGCTGTTCCCGCAGGAAATGCTTGATCGTTTTATGCAGCAGAAGCTGGATGCCCACCGCACCAAATAAAGTTTTGTGTAAATGCTTTTCATTTTGCGCTGTTTTTGGTATACTTGTAAGTGCCGCAGCGCAGAATATGCGGGCTAGTAGCTCAGTTGGTCAGAGCTGGCGGCTCATAACCGCTTGGTCCCGGGTTCAAGTCCTGGCTGGCCCACCAAAAAAGCACGAGATTTTGCTCTCGTGCTTTTCTTTTGCATGAATAGGCGCTTTACTTGTACAATTCTTTGCTCATCTGTTTCCGAATCTCATCACGTCGTCTGTCGTAGACCTGCGTGTAGATTGCAAGGGTCGTGCTGGGCTGAGCGCGTCCGGCTTCTGCGGCCACCGTTGCCACACCGATATTGGGATTAGACAACAGAATGCTGACGAAGGCGTGCCGGAACATATGCGGATGGATTTTTTCGATTAGGGGTACATATCACAGAGCACATGATACGCTGGCCGTTTTTGTTTGCCCCCATTGCGGCAGATCCTGCTTTCTGCCGCAAATTGCATCAGATCCCGCCGTTTGCTCAATGAGTATTTCCCGCCGTCCCGTTATACTGGGAGAGAAATGGAATTAAACGATGGAGGAACAGACCATGAAATACGGTGTCATCGATGTGGGTGGCGGCCTGCGGGGCATTTACGGCGCTGGCGTGCTGGACCGCTGCCTGGAGGAGGACCTCCGCTTCGATCTCTGCATCGGCGTTTCGGCGGGCAGCGCCAATATGACGTCCTATCTGGCAGGCCAGCATGGGCGGAACAAGCCCTTTTACGATGAATACTCCTTCCGCAGGGAGTACATGAGCGTGCACAACCTCATCCACAAGCACTCCTATCTCGATCTGGGCTATGTCTACGGCACCCTCAGCAATGCAGGCGGCGAGAATCCGCTGGATTACGCGGCGCTTGCCCGCAGCCCGGCAGAGCTCTGCGTGGTGGCCGCTAATGCACAGAACGGCGAGGCGCAGTATTTCACCAAGGCAGACCTCCACCCGGACGACTACCGCGTCCTCATGGCGTCCTGCTGCATCCCGGTCATCGACCAGCCTGCGTCATCGACGGCGTGCCTTATTTTGATGGCGGCCTGGCCGACCCCGTCCCGCTGGAATGGGCCTTTGCCCACGGCTGCGACCGGGTGGCTCTCATCCTGACCAAGCCCATCGGGCTGGTGAGTAGTGATGCCCGGGACAAGCATCTGGCACACCTGCTGCAGTCGCATTACCCCGCTGCAGCCGAGGGCTGCGCCGCCGGGCATGGCGGTACAACACGGCTGTCCAGCGGGCGCGGGAGCTGGAGCGACAGGGCCTTGTCTGCATCATCGCCCCGGACAGCACCGAGGGAATGTCCACCCTGACCAAGAACCGCGCCTGCCTTGAAAAAATGTACGCCAAAGGCAAACAGGACGCCGAAGCGCTGGTGCGGTGGATGCAAAACACCAAACAAGATGAATCGGTGGGCACCTAGAGATGAAACCCGTTCACTTCCCTTGACAATATCCGCCCCGGACATTATACATATGATATGTACATACAGACAAAGGAGCCTGGAGCGGTATCGCTCTGGGCTTTTTGCATTTTGTTGTTCTGCTGCGGACAGATAGAGGGGGTCCGCAGCAGAGGAGTAGAAAACCTCCTTCCCGATTTCTGCAAAAGAAAAAGCTCACCTTCAATTTTAGAAAGTGAGCCATGTAAATCCAAAATAGTAACAGTAAGTGTCGAGTTTCGTACCCAAAAATTCTTGGGTACGGTTCTGGGTACAAAGAGCCGTTTTAGAGACAAAAAGCCACCAAAAGTTACATCAAAGTACACAAAGGCACTTTCATGGAATTATCAGACAGTCACAAGATTTCACAAGAAAAACGGGATTTCAAAATTAGCGACGTTCTCATAACCGCTTGAACCCAAAACTTATAAAGTTCTCATTGCGGAATCCCTGCTCCCATGATATGATTAAACCAGCTTGGAGGAGGATATCATGCAGAATACAAATAACGAACTCGTGTCCGTCATTGTTCCGGTATATAAAGTAGAGCCCTATTTGGACCGGTGTGTCGCCAGCATTCTGGCCCAGACATATCCGAACCTTGAGGTGATCCTGGTCGATGATGGTTCTCCCGATAACTGCCCTGCACTCTGTGATGCATGGGCACAGCGGGACGCACGCATCAGGGTCATCCATAAGAAAAACGGCGGCCAATCCGATGCCCGGAATGTGGGACTGGATGCGGCATCCGGTGCGTACATCTCCTTTGTTGACAGCGATGATTACATTGCAGAAAATTTCATCGAGACCCTTTATGATCTGCTCCATGAGTACCACACCGATATTTCTGCCGTCCATTGGAAACTCGTCTATGCTGACGCGCCGGAGGTCCCTGCTCCGCCTTCTTCCCGAAACGTTACGCTCTTTCAAGGTGCTGATGCCATCCGGGAGCTTTTTACGGAGGATACCTACGCATGTTATGCATGGAATAAATTATGCAAACGGGAACTGTTTGACACCATCCGGTTTCCGGTCGGTCGTATTATGGAAGATCTTGGCATTGCACACAAGATCCTGTTCGACGCAGGGCAGATCGTGTACTCGGACGAACCCCTGTATTACTATTATCAGCGCGATGGCAGCATTCTCCATACAGACTGTATAAAGTTCTTTCAGGACAGGCTTGCGATGGTCACAGAGCGTTATCTGTTTCTTGAAAAGCTGTACCCTGACATGCTGGAAAACGATGCCTATTTTGTGGATATGGCCCTGAATGATTACCCGATCCTCTATCGTTCTGCCTTAGACCCTGAATCGGATCAGCTCATCCGTCATGCCTACCAAAAGAGCCGTTCTATTTTGTCCTTCTACAATAAAATGCGCTTCGCCTTTTTCAGCCGGAGCAAAGCCCTGTACTATTTTATCGAACGCCGCAACTGCAACCTTGCCCGCTACGATAACTGCTGAATCTCCTGCATTCCATTCCTTTCTGCGTCATTATAATAAAACAAAGAAGGAGCGTTTCCACGCGGGAACGCTCCTTCTTTGTTTACTATCATTTACACCATTTTGCAAACTCTTCGTCGGTGCACTTGACATAGTGGCTGCCGCTCACATGGTGATCGGTGCCCTTGTTGTAATCGATGCCGGAAGATGCGTAGTCGTAGGTCTCAGCCACGCGGCGCTTCTCCACAACGGGGTTCGGCAGCGGGATGGCCGACAGCAGGCTGCGGGTGTAGGGGTGGATGGGATTCTCAAAGATCTCTTCGGTCGTACCCGTCTCCAGCAGATGGCCCAGATGCAGCACGCCGATGCGGTCCGAGATGTACTTGACCATGGAAAGGTCATGCGCAATGAACAGGTAGGCCGTGCCAGTCTCCTGCTGGATATCCTTCATCAGGTTGACCACCTGCGCCTGAATGGACACGTCCAGCGCCGAGATGCACTCATCTGCGATGATGAGCTTGGGGTTCATGATGAGGGCGCGGGCAATGCCCACGCGCTGGCGCTGGCCGCCAGAGAACTGGTGGGGATAGCGCTCGGCATGTTCGGGCGCAAGGCCCACCTTGGCCAGAATTTTCTCCACCTTTTCGCGGCGCTCTTCGCGGGTCTGTACATGTGGTGGATGTCCAGACCCTCACCGATGATATCCTCCACCTTTTTGCGGGGGTCAGGGACGCCATGGGGTCCTGAAAGATCATCTGCATCTGGGTGCGCAGCGTATCGTTCTGCACGCGGCTCAGCCTGCCGCTGATATCATGCCCATCAAAGGTGATTTTTCCGGCAGTGGGGTCATACAGGCGGATGACGCTGCGGCCGATGGTGGACTTGCCGGAACCGGACTCGCCCACCAGACCATAGGTCTCGCCGGGATAGATCTCAAAGCTGACATTGTCCACAGCCTTGACGGTATAGCTCTTGCTCACGCGGAAATACTGCTTCAGGCCCTCGACCTTCAGCAGCGGAGCAGCATTCTGTCCTGCCATTTATTCCGCCTCCTTGATCTTTTCTGCCTCGGCACGCATGCGGGCAATGCGCTGAGCAAGCTCAGGCGGCATGTCCACCTTGGGTGCGCGGGGGTCCAGCAGCCATGTAGCTGCATAGTGGGTGTCGCTGATCTTGAACATGGGCGGGTCAACTTCGTCGTCGATGTTCAGGGCATAATGGTTGCGCGGCGCAAAGGCATCGCCCTGCTTCTCATGCAGCAGGTTCGGCGGCGAACCCGGAATGGTGTACAGACGGTCGTCTGCGGTGTCCAGATCGGGCATGGCGGAAAGCAGGCCCCATGTGTAGGGGTGGCGCGGCTCGTAGAAGATCTCGTCGATGGTGCCGGTCTCCACGATCTTGCCCGCGTACATCACGTCCACATAATCGGCCACCTTTGCCACAACGCCCAGATCGTGGGTGATGTAAATGACCGAGATGCCGCGCTCACGCTGGATGCTGCGGATCAGCTCCAGAATTTTGGCCTGAATGGTCACATCCAGTGCGTGGTGGGCTCGTCACAGATCAGCAGGTCGGGGTCGCAGGCCAGTGCAATGGCAATGACCACGCGCTGGCGCATACCGCCGGACAGCTGGTGCGGGTAGCTCTTCATGCGCTTTTCGGCATCGGTGATGCCCACCTCTTCCAGCAGCTGCACAGCCTTTTTGTAGGCGGCATCCTTGGGCATCTTGTAGTGCCACAGCATGCCCTCCATGATCTGCTTGCCGATGGGCATGGTGGGGTCAAGGCTGGTCATGGGGTCCTGAAACACCATGGCGATGCGCTTGCCGTTGATGTGGCGGCGGATCACTTTTTGTCCTTCTGCAGCAGATCCACCGTCTCGGGGCTGCCGTCGGCGTGATGGTAGCTGAACTGGATGGAGCCGCTGTTCACAATGGCGTTCTGGGCCAGAATGCCCATGGCGGCCTTCATGGTAACGGACTTGCCGGAGCCGGATTCGCCCACCAGCGCCACCGTTTCGCCCTTGTACAGGTCGATGTTCACGCCGCGGATGGCGTGCACCGGGCCTGCGGTGGTCTTAAAGGTGATATCAAGGTCTCGCACCGACAAGACCTGTTCTTTTTTCTTTTCAGGCATGGGGTGTTCCTCCTTACATACTCTTCATCTTGGGGTCCAGAGCCTCGCGCAGGCCGTCAGCCACGAGGTTGAAGCTCATCATCAGCAGACTCATGACCACCATAGGCGGGATGATCTGATAAGGATGGGTGGTAAAGCTGTTGTACAGCTCGCTGATCAGAGAACCCAGCGAGCACTGCGGCACCGGGATGCCCAGACCCACAAAGGACAGGAATGCCTCGGTGAAAATTGCGGTGGGGATGCTGAACATGACCTGCGTGATGATGGGTCCGATGATGTTGGGCAGCACTTCCTTGAAGATGATGAAGAAGCTGCCTGCGCCCAGCGTGCGGGAGGCCAGCACGAACTCCTGATCCTTCAGCTTGAGCATCTCAGCGCGGGCAATGCGGCTCATGCCCACCCACTCGGTGAGCATCAGAGCAAAGATAATGGTGATCATGCCGGGCTTGAGCACCAGCAGAAGCAGCGTGACGATCACCAGACGGGGGATGCCGTTGGCAACTTCCAGAAAACGCTGCATCATCATATCCACCTTGCCGCCAAAGTAGCCGGAGATCAGGCCGTAGCTCATGCCGATGACCATATCGATGATGGCGGCGGCAACCGCGATGATCAGGGACACGCGGGCACCCTCCCAGGTACGGGTCCAGATATCGCGGCCATAGGTGTCGCTGCCGAACCAGTAGTAGACATCCTCCTTGCCCTTTTCCACATAGGCATTCACTGTCTTGGAACCGGTGGTGGTGCTCATTTTCTCGTCACCGTTGAAGATGCCGAAGTTTTCCAGCATCTGCACGCGGGGCGCAAAGTTTTTCTGGCTCAGCTCCTGACCGGAGTAGGTATACTCGTTCATGCCGGGGCCAAATGCCGCCAGCAGCACGATAAAGACAACGAGGATCAGGCCGAGCACCGCGCTCTTTTTGCGGAAGAAGCGCACCCGCACATCCTTCCAGAAGCTCTGTGCGGCAAAGTTCGAGTCCATTGCGATCTCTGCGTCGTTATGCTTGAGCACAAAGTCCTTCTCGTTGAAGGTGTGCTCGGAATACATGGTATCCACTGCGCTGACGATGGCATCAGCCGTGGCTTCGCCGCCCAGGCGAATCGCTTTTTCTGCCATATCAGTCGTCCCCCTTTGCCAAGCGGATGCGCGGTCGATGATGCCGTACAGCAGGTCAACGACCAGCATGATGCCAATGTACATGGCACTGTAGATGAAGCTCAGGCTGATGACCACATTGTAGTCGTTGGACTGGATGGCCGTCACCAGCAGGCTGCCCACGCCGGGAATGGCGAAGATCTTCTCCACCACCAGCGAGCCGGTCATCAGGTCCACGATCAGCGGGGCCAGCACGGTGATAATGGGGATCAGCGCGTTGCGCAGCGCGTGGCGGAAGATCAGCGCCGGGCCGGAAATGCCCTTGCTCTCGGCCAGCAGCATATAATCGGAGTCCAGAACCTCGATCATTTCACTGCGGGTAAAGCGGGCAATGGAAGCATGGTGAACATGGACAGCGAGATGCTGGGCAGCACACTGGAGCCGAACACGTCCTTTGCGGAGAACAGCATGGGGAACCACTTGAGCTTGAAGCCAAAGGTATAGCTCAGGGCCAGTGCGATCACGTAAGACGGCACCGACACGCCGATGACCGAGATGATGGTGGCCAGAGTGTCGAAGATGGTGTCCCGCTTGAGGCTGCAATGATGCCGAGCACAAGGCCCACGATGGCACCAGTGTGACAGCCATGCCGCCCACACGGATGGAAATGGGCAGACGGGACTGGATCAGCTGGGAAATGGGCGTGTTCTTGGAGATATTGTAGCTGACGCCGAAGTCACCGCGCAGCATGTTGGTCACATAGCGGAAGAACTGCACATAGATGGGCTGATCCAGACCGTACTTTGCGTACAGGGATGCGCGCATTTCCGGCGTCAGCTTTTCATCGTTGAAGGGCGAACCGGGCATCAGCTGCATGAGGATGAACAACACCAGCAGGATGGCCAGCAGCGTAAACAACGAAGTGATGATACGCTTGAGCGTGTATTTTTTCACGTTGGGTAGACCCCCTTAAGTTTCTTCTTCTCCCTGCTCAAGACAGCGGCTTTTTCTGCCGCGGTCATCCGTGCGCCGGACGCGGACAGTGCAAAAGCCAAAAAGTCGCACAGCGGCGTTTTCGCTGCCACTGTGCGGCATTTCAGTTCTCGATCAGGATCAGACGCTCTTCTTTGCGTCCTTGAAGACGCGGTTCAGAGCAACCGGGTGGAAGTCCACGCCGGTCACGGCAGAAGAGATCATCTCGGCGTTGCACTGACCATACAGCGGGAAGATGGCGGCCTGCTCCAGCACGATGGACTCAGCGTCATACATGGCTTCCCAGCGGCCCTCGGGATCGGTGCACAGATCGCCGGTGGTGCACTCTGCGATGACGGCATCGTAGTCAGCATCGCTCCACAGACCGTAGTTGTTGGAGTTGCCGGTGACCCACATGCCCAGATAGGTCATGGGATCGGCGTAGTCGGGGCCCCAGCGGGTCAGGCCGATCTCAAAGTTGCCGTCCTGCATATCCTGCACGCGCTGCTTCTTGGGCTCTACCTTCAGCTCCAGAGTGAAGCCGGGCAGAGTGTCTGCAGCTGCTCCTGAACGACCTGAGCGACCTTCTGAGGAGCATCGTCTGCATCGACGACCATGGTGAAGGAGAAGGAATCCTTGCCCAGCTCAGCCTTGGCCTGCTCGTAGTACTCTGCAGCCTTGTCGGGATCGTATGCGCAGAACTCTGCAAACTTGGTCTGGTCGGCGCTGAAATCGCTGCCATCCGGGCCGGTGGCGAACTGTGCGGGCACTGCGGTGTAGGCGGGAGAAGAGCCGTCCTTCAGCACGTCATTGGTGATGGAATCACGATCCAGTGCAAAGGTGATGGCACGGCGCAGGTTCAGGTTTGCCAGCTCCGGCACAGCGTCCATGTTGGGCTGATGTACCACAGGTAGCCGGCGCCCACGCTGGTGAACTCGGGGTCGTCCTTGACCTGCTCGACCTGCTCACCGTTCAGCAGGGTGATATCCAGATCGCCGTTCTGATAGCTCATCAGAGCCTGCTGGCTGTCCTTGATGACCTGATAGTTCAGGCCGTCCAGCGCAATGCGGTCAGCATCGTAGTAGTCGGCGTTCTTCACCAGCTCAAAAGCGGTGGCGGCCGGCTCATAGCTGGTCAGCACGAATGCACCGTTGGACAGCACGGTGTCTGCGCTGGTGCCGTAGGTATCGCCGCAGCTCTCAAAGAACTTCTGGTTCATGGGGTAGAAGGTGGGGAAATACATCAGGCTCAGGAAGTAGCTGACCGGAACGTTCAGCTCCACCTTCAGGGTCTTGTCATCCACAGCGGTGATGCCCAGATCGGTGACGGGCTTGCTGCCTGCAATGATCTCGGCGGCGTTGACCACCTGACCGATATCGCTCAGCATGTAGGCATACTCGGATGCGTTTGCGGGGTCAACAGCACGCTGCCAGCCAAACACGAAGTCTGCTGCGGTAACGGCATCGCCATTGGACCACTTTGCATCCTTCAGGTGGAAGGTGTAGGTCTTGCCGTCCTCGCTCAGCTCATAGCTCTCTGCCAGAGCCTCCACGGCTGCACCGTTCGCATCCATCTGCATCAGGCCGTCGGTGTAGTTGGCGATGACCTCAAAGGAGGTGCCGTCGGTAGCCAGCTGGGGGTCCAGAGACTGGACTTCGGTCTCCAGCATGACGTTCAGCACACCGCCCTCAGCAGAGGCGGCTGCACCAGAAGCAGCGGTGGAGCCGGAAGCAGCGGTGCTGGAAGAGCCGCCGCAGGCAGTCAGAGCCAGTGCAGCAGCCGATACGCCTGCAGCAGCCAGGAAGCTGCGGCGAGAAATACGACGATCGAATTTCATATTTTTTCCCTCTCTCTTACTTGCATCAGTGCTTTAACGAAGTAAAGCATCGGGTTGTGAAAAATGCACAAAGGTTTTTTGCTCCTCCTCTGGAGCGCTGCACACCTTTGTGCGATATCCGCATTATACGCTGTTCCACCTAAAAAAGAAAGGCTTCCGGCTGTTTTTCTGTGCTTTGACCAATGGTCAGTTGAAAAATATGTTTTTATTTTTGTGCAGATTTGAAGATGTACTGTATTTTCGCAAAATACAGTTTCACGAAAACATGAGTTTTTTGTGTTTTTCGGGGGAACAGATGAAGAGATTTCACCTGCGTATTTTCATTTTTTGTGCATAAGTCGTACTTTCAACCTGTTTTTTGTGCACATACCAGACACAATCCCTGCTGAAAACGCACCGTTCTCAGCAGGGGAACACCGTTTTTTCGGTTTTTAGGCAAACATAGCCACTACGTAAGTCTCGCCGCCGTATTCAATGAACACCGCGCCCATCCGTGTGCAGCCTGCCGCATAGCTGCGCAGTGCGCTGCCCGCCTCGCTCAGCGGCGGAGCATATAAGTAGCCGGTAAAGCCCCATTCGTTGTTCATTGCAAGGCCGATCACCACGCCTCTGGGCAGGAACAGAAAGCTGGTGGAATGATCGATAAAATCGTACACATTCGTGTCCAGCATGGCACCGGAGCCGGTGGTCATGGGCACCTTGCGTGTCAGCAGGCCGGACTGGGTGGTCAGCTGGGTGGAGTCCTCCACCAGCCAGTCTGCCAAACGCTGGCTGCATCTTCCAGATCGGTATTATAGGTCAGGCTGGGGTCTACCTCTTTCATCAGGCCTTGGCCTGTTCTGTATCCTTCTGCACCGTGCCGCCCATCAGTGCACTGCATCCGGCCAGCACCGCCAGCGCCAGTACACCCGCCAGCAGGCAAGCCAGCCATTTTCTTGCATGTTTCATATAGTGGTTCTCCCCTTTCGGTCTGTTTTTCTCCATGATACCTTTTTTGCCGCCGGATTACAAGCAGAAAAGCTGCTGTGCATCTGCACGGCAGCTTTTGGGCAAACTTTATTTTGCGTACTCCACAGCGCGGCTCTCGCGGATCACATTGACCTTGATCTGGCCGGGGTAATCCAGCGTGTCCTCGATCTTCTTGGCAATGGAGCGTGCCAGCAGGATCACCTGATCATCGCTGATGACATCGGGCTTGACCATGATGCGCACTTCGCGGCCTGCCTGCACGGCAAAGGCCTGCTCCACGCCCTCGAAGCTGGAAGAGATCTCCTCCAGATTTTCCAGACGCTTGACGTAGCTTTCCACGTTCTCGCGGCGGCACCCGGGCGTGCAGCGCTGATGGCGTCGGCAGCCTGAATGATGAAGGCCAGCGGGGTCTTGGGCTCCACATCGCGTGGTGAGCCTCAATGGCATGGATGATCTGGGTATTTTCCTTGTACTTGCGGCAGATGTCCACACCGATCTGCACATGGCTGCCCTCGATCTCATGATCCAGTGCCTTGCCGATATCATGCAGCAGACCGGCACGGCGTGCCATGGTCACGTTCACACCCATCTCGCCTGCCAGCAGGCCGGCCACCCATGCCACCTCCATGCTGTGGGTCAGGGCGTTCTGGCCAAAGCTGGTGCGGTACTTCAACCGGCCGATCAGCTTGATCAGGTCCGGGTGCAGACCATGGATGCCCAGCTCCATCACGGCACGCTCGCCCTCGCGCTTCATCTGCAGCTCCAGCTCGTGGCGGCACTTTTCCACCGTCTCCTCGATGCGGGCGGGGTGGATGCGGCCATCGCCGATCAGGCGTTCCAGCGTCATGCGGGCCACCTCGCGGCGGGTCTGGTCGAAGGAGGACAGGGTGATGGCCTCCGGGGTATCGTCGATGATCAGGTCCACGCCGGTCGCGGTCTCCAGAGCGCGGATGTTGCGGCCTTCGCGGCCGATGATGCGGCCCTTCATTTCATCACTGGGCAGCGGCACCACGCTGACGGTGGTCTCGCTGCAGTGGTCGGCAGCGCAGCGGCTGACGGCCTGACCGATCAGGTTGCGTGCGATGTTGTCGCAGTTTTCCTTCAGGTCGGTCTCGTAGGCGGCAACGCGCACGGCCTTTTCGTGGGTCAGCTCCTCGTCCACCTTGTGCAGCAGCACCTCGCGGGCGTCCTCCTGACTCAGACCGGCCAGCGTCTCCAGACGCTCCATCTCCTTGGCACGCAGAGCCTCGATCTCGGCCAGACGCTCCTCGGCCTCAGCGGCGCGCTTTTTCAGCTCCTCTTCCTTCTTTTCCAGTACCTCGGTCTTGCGGTCGAGGGCGGTTTCCTTCTGGTCGATGCGGTTCTCCTGACGGCTGATCTCCGCACGGCGCTGCTTGATCTCCTTATCGGCTTCTGCTTCTGGGCATCCACCTCGGCCTTCAGCTTGAAGGCCTCGTCCTTTGCTTCCAGAACCGCTTCCTTGCGTTTCTGTTCTGCGGTCTTGATCGCTTCGTTCACCAGACGGGTGGCCTCGGCTTCTGCGCTGCCGATCTGGGCTTCGGCGGTCTTTTTACGGTTGTTGTAACCAATAAAATAGCCTGCACCGATGCCCGCAGCAAGCGCGACGATCAAGATCACGATCCAGATGATCGTGGACATCGCATTTCACTCTCCTTTGTTAAAATTCAAAATTCTGAATCATAAGCAGGAGACGCTGTAGGGCAGGTGTAGGCTGCAAACATTTTTATAAGTGAGCTTTCAATGCAAAAAGTGGCAACAAGACCACACGCACGGCAAATGCCGCACGAACAGGCTGCAAGCTTTTCTATCTACAGTTCTATCTTATATAAAAACAGGCAGGCTCTGCCTGTAAGGGACACGGGTCACGGGAACGACCTGCACACAGCGTCTTTTATTCCATACTACTAATTATAGTACGAAACAATTGCCCGCTTGTCAAGAGGAAAACCCTGCCCCGCAGAACATTTTGTGCAGAAAACAGGGACAGTATCCGCACCGGATGCCGTCCCCGTTCCCGTTTATTCCAGATACATCCTGCGCAGCCGCATCAGGCGCGCAGGGGTCAGGCCGTATTCGGCTTCCAGATAGTTCTCGGCGCTGCCGTATTTTGCGCGGATGGTGCGCAGCACAAAGGGTGCGGTTGCCGGGTCCACGCCCGCCTTGCGGTAATAGCGCATCCGGCAGGCCGGGTTTGCCGCGATCTCTTCGGCGTGCTCCGCCAGCACTGCGTCGATCTCAGCCTTGCGGCAGAGGTTCGTGCGCTCATAGTCCGCACAGATCGTCTCATCCGAAGCGCCCAGTGCCAGCAGAATGAGCATGGCCGCCACGCCGGTGCGGTCCTTGCCGGCCGAGCAGTGGAACAGGATGGGGGTCTCGCCTGCTTCCAGCGCACGGAACAGCTCCTTGAACGCCTTGTTGCCAAACAGCATCCGCTCGTACATAGCCTGCACGAAGGTGCTGCCGTCGGCGCTTTCTTCATAGCCTTCATCAGGGCGGCGATATCATCCGGCGCAAAGGAGATCTCGTGGCCGTCCTCGGCGCACAGGCCGCAGATCTGCACCAGACGTGCACCGTCCGGTACGTAGTCCGGTTCTTTCTGCACTTCCCCGCTGCTGCGCAGATCAAGATCAGGCGCAGGCCCAGCGCGTCCAGCTTCGCGCGGTCGGTCTCACCGGTGAGCTTGCAAGTAGGATGCCGCGCCAGATCTGGCCCCACTTGATATGCTTGCCCTCGTCGGCTTCGTAACCGCCCAGCTCCCGGAAGTTGGTGCCGCCGGCAAAATCCAGCTGGGTGCCGGGCACCGGGTGGGCCGGTGCAGCCTTTGCCGCAGCGCTGGACAGCACCGGGAAATTGTAGAACGGCTTTGCGGGCCGTCCGCGGCGGGGCGGCAGGCTGGCCGAACCGCCCAGCACCTCCATCAGGTAGCTGCGCAGCAGGTCGATGTAGGCAGAGGAATGATCCGCCGCTGCACCAGTGAGACGCACAGCGGGGGCAGATCTTCCAGCAGCACATCCCGCACACGGTCCAGTTCCCGTCTGGCTCCCGGTTCATAGCGGGTCAGACAGGTGCAAAGCTGCTCCTGCACAAGATAATAGGCCTGATAAAAGCTGGGGCCGATCTCCGCATTCGGCGCAAAGCCCAACCGGGCGCAGGCCGACCACAGCGGGCTGAACAGATCCTGCCGCAAGCTGGGCAGCAGCACCCGCTGACCGCGCAGCTCTGCCAGCGGGATGCTCTCCTTATCCAGAACGCGTGCCCCCGAGGCACCAGCAGGCAGGCAGGGTCTGCCCGCAGGGTAGTGCGGGCCAGTACCGGCGCAGCACAGCCCAGATCGATGACCAGACCCGCGTCCAGCTCCCCCTGCTCCACATCGTCCGCCACCGCATCGTTGTCCATCATGCGGAAGCGCATCTCCACATGGGGATACTGCTGGCGGAATTTGTCCAGCTGGTCTCCAATCCGGCAGGTAGTCCGGCACCAGCGACACGCTTATGCCGATGCGCACCGGCTGCGCCGACTGGATCTCGGCCCGCAGGGATGCCTGCATCTGCTGGAACTGCTCCACTACCGGCGCGGCATGGCGCTGCAGCTCATGCCGCGGTCGGTAAGGGTGAGCTTGTGGTGGGCGCTGAGGAACAGCGGCCCGCACAGCTCGGCTTCCAGCGCAGAGATGCTCTGCCGCAGTGCCTGCCGTGACAAAAACAGCCGCTGTGCCGCGCGGCTGTAATTCATTTCATCGCACAATACCAGAAAGTAGTGCAGCTGGCGGATATCCATGGTTTCCTCCCTGAGAAAAGTGTCATATATAAAAGAATACCGCCTTTTTGCGCGATTGTAAAGCCGTTGGCAGCAAAAAACTGCCGCACGGCATTGCACCGTGCGGCAGTTAGAGCGCGGAACGATCAGATCAGGCTCAGAGCTTCCTCGTCGCCCACCAGCGTGAAGTCCGGATGCATCTGCAGGATGCTTGCGGGCACCTCCGGAGTGACGGGGCCGAAGAATGCCTTCTTGACGATCTCGGCCTTGCCTGCGCCGTTTGCCACCATGAGCACCTTGCGTGCCTGCATGATGGTCTTGATGCCCATGGTATAAGCCTGCTTGGGCACCAGATCCACATTGCCGTCAAAGAAGCGCTTGTTTGCCTCAATGGTCTCGGGGGTCAGATCCACGCAGTGGGTCTCCAGCTCAAAGCTTCGCCCGGCTCATTGAAGCCGATGTGGCCGTCGTG